>Ga0210405_10002923_pt1 | contig 17212 bp, 15 predicted proteins | sample IncBWH11MmetaG_FD_155492 | JGI IMG/M metagenome (GOLD analysis project Ga0210405, IMG submission 155492) | Forest soil microbial communities from Barre Woods Harvard Forest LTER site, Petersham, Massachusetts, United States - Inc-BW-H-11-M | ecosystem: Environmental > Terrestrial > Soil >... | reverse complement strand
ACACAAATCAAAAAGGGGGAGCCACTGGCTCCCCCTTTTTTTCGTTTTCTGTGTCGTCTCCGAAGCGCGCTAAATGCGCGTATGTTTCGAGAGCGACTCGCACCGCGAGAGCGGTGTGTTCATCGTTGGTTCAGCTCTAAGCCCGGTGGAGTCATGTCCCCTCCGGAGCTCCTTGAGCTCTCACCTCCCGGTGTACTCCCTCGCACCGTTATTTGCAAGCGAAGAATGAGTGAACACACGAATTCCACAGCGAGCACATTCCCCGCCCCCACCCTGTAGTTTTATTTAATGAAGAGAGTTTCCCGAAGCTGATCTCTGCTGACAAACGACTTCATCGTGCGGAACCGGCTGAACAGGTCTTGTATTTCGCGGTTCTGGTAAACCTTCTGCGCCGGACACAATACCGTCGCCGAAATAATCTGCAAAGAGTTCGAATCCGCGATGCGGTAGCGCTGAAATCCTTCCGGCTTCTTGCTGTGGAACAAAGCAAAAACCACTCCACCTGGACGCAGCCAGTCCGTCATAACCGCTATCGTTTGCTTCGCCAGGGCAGGTTCAAGATAATCCAGCAAATCCCACGCCAACACCGCATCGAACGATGCTCGCGGATACTGCAGATTAGTCTCGAGGAATCGCGCGGCTCGCCCCGTTGGCGTCATGTCCATGGTTTCAGAAGCGGCGTTCAAGCCCTGCAACAGCGCTTCTTCTTCGTTCAAAAAATCTTTCCACTCGCGCAGAATGTCTTCCGAGGAAACTCGGAATCCGCGCTCGATGAAAAAGCTGAGGGTTGTCTGCCACGCGGGTCCGAGATCCAGCAAGGTTCCGCGCCCGAGCCCGTCGAGATTCCACAACAACTCTTTCAATCCATTCGAAATTCGCGTCGATCCGGTCGCTTCCGGCGGCCGAGGCGCTCCTCCTACGGCTTGCACTTGAGCTACGCTTCGCGCTCTTCCATTTTGTGGAATCGGCCGGGAAACCTCACGGCTTGTTCCCGTTCCTATGCCTATACCGAGTTTATTCAGGAAGCTCATGGATCAATCCGCCGCCGTTCCGGAACTCAGGGAAATGGGGCTAGACGACTTCCCTCCCAAGGTAGAGCCACCGGCCGCAGCCGCGGCCTGCGCTTCCCCGGTCTTGCTCGGGTGTTTTCCTGCTTCGACTTTTCCGCGCAGCATGGCGCCATCTTCAATGGCTAGCCGGTCAGTCTGCACTTCCCCGGTCACTTGCCCCGTGCTCCCTAGCACCACTTTGTCCCGTCCGGATACTTTTCCTTCCACTATTCCGCGAACGATCACTTCGCGGGCGGTTACATCCGCTTTCACGCGTCCGTTCGGTCCAATCGTCAAACTTCCATTCGTAAGGCTCAGCTTTCCGTCCACGTGTCCGTCGACAAAAAGATCTTCGCTTCCCGTGACTTCCCCTTTTATTTTGATTCCCTGACTGATGCAGGCCGCAGCGTTCGAAGACCCTTGTACCTCTCTCGGCGTCTCACGAATTGGGGACGAAATTGGACTCGGCGTGCTCGGCGCGCCCGTAGGTGTTGTGGAAAGCTCGGGCGCTCCTTGGGGTTTTCCGTCTTCTTTTTTCCACATCTGACACCTCGACATCGAAAATTGGATTTTCGAAGCCGCCGATCGAGTGCTGGGAGGAACCGCGACTAAGAAGCGTGAACATAGTACAGGACTTAGTGGCTGTAAACAAGTATGCAGGGTAGCAAATCTAGCGTGTTTCCTGAATCGCTACACCATATTTGGTGGTTTCAGTCCGGCTATACCCACTAGCAATTGCGATACCTTTCAGCAATCGGCCCTTCCGCTCTGCTCCCGATTCCCTGCCAATTTTACCCTGAATTTTTCATCTAACTTTATGTTGAAATAACGTTTTGTTATTTATTTTCACTGCGAGATCCCTAGCAGCGCGCCCACCGTTCCTGCGCGCGCCTAGTGCAGAGGAACGCATCGAGGAATGTCGCAATTCCCGCTGGGATTTCGAGCCAAGAAAAAAGCAATCGTCCCGCGCCGCACCAGCCGTGCTTCCCTGAAAACCGGAGCCTCATGAATTCGGGTCTATCGAGCGCAAGTGCGCGGCCGCCTGCTCCGGCAGTTCCGCGTTGAAGTAAACCTCTTTGATGCTATAAGACTTGCTCCGCTTTTCCACGATCGGCATGATTTCAATGTGCCAATGATAGTCTTCCGCCAAAGTTTTCCAGTAACCAGCCAATTCGCCCTTCTTGCTCTTCGTGTTCGGTGCGGTGTGTACCACCAGATGATACGCCGGCGCTATTTTCTCCAGCCTTCGAAGGACGCGCCCAAGCAGTGCTGCCAATTGCTTGCGATTGGTGGAGCCGGGCCGCGGCTGTTCAAACAAGTGATTGTGCCGCCGGTGCATCACCCACACTTCATACGGCACGCGCGACGCGTACGGGCAGAGCGCGTAATAGTCACCTTGCACATCCACAATCCGCTTGCCCTGCTTTTCCTCTTGGCGCACCACATCGCAGAATATGCAGCGCTCTTTGTCCTTGAACCAGTCGTGCGCGGCGTGCAGCTCGTATTTGACTCGCCGCGGCACAAAAATCGTCGCCGCAACTTCAGAGTGCGCGTGTGGCCACTCCTCCCCCGCCAGCACGCCGCGATTCTTGAAGACACTCACATATTTAAACCGGGCGTCCTTTTTCAAATCGGCGATCCGCGCTCCCCACACCCAGAGCACGCGCTCGAGCTCTTCGTCGCTGAACTGCGACATTTGTTTTTCGTGGTCCGGCGTCTCCACCACGACTTCGTGCGCTCCGAGCGGCCCCATTTTGTCGTACATGCCCTCAGCCAACCGTCCGGAATCTCCTTCCAGGCGGTAGAGCGGCTCAGGATGAGGCACAACGCGCACTTGCCACGGGCCTTCCGCGGGCCAGCTCAGAATGGCCTTCATTTTTTCTATCTTCCCCGGTTCGAAGGGACACTCAGACAAGGATTCCCCGGCGACTTCCCGGGGGCCTAATACAATCCAGCTCTGGGTGATGGGATCTTTTCGGAGTTCCATTCAGGTTTCTTCAGCAGTTCTCGCGCTCGCCGAGTTGCACGCGGCAATCCCACGTGCAACTCGTTAGAAAATCGATTTGCGACGCTTGCACCGAGCCAACTCGCATCCGCGTAGTTTGTTTCTCCCCTCCATAATTGTCAAGCAACGAGCTTCGAAAATCCAACTCACTTGTTTTCCCTGCTCTCGGCCGCCAAGTTTCCGCGAGCCAGGCCACCAATGGATTTTCACCATGCGATCTCATTTGGTGTCGTCAGGACTCGCGCTTCTACTTTTGTTTGTCCTTCCCATCGTCTTTCCACGTGCTATCCTCACGCTAAATATGGAACTCATCGACGCCGAAATTTCTTTCATGCAAATCGCCCTCGAAGAGGCCCGCGCTGCAGCAACGGCCGGCGAAGTCCCCATCGGCGCCTGCATCGTCCATGACGGTAAAATCCTCGCCCGCTCCGGCAACCGCACCATTCGCGACTGTGACCCTACGGCCCACGCTGAGATCATCGCGATTCGTGAAGCAGCTCGCCACCTCCGCAACTATCGCATGCCCGCCACTACGCTCTATGTCACGATCGAGCCCTGCAGCATGTGTGCCGGCGCCATCATCCAGGCCCGCATCCCTCGCCTGGTCTACGGCGCTGACGACCCCAAGGGCGGCGCCGTTCGCTCTTGTTTTGAAATCCTCACAAACTCCGCTCTCAATCACCAAGTGGAAGTTATCCCCAGCGTTCTCGCCGCAGATTGCGCTTCCCTCCTTCAATCCTTCTTCGCCGCCCGCCGCTAAATCACATCAGTCGCCCTAATCCGATTCATCTTCGCGAGCCGCCATTCACCGGTTGTTTCCCTGGTCGCAATCCGGCATGGCTGCGGTAGCATCCTTACTGCGGAAGCAGCTTTAATTAAGCCGCATTGCCGTTGAACGGAACCCTTGCTACGATGGAACTTGCCAAAACCGCGGAGAGGTGACTGAGCGGTTGAAAGTACTCGCCTCGAAAGCGAGCGTACGGGAAACCGTACCGTGGGTTCGAATCCCACCCTCTCCGCCACTTCCTTTACTTTCTCGCACATACAAAGGGGCTGTACCAATGTGGCGCAATTTCCATTGCGCACTGTCCCAAAGGCACTCTCGCCATTCGCCTCAAGTCCAAGCCTCCTGCAAGTACAACAATTAAAGCAGCTTACAGCTCGTCCACCGAAGAGTTCTCCCGCCGGATGGACTGCCCATTGCTCTACAAGAGAGTGTCGCCATTTGCAAGGAATTTGCCTTGAACAACCAGATGTATCTGTTTAGCCAGAAATGGTCTCGCGTTCAGCTGCCATGGATATTCACGTTCCTTGCTGGAGCATTGTTCTTTGCCTCGCCAATTCGCTCACAGGAGCAACGTCCCGACTGGCAGACAGAAGTGAGGAAATACGCCGAGGCTCAAGACTGGATTGCCGCAATGAGAATTGTCGATCGGGAACTCGCCCGGGCTCCGCAAGACCTGGACGTACGCGCGTGGCATGCGCGTGTTCTGACTTGGTCCGGTCATCTAGCGGAAGCGGAGAAAGAATACCTGGCAATCTTGGACTCTTCTCGGAACGATCCGGACAACTGGATGGGGCTTGCAAGCGTGTATATGAGGGAAGGAAAAGCAAGAGATGCGTTGCGGGCCCTGGACCGTGCCGTGGAGATGGATCCGAAGCGCGCGGATTTACTGGCAGCCCGAGCGCGAGCGTTACTGGCGATGGGTGAACAAGCCAAAGCCCGGGTGGACTTCCAGAGAGCGCTGAATCTGGACCCAGCCAGCGTGGAAGCGCGTGCCGGACTGACTTCGATCCGAAGCGAACCCAGACACGAGTTGCGCTTCGGCCAGGACGACGACCTTTTTAATTTCACGAGTGCCAATGAGGACGGATGGGTGAGCTTGTTGTCGCAATGGACGCCTCACTGGGCTACAAGCTTCGCGGGAAGTTTCTACGATCGAACGGGCACTAGCGCGGAAAAATTTTCTGGCGCCATAACCGGGCGCCTTCCCCGCTGGGGCGCTGTGACAGTGGGTGGCGCAATTGCAAATGACAATGGGGTGATCCCGAAGACCGAAGCTTTTTTTGACGTTACTCACGGATGGAAAGTCAGCGAAACGAATTTTCTGCGCGCGGTGGAATTTGTCTACGGGCAACATTGGTACTGGTATCAAACGTCTCAGATTCAAACCCTGAATGGCACGACAGTTCTTTATCTTCCGCGGGATTCCACGTTTTCGCTGCGAGCCACGGGCGCACGGAGCGACTTTTCGGGGAGCGGCGTGGCGTGGCGACCATCGGGAATTGCCCGGCTAGGTTTTCCACTGGCGAATTGGGGCGACAAACGGCTTTCCGGAAACTTGTTTTTCGCGGTCGGCACGGAAGATTTCGCACAAATCGATCAGATCGGGAGCTTCGCATCGCAAACCTACGGCGGTGGATTACGGTTTTGGATAAACGCCCGCCAGGATGTAACCGGCTACGCCTCCTACCAGAAACGCACTCAAAACAGAACGGACACCGGCTTCGGATTGAGCTATGGAATCCATTTTTGAACAGCTCCGGAGGCTAGGGCCCGCGGCGTTTCTGCTGAAGGCTATCGTCGCGGCCATCCTCGCGGATGCTTTGTTCTTGGCATTTATTTTGTTGCGGCGCTGGTACCGTAAGAGGTATTTCGCGAAGCGTGACGCGCGAGTCTTCGAACTGCGCCAGAATTGGGACAAGCTGATTTCCGGAGAGATTCCCTACGACACGTGGCGCTCGAAGCCGTTCGACCGGCGAATTGTCGAAACCATTGCGCTGGACGCGCTGGATGCGGCGACGGCCGAAGAATCGGCGCGATTGCTGAAGTTTCTGCGGAAAAGCGGGCTCATCGAAAAACGTATTTATGAAGCTCGCAAGCTCAAAGGCTGGCGCCGCATGCGGGCGCTGGTGGCCCTGGGACAAACGCGCGCTCTCGAAGGCATCTATGCGCTAGCCCAGGGCCTGCGTGATCGTGATCTGGAAATACGACTTGCAGCGCTGCGAGGCTTGGGACGGACAGCCTGTCCAGAGGCGGCTCAGGAGATATTGGCCTGGGTGGGCGAGAGAGGATTATGCGTGCCGGCACTGCCGCTTCAGAGCGCACTCATTCAGTGTTGCGCGGAGCGTCCGCAGTTGTTAATTCCCTACGTGCAACACGCAAAAGGCCAATTGCGTGAAGTGCTTGGTCGTGTGCTGGGCGAAGTGGCCACTCCGTCGCTGAGTTTGGACCTGCTGCAGTTCGTGGGGGATGACCTGGATGAACTGCGCGCCGCCGCGGCCCGAGCGATGTCTCACGCGGAACGCGGCCTGGCCTTCGACGTTCTCAACGAGTTGGTGGGAGATGCCGTATGGTTTGTGCGGTTGCGCGCGATCGTAAGCCTGGGCGAACTCTGCGAACCCCGCGCAATTCCAGATCTGCTCCGGGGACTGACCGATTCGCATCGCCTGGTGCGCTTGCGTGCCGCGGAGGCGGTCGTAAAACTCGCCGTGCCCATGGTCCCGGTTTTTCAGAAAGTAGTAGGGACACAGGATCGTTATGGGCTGCAGGCCTACTTGACCGCCGTCGAAAATGCAGGCTTGCGCGAAAAGCTTGAAGCAGAGCTTCAAGCTGACGCAGGTGGCAGCAGCGATGAGAAAGAGAGACTGCTGAAAATTCTTCAGTCGGGCGTGCTGCTGGAAGAGGCAGCTGTGGCCGCTGTGAGTAGCGCGGAGAAATCGACGCTGCGGTCATGAGTCGCTTGCTGGATCTTTTGAATCACGCAGTCTTCTGGTATTACCTGGCCTGCAATTTATCCTACCTGGCGATGTTGATTATTGCGCTCAAGACCAGTGCCGCTCACCAACGCCGGCTGCAAAGCTATCGTTTGGATTGGTTCAAAGCATCGCCGCTGGCCCCGCCCATCACCATCATTGCGCCCGCTCTCAATGAAGAGAAATCCATCCGAGTGGCAGTGCGAAACCTCCTGGAGCTGGATTACCCGCAACTCGAGATCATCGTGGTGAACGATGGGTCGCAAGACCACACCCTGGACGAGATGCGGGATGAGTTCCGGCTGCGGCCTGTCCGGGCGGTGTATATACCGGATGCGAAGTGCGCGCCGCTGCGGGGTTTGTACCGTAGCGAGCTGAACCCAAGTCTGCTGGTAATTGATAAAGAATCCGGAGGCAGCAAGGCGGATGCGGTAAACGCAGGTCTGAATGCGGCAACTTCCCCCTACATCTGCATTGTGGATTCCGATTCGGTCCTCGAGCGGGACGCGCTTTTGCGAATCATGGTGCCGATCATGTCGGACCCGAAACGCGTCGTCGCTGTCGGTGGAATCATCCGCGTCTTGAATGGGTCGGAGATTGAGGGGGGGCATCTGAAGCACGTGCGATTGCCGCGAAAGAGCATTGAAGTGATCCAGGTGATTGAGTATCTGCGCGCTTTCTTAATCGGCAGAGAAGCGTGGGGTCAGGGAAACATGCTGACGATCATTTCCGGCGCTTTCGGCGTGTTTCGAACCGATCTGGTGCGCGCCGTTGGCGGCTATCGCTCGAGCGCCATTGGTGAAGATTTCGATCTCGTGACGCGCTTGCACCGCTACTTGCTGGAAAAAGGTGTGGACTACCACATCCCCTTTGTCCCTGACCCAATGTGTTGGACGGAAGTCCCCTCAGACCTCCAATCGCTGGGAAGGCAGCGCGCGCGTTGGCAGAAAGGTTTGTTAGATGTGCTCTGGCCGAGCCGCGATATGCTCTTCCGGCCGCGTTACGGCAGGATCGGTTGCTTTGCACTTCCCTATCTGTGGCTCTTCGAACTGTTCGCGCCCGTCATCGAGATCGCCGGGATAGTAACCATTGTTCTCGCGGCTTGTTTGGGTGTGTTGAGCCGTGAATTCTTTCTGCAATTCCTTCTTTTTGGCTATGCGTTTGCCACCGTGATCTCGATCGGTTCTGTTTTGCTGGAAGAAATTACCTACAAGCGCTACAACGACTGGCAAGATGTGGTCCGGCTCGTCAGCTACTGCTTCCTCGAACATTTTCCTTACCGCCAGCTGCATATGATTTGGAGGCTGCAGGGCCTCTGGCAGTATCTTCGCGGCGATCTCACCTGGAAACCTCTAAAACGCAAGGGACTCGCGTCGACTCAAGCTCTATAAACATGGCTCGCTCTTCACAAATCAACAAGATATCTAGGCGGCTACGCCGCAGCAGTTGGACACACGCGTATTCTGCTGCCCTTGCGTGCCGCTAAACGAGAGTCCAAAATTAAAGCGGAAGAAACTTGTGACTATTCCTTCTTTTCCTCTAGAGGACTGCACCCAGAAAGCTTCATGATCCTTCGCACCGTCGAGCAAGTCCGCCGCCTCTCCCGCATCGTGGGAGGCTTCACCTTATTGCTGATCGGGATCGTTATGCTGGTCACGCCCGGCCCCGGGTGGCTGGTGATCTTGCTCGGATTGGGCTTGCTGGCCGCCGAGTTCGTCTGGGCCAAGCGCCTCATGGATCGCATCAAGCGACAGGGCGAACGAGTGCGCAGCGTGGTCTGGCCATCCGCAAAAAATCCATCCTCGAAGGACTCAGCTGAATCTAACGAAACGGCAGAGACTTGAGTTCCGCGATCTGCATATGCGGTTAAATCCTGTCGTTTGAAGTCTGTCGTTTGAATTCTAAAGTGTGGAGGCGTCCGTCATGGAAGCAGCGTTGATTGGCCTTGGCAAAATGGGAACAGGAATCGCGAAGAGTTTGTTGCGCGCCGGACACCGCGTCGCTGTGTACAACCGGACGCCATCGCGGGCTGAAGCGTTGCGCGCGGATGGCGCAATTGTTGCCGCCACGGTATCCGAGGCCTGCCGCAGCGGAATCGTGTTGACGATGGTCGCGGACGATGCCGCGCTCGAAGGCTTGGTTTTCGGCGAAGGTGGAATTTTGGCGTCGTTGCCGCGCGGCGCCGTGCACATCTCGCTCAGCACCATCAGCGTATCCCTGAGCGATAGGCTTTCTTCGGAGCACGCCAGAGCCGGGCAAGGCTTTTTGGCAGCGCCAGTTTTCGGACGACCCGACGCGGCGGAAGCGGGGCGGCTTGCCGTGGTGGTTGGCGGCGCGGAAACGCTCGTTCAAAAATGCAAGCCGCTGTTGGAAGCCATGGGGGCGAAATTGTTTGTGGTTGGCGAGCGTCCATCCATGGCTAATGTTGTAAAGCTCTCGGGCAATTTTTTGATCGCTTCGGTGCTCGAATCGCTCTCCGAAGCTCTCGCGTTTGCGCGAAAGTCTGGCGTGGATGCCGGCGCGCTCATGGAATTCTTGACCGCCACCCTGTTTAACGCCCCGGTCTACAAGACCTACGGCGATTTAATCGTGCAAGGAAAGCATGAACCGGCAGGCTTCGCGTTGCCGCTCGGATTGAAAGATGTACGCCTCGTGCTTCAGGCCGCGGAAGCCGCGAACGTGCCGATGCCCATCGCCAGCGTGGTGCGCGACCGCTTCATCACCGCGATGGCGCGCGGAAATCAGGACAAGGATTGGTCCGTGATTGGCCGCGTGGCCGCGGAAGATGCAGGATTGCCGCAGACCGCGCGCGCCGCTCGATAAAGATTGCTCCAGATAGTCTGGCCAGAATCTTCCAGCGACAATAATTCATCCGCAACTCCGTGGTACGCTGAACGTCTCTTCACACGAGGCATGCGATGACACCGTGGTCCGGGAAATGGGCGCTAGTGACAGGCGCGAGCGCGGGTATTGGCGCAGCGCTCGCCGAAGAATTGGCTCGCGGCGGGACAAATCTAGTGCTGACCGCGCGGCGCCGTGAGCGATTGGAGGAACTTGCCCAGAAACTCGCCGCAGCCCACAAAATCCAAACCAAAATATTTGTGGCCGACCTGACGCAACCGGACGCTCCGGAAAAAATATTTCAATTCACAAAAGACCTAGGAATTGAAATCGAGCTGTTGATTAATAACGCCGGTTTTGGCGTCTATGGTGAACTCCCGACAGTCGAAACACGCAGGCTCACGGACATGGTGCAGGTGAATTGCGCCGCGGTAGTCCATTTGACGCGGCTCTATCTTCCGGAAATGGTGGCGCGGCGCCACGGCGATGTGCTGATTGTTGCGTCGACAGCGTCGTTTCAAAGTGTGCCTTACATTTCGACCTACGCCGCCACAAAAGCCTTCGACCTACTTTTCGCCGAAGGATTAGCCGAAGAGATGAAGCCTCACGGCGTGCGCGTCTGTGCGCTCTGTCCCGGATCGACGGAGTCGGAATTCGCGGAAGTCGCTGGGCAAACACACATCGCCGCGACGCGAGCGAATCGCGAGACGGCGGATAAAGTGGCGCGAACCGGATTGCGCGCGCTCGCCGCCGGCAAGAGTTACGTCATTTCCGGGCTGGGAAATTATCTGGGTGTGCTCGGCCAGAGACTAGTCTCCCGGCGCATGGTAGCGCGCATCGCTGCCCGCATGTTCAGGCCTCCAAAGCACTCCTGATTCTCTCGAACCAACCTCTCAATTCCGAACTCTTCGCACCGGGAACAAAGTTTGCCCGGCTCTTTTCCGATTGAGCCAGGCTCCCTTTGGGGCTACGCTTTGCCGACACGCGGCCGTCGCCGCAAACGTCCAATCCACCATGAGACCGAATCCTCCAGCAGGACAAAGCCCGGGCAATCGCCACGAGCCGCAAGGACCCCAAGGCCGCTCTGGGAACTTTTTGCCACCAGGCCGGGAAATACGGGAGAAGGCAGAAGACGCACCTCGAACTGGCCGACAAGCCGCAGCAGGGGAGACGAGGATCGCAGCGCAAGACAGAGACGATCTGCTGTTGCGGCGTGCCGCGAAGGGGGACGAGGAGGCCTTTGCACTTCTCTACCGGCGGCATCAGGGTGCGTTGTACCGGTTCGCTCTGCGAATGACGGGAAGCGCCTGGGGCGCGGAAGAGATTGTACAGGATGTGTTCATGACGCTGATCCGCGCGCCAAAAAAGTATGACCCGGAGCGAGGATCGGTGGGCGCGCTGCTCTTTGGAATTGCGCGCAACCGCGTAATGAAACATCTCGAGCGGATCCCTCGAGAGGTTCCGCTGGAAGAAAAAAACGAGGACGGCACCGGCGCCGGAATTGTGTTGAAGGACAGCTTTACACCGGCGATGTGGATGGAAAAACGTGAGCGCATGCACCACGTAAGAGCGGCCGTGCTGGATTTGCCTGCGGAATTTCGCGAGGCCGTCGTGATGTGCGAATTGGAAGAGATGAGTTATGAGGAAGCAGCGCAGATGACCGGCTGCCCCATTGGGACGATACGTTCGCGGCTGCACCGTGGACGCGCTCTGTTGCTGGCGAAGCTGGAGATGCTGCGCGGCGTGCCTCGGCGCATGAGAGTAGCGAGGTAAACGAATCGTGGAATCGCTTGGAAAAAATGTCATGAACTGCGAGCAAGTGGAAGCGATTGTACTGGACCTGGACCGTGATGGCGCCGCGGATTCGCTCGAAAGAGCGGCGGCGGTTGCGCATCTGAGCCACTGCCCGCGCTGCGCGGCGTTGCAGGAGTCTTGGGAGGCAGCGAGAGAAGAGTTGCGCGCGCTCGGCGAGGAGACTCTGGAGGCGTGCGCGCCTGCCCGCGTGGAAATGAGGCTGCGGCAGGAGTTTCGTACGCGCCACCGCACAATGGTTGTTCGTCGCGCCTCGGTCGTGGCGGCATGGACTTTGGCTGCGGCGGCGATTCTTCTGGCTGCGATAAGTTCGTGGAACTGGCACCTGGCGCGGCTTCGCGAAACCGCAAAACAGAAAACCGCGGAGCAAACCGCGCTGGTGGCTGACAACTGGCAGAGCCAGACGCCGGGCAACTTCTCCGCTGGGCTCTCGAGTGGAGATGATTCAGGAGACTTCACGCCGCTGCCGGGAACGACTCTGGAGGATACGGAAGAGGCGGCGGTCTTTCATGTGCGCATGCAGCGTGGGTCGCTGGGAGCGCTGGGCTTGCCTGTAAATGAACAGCGCGCAAGCGAGTGGATCCAGGTGGATCTGCTGGTCGGAAACGACGGGCTGCCGCAGGCCGTGCGGCTGGCGCAGGAAGAAAACTGAAACGAGATTGCCGCGGCGCATAACGCGACGCGGTTTGGGAGAGAAGAGGAGAAGGAAGCATGAATCCCAGTACAAAAATGTGTTTGGTATTGAGCGGAGCGCTGGCGTTGAGCGCGGTGGCGGTGCAAGCCCAGAGACACGGCCCGGATGGTCCCCCGGGCTTTGGAGCCCCGATGGAGTTGATGGGCTTTGAAGGAATGCATGGAGGAAAAGTCGTCACGGGCGCGCCCTTTTCTGCCACGGCTACGTCGGAAACGACGTCGACGTTGCAGGATGGATCGGTGCTCCATCGGACGTCGCAAGTGACGATGTATCGCGACAGCCAGGGAAGATCACGGCATGAGGCCACGTTTACAGGATTTGGGCCGCTGACAGCGTCCGGAACTCCGAAAAAGATGGTGATGATTTCCGACCCTGTCGCCGGCGTGCACATCATGCTGGACGATCAACAAAAGGTGGCGCGCAAATCCGCGTTGCACACGCACGGCGGAAGCGCTGCGAATGCAGAATCGGCTCCGGGGTTTACGGGGAAAATGCAGCAGCGCATGCAGCAGGAAGAGGCCGCTGGATTGTTGAAGCAAGAGTCGCTCGGAACGCAAACGATTAACGGCCTGGTTGCAGAAGGAACACGGACCACGCACACCATTCCGGCCGGGCAGATTGGAAATGAAAAAGCACTGCAGGTGGTTTCCGAGCGCTGGTATTCGGCGGATCTCCAGATTGTTTTGAAGAGCTCGCGTACCGATCCACGATTTGGAACCACGACGTACACAGTCACTAGCCTTCAGAGGACTGAGCCAGCGGCCTCCTTGTTTACCGTGCCGGCCGATTACTCGGTGCAGGCCGGCGGCGGGCGAGGACCGGGCGGTCCAGGAGGCCGGGCGCCGCTGGCGACACGGCCCATCGACTAAGGAACCAAACCTAGCTCCAGCGGTTTCCGCTAGAGCTGGTGCGAACACAACAACACAACGAGCTTCTCTCCTGAAGACGGCACGCCCTTTCCGCATCTGCCCCCATCAATGCGGAAGGGGCGTAACCGTGTTTGGGGGAGAAAAAGTATCGAAGTAAAAAAGCAGGGCACATAAAGATAAGTGTTGCCGCGGGCGACGCAGGCCAGAGCAATGTAGAATGCGAGAATGGACGAGGCCGAGCTGGCGAAAGAATTGAAGCGCGAAGGATTTGGCCACACCTACATTTGGCAAGATGGGCCGAACACGTCTTATCCCGAACACACTCACGAGACCGAGACCGCGCACATCATTTTGAGCGGCGAAATGACTGTGACAATCGACGGCCGGACGGAGACATTCCGCGTAGGCGGACGGTGTGACGTCCCGGTGGGATTAGTGCATTCAGCGAGAGTTGGACCCCAAAGTTGCCGATATTTGATAGGGGAGCGGTGAGCATCTCTCGCTTAGGCGCCGTTCACCTAACTTCCGCGACCGGAGTACGGAGCAAGCTTCAGATGGGCACCTCCTACCCCCCCCGGTTTTTCTGTAGGTGTTGATTCTAAATGACTTAGAATCGCTGTAAATCGATCCAAAAAGCAGTGACCTTCCCAATCGCTGCAAACAATAATGTTGGGGAATATCAGGGCCCAGAATGCAAAAACGCCGACAAGAGTGCCGGCGCTACACGCAATCCGCAGAAATATCCAGGAACTACTATATACCAGAAGTAATAGTCTGTCAAGGAAAAAGGGACTAGCGAGATTGTGCGGTGAAAAGAAGAGAACGCAGAATTAAGAAAAAACCCGGGGAGATGGCAAGAAACGGGAGCAAACTTATGGTGTCTGACGGGCTAGTCAGAGGTCTGTACCAGCTAAGAATTTGAAAGCTGGGGGGCACCGGCGAAATCGAACAATGCGGCAAATTGGACGTATTCTTATGTGTGGCTTCACGGGAGGCGGCTGCATAGGCCCGGGTGGCCGGAAGTGTCCGGGTATGGGACGGGGATTCCCATATTCGGCCAAGCAAGCCGGATTACGGCCACGGCGAACCTCCGCAAACCATTGACAAAGCGAGGCTTTAGGCGAATTCTGTTGGGCAAGGGATTTGCGCCTAAGAAAGGCGATAACTACTATGGACATCCAAAGACCATCCAACGCAAGAGCCAAGAAAATCCGCCGGATCGCCTACGGCACCATCGCACTGATTCTGCTGGTCGGCGTGACCTACGCACTATCTAAGCTGAAGCCCGCTGCGCCGTCGGTTGACGCAGGAACGGTTTGGTCTGACACCGTGAAGCGCGGACCGATGCTGCGCGAGGTGCGCGGGCTCGGGACGCTCGTTCCCGAGGACATTCGATGGGTCGCGGCGCAGACAGATGCACACGTGGATAAATGGGTTTTGCGGCCGCCGGCCATTGTTAAGCCGAACTCCATCATCATGGAATTGAGCGACCCGACGGTGCAGAAGGATGCGGTCGACGCGGAGTACCAGCTCAAGGGAGCGGAAGCGGACTACCAGAACCTGAGAGTTCAGGTCAACAGCGATTTGATGAGCCAGAAGGCTACGGAAGCTTCCGTCCGAAGCGACTACGAGCAGGCGAAAATTCAGCACGATACCGATGAGAAGCTGGTGAAGGAAGGACTCACCTCGGTGCTGATCGAGCAGAAGTCGAGAGTGACGGTGGAGCAGCTTAAAATTCGCCTGGAACTCGAGGGTGAGCGAACGAGAATTGCGACGGATTCGGCGAACGCAAAACTTGCGGCGCAACAGGCAAAAGTCGAACAAATGAAGGCGCTCTACGGGCTGAAGCAGAGCCAAATGGATGCGCTCCATGTCCGCGCGGGAATCGACGGAGTGCTGCAGCTTCTGCCGGTGGATGTGGGGCAGCACGTGACACCGGGAATGAACCTCGCGCGAGTGGCGGATCCCAAGAAGCTCAGAGCAGAAGTGAAGATTGCTGAGACACAGGCGAAAGATGTGGTGCCGGGACAAAAGGCTTCGATCGACACGCGCAATGGAATCGTGAACGGACACGTTTCGCGAGTCGACCCTTCGGTGATAAATGGTACGGTGACCGTTGACGTGACGATAGATGATCCTCTACCGCCGGGCGCGAGGCCGGATTTGAGCGTGGACGGCACGATCACTCTCGAAAATCTGAAGGATGTTTTGTATGTCGGCAGGCCGGTGCACGGACAGTCCGACAGCACGGTCGGACTGTTTAAGCTGACAGAAGATAGCTCGGAGGCCGTGAGGGTGCAGGTGAAGCTGGGGCGGAGTTCCGTCAACACGATCGAAATCATCGACGGATTGAAAGTGGGAGACAAAGTGATTTTGTCCGACATGTCGGCCTGGGACGCTTTCGACCGCATCCGGCTGAAGTAAAGCGGCTCCCTTGCCGTTGGTGGGCGGCACGCGTGGGCGGCACGCAAACGAGATCGGAGTTTGATTTCTCTCATTCCGTAGATGGTTGTGGTGGCTTTCTTGCGGAGGCCCAGTGCAGACTCTCTGGCAAGACATTCGCTATGGGTTGCGAATGCTGGCGAAGAATCCCGGCTTCACCGCAGTAGCCGTTGCCACGCTGGCCCTCGGCATCGGCGCAAATACCGCGATATTCAGTCTCGTGAACGCCGTGATGCTGCAGTCCATCCCGGTTCGAAATCCTCAACAATTAGTCGTGCTGCGCTGGTCAGCGCACGCGCATCCTCAAAACGCGGGCTCGAGCAGCTATGGCGATTGCCAGTGGACGAAGTGGACCGACAAGGTTTCCGGCAGCTGCTCCTTCTCTTATCCGATGTTCAAGGCAATCCGCGAACATGCCGAAACCTTTTCTAACGTTGGGGCATTCGCAGGACCTGCACAACTGGACCTGACTGGAAACGGAACGGCGAGCATAACGCGCGCAGAAATTGTCTCGGGCGACTACTTCCAGACACTCGGAGTTCAGGCAGCTTCGGGACGAACGATTGAACCGAGCGATGAACGGCCCGGCGCGGAAGCCGTGGCGGTCCTCAGTTACGCGTACTGGCAAGGCGCTTTCGGTGGAGCCCAAAGTGCGCTCGGAAAGTCCATCAAACTCAACGGCGTGCCGTTCACGATCGTTGGCGTGGCGGACGCGGGCTTCACGCGGCTGACGCCAGGGCACACACAAGATATGTGGCTGCCGCTTTCGCAGCTTGTCCCCTTGCGCCTTCGTTGGGGACGCGGGACGCAAGACGAAAGAAACTGGTGGCTGACGATCGTAGGGCGGCTGAAGCCTGGAATCTCCCAAGAGCACGCGCAGTCGAATGTGAGCTCGCTGTTTCGCAATGAAATTATCCAGGAAAAGCAGCTTAAGGCGGAAGACAGCCCGGAAGTCACGCTGACGCCGGCCCAGAAAGCATTGTCTGGGATTCGCAGCGAGCTCGAGCAGCCACTATTTATTTTGATGGTGGCGGTTGGGATTGTGCTGCTGATTTCGTGCGCGAACGTCGCGGGACTCCTGCTCTCGCGCGCCGCGGCAAGAGAAAAAGAGATCGCCGTGCGGCTGGCGCTGGGAGCGGGCCGGGGGCGCGTAATCCGTCAGCTTTTGACCGAGAGCGTTCTGCTCTCATTCGCCGGGGCCGCACTCGGCGTGTTGCTGGCGTACTGGGGAGCAAGCGCTTTGGCGGCATTTGCCTCTGCGAATCGCTATTCGAATTTTCAAATCAATGCGGACCCGGACGTCCGTGTGCTTGCGTTAACGGTCGGCGTGGCGGCGCTTACCGGTATCCTGTTTGGACTTGCTCCCGCGTTTCGAGGGGCGCGCGTCAACGTGGCCCCGACTCTCAAAGAAAATGCCGGAAGCATGTCGGGAACAAGCTTTGGTGGGAAGCGGCGATTCGGACTGGGCAGCGGGCTTGTCGTTGCGCAGGTGGCGCTTTCCTTAATTGTCCTAGCCGGCGCGGGACTGGTTGTCCGTTCGCTAGCGAATCTGAAAGCGATTGATCCGGGATTTGACACGCAGAACGTGCTGCAGTTTGGAGTCAATCCAACTCTCACTGGCTATTACAAAAGCGAGCAAGTTGAACCGCTCTATCGCGAACTGCAGAGCAGGCTCAGCAGTCTGCCCGGAGTCATTTCCGTGAGTTACTCGTCGGATACGCTGCTCGATGGGGGCTTGTGGACG
>Ga0210405_10002921_pt1 | contig 17222 bp, 12 predicted proteins | sample IncBWH11MmetaG_FD_155492 | JGI IMG/M metagenome (GOLD analysis project Ga0210405, IMG submission 155492) | Forest soil microbial communities from Barre Woods Harvard Forest LTER site, Petersham, Massachusetts, United States - Inc-BW-H-11-M | ecosystem: Environmental > Terrestrial > Soil >... | reverse complement strand
TTCTCCGGACCTTCCGGCGTATCTACACCAAGTAAATCCGCATTTTTCGGGGCGTGGCTCAGCCTGGTAGAGCGCCTGGTTCGGGACCAGGAGGCCGGTGGTTCGAATCCACTCGCCCCGACCAAAATCGTTATTCGGCCAGCACCTTATGGACGAACTGCACCGCCATCGAACGTTCGCCTGCGGTGGAGGCGACGCGCTTCACGCTTCCCGCACGGATGCCGCCAACCGCGAAGACACCGGGACGGCTCGTTTCGAGCAGAGAGGGCGGGCGCCGCAGCAGCTAACCGAAACCCGACCGTGTCACCGTGATCCGAACGCAGAATGCTAGCTGCGCCAATGAGAATGAAAAGGAGCCCCAGACTTGCGCTGACGGGAGTTGGTAACGTGCCGGCTCCATAGGACGGTCGCCGTTCTTCATTGGTTCCCTGCTCCCGAGGTGGTTCCTTCGGCAGCCAGTGACTTCAACCGTCGGCGCTCGCCTCGGGCCCATTGATAGATCCGTTCCTGTTCCGGCTGCGAAAGCGCTGCACCGCGATGCATGAGCGTATATCGGGGAGGCGGCATCTGGCGGCTCCGAACGGCTGCGGCCAACTCGGCGAGACGGTCTTGTTTCTCCTCAAGGCTGTATTGGCTCCAGAACGAGAAGTTCATGTGACTGCGCGCCTGGTGCACGTCGTTCTCTATCAGCCACGACACCGGAGCAACGTAGCTATACCACGGCCAATCCGTATTCTGCGAGTGACAGTTTTGACACGACCTCTGTAAGATCCGGACAGTTTCAGTATCGACCACGGCGCTAGTCAGAAGCGGTTCGACCGTCGCGTGGGCTCTCACAGCTCCAAACGGATGAACCAGAAGCGAAGCGAAGCCCAGGACAATTACTCCTCCGGCCAGGCTCCTGCGTAAGGGATTTTTCAATGTGTTCTCCTCCACTCTCACCTTTTCATATCTGAGTTGTGGGGATCTTATTCCCGGCGCTTCAGAAATGCTGTGCGAGTGCGGGAATAACCGGCCAGTGGCGCAGGTATACGTGATTGAAGCGGCACACGCCGGCCAAGAGGAGCCTGGAAGAGAAAATGTTGTCTAAACTAGCCAAAGTAATTCTTCGTGACGAGAGCAATGACGGCATCGACCGCCGCGGTTTTCTGGAGTGCATGGCATGGGCCGGCACGGGCGTGGTCTGGACCATCGCCGGCGGTGTCCCCAGCTCGCGCGCGTTCGGCCAAAAGGCGAACGGTCCCAAAGGTGAACTAAGCTTCGTTCAGATCAGTGACAGCCACATGGGATTCAACAAGCCCGCTAATCCCGACGTGACGGGCACACTTCAAGCGACAGTAGAGAAGATCAATGCGCTTCCGAGCGCTCCCGAATTCATCATTCACACCGGCGATCTCAGCCACCTCTCCAAGCCCGGTGAATACGACACACTGGACCAAGTGCTAAAAGCGTCCAAACAGAAGCAGATCTTTTATGTCCCCGGCGAGCATGACACTTCGATTGACGATGGCAAGCAATACCTCGAGCGTTATGGCAAAGGCACGAAAGGCAGAGGCTGGTACAGCCACGATTACAAAGGCGTCCATTTCGTGGGACTGGTCAACGTGGCCGCCCTCGAGGGCTTGGGCAAGCTCGGCGCCGATCAGCTCGAGTGGCTCGCGAGCGATCTCAAATCCCGCTCCAGCAGCACGCCGATCGTCGTTTTCGCTCACATACCACTCTGGTCGGTGTATCCCAATTGGGGCTGGGGAACTCAGGACAGCGAGCAAGCGCTCACTTATCTCAAGCGCTTCGGCTCTGTCACGGTACTCAATGGGCATATCCATCAGGTGATGCAGAAAGTGGAAGGCAACGTCACGTTTCACACAGCGATGTCCACGGCCTTTCCGCAGCCAGCGCCGGGCAGCGCCCCGGCCCCCGGTCCGATGAAGGTCCCCGCGGAGAAGCTGCGCACGGTGCTCGGCATTGCGGAGGTGCAGTACGTAGCTCGCAAGCATAGCCTGGCTGTCGTCGATTCCACCCTCGCGAACGCGGCGGACTGATGGCCATGAGAAGAAAATGTTTGGTTGCATCCATACTTGCGGTCCTGGCGTGTTTCACCATCCCGCGCCCGGGCAAGGCGGAAGCTCCTTCACCCTCACGTGGCAAAGAGACTTTCGAGAAGCGGTGCGGCGGATGCCATTCGCTAGATCGTGACAAGGAGGGCCCACGGCTCAGAGGCGTTTACGGCCGGCCGGCCGGCTCGGTGTCTTCGTTCAATTACTCGACCGCACTCAAGAGTGCGCATATCAGTTGGGATGCGGAGTCACTCGACAAGTGGCTTGCCGATCCCGATAAGGTCGCGCCTGATACCGACATGGCTTTTCACGTGGACAAGGCGGAAGAACGGCGCGACATCATTGCCTATCTGAAGGACCTCTCCGGCAAATAGCAAACCGCAACAGAGCCGCACGTGCGAGCGGTTTGGGTGAGGCGCAAAATTATCGCGGTGACCTTGAAGATTCTTCTCTTTGTAGCATTGCTCTTCACTCCGTCCACGTTTCTGCGCGCCGACGACGATCCCGGTGAGGTTGAGCCCTGCACCTTTGTGGCGCACACGCCGGTTGGCACGCTCAGCGGCGCGTGCACGACGCAGAACATACCTACTCCCGGCTTCAAAGAGTATTGGAAATTGACGCTGACCTTCGATCGCCAGAGCGCGGCTCAGGCCGCAAGGCTCCAGCCCGATTATTTCTACGACATGTTTCGATCGCAGAGCCTGGAAGACGGAAGCTCCACTCTTATTCTGCCCCTATGGGGAGATTTTGTCGTAAAGCCGGACAGTCCGGAATACCTCGCCGAAATCCAGGCTACCGCGCCTCTCTATGAGACGCGGCCGCACGAGATCGCAATCTCGCTGGTGAGCGCTGCGCCCCTGACGGTCGAATTCCTCTTTACTGAGCATTCCAAAGACTTCAACATTGCCCGGCGATCGCCTTCCGCGGAATGGATGATCGAGTACCTGGAGTCATTCTACCGATTGGGAACGAACCGCCCGGACGGCTTTTCGAAATGAAATTTGACCAAGTAAAGCCGCGCTACTTTTGATAGACGCCCGCCTTGCTGAAGTCTCCGGCCTTCACGATCGAGAGCTCGGCAGGGTCCAGATGACGGCGAAAAGCCGCGTTGACTTGCGCCGGCGTCAGCGCCTGTATTTTGGCGTCCATCTGCGCGTCCCATTGCATCGTACGTCCCAACTGGTCGCGGGCCGCGATCGAGCGGATCAACGCCTGCTCCTGGGAGCGCGCCACGATCTGCTGGTCCTGGTAAGCCTTCTTGGCCGCCGACACTTCCTCCGCCGTAAAGCCGCCTTGCAGCGTGCGAACCAATTCGTCTTTGAAGCTCGCTTCCACCTTCGGTGTATTCTGTGGAGCGCTGATCGCCGATCCGGAAAATAGAGCCGCGTCTCCCTCCGCGGGCACAGTCAAACGCGAAGAGACGCCGTAGCTCAGTCCCTCCACGTTGCGGATGCGGTTGGGCATGCGCGATCCAAGCGATCCGCCGAACATATAATTGGCGAGTATCAGTGCGGGGTAGTCCGGATCTTCGTCCGACATGCGGATTCGTATGCCAGCCTCGAAGCTGGCGTTCTGCTTGTCCGGCGTTTCGATCTTCAGGTTCACCGGCTGCGGCTTCTGGTAAGAGTTCGCGATACGCCGGTACGGGCTGGCGCTCGCCCATCCGCCTAGCAAGTCCGCGGCGGCCTTTTGCAATCCGGCTTGATCGAACTGTCCCACCACCACCAACTCACCGCTCGAAGCGCCATAGAACCGGGCATGGAACTTCTTTACATCCTCGAGTGTGACTTTCTTCAACCGCGCGATCTCTTCGTCGATCGTCGCCACGTAGCGCACGTCACCTTTTGGATACGGACTGAGGCGGCGCTGGAATTCCAGCGCAGCCAGCGTCTGCGGCTCGCTCCGTGTGCTTTCGATGGCCGCGATCCGCTGCTGCCGGACCTGTTCGAAATCGGCCTCGGGGAAGGCCGGCTCCCGCAGCAGCTCAACCGCCAGCCGCAGCGCGCCTGCCAGGTTCTCCGAGGTTGTCTCCACCGAAGCGATGGCGCTCGATACAGCGCTGACCGGGGCCGCGGGTCCACGACGCCGCGGTCCGCCGGCGCCGCCACCGCCGGACACCGTGACCCGGGCTTTGAGCCGGTCCATCTCGTCCTGAATCTGCTGGCGTGACTTGTTGCGGGTCCCGCGCATTAACAGGCCGCCCGCCAACTGCGCCACAGCGCTGTTTCCAGCCAGGGACTTTTCATCGCCGAAATTCAATTCCAGAACCGCCGACACCGTTCCACCGCGCGTTTGCCTGGGCAGCATCACCAGCTTCATACCGCTCGGGAGCTGCACGCGCGCCAGCCGCGCTTCAATGTTAGCGGGCGTGGGATCGAAGGACTCGCCCTGCGAGATCGTTTCGCCGCCTTTGTAATCCTTGAACAGCGCCTTCACATCCGGAGTGGGCGGGATCTCAGCGCGCTCGGGCTGCCGGGTGGGTATGAACTCGCCCACCGTTCGGTTGGACTCCATGAAATAGGTCTTGGCTACGCGCACTACGTCCTCCGGTGTGACGTTCCGAATCCGGTCGCGATTCAAGAACAACAGCCGCCAATCGCCCATCGCGATCCACTCGCTGAGGTTGAGGGCCAGCGATTGCGAATCCGCCAGACGCATCTCGGTAGCTCTCGCCAACTGCGTTTTCACACGCTCCACCTCCTCCTTAGTGGGCGGCTCTTTGACCAGGCCTTCCACCGTGCGGATCATGATCTCGCGCGCTTCTGCCAGGGACTGATCCTTGCTCAATTGCGCGGTAACCAGGACGCAGCCCGGATCGTGCAACATCTCGGAAGACATTCTGGCGGAGACCGCCTTCTTGTTATCGACCAGCGCTTTGTAGAGGCGGCCGGATCCCGCGCCGTCAGGGCCTCCCCGGCGGGATCCACCGCCGCTCATCACGCCCGCCAATACTTCGAGGGCCGCCGAATCCGGATGCGCGGCAGCCGGGATGTGGTAGGCCATGATGATCGCCTGCCCGTCGCCCACGCGCCGCAGCGCAACGTATCGCTCGCCGTCCTGCTCCGGCTCGACAGTATAGCTGGCATCCAGCTTGCGCCGCGGACGCGGGATCTTGCCCAGCGTCTCCGCCACGTAACCCAGCGCCTGGGCGCCCGAGAACTGTCCGGCGATCACAAGGACCGCGTTGTCCGGCTGGTAATACTTCCGGTAGAACGCCGCCAGCCGTTCGATGGGCACGTTCTCGATATCGGCCCGGGCGCCGATCGTCGGCTTGCCGTAGTTGTGCCAAAGGTAGGCGGTCGCCACTACCCGCTCTTCCAGAACGCGCGTGGGACTGTTCTCGCCCCTTTCGAATTCGTTGCGCACCACGGTCATTTCCGTGTCGAGCAGCGCCTTGTCCATTTTGGAGTTCACCATCCGGTCCGCCTCCAGCCCCAGCGCCCAACGCAGGTTCTCATCGGTGGCGGTGACAGTCTCGTAGTAATTGGTGCGGTCACCGGATGTGCTGCCGTTCCACGAGGCCCCGTGTCCGGTCAGTTCCTTCTTGACCGACCTGCCGGTTGTGGTCTGAATGAACAGCATGTGTTCCAGCAGATGGGCCATGCCGGTCTCGCCGTAGCCCTCGTGCCGGGACCCCACAAGGTAGGTCATGTTCACGGTTACCTTCGGGTTGGATGGATCGGGGAACAGCAGGACGCGCAGGCCGTTGGGAAAGTTATATTCGGCGATGCCTTCCACCGGCGCGCCGCTCTGAACCCCGTTCGGCAGCACCTGTGAGAACAGTGAGATCGCCAGCGAGGCGGCAATGAGCGAAGTAACAAACAGTCTTTGCATAAAAGCCCGAAGCTCAGTGATATGCTACCAAACTCCCGTGTGGAACATGCTTTAGCTTGTTCGTTAACCAAGGTGGGACAGGCGGTTTCGCCTGTCGCTCGGGATTCCAGCAACCTGGCAAAGTCTTCGTGCGTGGAAAATGAAGAGCGCCTCCGAGGAAAAGCGCTCCACTCTTACAGCTATAAGATACGGTAATCGGGTGAAACCCCTAGTTACAGCCGCAGCGACTAAGCCGTATAGTCGAGTCCTAACCGAAGCACTTTCGACACTCCAGTTCCGAGCTACACGTATCGTCTGACGCCAGCTTGGCCGCCAATATATGAAAAGAATCGCCAAAAAAATGAAAATTCCTGGAGCTCACTGCCTCGCCCCGCTGTTCCTCATACTGGCCGCGAGCCTCACCACCCCTTGCCGCGCCAGCAACCTCTACGTGGCAAACTACACCATCAACACAATCGAGGTGTTCACGCCGGGAGGCGTTGGCTCGGTCTTCGCTAGCGCCGGCGTGGGCGGCCCTGCCGGTTTGGCCTTTGACAGCGCGGGCAATCTCTACGTGGTAAACGACTCCAGCAACTCGATCGAGGAGTTCACGCTGGGAGGCGTTGGCTCGGTCTTCGGCGCCACCGGCTTGAACGGCGCTCAAGGGCTGGCCTTTGATAGCGCGGGCAATCTCTACGCGACAAACTACAACCTCGACACAATCGAGGAGTTCACGCCGGGGGGTGTAGGCTCGGTCTTCGCCAACACCGGCTTGCTTAACCCTACCGGCCTGACCATTGATAGCGCGGGCAATCTCTACGCGGCAAACGCCAGCGTCAACACGATCGAGAAGTTCACGCCGGGGGGCGTCGGCTCGGTCTTCGCCACCACCGGCTTGAGCACCCCTGGCGGCCTGGCCTTTGACAGCACGGGCAATCTCTACGCGGCAAACTACGGAACCAACACCATCGAGAAGTTCACGCCGGGCGGCGTTGGCTCGGTCTTCGCCAACACCGGCTTGAGCAACCCTGTCGGCCTGGCCTTTGACAGTGCGGGGAATCTCTACGCGGCAAACTACGGTGCCAACACCATCGAGAAGTTCACGCCGGGCGGCGTTGGCTCGGTCTTCGCCAGCACCGGCTTGAGCAATCCGACTTTCCTCGCCTTCGCTACCCCGGAGCCATCCACCTGGGCGATGTTCGCTATAGGCGTCGTGGCCCTGCTCCTCAAAAGAGCCGCGCGCGTCAGCGAGCGGTTGCCGCGGGAGTGATATACAATCAAACAGAGGTGAGAAGGCATGCGGCGTTTCGTTTGCACCGGCCTCGGGTTGTTATTGCTATTGCTTGGATGTCTGCTCGCTCGCGAGCAGCGCCTCGTATTCACTACGCGGACTCATCCATCCTGTCCGGTTCTAGTTTCATCGCCGTCGGAATCGAAGGATTTCGGATTCCACTCTCTCACTTTTCGGAACGATTCCAGGAAGACAATCGCGGCGTTACAGCTAAAAGTGACGATTTCTACCGGAAATGCGCAGGACGAGGTCGTCGATAGCCGGCGCGTGCCGATCGCTCTCGAGCCCGGCGAGACCAAGCGTATGGAAGTCCATCTCGCCAGTCTGCAGGGATCGAAGCAGAAGGCCAGAGCATCACGCCAAGAGATTGCGTCGGTAATGCTTTTTGTAGAATCCGCTGAATTCTCCGATGGCACTCAGTGGAACGGCGATGAGCCCCAGTTAGACGTGCCCACACGGTAAGAAGGCAGTCAGTCAAGCGCTCGCTTCGGCGTGCCTGTCCGCCAGTTCTTGGGGTCGGGTCACTGCCGTAACGCGGTATCCCAAGCAGTCATGACGTAGGTTAACTGCGGATCGGGTTGCTCGACTCCCTGCGCGAATAGAATGTTTGAACCATCCCGCGTCACAGCCAGTGGTTCGGAGTCCAAGACGATGCCGGCCGTTGCACGTACCTTAAAGAGGGCTTCCGGCGGACCAGCGTGGAACGTGTTGCCTTTTGCCTCCACGGGGATCGAATAGATCGTCGTGCCATGGCGGAAGACAATCTCTTTGCCATCGCCACGCCAGACGGGACTCTCTCCACCCGTGGAGGTTAGCTGCTGGCGCAATCCACCGGAAGCAAACGGCTGAACATACACTTGCTCCCTGCTACCTGGAGTAATCGCCGAGTAGACGATCCAGCGGCCATCCGGAGAAAACCTGCCCTGTACCGTTTCCGCGATCATCCTCGGTTTGGCGATTTCAGGCGAACCGTCCAGACGAACGGAGTAAAGCATTGGTCCCGCCCTGTAGAGCAGCACCTTCCCATCCGGCGAGAGATCGCGCAGCGTGTTCACTGTCGGCAGCCGCGCCAATTCTTTCTCGGCGCCCCCCTCCGCCGCGCGCTCCAACACGCGGTAACTGTTTCCATCCTTTCGTGTATACAGAATATGGGCGCTGTCCGGCATCCACAGCGGGGCCCGTGTGAGCCCCCGCAAGGCAACGTGTCCGCTTTGGCCTGGTTCAACGATGCTGTAATCGACAAGGTCCGCGGTTTTCAGGACCACGTGCTTCTGGTCTGGGGACAATCGCACCGTATCAGGATCGCAAGGTGGGCCGGCGGCGCCGATAGCTCTGCCCGACCGATCGAACCAAGTCAGTCGCGCAAGCGCGGCACGCCCGGCCGTCCAAACCAAGATGCCGTTGCGGGAAACAGAGAAGGACGCCCGACACAGCCCTCTGACGGAATACACGCCATCTACCACCCGCTCCGGCTCTCCTTCCAGCGTCCCGCGACGGATGTTCAACTTCTGCGCGTAGAGCTTGTCGTTTTGCACATACAACAACCTCCCACCGGCCGAAGGGGTATAGTGACCGGCTGTCATGTTCTTGCGCAACAGCAATGGTCCTCTGATAAGCTTTCCGTTTCGCAGAGTAGCCAAATAAAGGCCCCCCTCGTCGTCTGCACTACCCTGCCAGGCGAAGAGGATATTATTCCCGTCAGGGAGGAACTCCGGATAGTGGAACCGGCCGCCCGAGAGCCCGGGGACTTCCAGGCGAGTCGGATTGCCGCCCTGTGCCGAGACCAGATAAAGCTCGCCTCCTTCGGGCTTTCCTAGCGTAGACGAAATTATGCTGCCGCCTGGTCCCCAGGAATACCCGCGCGTGATCGGCATATGGGGCCAGACGATCGCCGGCGGGCCGTTCGGTAGCGGCACGCGAAAGAGACCGGCGAACGTCCCAAACAGGATCTGGGAGCTATCGGGTGACCAGCCGGGGATATCGACGATTTGATTGTTGTTGGCGTAGACGGGTATTTCCGCCAGCGAGTCCAGACGGCGCAAAATAACCCCGCGCGAGGTGGGGTAAATCACCGCCGAGCCGTCCGGAGACACTATCGCTTGTCCCACCGCTCCTAGCGAAAGCGTCCAGTTTCGGGCCGGAGCGCGAGTGGCCCGGTAACCGAGCCAACCAGCAACTGCCAACACGCCCAGGAGCGCAACTGCCAATGTACGAACCAGTGGAGACCAACGGAGCGGAGCGGCCGGTTCGGAGGCAAGCTCAGGCGTCGCCGGGTCAGACAATGCCGGCTCGCTGGCCGGCTCGGCTGGAGCTGCTTCTACCGTTCCTATGAAGCGGTAACCGCGACGCGGCAAGGTCTCGATATAACGCGGTTTGTCGGCCGATTCGCCGAGCGCGTCGCGTAACTTCTGGATAGCGGCGTTGATGCTGTGATCGAACTCCACCACGGTGTCGTGAGGCCAAAGCTTGTTGCGGATTTCCTCGCGCATCACCACTTCACCCGGTTGTTTCAAGAGCATGAACAGGATCTGGAAAGTCTGCTGCCCGAGCTTGATCCTGATTCCATGCTTGCGCAGCTCGCCGGCGCGGGAATCGACTTCAAAGGGGCCAAAACGGATGTGCTGATTAGGCGGGACGACCTGGAAGGCCCGAACATTCTCGGGCATATGTCGGCTACTTGTTCGGGAATTATCTCAGAGCTTACCACAGCTCCAGCCCAGGTTGTTCGAGGGAGCCCCCATAACTGCAATTTCATCAATAGGATAACCGATGACTTAAAAATGACTTAGGAATTAGGCTCGGCGTATGGATATAGTGCGCGCCACAAGCCACAATCGCCCTCATCCCGCCGCTAGCGGGACGGAGAAATGCAATGCTGAGTCAACACTCGATTCGCAGCGGTTTGCTGTTCCTGGTTGCCTGGTGCAATGTGAGCCATGCCGCCACCTTGACGGTTGGGAAATCTAACGCTCTATGTCCGAGCGCAAAATACGACACCATCGGCGCGGCTGTAACCGCTGCTGCCCCCGGCGACGAAATCGATATCTGCCCGGCCTTGTATCCGGAACAGGTGGTCATCAGTAAGCCGGTCACGCTGCGCGGTCTGGGCGCAAACGGGACTCAGCGGGTCCTGCTGCAGCCCTCAGCGATGACCAATGCCGGGAACCTGCCGTCTCAGGCTGTGATCAGCGTGGTCAATACCGTAGACGTCACGATTGAGGGCTTGGCGATCGATGCCGGCAATAACACGGTCAGTGGCTGCACCGTCAGTCTCGCTGGAATCCATTTTTCCAACTCCTCGGGTAAGGTCGCGAGCAACGCGATTTTCGGCGCGCAGTTGAAGGACCCGCAGAGCTGTACGACATTATTCCCTGGCAACGGATTCGGCGTGCAAGTGGATACCACCAGCGGTCAAACCGGTCCGTTTTCCGTTTCTATCGACCGCAACAGCATCCACGACTTCAATCGAAACGCTATCCTGGCGGTCGGCTCCGGAGTCACGGCGGAAATCAGAGGGAACACCATTTCCGGCGTGGGACCGAGTACCGGGTACAACCAATTCGGGGTTTTTATCGCCAACGGAGCTGTCGGTCGCATTACAGGGAACATGATCAGCCAGGGAAATTGCGGAAATCTTGCCAGTCGGGATTGCATCAACCTCCGGAGCGAGGGTGTGGTCCTCAGAGCCGCGGGGGATGGCTCGGTCGTCGATTCCAACTTCATCAGCACCGTCCAGAGCGGAATTTTCCTCAACGGAGCCAACAACGCCCAGATTACGAACAACGTCATCATGAACGTGGACGCTCTTGACGGCATCGACATCCAAGGGTCGGCTTCGGGTTTTTTCACCAACAGCGTCATAGCGGGAAACAGCATATCCCATGTTGGCGCGGTCAATGCGGACGCCAGCAATAACGAGACCGGCTGCGGCATTAACGAAGCCTCGGGAACCGGAGTGGCGCAGAATATCATCTTGAATAACAATGTCAATGATGCCTACTGCGGGGTCGCCTCCGTCGGGGCCGATCAGGTATTCTCGGGAGTTTATTTGAATACCTTGTACGCCACGCTCAACGCCGACCTTTATCCGAATACCTATCCTCCTGCCGCGGAGCCGTAGTGACCTACGTGGAGCGCGCTGCTTAAGGCATCTGGGGGCTCGAGCTCTCGAGGATCTTCGCAACCCAATCGGCATGGGGGAAACCGCAACCGTAAAGAGCTTTAATTTCCCGGTCCACGTCATACTCCACGCGCCGGACCGCTGGCCGGGACTCATCCAGCAAGAGATATGCAGCGCGCCGATCGCCGTCGTGAGAAAGACTGACACTACCTGTATTAGCGACGATCATTCCTGAAACGCTCCGAACGTATGAGCGATGGATATGCCCATAGATGGCAATCGGCTGGCCGAGCGGCGCGTAAACCGACTCCAGCTCGGCATCACTGGCCGTATGCGCGGGTGCGCGCCAGGAAGTCTCGGGACTGGCATGCACGAGCGCCATCGGACCGTGAATCCGCCTGAGCGGCAGTCCGCGGAGCCAAGCGATCCTCTCCTCTCCGAGGGCTTCCCGCGTGGCCGCAGCCATTTCACGGACCGCAGCCCAAAGCGAAGGCGGCGCTGACGATTGGCTTGCGAACTCCTCCAGCGATTCGGGCCTAAACACGGTTTCATCCGTATTGCCAACCACGCCTTGCCAGCCGAGGTCGCGAATCCGGTCCACAATCTCCACGGGACTTGCACCGCCATCAGCCAGATCGCCGCCATGGAGAATCAAATCGGGAGCAGTTTGCCGCAGGTCCGCCAGGACTGCCTCAAACGCGGTCCGGTTGCCGTGGATGTCGGATACGATAGCGATGCGCATCCCGACTAGCATCACACTTCAGAGCCGCGCGCGTCAGCGAGCGGATGCCCGTCGCAGGGAAACGCACTCAGGGTTCTTTTTTCGAAGTCTGCTATACTTGAAGTTCGCACCTCCATTGAACCCGTGATATCCGTCCAGCAATATCAGCATGCGCTTCGGCGCCAAAATACTGTTCGAAGAGGTTCGACCGCCTTCCTGTCCGGCCGGTGCTATGGTCTTAGCGGCAATGAGCCCCAGTTAGACCTGCCCGTCGATCGGTGAGAAAACAGACAGATGGAGAATTCTGTGGTGGGGTCAGTTTCCAAGTGGCCGATCCGACCAGAACCCGCAGGTGGCAGTTGTACTGCTCTAGGGCACGATTCGACCACGTGACGGCCGCCCCCCGGTGGCATCGGGGTGGGCGCGCCGCCTATCGCCGCAACGAGCAGCCTTGAGGATTACGCGGCGACGATGTACTCTGCAATGGTTTTCGGCTCCGGAATTGCCTCTCCATCCTCTGCAATGCCTAGATGCATTCGAATGGCGCCGCGAATAAGGTTGGTGGTTTCCTCCAGCGTGGATCCAGCAGCAACGCACCCAGGCAGATCCGGCACGTGTGCACTGTAACCGGTGTCAGTCTTTTCAAACAAAACGGCATATCTCATTTCAGCCCCGCTTGTTTCAGGATACTATTTTGCGTCTCGGATCAAGGTCCATCGAAGGATAGCCCGCAATCGTCACACGCCCCTTCTTCTCCGGATGCTTGTATTTGACGGTGGCTCCCTTCCTGGTTGACCAGTCGCCAGCCATCACGCTCAATCATCCGAATTGCGTCGCGAACCTTCATGGCTCCCCGGCGGTATCGGTTTGACCGGCAGCGCGGCCCCGACAAACAGCATAAGGGCCCTCGCGCGGGCCACCGCACCATTGTCTCACGATGCCGCGCCCTGCCTGAGAAAATGACCGCCGGGATGGAGGTTGACCGAGCGAACCTGCGACGGCTGCCTGTCGGCTGAAAAGTGCTGGCAGCAACCGGCCCCAGCTATATACCAGTTCCCGGCAAGTCTGCGGCTTGGACGTTACGCAACTATGTGGCGTTGTTTGACGTGAACAGGACTTCAGGGGAGTGATGTGGCTAGACGTCATTCAGTGCGGCTTAGGTTGGTCGGTCGGCCACATGTTCGCGCCGACGATAAGTCCAGGTGGAACGCCGTCAAGCGCGTCGGCCGAGACGAGACCTATGCGGGGCCACACGCTAGGCCGTGAGCCGTTCGTAACCGCGACGGAGGAAGTCTCTAACGACTTGATCCGCAATTGTTTTCGTGCCCGTCTGATCGAGCGTGCGTCTGAGCCATAGGGCGTTCTGTCTACGATAAGCCTGACATTCCAGTAATAGTCGCAGAATGGGAGGTGCCGCCCCGCGATACCGGCCTTGCCTTGATTCGACCTGGCAGACGGCGCAACAACAAGTCCCTCTGCGATAGCCTACCGGACATCGCTGAACCACAAAGCCTAATTGCCAACTGAATGTCGGAGCTTGCGAGGCTTGACGCGGTACCAGCATTGGCGATTTTCAATGCAGCGTATCTGGGAAACTGACCAATCGCCGACAATTCGATCCCGGCCAGTCTGCTATACTTAATGTTCGCACCTCCATTAAACCCGTGATATCCGTCAGCAATATCAGCATGCGCTTCGGCGCCAAAATACTGTTCGAAGAGGTTTCGACCGCCTTCCTGTCCGGCCGTTGCTATGGCCTTAGCGGCCCCAACGGCTCCGGCAAGTCCACGTTCATGAAGCTGCTCACCGGCGAAATGGACGCCCAGAAGGGCACAGTCGTTCGTCCCAAACGCCTCGGCGTTCTGCGGCAGGACCAGTTCGCCTTCGACGCTTTTCGCGTCGTGGATACCGTGATCATGGGCAACCTTCCCCTGTGGAACGCTCTTGCCGAGCGCGACGGCATCTACGCCAAACCCGATATGACCAATGAGGACGGGATGCGCCTCGGCGAGCTGGAAGGAATCGTCGCCGAGAATGACGGCTACACCGCGGAGAGCGATGCGGCCGTTCTGCTCGATGGCCTGGATATCCCCGAACACCTGCACGACCGCAAGATGAGCGAGCTGCAGGGTGGGCAGAAGGTGCGGGTCCTGCTCGCGCAGGCGCTGTTCGGCAGTCCCGAAGCGCTGCTGCTCGATGAGCCCACCAACCATCTCGACCTGGAATCCATTCACTGGCTGCAGAGCTTTCTGAGCCGCTACCAGGGCACTGTCATCGTGATCTCGCACGACCGGCACTTTCTGAATAGCATCTGCACCCACATCGCCGATATCGATTATCAGACCATCATCACCTATACCGGCGGCTATGACGACATGGTTCTGGCCAAGACGCAGATCCGCTCGCGCATCGAATCCGACAACGCGCAGCGCGAAAAAAAGATCGCCCAGCTCAACGAGTTCATCGCGCGCTTTTCAGCCGGCACCCGCTCGAGCCAGGTGACCTCGCGCAAGAAGGAAGTGGAACGGTTGCAGACCAGCGAGCTTGCGCGCTCCAATATTCAGCGTCCCTTCATCCGCTTCGAGATGAAGCGCCCGTCGGGACGCCATCCCCTGGAAATTCGCGGTCTGTCGAAGTCCTACGGAGACCAGCCCGTGATTCGCAATTTCACCGCCAGCATCGCGCGTGGCGAGAAGATCGGGCTGATGGGCCGCAACGGCGTCGGGAAGACGACCCTGATTCGCTCCCTCATTGCGGGCGCCCCGGGAGTGGAGGATGATCCATTCGAGATCGACGGCGGCGCAATCGAGTGGGGCCACGAGGTCTCAGTGGGTTATTTCGGGCAGGATCACAGGGCGTCGATCGCACCCGGTATGACCGTGTTCGACTGGCTGCGGCAGTTCGATCCGGCCGCCGGCAATGAAGAGCTTCGCGGATTACTTGGCCAGATGTTATTCAGCGGCGAAGAAGGGCTGAAGATGACCCAGGCGCTTTCCGGTGGCGAGGCCGCCCGGCTGCTGTTCTGCAAGCTCATGCTGCAGAAGCCCAATGTTCTGGTGTTCGATGAGCCGACCAATCACCTCGACCTGGAATCCATCAACGCCCTGAATATCGCCCTGCAGAAATGTCAGGCGACGGTCTTCCTGGTCACCCACGATCAGGACCTGATCGAAGAGGTCGCCACCCGCATTTGGCATTTCGAGCACGGAACGATCGTGGATTTCAAAGGCGCCTACGAGGAGTATCTGACCGCCCCCGCGCTCCGCCAATAAAATGCACTTTGGCGTACACTTCAGAAGCATCTGAGTAACGCGTTCAAACCGGTCACAGACTTATAAAATATTTTTAAAGCTATTATAATCTATAAGATAGTCGCTAAATCGAGACTTCGCAACCATTCGCCGCAGAGCCGCTGTGGGATAATGAGATCAGAAAGAGGGTTTGTTGTTTTAGGCCGGTTGTCTTAAAACGAACATAATGTTCGGTTTTAAATTAACAACTCGTTTAATTTCAACAAAACGGCTGGAAAAACCGAACATTTATGTTCGGTTTTTGTGTTTTTGGAAGAAGGAGACTCGTACAGTGGCCACGCTCTTTGTGGAATATGCTTTAGCTTGTTCGTTTAACAAACAAGCAGGAGTTGATACATTTCTCATATCGTCGCCGACCCAGGTGGGACAGGCGGTTTCGCCTGTCGTGCTGGTTGCCGGCGCATATATCGCTTATTAAAATCGGATTAAAAAATGAAAACCGGACAAATTGTCCGTTTGTTTTACACTAAATCGTTAATTCTACACCGGAGCCTGCTTGCAAAACGGGACAGTTTGTCCGGTTTTTGGGAAGCGTTATGGAACAGAACCAGACATTGAATGCAGCAACCGCCCATGGCCGTGGAGCGACGCATCCTGCTTGCGCGGGATCCGCGACAACAAGCATCACAAAGTCCAGCTATCCCAAGCCCACAAAATCCATCTCAGCCGGACCTGGGGATGCCCCTAGGTAAAACCTACATACGCCTAATTACACAGATGTTCGAGTGCTTGCTTTCGCCGAGTTTCGGACGTATCCTCACTACACCAAAAAAGTACTACTGCCCGGCATCCAGCCGATCGTCTCCGCAATCACAACAAATTACGATAGAAAATAACGCTTCGGGATCTTGGTGGTGTAGCCGTTCGTACGACTCCAACTCCCGAAATCAGATCCAAATTAAGGGAAACACCCTAGTTCCATCGGTGGAGCAGCCGAGCAGACCCAACAGAATGGCCGTTCAACTGCCTAAAGGGACCGCGACCAATATACAAATCCGTGAGCGTGGATCGTTTTGGAGGAGGGTCAGATGAAAAACGACGTGTTCGAACAAGCATACTTCGAAGCTCGAGCAGTTCTTCATCGCCGGGGCAAGATAGTTGAGAAGCCCGTCTTCGGGAGCGATGGTATCCGCTATTGTCGTGTGGACGGACGGCCGCTGACCGATCGGGAACTACTCAGGGATGCGTGGGGCGAGGATCTGGCGGAGGAGATCCTCCGTGACCGGGATGTGATGCAGCCACGAAGACGCCTTATGCAGGCGTAGTGTCGACGAGAAACGAAGACAAGCGGACAAACTGTCGCCGGGAGCCTTGACGCCCTCAAACCGCAGGGCATACAATATAGACAGTCTTCGTGAAAGTTGTGGGCACTATGAGATCACGCCATCTTCGGATTCCTTTCCTGGCTCTCAGCTTATCCTCGCTGGGTATCCTCGCTCTGGCTCAAGACGCTCCGGCGCCGCAAGCGCCGCAAGCGAAACCGGCTGTCAAATCGACTCCTCAGCGGGAGACGGTCGCCAAGCCGCTCACCGATAAAGAGAGGAAGAAGCGCGAAGCCAGGCTCAGGAAAGAGCTCGAGGGTCCCTACAAGAAGTGGATGACCGAGGACGTGGTCTACATCATCACCGATGAGGAGCGCCAAGCCTGGAAGCGCCTGGCCACCGATGAGGAGCGCGAGCAGTTCATCGAACAGTTCTGGCTGCGCCGCGATCCTACGCCCGACACCGCCGAGAACGAATTCAAAGAAGAGCACTACCGCCGCATTGCCTACGCCAACGAGCGCTACGCCTCGGGTATCCCCGGGTGGAAGTCGGACCGCGGCCGCATCTACATCACCTACGGGCCGCCCGATGAGATCGAGGACCATTCCTCCGGTGGCACCTATGAGCGTCCTCCTGAGGAAGGTGGC
>Ga0210405_10002919_pt1 | contig 17226 bp, 11 predicted proteins | sample IncBWH11MmetaG_FD_155492 | JGI IMG/M metagenome (GOLD analysis project Ga0210405, IMG submission 155492) | Forest soil microbial communities from Barre Woods Harvard Forest LTER site, Petersham, Massachusetts, United States - Inc-BW-H-11-M | ecosystem: Environmental > Terrestrial > Soil >... | reverse complement strand
GGGTTGAGGAAGCAATCCGGATTCGCAACGAGGAGCGCGGTGAAAACGCGCTCTAGCCATTCACTCTTGGCCGCCGAGCAGGCCGCATGCTGACCGCAGGGCGATCAAAGTGACGACCGCTGCACGCCCCAGTCTCGTTCCGGGCATCCTACCCACAAAGAACATGGAAGGTTCTCCAACGCCCCTGTCGGTACTCGGCGCGCAGGCCGAAGCCGAACGGCAACGAATCCGTCAACAATTTGACTCGGGCAGCGGTGCGCGAGAAACGCTGCGGGCGCTGTGCGAACTGGCGGACCGCAATGTGCAGCAGATATTTGAGGAAGTTGTGCGCGTGCACAACCACGAGCCGCGAGGACTTTGTTTGCTGGCGCTGGGCGGGTACGGGCGGAGGATGCTGTTCCCTTATTCGGACCTGGACATTCTATTCCTGATGGGAAACGAGAGAGTGGAGCAGGAATCGCGGCCGCTGATCTCTGAATTTTCGCGGACCTTGTGGGATATCGGATTTCGCGTGAGCTCGGCGGGGCGCACGCTGGAAGAATGCCGACGGATCGAAGAAGACAACGCGGAGTTCCACCTGGCGTTGTTGGATCGCCGGTTCTTGGCAGGCGATGCCACGCTGTTCGAAAAGCTGGACACGAAAGTGCTGCCGGCTTCGGAAAAGCAGGCGCGGCCCTTCCTGCTGGCGGAAATTCAGAGGTTGACCAAGGAGCGATTGACGCGTTATGGAAACACGATTTTCCACCTTGAACCGAACGTGAAAGAATCGCCAGGGGGCATGCGGGATTACCAGGCGTCGATATGGCTGCGGCAGATCGTCGACGAAAAGAAAGAGATCCCCGGCATCACTGCGGCGGAAGAAGAGCTTTCCGGGGCGGCGGTAGATTTTCTGAGCGCGATCCGGTGTTTTCTGCACTACAGCAACGGGCGGAACGATAATACGCTTACCTACGAGCTGCAGGCGGCGGCCGCGGAGCGCGCGTTGGGAGTGGGCGACGGGATGGCGCGAACTCCTTCGGAATGGATGCGCCAGTATTTTCGGCACGCCCGGGCGCTGAACCGGCAACTGTTGCGTTATCTCGAGCAGAAATCTCCCGTATCGCTAACGCTACGGCAGCGGCTATTCAGCGTGGCGCGCGGGGCCAGGCTTGAGCCAGGAAATGACAAGTGCTTCGTGGTGCGCGACGGCCTGTTGGAAGTGGTCGATCAACCGGTGCTGTCGGACCGCGCGGTCACCTACGCACTGTTTGCGGAAGCGGCGCGCACGGGGACGCCGCTGAGCCGTGAAGCGGAGCGGTGCATCGGGTATATCCTGACGCATCCGGAACTTCCTCCGAAGAACAAGGAAATTAGCTGGGCGACGCTGCGCGAGATTCTAGGCTCGGATTATCCAGGAGTGGCGTTGCGGTCGATGCAGCGGCTGGGGCTGCTGGCGGAAGTGCTGCCGGAATTCGGATTGATCGACTCCCTCGTAGTGCGCGATTTCTATCATCGCTACACGGTCGACGAACATTCGCTGCGCACCATCGAGCACTTGCAGGAGCTGGCGGAGCCGCCGGACGAACGAGGGACGCATTTCGCGCCGCTCTGGAAGACCGCCGAGCGGCGGGATTTGCTGATCCTGTCGCTGCTGCTCCACGACGTTGGCAAGGGAATGCCGGTAGAGAATCACATCACGGGCAGCCTGGCGGCGCTCGATAGCGCGGCGAAGAGATTGCAACTTTCGCCGGAAGAGAAAGAAGAAGTCCACTTCCTCATCGAACACCACCTGGACATGTCCTCCACCGTGCAGCGGAGAGACATCTTTGATCCGGCGACGGTTTCGGCTTTTGGGCAGTCAGTCACCACGCTGGAACGGCTGCAAAGATTGTGCCTGCTGACCTATGCGGACATTCACTCCGTCAATCCGGAAGCGCTGACGCCGTGGAAGGCGGAGATGCTGTGGCAGCTCTTCGTGGCCACTTCCAACCACTTCAGCCGCACGCTGGATCGCGACCGCTTGCACGCGCACGATGAAGTTTCGCTGCTCGGAAGGGTCAAGGCGCTGGCAGGGGAGGCGAGCAACGAGGCTATCGAGCGATTCCTCGAAGGATTCCCGCGGCGGTATCTGGCGGTGCATTCGGCGGCGGAGATTGCGGCGCACTTTGCACTCTACCGGAAACTGGGCAGCGATCCCGTGCAGTCTGAACTTCTCGCCACGCGCCATGGGTTCTCGCTGACACTGCTCACGGCGGACCGCCCGGCGCTGTTTGCGACGATTTCGGGCGTGCTGGCGGGCTGGGGCATGAACATTAATAAAGCGGATGCCTTCGCGAATGCTGCCGGCGTGGTGCTGGATACGTTTCACTTCGCGGACCTGCATCGCACATTGGAACTGAACCCCAGCGAGGGCGAGCGCTTCCGTAAGAGCCTTGCGGATGTAGTGAACGGAAGGGCTCCCCTGGAACCGCTGCTGAAAGGCCGCGAGAGCGCCAGTCGCGCGCGCGTGCCGAAAGTCACCGTCGAAACGCGCATCAACTTCGACGATGCGTCATCGGCGCACAGCACGCTGCTCGAAATCGTCACGCAAGATCATCCGGGATTGCTCTATGAGATCGGCTCGGCGCTGGCGCGCCTGGGAGACAACATCGAAGTCGCGCTGATCGACACGGAAGGGCACAAGGCCATCGATGTGTTCTACCTGACCGCGCAAGGCAAGAAACTCACCACGCAAAAACAGGAGCTCCTGCGCGAAGTGCTCCAAGGAACGCTGGTTTAGGCCCGTCTTTGAATGGATTGTCGCTACTTTTCCCCTGGTCTGTGGCTATCGAATCCCTTGCAAACAACGGCTTCCAGATGTACCCTTCTTTCCCCCGTTGCCGGCGTACAGGGTCTACCGGCAATCAAATTGTGCCACTGGAGCAACGCGATGAGCGACAGAGAGCATTCGTTTCGCTACTGGGTTGTGCCTTGTCTCGGATGTCGAAACCCCATTCCCCTTTATGCGGAACCAGTAGATGCTTCGGCGGCGCCATTTTCCTCGGGCGCTAATATCCAATCGACGGAGGAACGCCCGTATTTCCGCGCGTGGTGTCTGGAGTGCGGACGCGAGTATCCATATCTGTCCGAAGCCATGACTTGGACGCCCGAGCCTCCCCTGGACAAACACAATCGTGAAATCGAATTCACCCGCCTGCGGCAGCGCGTGAAAGTTAAGGGTGCTCACGCATAGGCATGCCATTTCTCTTGATCGAAGCGGGTCTCCGGATTAGGTAGTGATTGGAGTTGCAGCGGGATAGATGGTGGACGTGGCCGGGATCGAACCGGCGACCCCCTGCTTGCAAAGCAGGTGCTCTCCCAGCTGAGCTACACGCCCACAGTAAGAACGTCTTCTCATTCTAAAGCATTTGCGGTCATTCTGAAACGCTTCCCTCTCATCCGGGCAAGGGCCTCCTCTGCGAGGGGAGGCTGTACTCGTTGGCAAAAGCAGGAGGAGCGCCACTACTGGCGCCGCGCAGAAATTCCCGGCGACTGTCATTGTACGCAACACAAGATTGGCGGGCGGATTCCTGGCATCATAAATCGTCGCCGTTCAGGAGTAATATCAGACAGGCGTGTGACATGCGATCCCTTCTGGCGAGCAGCCTGACACGTTCCATCAGCGCGGCGGTGTGCTGGGTTCTGCTTGCGGCGCAGGCCAAAGCTTCTGATGCGCACAAGCCTCTCACCGAATACACGCATACCGTATGGACCCACAAAGACGGCATCCCTTCCGCGTTCATCTACTCGATGGCGCAAACGGAGGACGGTTATCTTTGGCTGGCCACCACGGACGGCCTTGTCCGTTTTGACGGCGTGCGATTTGTCCACTGGCGCCCCAAGACCGGGCATACGGCACTCCTGGGCGTAGTGCGAAGTTTGTGCGCGGCGCGGGATGGCAGCCTGTGGATTGGGACTGCTTCCGGCCTAGTGGGCCACGTTCGTGGAGACGACCTGACAACCTTCTCCGTTGGGGCACAGGCGGAAGCACTGCTCGAGGCTCGCGATGGAACCCTTTGGGTAAGCACTGAAAAATATCTCTTTCGATACCGCGCTGCAACCCAGGAACAGATTGGCACGGCAATCACGCTGCCTGGAACTTTCTTGTCCGGACCGTTCGAGGACCGGACTGGCTCCATCTGGTTCACGACGGATAGCCGCGTTCTGCGTCTTGACCCGAGCAACCCGCAGGGTTCCCCCCTGGAAATAGCGAAAGGAAAATTTTGGTTAAGTGAAGACAGAAACGGGGGGATTTGGTTCACGCGCGCTGACGGAGCCACGCGGCCCGTAAAGGAGGGGCCGATTGCCGACCGGCTTGACAGGGAGATGAAGATTCTCGACGTCCAAACGGTGCTGCACGACAGCAGCGGAAATACATGGATCGGAACGCGTGGACAAGGGCTGGTGCGAATGTCGTCAGATTTCAACGAGGGGATGAAGGTGCAGACGTATTCGCAATCCGACGGGCTGTCGGAGGCAGTTGTATGGTGCTTGCTAGAGGACCGCGAGCACAACCTATGGGTTGGCACGCAAAATGGGCTAAACAGATTTCGCGACGAAAAAATCGCCACCCTGACGCGACGCGAAGGGTTGCCGAACGGCAATGTCGATGCCCTCGCTGCTGGCGCGGACGGTACGATCTGGGCTGCGACGTCGAACGGGATCGAGCGAATTGATGACGGGCACCGCGACATGTACCTCAAAGGCGCGGCCGCCATGGGATTGTCGATGGCAGCCGAAAATGTATTGTGGGCGGGAACAAGTCGCGGGGTGGTGCGCCTGGAAAACGGGAAGTGGCGAGACCTTCCGATGCCCGAGGGGTTGCACCTGCAAAACGTCACGGCGATTGCAGAGGACCATGAAAAAGGCGTCTGGCTTTGCGATGCTCACAAAGGACTCTACCTCTGGTCCAGCGGCCGCATCACCGATTTTTCGGAGCAGCCGTTGTTGAAGGGCAAAACCATCGTGGCAGCGCAGGGAGACGCCAGAGGCAAAGTGTGGTTTGGACTTGACCAGGGGGGCCTAGTTGTTTTCGATGCGGGCCAGTTTCGACTTTATTCTGAACGCGAGGGCCTGGCTGGCGGGCCTGTAAACGCGGTACACGTCGACGACCAGGACAAAGTTACCGTGTGGATCGCCACTGAGCGAGGGCTGAGCCGCCTCGAAAGCGAGAAGATTGTCACTTGGAACATCGCCAGCGGTCTTCCAGGGGAACGCGTCCTGTGGGTTCTTTCGGACAGCGGAGGGCGAATTTGGCTGGGTTATAGCACGGGAGTCGCCAGTGTCCGCCGGTCGGAACTCGACCGCGCGGCGCAGGACCCGACGTACCGCATGGCTTTCAACTTTCTGGATGATGGCGACGGCCTGAAGGGGAACCCGGACCGCGGCTGGCAATCGCCCGCCGTTCGCGCAGGTGAAGGCAAGCTCTGGTTCAGGACCTCGGAAGGGGTGGCAATCATAGATCCGCAAGACTTGACGAGAAATCGGGTTCTCCCGCCGATTCACATCGAACGCCTGGTTGCGGATGGCGCGGTAGCTGACACCGGGCAGCAGGCGCGCTTGCGTCCGTTGACCAGAGACGTCGAAATCGACTACACGGCTCTCAGCCTTGCGGAGCCGCGCAACGTTCGCTTTCGTTACAAGCTCGAAGGCTTTGATTCGGAGTGGCGGGACGCCGGCACGCGGCGGCAGGCGTTCTATACCAACCTGCGTCCCCGGGTCTATCGTTTCCGTGTGCTGGCTTGCAACAACGATGGCGTTTGGAATGAGTCGGGCGCTGCGGTGGACTTCGAGCTTCTTCCGGCGTTTTATCAAACCCGATGGTTCCTTCTATTGTGCGCGTTGGCCCTGATCATTCTCGCCTGGGGCGGCTATCGTCTGCGCGTGTGGCAAGTGACGGCCCAATTGCATGGGCGCTTTGAAGAGCGGCTGAGGGAACGAACGCACATCGCTCAGGAACTGCACGACAGCTTGATTCAAGATGTTATGGGCATCAGTTTGCAAATCGAGGTTACCGACGAATTGCTGCCCAAGGACTTCCCTGCCAAGCAACCGCTGTCACGCGCGCTGGCCCTGTCCAAATCCGCGTTGGATGCCGGGAGGCGCGCCCTGAGTGACCTGCGTGCCGCTTCGCTAAGCGCTGCTGATCTGGTCAAATCATTCTCGCAACTGACAAACGAGTTTACGAGCGACGCGGGAACGGAGATCGACGTCATCGTCGAAGGGCGTGAGCGCCCCTTAAATGCGTTGAGCGGCCATGAAGTGTTGCAAGTGGGGCGGCAGGCCATCACCAACGCGCTTCAGCACGCCCATGCGCGGAAGATTCACGTGCTTTTGAGCTACGGCGAACGGCACTTCGAGCTTCGAGTTCAGGACAACGGTCACGGCATAAACGAGGAGACCTTCCACTTACAACGCCCTGGCCATTACGGAATCGCCGGAATGAAAGAGCGAGCGGAGCGCCTGGGCGGCAGTCTTTCCATCCGAAGCCGCGTCGGCGAAGGTACGGAAGTTAATTTGACGGTTCCGCCGGATCTCGTCTACCAGGGTGATGAGCGTCAATCTGGATGGAGCCTCGCAGAAACTTGGCATTCCATGAGGGCAAGATTGGGGATTCGCAAGCCAAACCCTGGTAAACAACCGCAGAGCGCGCCCACGGGAAGCGGCTCCGAAACCGCCGAACCGGACGGAACAAATTCATGAAGGAGACCCGTAAAATTCGCGTGCTGTGTGTGGACGACCATCCTATCGTCCGGGAAGGCATGGCGGCGATTCTTAATCTGCAGCCGGACATGATGTTAGCGGGCGCGGCCGCCACCGGCAGCGAGGGGCTGGAACAATTCATCAAGTTAAGCCCGGATGTGGCTCTCGTCGATCTGCAATTGCCGGACGTGAGCGGCTTCGACTTAATCAAAAAAATCAAAGCCAAGTCTCCGAACGCCCGCATCATCGTCCTGAGTTCCCACGAAGGTGACGTCGACATACAACGCGCGCTGGAAGCCGGAGCGCAAGGCTACGTGGTAAAGGGACTCGTTCGCGAGGAATTGCTGGAAACCATCCGCAGCGTTCACGCGGGAAAGCGACGCCTCCCTGCCGCGGTGGCCCAAAAGCTGGCCGAACACATGGCCGACGAGCCCATCAGCCCGCGCGAACTCGAGGTCTTGTCGCTTATGGCCGGCGGAAAGCGAAACAAAGAAATCGCCGGCGAGCTATCGATCGCGGAAGACACCGTAAAGATGCACGTGCGAAATATACTTTCCAAGCTGCAGGTCAACGACCGCACCGAGGCGGTTACCATCGCTCTCCGTCGCGGCATCATTCACCTCTAGCCTCCCAACGAGACCCCTTCTGTACACCCGAAATGGCTATCGTCTAGACACCCGCTCTGGCGTTTCAACGCCGGCGCCGGACGCGTAACTTTGCCTCAGACGCGCAACCCTTCAAACGGTTCGCGCCTCGGGAGGCAGAAGTGGACAGGCTGTACTCAAAATTCCCCGCCGGAAGCGTCGGATTAGCGCTGCTTCTGCTGAGGCTGGTCGACGCCCTCGGACTCGTCGGGGAAGCGCTGCACCTCTTCATCCCTTCAGCAACTTCTTCGGAACCTGTGAGCTTGCTGCTTCTCGGCCTGGTGCTGGCAGCCGGCGCGCTCCTCTTGATGCTCGGTTTGCGAACCTCCTTGGCAGGTAGCGCTGCCGCCATTTGCACCGCCGCAGCGGCGCTGTACGCAAGGCATCACTTAAAGCTGTCAGTAGACGCGTTGGATGCGTGGGGGTTTCTATTCGCACTTGTGTTCTTTCTATCGAGCTCGCTGGCTTTGCTCGGGCCCGGCGGCTATTCACTGGATGCCCGCCTCTCCGGCTGGCGAACGATCAAGCTCCCATCCGGGCAATCGATGCGAGAGGATGAAGCCGCTTCGGAAATTAGCAATCGAAAAGAAGGTGAATATGTGGATCGTTAAAGTTGCGCTGTCGCGTCCTTATACCTTCGTCGTATTGGCGCTGGTGCTCATTCTAATCAGCCCGGTAATTTTGCTGCGCACCCCGGTGGATATCTTTCCGAATATCAATATCCCGGTGATCAGCGTGATCTGGACCTACTCGGGTCTTGCGCCCGCCGAGATGGGCACGCGTATTGTGTCCGTCTTCGAGCGGTCCTTAACCACTACCGTCAACAACGTCGAGCACATTGAATCGCAATCGCTGAATGGTGTGGCGGTCATCAAGATTTTTCTCCAGCCATCCGCAAACGTCGAAGGCGCTATTTCGGAAGTGATCGCGGAAGCCCAGGTGGGGCTGAAGCAGCTCCCCGCCGGCATCACTCCTCCCTTGGTCATCAGCTACAACGCCTCCTCCGTGCCCATCTTGCAGTTGGGCTTAAGCGGCCAAGGCCTCTCCGAGCAACAGTTGAACGACTTGGGCTTGAACTTCATTCGCCCGCAGCTCGCCACGATTCAAGGCGCCTCCGTTCCGATTCCCTACGGCGGAAAAGTGCGGCAGATCATGGTGGACATCGACTCGCAGAAGCTCCTGGCGAAGGGCCTCTCGCCCACGGACGTCGTGAACGCAGTCAACACGCAAAACGTTGTGCTGCCCTCCGGCACGGCAAAAATTGGGGAAACCGAATACAACGTCGGGCTCAATGGAAATCCCCTGACTGTCGAGGAATTAAACGATCTCCCGGTAAGGGTCGTCGACGGCGGCACTGTGTATCTTCGCGACGTGGCCAATGTGCGTGATGGCTATGCCGTGCAAACGAACGTAGTCCGCCAGGATGGGCAGCGCGGCGTGCTGCTTACCGTTCAAAAAGCCGGGAATTCTTCCACGCTGGCCATCGTGTCCAATATTCGCGCCGCCTTGCCCAAGATCAAGGCCACCCTGCCGTCGCAACTGAATATACGGCCGCTTTTCGATCAGTCATTGTTTGTGCGCGCCTCGCTGCAAGGCGTGCTGCGCGAAGGCGCGATCGCCGCCGCGCTGACTTCGGTGATGATCCTCATGTTCCTGGGCAGTTGGCGCAGCACCTTGATCATCGCGATTTCCATCCCGCTTTCCATTTTGACCTCGCTGCTGATTCTCAGCGCCATCGGCGAAACCATCAACATCATGACGCTCAGCGGCCTCGCGCTGGCGGTCGGAATTCTGGTCGATGATGCCACCGTCACCATCGAGAATATCGAGCGACAGTTCAGCCAGGGCAAGGACCTCCATCAGGGCATCCTGGACGGAGCGCAGCAGATCGCCGTTCCGGCGTTCGTTTCCACTCTTAGCATCAGCATCGTGTTCGTGCCCATGTTTTTCCTGACCGGCGTGGCTCGTTATCTCTTTGTGCCGCTCGCCGAAGCCGTCGTTTTTGCCCTGTTGGCGTCCTATTTCTTCTCGCGAACGCTGATTCCGACGCTGGTCATGTATTTGTTGCCCTCCGAAGTGGCAAAGCACAAGAACCCTGAAGTCGAGAAGCGGCCCGGATTTTTCGCGCGGATTCACCATCGTTTCGAGCACGGCTTCGAGACTCTGCGGGAAAAGTATTCGAACCTGCTCGGTTTGTGCCTGGAGCACCGTCGCGTCTTCGCCGCCTGCTTTCTCATATTTTGCGTGGCGAGTCTCGCTCTCGTTCCCCTGCTCGGGCAAGACTTCTTTCCGTCGGTCGACTCGGGCCAAATCCGCTTGCACCTGCGGGCCAAGACCGGCAGCCGCATCGAAACGACCGCGGCCCTCACCGATCAGGTCGAGAGCGTAATTCGCCAGCAGATACCACCCGCGGAACTCGCGGGCATTCTCGATAACATCGGGCTGCCCACCAGCGGCATCAATCTTTCCTACAGCAACAGCGGCACCATCGGCACGGCCGACGCGGAAATCCTGATTTCGCTCCAGGCCAAGCATCAGCCGACCGCGCAGTACGTCGAGCGGCTGCGCGAACAGCTCCCCAAAGCTTTTCCCAGCACGTCGTTCTTCTTCGAGCCTGCCGACATCGTCAGCCAGATTCTGAATTTTGGCCTGCCTGCCCCCATCGACATTCAGATCGTAGGTCCACAACTTGCCAATAATTTTGGGGTCGCCTCAAAAATAGCCGACCAGATTCGCTCCGTGCCCGGCGCCGTGGATGTCCATATCCAACAAGCTCTGGACCAGCCGAGATTGCAGTACTCCGTGGACCGCACCAAAACCCAGCAAGTAGGGCTCACCGAACGTGACGTGGCCAACAACCTTCTCGTCTCGCTGAGTTCCAGTTTCCAAACCACTCCCAATTTTTGGCTGAACTCGAAGAACGGCGTGGTCTACAGCATGGCTGTGCAGACCCCGCAGCACAACATTGACTCCCTCGACGCGCTGGGGAGCATTCCCGTCAACGCCGGAAATCAAGGTACGCCGCAGCTTTTGGAAAACCTGGCTTCGATGCAGCGCATGGATGAGCCCGCCGTGGTCAGCCATTACAACGTCCTCCCCGTGGTCGATATCTTTGCGAGCACGCAAGGACGGGATATGGGCGCAGTGGCGGCCGATATCGCGCAAATCACGTCCGCGGCTCAGAAACAGTTGCCTGCCGGCAGCACCCTGGTAATTCGTGGACAGGTCGCCACCATGCACTCTTCGTTCGCCGGGCTCCTCGGCGGGCTTGTCTTTGCAATCCTGCTGGTCTACCTGCTCATCGTCGTCAATTTCCAGTCGTGGACGGAGGCTTTCATCATCATCACCGCTCTGCCCGGCGCGCTTGCCGGCATTTGCTGGATGCTTTTCTTGACCCGCACGACGTTAAACGTGCCCTCGTTGATGGGCGCGATCATGAGCATCGGCGTGGCCACGGCCAACAGCGTTCTGGTCATCACCTTCGCCAACGAACGTCTTGCCGACACCAAGGATGCCTTCCTCTCGGCCCTCGAGGCCGGCTCCACGCGCCTGCGGCCAGTGATGATGACCGCTCTCGCGATGATCATCGGCATGGTGCCCATGGCCCTCGGGCTCGGCGAGGGGGGCGAACAGAATGCGCCCCTCGGCCGCGCGGTCATTGGCGGATTGCTCTTCGCCACAATCGCAACTCTTTTCTTTGTTCCCGTGGTTTTTGCCATGGTGCGCGGCCAGAAAAAATCCCAAGACTCGCTTCCACAGAATTCATGAGGACTCTATGAATAAACAACTAGAAACATCCGTTGTAACAGACCAGGAACTTTCGGGGACCGTCCCGCGAAAGCCGCGCTCAGGTTCGAACGCGAAGCGGCTGCTGTGGTTCCTGGTAATCCCCGCGTTGCTGGTGTGTTCCGCGTTTGTCACCGCCTATGCGCGCCGCGCGAGCAACCAGAGCTTAGCGGAAACCACCAGGACTCTGGCGCCGCAGAACGTCAACGTCATTCACGCGCAACTCGGCAGCCCTGTCACGGACGTGACGGTTCCCGGCACCGTGCAGGCTTTTTCGGAATCGCCCATCTACGCCCGAATTAACGGCTACGTTCGCGCATGGAACGCCGATATCGGGGCTCACGTGCGCAAAGGACAGCTCCTCGCGGTAATCGAAGCGCCGGAGGTCGATCAGGAGTTGAACCATGCGCGCGCCATGCTGGTCCAGGCGCAGGCCAATCTTCAGCTCGCCACGGTGACTTCCGCCCGCTACCGCGACTTGATCAAATCCAATTCCGTTTCCCAGCAAGAAGTCGACAACAACAACCAGAACCTCAATTCGCAAACCGCGAACGTGCAAGCCGCCACCGCCGAAGTCGCCCGGCTCGCGCAGTTGCAGGGATTCGAGAAAATCTACGCGCCCTTCGACGGTGTCATCACCGCTCGCAAAACGGAAGTCGGCGATCTCATCAATGCCGGAAACAGCGGCCTTGGTGCCGAGCTTTTCCGCATCTCCAACATCGCTACCATGCGCGTTTACGTAAATGTTCCTGAGGTTTACAGCGAGTCCATTGCTTCCGGTGTCCGCGCCTCGATGGAGCTTGCCTCTCTTCCGAACCGCCAGTTTACCGGCACCGTCGCGCGCACCAGCCACGCCATCGGCGTCAACTCGCGCACTTTGCTTACGGAAGTGGATGTGCCCAACCCCAACGGTGAACTCTTCCCCGGAGCTTATGCCCAGGTGCACTTCCAACTTTCACTCAAGGCCGTGCCGCTGGTGCTCCCAGGAAACGCCATTCTTTTCCAGGCTGCGGGCCCGCAGGTGGGCGTCGTGAACAGCCAAAATCGTGTCGAACTCCGAAAAGTCACCCTCGGCCGCGATTTCGGAAACCGGGTCGAAATCCTCGGCGGCATCAGCCAGCCGGACGCGGTGATTTCCAACCCTCCCGATTATCTTGTCGATGGCATGCCGGTAGCAGTGCAAACCACGCCAGGCAGCGGAAAGTAGGAATGAACATGCTTCCCACCAAATTCATGTCCATGACTCTATCGCCGATGGTTTTAACAAGGAGGCGCCTTCAAATGTCGAGCGCGGGTTCGCGCGCCGCGGCCGCCGGCCTTTTCATGGTGATGTCGCTCTCGGGTTGCTCCGTCGGTCCGAAGTACCAGCGCCCTTCCGCTCCTGTGCCGACACAATTCAAGGAATCAGGCGCCCCATCAGCCCACGCCAGCGCGACCTCGCCGATTGCCTACAACGATTGGTGGCGCGTGTTCCACGATCCGGTGCTCGATCGCCTCGAACAGGACGCCGATTCCGCCAATCAGGACATCCGCGTTGCCGTGGCCAGGGTCGATCAAGCCGAAGCCGGGGCCAAGTACGCGCGCTCCTTCTTGTCTCCCTCGCTCACTCTTGGCACGAGCCTGTCGCGCACTCGTGAAGCGCAGAACCGCCCGAACAACGGGAACACCAACGGCCGGGCCGCCACCTTTAACGATTTCCAGTTGCCGCTCTTCGTCAGCTACGAAATCGACGCTTGGGGCCGCGTGCGGCGTTCGATCGAGGCGGCGCGCGACGTGCACCAGGCCACCGAAGCCGATCTGCGCTTTGTGCGCCTGTCGGTCGAGACCGATGTGGCCCTGGACTACTACAGTCTGCGGGAGAACGACGCCGAACGTGCCGTTCTCGATTCCACCATTGAACAGCTACGGCAGGCTCTCGACGTGATGACCAATCGTTTCCGCGACGGCATTTCGAGCGAGCTGGAGGTCAAGCAGGCAAAGACTCTCTTGGACCAAACCAAGGCTCAGGCCCAAGAATTGGACGTTCAACGCGCGCAACTCGAACACGCCATCGCCGTTCTCGATGGGCGTGCCGCGTCGGACTTTTCCCTGCCCAAGGCGCCCTTCAACGGCCTGCCGCCTGCGATACCGGCGGGACTTCCGGCGGACCTCCTCGCGCGGCGCCCGGACATTGCCGAGTCCGATCGCTATCTCGCGGCTGCCACCGCCGAGATCGGCGTTGCCAAAACCGCGTACTTGCCACAGCTATCGCTTACCGGGTTTGCCGGTTTCGAAAGCTCCAATGCCGGCAGCATCTTCGATTGGCAAAATTTCATTGCCTCGCTGGGAACAGCGGCATTGACTCCGGTATTCAATCGCGGACGAATTCGCGCCGATGTGGATCAAGCCAGGGCGGCTTACCGCGGATCGCTCGCGCAATACGAAAAAACTGTCCTCACCGCCTACCAGGAAGTCGAGGATCAGCTCGCGGCTCTCCGAATCCTGTCCGGTGAAGCGCAATCGGAAAACGATGCCGTGGATGACGCCAGGCGAGCCGAAGAAATCGCCATGAACCGGTACAAGGCCGGCCTTGTCGGATACCTCGATGTCGTCTTTGCGCAAACCACGCTTTTGTCCAACGAGCGCGTGGCCACGCAAATCAATGGGCAACGCATGGTTGCCACTGTTGTTCTTGTAAAAGCTCTGGGTGGCGGGTGGCTGGGAGTATCGGCTCCGCCGCAGGTTAAACCCAATAGCCAAACCGGAGAAATAGCAGCAAACGCAGCAAAATAAAAAGGAGGAAGTATGAAGTTCCTATCAAAAATCGCAGCATCCGCCGGACTGACCCTGGCTTTGGCGGCCGTTTCATTCGCCCAGCACGTTAAGTCCGACTACGACCACAGTGCAAACTTTGGCCAATACAAGACGTACTCTTGGGAAAAGGTCCAAACGAAAGACCCGCTCCTCGTCGACCGCATCAAGAACGCGGTGAACAGCGCTCTTGCGGCAAGAGGCTGGACGGAAGTTCCCACCGGAGGCGACGTCGAGGTCTTTGCCATCGAGACCACTCAGAATCAACAAACCTTGGACACCTTCTATAACGGGTTCGGCGGAGGCCGCCGCTGGGGAGGATTCGGTGGATTTGGCGATGCCACCACCACCGTCGAAACCTACAAAGTGGGGACCTTGGTGATCGACCTCTTCGACGCCAAGACAGAGAAACTGATCTGGCGAAGCTCCTCTAGCGATACGCTGTCCGATAACCCGGACAAGAACACCAAGAGCCTCGACAAAGGCGTGAACAAGATGTTCCAGCATTTTCCTCCCGCCCCGTCGGCGAAACACTAAGGAGAGCGAGATGAATCGCCATCTGGCAGTTTCACTCGCTATCTCAATGACCCTGGCTACCCAGGCCATTCCTCTGCGCGCGGCCAACAAGCCGCGCGCGGGGAAGACCGAAGGAGCGCCAGTCGTATGGACGAACGAGGACCTCGCAAAACTCAGAGACCTCGATCTCATCTCGGTAGTAGGCCAGGTTCCAGAAGGAGCCGCAGCGCAGGCGGCGGCTCCTTCACCATACGTAGAGACAAAAGATCCTGAGTGGTACGCGGAGCAGGCAGCGGAGCTGCATGCTGACCTGGAAACCAGGGAAGCGGAACTTCAGCAATACCGGCAGGCGATCGAGGATGCAAGAAGTCTTAAGACGATGACAGGCGGTATAAATCTCGATGAAGGCGACATCAGCATCACGCCCGAGGCCGGCATTGAAATCCTGAAGCAGCGCGTAAACGAAACGCAAACGGAACTCGACGCACTGGAAGACTTGGCCCGCCACCATGGCATCCCGCCAGGCACGCTGCGTGGCCAGTGACACCAAATCACGAGAAAGGACGAGACAACATGCTGGAATATATCGAAATCAACGGTACAAATCTTACTAGCGCCCGAATCGCGCTCGGTACCTGGGCCATTGGGGGCTGGATGTGGGGTGGAACGGACGAGAAGGAGTCCATTCGCACCATTCATGCGGCATTCGAACGCGGCATCAATCTGATCGACACCGCGCCCGTCTACGGCTATGGGCGCTCCGAAGGGATTGTAGGTGAAGCCCTGCGCCAACATGGCCGCAGGGATAGCGTGATCGTCGCCACGAAGGTCGGCATCGACTGGACGAGTGGCAAAGTCGAACGCAAATCCACGCGCCAGCGTATTCTTAAGGAACTCGACGATTCGCTGCGGCGTCTCCAAACGGACTACATCGACATTTACCAGGTGCATTGGCCTGATCCCAGTGTTCCCATCGAGGAGACAGCCGCTACTCTTCGTGAACTCTACGAGCAGGGCAAGATTCGCGCTATTGGAGTCAGCAACTATTCGCCGGAGGAGATGCAGCGCTTCCAAGCTGTCGCGCCGCTGCACACTATTCAGCCTCCTTACAATCTTTTCGAGCGCGAAATAGAAAGTGACATTCTGCCCTATGCTCTCCGCCGCGGGATCACCACGCTGACTTACGGCGCCCTTTGCCGCGGATTGCTAAGCGGTGCAATGCGTGCCGATCGTGTGTTTGCTAACGGCGATATGCGCAAGACCACAGATCCCAAATTCCAGGCTCCGCATTTCGCCGAGTACGTCAATGCCGCAGAAAAGCTGGGTGCATTCGCTCGCAAGAACTTTGGCAAGCGCGTGATTCATTTGGCGGTCCGCTGGCTCCTCGATCAACCCGGCGTTGGCGTCGCCCTCTGGGGAGCACGTCATCCCGAGCAGCTTACAGCCATCGACGAAGTCAGCGGGTGGTCCCTGACGAAAAGCGACTTTGCCGCAATCGACGCCATTCTTCGCGAAGAAATTCGCCATCCAGTTGGCCCGGAATTCATGGCTCCCCCGGCCCGGCAAATCCCCCGTGTGGCGTAGTCCTCTGCGCCAGGCGCCGTTTCCTTCCGGGCCTCTATGGTGTGCTCCAGGAGCGTTTGAGGAAAGAAGGAGAAGGGGGTTGCCGGGGTTCAGCGCTGGCGATGCGCGGCGGCTTCCATGCGGCCGAGCATCTTGTCCAGTTCGGCGCTGCGATAATACCAGCCGTTCACGATAACGCCCGCAATCTTCTGCGTGTTGGCAATATCTTCGAGCGGGTTGGCGGAAAGCAGCACGAGGTCGGCGAACTTTCCCTTTTCGACCGTACCCGCTTGGTCTTCGATTCCGAAAAACCGCGCGGGATTGATCGTCGCGGTTTGCAACGCTTCGAGCGGAGTGAATCCCGCCGCCACGAAACGCTGCAATTCTTCGTGGAGGCTGTACCCTGGGAAAATGTGAACGCCCGCGGGCGTATCCGTTCCGGCAAGAAACGGCACTCCAGCCTTGTGCAACATCCCCACGACCTCTAGCTCTTTCTCGATGAATTTCTTGCGCGTCGCGAGATCGTCCGTTCCGTACCCTTGCGTGATTTCCTCGGTGAATCGCTTCCACGTTTTGTTTTTCCACGATGCCGGCACATACTTCACCCGCTCGTCCTTGCTGAAATCGCTTACGTCGATGAGGTTCCCGCCGCGTTCCCACACCAGCGTCGGGCATTGCCAGGTCTGGTTCTTCGCCAGCATCGCCGCCAGCGCGCCGGCGCGCGTCGGATCGTATGTTGCCAGGAAGCGCCCCTCCGTCTTGTTTCCTTTCAAGAAGTCATCTTCGGCAGGAGAACTCCCTTCAAAAATGCCGATGAGGTGCTCGAAACTTTTCATTCCTGCTTCGGACATCTCGCTTGCCCGCACGGAATCGGGAACGTGTCCCTCGAACGGTATTTCCTGTTTCCTGGCTTCTTCCGCGATGGCAAAAACGGCATCGCGCGGAATCAACGATTGCAGCTTGATGAAGTCCGCGCCTCGTTGCTTGAGATCCGTGACGGCGCGATGCGCGTCTTCGGGCGTGGCAATCGCCAGCGAGCTTGGAAAGCGCGGTTTCGGTCCATCCAGCATGGGCCCAGGGGTGTAAATGCGCGGCCCTAGCAGCCGTCCGGCTTCAATTTCGTTCCGCCATCGCTGCACGATGTCCAGCTCACTGCCCATATCGCGCACGGCGGTGACGCCGTTGATTACGAAGAGGGGGAGCGAAA
>Ga0210405_10002915_pt1 | contig 17248 bp, 14 predicted proteins | sample IncBWH11MmetaG_FD_155492 | JGI IMG/M metagenome (GOLD analysis project Ga0210405, IMG submission 155492) | Forest soil microbial communities from Barre Woods Harvard Forest LTER site, Petersham, Massachusetts, United States - Inc-BW-H-11-M | ecosystem: Environmental > Terrestrial > Soil >... | reverse complement strand
TATCGCTACATCTGCACGGGCCTGGTCCCGGCTTTCAAGCTGGGGAGCAGGTGGAAATTCCGTAAGTCTGTGCTGGATCGCTGGATGGAAGAGAAAATGCGTCAGTCGCAGGGCAGGCGGCATTAACCGGTCGGGAGCGACGCTCTAGGGCGCGCAGAAAGGCTGGGCGATGTTTGGCACGGCTAAACAGAAACCGCTCGTGGGGCTGGATATCGGCTCGAGCTCGATCAAGTCCGTGGAGCTGAAGAACACCAAGCAGGGTTACGAGTTGGTGAGCTTCGGCCTGGAGCCACTGGCACAGGATACGGTGGTGGATGGCGCGATTATGGACGCGCCGCTCGTGGCGGGAGCGATCGGAACGATCTTCGACCGGCAGGAGATCAAGACGCGCTCGGTGGCCACGGCGGTTTCCGGGCACTCCGTAATCGTGAAGCGCGTAAGTCTGCCGGTGATGACCGACGAAGAGCTGTACGACAGAATTCAGTCAGAGGCGAGCCAGCATATTCCGTTCGATATTTCCGATGTGAATCTTGATTATCAGCTTCTGGATTCGGCGGAATCGCAGATGGACGTACTGCTTGTGGCCGTCAAGAAAGACAAGATTCTGAACCACACCAACGTGCTGGCTCAAGCAGGAAAAACGCCCACAGTTGTGGATATCGATGCGTTTGCACTGCAGAACTGCTACGAAGTCAACTACGACCCGGATCCCACCCAAACGGTAGCGCTGCTGAACATTGGCGCCAGTGTAATGAATATCAATATTGTGCGTGGTGGAGCGCCGCTCTTCACGCGCGATGTTTCCGTGGGCGGGAATCAATACACGGACGCATTGCAGAAAGAACTGGATCTCAGCTACGAGGATGCGGAGCGGCTGAAGAAGGGCGAAGCGGTGGCCGGGGTAAACGAGGAACATCGCGGCACGATCCTGCGCTCCGTATCGGACATCCTGATTTTGGAGATTCAGAAGACTTTTGACTTCTTCCGCGCCACAGCCAGCGGCGAAAACATTCAGCGGATCTATCTGGCGGGGGGCACGGCGCGCGTTCCCGGATTGGTGGACCTGCTGCGGGAGGAGTTCGCCTTGCCCGTCGAAGAGCTTTACCCGTTTCGCAAAATCGTGATCAATCCCGGCCGGCACAACGAGGACCAGGTACGCGAGCTTGCACCGCGCCTGGCCATTGCCGTGGGATTGGCGCTCAGGAGTTTTGACACGCCATGATCCGAATCAACCTGCTGGGCCGGGCCCGACCCAAAGCTGCGCGGCAGGCAGTGCCGCTGGAAGCGACGTTGCAGGTCGTCTTTTTCGCGGCGGCATTGCTGGTCGCGTTCGGCGTTCTCTATTACAACTGGCACTCGACGAACCAGCAGATCGTGGAAGTACGGCTACACATCCAGAAACAAACCGGAGAGAAGGCCAGGCTAGAGCAACTCAAGGCGCAGGTGGATGAGTTCGAGCGCCAAAAAGCGGTTCTGCAGCAGCGCATCAACATCATTGAAGAGCTTCAGCGCAATCGGACAGGCGGCCAGGAGCTTCTGGATGCTTTGGCCAATACGGTGACGCGCACAGACACGCTTTGGCTGACTTCGTTCACCCGGACTGGGAATGGCCTGACCATAATCGGCACGGCCGGATCCATTAACGCGGTGGCGAACTTCATCACGCAACTGCAACATTCCGGGTATTTCAACCAAATCGAGATCAAAGAGTCCACGCAGGATACGAAGAACGTCGCGGTCCAGACGTTCACCTTCACATTGACGGCGCAATTTGCCCTGCCGCAGGAGAAATCAGCGGCAGCCATTCCGGCTGCGGCGGGGAAGGGCTAAGGGAAAACAATGGCCATCTCCTTTAAAGAATTTCCGTGGTACATCCAGGCGCTGGTCTTCGTGGCCTTGGCGATTCTGCTGATTGCGGCCGGGCTTTACGTTCCTGGGCTGCCGATATCGACGGCCCGGGCCGAGTTGCAGGCGCTGCACGATCAGGACACCAAACTGAACCAGGAAGTGAGCGCGCTGCAGGTCTACGAACGCCGTTATGCGGAGTTCCAGCAGGAGATGGCGGCGCTGAATAAACAGCTGGACACGCTGAAGACCATAGTTCCGGAAGACAAGGAAACAGACGAGTTCATGCGGTTGCTGGAAGGCGCCGCGGCGGCTTCGGGCGTCCAGGTTCGCAAGCTCACGGCCCTGGCCGTGGCGTCGCGCGACTACCATTACGATATGCCCTTTTCGATTCAAATCGACGGACCTTATTACGCCATCGTGGACTTTTTCTCGCGGCTTAGCCGATTGTCTCGAATTATCAACGTGAATGATCTGAAGTTCGACGGCCTGGGTGACGGCAAGTCGACGTATCCGGTACGTCCGAATACGACGGTCAGTGGCACGTGCACCATCACCACCTTCTTCACCACGAGCACGCCTGCTGCGCCGGCCGGTTCCAAGACAGCGGCCCGTCCGGGGACAGCGGTTGCAAAATAAAGGCAGGATCGAGTTGAAGATGCTACCTCGACACAAAGTCATGCGGAAGGCGAACGCGACAAGTTGGGTGGCCATCTTTTGCCTGGCCTCGCTAGCGATGCCTCTGATGGCACAGCAGGTACCCGCGAATCCCGACGCTGTTCGCAGGGCAGTGAATCAGCCCGCGGCAGTTAAGCCCACGACGGGAACAAACGTTGCTCCCGCAAAGCAAGCTGCTTCCGCGGGAACGGCAGCGCCAAAGGCGCAAGCCCCGAAACCAGTACCGCCCACGACTTCTCCGGCCCAGCCGGCATCGCCAGCATCGAGACCGGCATCCACTTCCGGGAGTTCGCCGGCTGGACCAGCGGGAGCAAGCGTGAGTGCCAAGCCGGCAACCGGCGCCCCGGCAAGGCCCGCACTTGGCGCGACGCCCGGGCCGAAACCGGCACTGGGAGCAGTAGGCGTCAAACCGAGCGCTCCGCCCAGCAAGCCTTCCTCAGTCGCAGCGGCGAGCTCAACTGCAAAGGGTCCCAGGGCCAAACTGGTTACAGCCGCAACGCCTGATGTGCCAACGCCGGTAGTGGCTCGAGCCATAAAACCAAACGCGGAGCGGGAGAACATCTCGCGGCGTGATCCCTTTGCCCCCCTATTGGGCAGGGAAACGAGCGGCGGCGGTTCACTCCAGAATTTTCCAGCAGGCAAGCCTGGTCTATTGATCAGCAGCTTGCGGATTGACGGGATTGTAAGCGGCCCTAATGGAATGATTGCCATCGTTTCCAATGCTCAGGAGCGCGTCTATTTCCTTCGCGAAGGCGACCGCCTTTATGACGGCCAGGTGGAACACATCACCATGGACGGAATTTCGTTTCACCAGGCTGGAAAAGATCCGTTCGGCAACGCCGTGGAGCGCGAAGTCGCTAAACGGTTGAATCCCACTCCAGGAGAACAGCAATGAAGACCTACGGGCCGGTTTTCCGGCCGAACGGGCTGATTCTGGCGGCCGTGATGCTGATGCCGATAGTCGTCGGCGCTCAGGGAGCTAAATCCGCGGCGGCACAGACGTCTTCCGTTACGGCAGTGGCGAAAGTCGACGTGGATCGCGTCGACCAGCAGACGATAGTTCGCATTCAGGGTGATGGCGCGCTCAAATATCACGTGACGCGGCTGAGCGACCCGCCGCGAGTGGTCATCGATTTCGAGGAAGCACGTCTTGCTGCGCCACGCAATACGATCGCCAGCGACTATGATCCGGTGCGTCGTGTGCGTCTGGGTCAGTCTCAAAGCGATCAGGTGCGGGTGGTGATTGATCTGGCGACAGTTGCGCAATTCAAGGTCAAGCAGGCAGATCAAGCTTTAATGGTGGCTTTTAGCGATCAGGCCCAGAGCGCCGTGGCCCATTCTGCTGTGCCGCCAACGAAGCCCGCAGTCAAGCAGGATCACGCTACCAAAACACAAGCGGCTGGTCAGCAGAGCTTCCGGTTGCCGGCAACTTTGAGCGGAAATGCAGCGCTGGCGAGTCCCTTGCCCCAAAATATCAACCCTGCAACGGTTCTGAGCGGTGTTTCAAACAGCACTCAGGTCATTGCAAAGCCGGCAGTCGCGGATGCTTCCCAGCCGCCTGTGGCACAGCCTGTGTCCTCGCCCGTAAAGAGTTATACCGGCGAGGCGATTTCGGTAAATCTCAAGGACGTGGATCTGAAGGATTTTTTTCGTCTCGTTCATGAGATCAGCGGCCTGAACGTGGTCCTAGATCCTGCCGTTGCGGGTCACGTCACTTTAGTGCTGGATGAAGTTCCCTGGGACCAGGCGCTCGATATCGTGCTGCGCAATAACGGGCTCAGTAAGGAACTCGACGGCAACGTGCTTCGGATCGCCACACGAGACACGCTGAAGCGGGAAGCCAACGATGAACGCGATCTGATGAAGGCCGAGGTCGAAGCAGTGGATCCAGTGACCGTTACGCGCATCCTGAGCTATGCCAAGGCCAGTGAGCTCATGGTTCCGCTGAAGCGATTTTTGTCTTCACGCGGCGACGTCATGGCCATTGACCGCTCCAATACGCTGATCATTCGCGATATTCCCACGGTGATGCCGCAGGTGGATAACCTGATCCGGCAACTTGACCGAAAGTCACAGCAAGTGGAGATTCAGGCGCGCGTGGTCCAGGCCTCACGGACGTTTGCGCGCGATATTGGCACGCAGTTTGGTATCGCGGGCGTGAACGGGACGGTGAACACCGCTAATTTCTTCGGCGGCAACCCTTTGGCGACCAATGCAAGTCCGTTCTTCCATACGCCACCGCCTCCGGTGGTAGTAGGGGCGCCACCGAGTGGTACCTCGGCCGCTCCGCTTCCGCTTAACGTTAACCTTCCGGCAAATGCGCCGACCAGCGGCTTTACGTATTCGCGAGTATCGCCGAACTTTGTCTTAGACTTCATCATCACGGCGGCAGAGAGCAAGGGAGTCGGCAAGCTGCTCTCCAGTCCGCAACTGGTGACCCAGAATAACGCCTTGGCGGAAGTCAAGCAGGGCACGCAGATTCCCATTCAGACCACCATCAACAATACGATCTCGGTGCAATACGTCGATGCGGTTCTGCGGCTCCAAGTGACGCCGCAGATCACCGCGGATGGCAACGTATTCATGGACGTGGTCGTCGAGAACACGCAAATTGATAGCGGCATTCCGTTGGTCAACGGCATTCCGGCGCTGGACACGCAATCGGCAAAAACAAAGGTTCTGATTGGCGATGGCGGAACGGTGGTGATCGGCGGAGTGATGGTCAGTTCGCAACAGACGAATATTTTCCAGGTTCCGCTGCTCGGTAATATTCCTTTAATCGGGCATCTGTTCAAGGAAACCTCGGTAGACGTAAAATCACAGGAGTTGCTCTTCTTCCTCACGCCGCGGCTGGTTCCGGGCTAAGGCGCGAGCTAAATTTCGGGTGAAAGGGAGGAGACAAGGGTCTCCTCCTTTTTTTATGACTGTGCCCTCTCAAGACAGGTTGGAGCAGACGCGCGGCGCGATGAGGGCCTCTGGCGCAGAGGCCCTGGTGCTCACGCATTTGCCCAATATTTTTTATCTCTGCGGTTTCAGCGGCAGCAATGCCATTCTGCTTGTTTTTGGTGATGCCATACATTTGTTCACCGACGGCAGGTACACGATCCAGGCCCACGACGAGGCGCCGCTGGCGCGTCTGCACATTGTCCGAACTCCGCTGGCGGAGGCGTGCGGCGAATTTCTTCGTTCCCGTCTGCCGCGAAAACGCAGACGCGCAGCTTTTGAAGCGGCATCCTTGAACTTTGCCGAATGGGGGCGCTTAAAAAAGGCCGCCGGACAGGGTATTCGATGGAAACCGACTACGGAACTGATTGAACGCATCCGTGAGGTCAAAAGCGCCGAGGAAATGGACTTGATGCGCCGTTCCGCCCGCCTTGCCTCGGAGGTTGTCGCGGAGGCTCCCGCGTTTGTCCGGCCGGGTGTGACGGAATTGGAGGTCGCCGCCGAAATCGACTATCGTTTGCGCCGCAAAGGCGCGAGCGGGCCCTCGTTCGAAACTATTGTGGCCTCCGGGCCGCGTTCTGCTTTACCTCATGCGCGGCCTACCGCAAAACGATTGCAGAAAAACGAATTGGTGGTCCTGGACCTGGGTGCTATACTCCGCCACTACTGCAGTGATCTGACGCGCACGGTCTTTCTGGGACGCGCGCCCGCTCGCATAAGGCGATGGTACCAGGCGGTGGAGCAAGCCCAGGCAGCCGCGCAGGAGGCTCTCCGCGCCGGGGTTACCGCCGGAAGCGTTGACCGGGCCGCCCGGCGTCTTCTCAATCAGCATGGCCTAGGGCGGTATTTCGTACACGGAACGGGCCACGGCCTGGGCATCGAAATCCACGAGAGGCCCAGGGTTGGCCGAAGCCAAAAACAGGAAATTCGTGCGGGTCACGTGGTCACTCTGGAACCGGGGATTTATGTGGAAGGCGTAGGCGGGATTCGCGTCGAGGACGAAGTCGCCGTTCACGCCGATAGAATCGAAGTCCTAACCACGGCGCCTCGAGGACTCCTGGAACTCTAAGATCCGATGAAAGAACCCCGAAACAAGAAACATTTAGCGAGGGAGTCGGCGATTCCTGGCGTTGAGTTCGGGCAACTGGAAAAGCTGCTTGATTTCATGGCTTCGCATGGCCTCGAGGAGTTTGAATACGAGCACGAAGGCTTACGCATCCGCCTGAAGAAGGCCTCGGCATCCGCGAATGCAATGCCCAGGGCAGGAGCAGTGCAATCAACGGTCCCAGCGCCGCCGCCGAGTGCACCGACTGCGTCTCATCTCCCGGAGACTAGCGTCGCGCCCGGTACCGCCGCGACTAGCGAAGAGCTGCACACGATCAAATCTCCCATCGTGGGGACTTTCTATGGGGCGGCGAGCCCCGGCGCAGCGGCCTTTGTAAAAATAGGTGACGTGATTCAGCCCGGACAAGTGGTCTGCATCATAGAAGCCATGAAATTGATGAATGAAATTGAAGCCGACGTGAGCGGCGAGCTCGTGCGCATTTTGGTGGAGAACGGCCAGCCGGTCGAGTATGGACAAGGCCTATTTGCCATTCGTCCCGCGAAAAAGAAGTAGCATTCGCGGGCTTCCTCTATGTTCCGCAAGATACTGATAGCCAATCGCGGGGAAATCGCCTTGCGCGTGATCTGCGCCTGCAAGGAGCTGGATATTGCCACGGTAGCGGTGTATTCGGAGGCGGACCGCAACGCGCTGCACGTACGCTTTGCAGACGAAGCGGTTTGCATCGGCCCGGCGCGCAGCTCCGAGAGCTATTTGAATATTCCCCACGTGATCAGCGCCGCAGAGATCACGGACGTCGACGCCATACACCCGGGGTACGGATTTCTTTCCGAGAACGCGAACTTCGCGGAGGTTTGCGAGGCTTCGCACATTACATTTATTGGGCCGTCCCCCGAAATGTTGCGGCTCATGGGCGAAAAGGAACAGGCTCGCCGCGAGATGGCTGCCGCCGGTGTGCCCATCGTGCCGGGCAGCGAGGGAATCGTTGGTGACTCGGAGACAGCGGCGGCGGAAGCGGGCCGCATCGGGTTTCCGGTGATCATCAAAGCCTCTGCCGGGGGAGGGGGAAGGGGGATGCGCATCGTCCGCAGTCGTGACGAACTACTACCCCTTTGGGAAACGGCCCGGCACGAAGCCCAGCAATCTTTCGGCATCCCTGATGTGTACCTGGAAAAATTCATCGAGCGTCCTCGGCACATCGAATTTCAGGTGTTGGGCGACCGTCACGGTAATATTCTGCATCTGGGTGAGCGTGAGTGCAGCATCCAGCGGAGGCATCAGAAACTCGTCGAAGAATCGCCATCCGTGGCGCTTACGCCCAAGCGCCGCGCGGAACTCGGCAGCCGCGTAGTGGATGCGCTGAAGAAAGTCGGTTACAGCAATGCCGGTACCGTGGAGTTCCTGATGGACGAGGACGGGTCCTTCTACTTTATCGAGATGAATGCGCGCATTCAGGTGGAGCATCCCGTGACGGAATTGGTCACGGGCGTCGATTTGATCAAGTCGCAGATACGCATTGCCGCCGGGGAGAAACTGGAGGCCGCCGTTGGGCCCATCGAATTTCGCGGCCATAGCATCGAATGCCGGATTAATGCGGAGGACCCCGATACCTTTGTTCCGAGCGCGGGCCGCATCACCGCGTTCAACATGCCTGGGGGGCCAGGCGTTCGGGTGGATACGGCAGCGTATGCAGATGCCGTCATTCCTCCTTATTACGATTCTCTGATCGCGAAATTGGTCGTCCACGGGCGCGACCGTGCCGAGGCCATAGCCCGCATGCGCCGGGCGCTGGAAATGTTTGTCGTGGAGGGAATAAAGACGTCGATTCCCTTGCACCAGCGTATTTTTGCGGAAGCCGATTTCGAAGCAGGGCATCTGGACACGCACTTTCTGGATCGCTTGCTGCCCGTGCACGGCAAGTAGCACAAGCAGGATATGAATCTTGTCTTCCCTCCTCTCTATGCCATAATCGATGCGGCCCTGCTCAAGACGTCGGAGCTGTCGTTCGCCGAAATGATGGCGGAATCCGGGGTTGAGCTTCTGCAATATCGCCATAAACGCGCCAGCAGCAGGGAACTCTTCGAGGCGTCCCAAGCCATCTCTGCCCGATTGTCGCGTCTTGCCAATGCGGGTGCATATGAGCCTCATTTCATCGTGAACGATCGCGCCGATATCGCCGTGCTGGTCAAGGCGCAGGGAGTTCACGTGGGGCAGCAAGATCTAAGCGTGGAGGAGGCGCGTGCCGTCGTAGGGCCAGAGAGATGGGTGGGCGTATCCACGCACTCACTCGAGCAGCTTGACGCCGCCGATAAAACACACGCCAATTACATTGCTTTCGGGCCGATATTTCCGACGAGCTCGAAGGAAAATCCGGATCCTGTGGTCGGATTGGAACTTCTGCGACAGGCGCGCCAACGCACTCGCAAACCTCTGGTGGCCATCGGCGGCATCACGCTGGAACGCGCGGCAGACACTTTCCGTGCCGGTGCTGATTCGTTGGCCGTGGCGCGCGATTTGCTCGTGTCGGAAAACCCGGGCGCTCGGGCCCGGCTATTTCTCAAAGAGGCTGCGCGCGCCCGCGCAGAAGACTGAGAGCGACGGCGTGAATACGTCTCCTGCCATAGCGACAACATCACGGGCGGCCCTAGCAAGCGAACCCGGCTTTATCCGTGGTCTGGGCTTATTCGATTCCACGATGATCGTGGTCGGATCGATGATCGGGTCCGGCATCTTCATCGTTTCGGCCGACATCGCACGGCAGACGGGCTCGGCCGGGGGGCTGCTGATCGCGTGGGTGGTCACGGGAGTTCTCACGGTGTCCGCGGCGCTCTCCTATGGAGAGTTGGCGGCGATGATGCCGAAGGCCGGCGGACAATACGTCTATCTGCGCGAATCCTATTCTCCACTTTGGGGTTTTCTGTATGGCTGGACGCTTTTCCTGGTTATTCAGACGGGAACAATTGCCGCGGTGGCGGTGGCATTTGCGCGCTTCCTCGGCGTGGTTGCTCCTTCAGTGTCTCCCACGTCGTGGATCATCGCGCCCGTCCGCGTCTCCGCAAAATATGCATTGAGCCTTTCCTGGCAGCAGTTTTTTGCCATCCTGCTGATCGCCTTTCTGACCCTGGCGAATACCCGCGGATTGAATTGGGGAAAGTACATCCAGAATGTGTTTACCTCGGCGAAGACGCTGGCACTCGCCGGCCTCGTCGTTGCGGGCATCTTCTTGGGGCGAAACGCGGCCGCGATCCAGGCCAATTTCTCTCATCTCTGGGCTGCGGAAGGCGGACAATTGATCGAACCGGGAACCGATTTGTTGCGACGGTGGATCCCCGCGGTCTCGGTCACCTCTGGGTTGCTGGGTTTTTTTGTCGCTTACGGCGTCGCACAAGTTGGCTCTCTATTCTCGGCTGACGCCTGGAACAATATTACGTTCACGGCCGGCGAGGTGAAGAATCCGCGGCGGGATGTTCCGCTCTCGCTGGCGCTGGGCACGGCAATCGTAATTACCCTCTACTTTCTCGCGAATATCGCATACCTGAGCACGCTTCCTTTGGCCCAAATTCGAACCGCTGCCGATGACCGTGTGGCCACGGCAGTACTCAGCGCCATTCTCGGCAGCGCGGGGGCCGCCATCATGGCCATTGCCATCACGATCTCGACCTTCGGCTGCGTTAATGGCCTGATCCTGGCCGGCGCGCGCGTTTACTACGCCATGGCGCGTGACGGCTTATTTTTTCGTTCCATCGGACAGCTAAACGAACGACACGTGCCGTCTCGGGCGCTCCTTTTTCAGGGGGTTTGGGCTGCTTTGCTGGTGCTTGCGCGCACGCGCCGGGTGGACGCGCTGGGAAGCGTCAGTTACGGAAATCTCTACAGCGATTTGCTCGACTACGTTGTTTTTTCGGTTTTGATTTTCTACGTGCTGACCATTGCGGGTGTCTTTGTACTGCGTCGCAAACATCCCGGCGCCGACCGGCCGTACCGTGCGTTCGGCTATCCCATTGTGCCGGCGTTGTATATCATCGTCGCGCTGGCCATCATGTTTGTACTGATTCTGTACAAAACGCAAACGACCTGGCCAGGCTTGGTGATCGTATTGCTTGGCCTGCCAGTCTATTGGGCATGGCAAAGGAATGCCGCGCGGCCGAAGGAGGCTTAGAGCATGTCCGATATCGTAACGAATCGGAATATCGACCGGCGCTCCGAGCGCGCGCCGGCCGCGGGGAATCCGCTCTTTATCCGAAAGCCTTTGGAGTTGCTGCTCCGCGAGGCTGGGGAGTCAGGCGAGCACACGCTGAAGCGAACGCTCGGCCCAGTGTCCCTCACGGCGCTCGGGGTCGGCGCCATTATCGGCGCGGGCATCTTCGTGCTTTCGGGCCTGGGTGCCCACTATGCCGGCCCGGGCTTGATGCTTTCTTTCGTACTGTCAGGACTGGGCTGCGCCTTCGCCGGGCTGTGCTATGCCGAGTTTGCGGCCATGATACCGCTGGCGGGCAGCGCCTACACCTATGCTTATGCCACGCTCGGCGAGTTGCTGGCTTGGATCATCGGCTGGGACCTGACGCTTGAATACGCCATGGGCGCGAGCACAGTTTCTTCGGGCTGGTCCAATCACTTCATCGAATTTCTGCAGATTTTTCACGTCCGGCTGCCGCTGTGGCTCGCCTACGACCATTGGACCGCGCTGGAAACAGCGCAAAAAGCGGTTGCACGCGATATGGTCATACAAGCGAATCCTGGGCTCGTGCAGGGAACGCAGGAGTTCCTCAAAAGGATAGCCGATGTCCTGGCCGCGCAATCACCCGAATTGATTTCGCGGGCTCATGCGCTTGTGGGCGCGCCGCACTTATTCGGGACGGAGATCGGTTTCAACCTGCCAGCCTTATGCATCGCTCTGATCATCACGGCGATCCTGGTCCTGGGCATTCAGGAAAGCGCCTCGTTCAACTCTTTGATTGTCTTCATCAAGGTTTCTGTGGTGCTCTTTATCATCGCGCTAGGAATCGGATACATCGATCGCGGCAACTGGGGCCACGATTGGCACTCGTTCGCGCCCATGGGGTTTTCGGGGATAAGCGCGGGAGCGGCCTACATCTTTTTTGCGTATATTGGGTTCGATGCTGTTTCAACGACCGCGCAGGAGGCGAAAAATCCGCAGCGCGATCTTCCCATCGGCATCATCGCCTCGCTGCTCATTTGCACCGTTTTGTACATCCTGGTCGCCGGCGTGCTTACCGGCATGGTTCCGTGGAGCAATGTGAATATCGAGGCGCCGCTGGTGGGAGCCTTCCTGGACCGTGGGTTGGTCAAGGCGTCATATCTGATCACCGCCGGAGCTCTCGCCGGGCTGACCAGCGTGATGCTGGTGATGCTGTTGGGCCAGACTCGCGTGCTTTACTCCATGGCGAACGATGGCTTATTGCCGAGAAGTTTCTTCGCCGCCGTGCATCCAAAATTTCGCACTCCGTATAAAAACACGATTCTTGTGGGCGTGCTGGCCGGCATCATCGGCAGTGTAACTCCCATCGATAAGATCGCGAACATGGTCAATATCGGGACACTGCTCGCATTTGTCATCGTCTGCGCTGCCGTAATGGTGCTTCGCTACAGGAATCCGGAGGCGCCGCGGCCATTCCGAACGCCCTGGGTACCTCTAGTGCCCATCCTGGGCGTCGTTGCCAATGGATATATGATGTTGAACCTAGGTTTTTGGAATTGGATGCGCTTGGTCATCTGGCTCGCAATTGGCCTGGTCATTTATTTCGCCTACAGCCGCAAGCATAGCCGCGTTCGAAATCTCACAGCGCTCTGACGCGGCTCGCCTCCTTTCTGAGCGATGCGCAGGCGCGGTCGTGCGCGAGGTCCGTCCATTCCTGCAAAATAGAATCCATTAAACCGCAAGCTGTCTCGTGGCATGATTAGCTGACCGTGAAAGTTTTAACTGCAGAGCAGATGCGCGAAGCCGACCGGGTCACCACCGTTCGTTATGGTGTGCCCAGCCTGCAGTTGATGGAAAATGCAGGCGCGGCCGTGGCGGATTATTTATCCGAGACTTTTCCGGATCTTTCCAAGCGCAGCATTCTCGTTCTCTGCGGAAGAGGCAATAACGGGGGCGATGGATTTGTTGTGGCGCGCCGTTTGCGCGAGCGGAGCGCTCCTCCGCGGGTTTGCCTATTCGCCGAACCAGCCGCACTTCGCGGCGACGCGGCAGTGAATTTGCGGCTTTGGCAAGAGGCAGGCAAAGACCTGCAGGTCGCGATCTCGACAACAGAGTGGAACGCGGCGCGCGAGATTCTCGGCGAAGTGGATCTCGTTGTGGACGCATTGCTGGGCACTGGAATTAAGGGGCCGGTGGAAGGCTTGCTGGCTTCGGTGATCGATGATGTAAACGCGTGGCGGAGTAAGCGAAAAGCTGGCATTCACGCGTCGTGCTGTCGTTTCGTGATCGCTGTGGATATGCCCTCGGGACTGCCTTCGGGAATTGAGGATTTTGGCGGGCCCGTGATTCGCGCGGATGCGACAGTCAGTTTTACTGCTCCGAAAATGGGTCAACTTTTGTCGGCCCGTGCCGATTGTGTGGGCCAGCTCATCGTGCGCGAGATTGGCACGCCGCGCCAGCTGCTGGATGATGATCCGACCTTGAAGCTCCACTGGCTGGAAGCGCGCGAATTCCGCAGCATTCCCCTGGTGCGCAAGGCCGACGCCAATAAGGGTAGTTTTGGTCACGCGCTGATCGTAGCTGGGTCGGTGGGCAAATCGGGAGCTGCCGTACTAGGCGGGCGCGCAGCTTTGCGGGTTGGAGCAGGGCTGGTGACCGTGGCTACACCGGCGGACGTGCTGCCGGTGGTGGCGGCTGGCATGCCCGAAATGATGACTGAGCCACTGCTGTCCACCGAAGAAGGCACAGCCAGTCTGCGCAATCTCGATGACCGCTTTGGGCAGGCCACCCGGGATAAATCCGTGCTCGCGATCGGTCCTGGGCTTTCGACTCATCAGGAAACACAGCAATTCGTTCGCGCTTTGCTAGAAAAATTATCGCTTCCGGTCATACTCGACGCCGATGGACTGAATGCGTTTGCGGGGCGTGCTGACGAACTGCGGAAACGAAAACCTACGCTGCTGGCGGTCACGCCACATCCGGGAGAGATGGCCCGTCTTCTGGGTATCACTTCGCGCGACGTTCAAGCTCGGCGTCTGGAAATAGCGCTCCAGGCGGCAGGGCGATGGCAGGCTTTCGTAATTTTGAAGGGATTTCACACTATTTTGGCGACGCCGGATGGGCGCGCCTACGTCAATACGACCGGCAATGCGGGAATGGCTACCGGTGGGACGGGCGACGTTCTCACCGGAATGCTGGCGGGCCTGACGGCGGAATTTGGCACCGAAAACTGGGAGCGCGTACTCGGACTCGGCGTGTACCTCCATGGTCTTGCCGGGGATGTGGCGGCGGAACGCGTCGGCCAGACTCCGCTAGTGGCCTCCGATCTCATCGAAGCACTGCCGGAGGCGTATGCGCGGCTTTTGGCGCAATGGCACGATGCCGTCCACTAAGCTGGTCTCCTCTTCCGCAGCGGAGACCATGGACATGGGCCGCCAACTGGCCCAGCATCTTCGTCCGCCCGTTCTGGTGCTTCTATCGGGGGAACTGGGCAGCGGCAAGACCACGATTACCAAGGGCATCATCAGTGGGCTAGGCGTCGCGCGGGAAGACGAGGTCACCAGCCCGACTTTTACTCTCGTGCACGTGTTTCGTAACCACGTGCGGGTCTACCACGTGGACCTTTATCGCGTCGAGGGATTCCACGATCTCGAGACTCTGGCGCTGGAAGACGCTTTTGCCGAGCCGGCCGTGGTCATAATCGAGTGGGCGGAGCGCTTCACGCTGCGCACCGATTGGCCGCAGGTACAGATTCACCTCGAGCACGTCGAAGCGGACAGGCGGCGCATCACGATCACCCTTCCTGAGACCTGACCAAGACTCCCTCGGCATTTCCGGCGAGGCGTTCCAATCGGGTGTTAACGCCTTGGCCGCGTTCCGCGGATTGCTTGCTGCGAGGTCGCCGGACGCCTGCTAACCTCGTGAAAGCTTAAGACATATGTCTCCCCAAGGGCCTCCCAAGACGGCGCTCGCGGGCGGTTTCTCCCGCGTCGACCTGAAAGCTTACGCGGCCGAGCTTCCGCTGGGCGCGCTGACCGTCGGCGTCGACAACATCCACCATGACGTTTATCTGAGCCCGAGCTGGACCGAACAAACGCGAGTCTACCTGCTGGAGTTCATTCGCCAGGCGGCGAATCTCAACTACTCGGCTCGCAAGGGAGGAAGACCCCCGAAAGGCCCGGAAACCGGCGCCTGGAAACGGCAGACGCTCGAGCTGCTGCAAGCCTCCCTCACTCGCGCTAAGTACGAGAAGAAAATCGAGCTGGACTTGCTCTTCCGCGTGGCCATGCAGAAGTTCTTGACGCAGGAGATTGGCGCCCAGTTTGCGAGCCTGCTCCTCGAAGCCAAGGAGTGGATTCGCAGTCGAGGCGAATACTTCGAGCGCTCCGAGCAAGCGCACGTCATGAAGGCGCGGCTGGCCGACTTGCAAGGCAACCGGCGCAATATCTTCAGCCAGGTAGCTCAGCACATCTATCAGATTCTCTTCGATTTCGAGGAAAACAATCTGGGCCGCTGGCGCAAGGCTTTATTCGGCGAGGAGCAGCAAGGCGCATATGAAATGCTCGCCAACCGCATAGCATTTGTCGAAGGAGGGCGTGACGATTTGCTCTTCCTCGAGCAGTACGTTTTGCTCGGAAATTATCACAAAGATGAGGATCGTTTCGAGACGTTCGATGGGTTGCTCTTCGATCTCCTGCGGGACACGGTTATGAACAGCAGTCGTGCCGACGAGATTGCCAAGGCGTCGCGAAATTACGAGGAATTGCTCAATTCAGCCGTGGCCGTCCGGGAAGAGCTTGCCGCCCTGGAGGAGCAGCGAACCGGGCTTTCTCGAAAGTTGGAGAAAGGCGGCGGAGTACTCGCGAGAGTTGGAATCGGTGCGGATAGCGCACGCGTGCGCGCCGAGCTATCGACGGCCGAGCAGCGTCTTAAGCAATTGCAAGCCAAGCTCGATCACATGGCGCCGCTGATCGAGGCCGCCAAGAACAAAGCGGATTTTATCGGCCAGGAATACGACCGCATTCTCGGCGACTACTTGAATGAGCCGGAAAACGCGCACCGGCTGTTCGATGCTGATTGGCAGGGAAATCAGGAACCTGCCGCTGAACGCGCCCGACGGCTCGATGACTGGGTGGCTCGGCTGGAAAAACGAGATTTGCTGGTCCACGTGCTGGCCAGCTATGAGTTGCGCAATATCTACCACGACTATTGCCCGCCCATTCATTTGCAGCAACTCAAGAAAGCGCTTGTTTCCCGCGGGGAACTCGAGCACGTCGCTCAGATTCTGAAGCAATTTCCGGCCCGTCGCTTTTCCATGGAACGCATCGAGACATTAGCCAAAAAATTGCGCCGTTACCCGCGGGACGAGGCGCGCGCCGTAGCTCTGCATTTCGCCGAGGATTTCATGCGCTTGCGCCGGGACCTGCGGAACTACGAGCGCCTGGCCGCGGCCATGGAACGAATCCAGCTGGTGCGCAGCGAGCGAACGCGCGAGATTTCGCGCATGAATAACAGTTTGTACGAATTCCTGCTGCCTACGGAAACTCCTCCCGCTCATGATCAGGTGATTAATCACGCGGTGGTGAAAGCCGACGTTCGCGGCTCCACGCGCATTACCAAAGACCTGCTGGCACGTGGCTTGAATCCCGCCACTCTCTTCAGCCTCAACTTCTACGAGCCCGTCAAACGCATTCTGGACCGTTACGGGGCAGCGAAAGTCTTTATCGAAGGCGATGCCATGGTCCTGGCGATCTTCGAGACGGAATCAAACCGCTTGCACCAGAGAGCTGTTTGCAAAGCCTGCGCGCTCGGCCGGCAGATACTTGCGATTGCCGCTGCCTATAACGAGCGTCCCGACGCCGGCGATTTGCCTCGTCTGGAATTGGGGGTAGGCATCGCCTTCCAGGGCTCCGCGCCGACTTATTGGGTGGACAGCGACTCTCGCATCATGATCTCGCGCGCTCTGAACCTTTCCGACCGCCTGTCGAGTTGTTCCAAAGTGGCACGCCGACTATTGGGTGACCGCTCTTCCCTTTTTCGCTTGTTCGTTTTTCAGCCCGGCGTCGAAGGAACTCAGGAAGATGAAGCGGACGAGTTTTTGATCCGTTTCAATCTGAACGGTGTGGAACTGAATGACGAGGGCTTTGCCAAATTGTCGGAGGAGATCGCGCTTCAATCGGTCGAGATCGATTGCGAAATGCCCTGGGGACAGGAGCCCACGACGTTCTTTCTCGGCCAGGCGCCCATCGGCGACGCGGTCGAACCGCTACTCTTACGCCGCGGTTACGTGCGGCAGTTACTCTCCGATGGGCGTATTGGACCCGCGGGACAGCGCGCTTATTACGAAGTCTGCACGGACCCGCGCGTGCTTGAGTTAGTTGAGGCTACGGCTTTCGCCGCTTCGCGCAAAAATTGAACGTCGCGTTACCCGCCCTTATAATCGCCGCGGAGGCGCAAGGGGTCCGGTGATCCTCCCGGTCTTCAAAGCCGGCGATCCGTCCCTTCGCGGGGTGGATGGTGGGTTCGACTCCCACACGCTTCCGCCAAAGTCCCGTTGAATC
>Ga0210405_10002914_pt1 | contig 17249 bp, 9 predicted proteins | sample IncBWH11MmetaG_FD_155492 | JGI IMG/M metagenome (GOLD analysis project Ga0210405, IMG submission 155492) | Forest soil microbial communities from Barre Woods Harvard Forest LTER site, Petersham, Massachusetts, United States - Inc-BW-H-11-M | ecosystem: Environmental > Terrestrial > Soil >... | reverse complement strand
ATCGACAGCGGCGTTTCCGAGCCGAAGGGCAATACACCCGTCACTATTTCATGGATGACTAACCCAAGCGCGTAGATGTCGGCTGCGGAGGTGACCTCATGTCCTTCTATCTGTTCGGGTGCCATGTAGGCCGGAGTGCCAAAGACTCCATGCGCAGTCTTGAAATCAGTGGTCAGGGGCGGATCACCACCCGATCGAACTGCCAATCCAAAATCGGTGATCACTGCTCGGATCTGGCCCGAGTCACCATCGGGAACCAAAATCACATTGCTGGGCTTAAAGTCGCGGTGGACTACTCCCGCATGGTGCGCCGCCGCCACGCCTAAGGCAATCTGTTTGATCAGGGGAAGGGCCTCATCGGGAGCGAGACTTCCGGAACGCCGGATGCGCTGCGAAAGCGTTTCTCCGTGCAGCAACTCCATGCTGACAAATACAGCTTCTCGACCGGGCCCATTCGCTTCTGGTACGTGCCGAAAAAGATCAAAAACTCGGCAAACATTTGGATGGGTTACCTTTCTTGCGAGGTGAACCTCTCGCTTGAACCGTTCAAGGGCACGCGGCTCCTGCAGAAATTCTGGTTTGATCGTCTTGATCGCAAGGCTCTCTCGAAGTTCCAAGTCTTGTGCCTCGTATACTTCCCCCATTCCTCCGGCAGCAATAAAACGCACAATCCGAAATCTCCCCGCAAGGATTGCTTCCGGCAAGAATCGATGTTCTGACTGGTTCGGTTGGAGCTGTGGAACTTCAAAGGCGGGACTGGATAGAAAACCGCCTGCCTGCTCGTGCTCCGCCAAAAGCCTTTCCACTTCTTCCCACGTAGCCTGATCACCAGCTATTTCCCGCAGATAAGCAGACCGCTGCTCTGGCTCGCGCTCCAAGGCCTCTTCGAACAGTGCCTTAACCCGCTCCCAATTCTCAGGTGAGGTTGCCATTCCGTTCCCTCAATTCGCCATAGAGCCACGCCTTGGCCATGCTCCAATCTCGCTTCACGGTCTTGGGGGAGATTCCGATTACTCCTGCCGTCTCCTCAACGCTCAACCCTCCAAAGAAGCGAAGCTCAACAATGCGGGCTTGGCGTTGGTCAAGTTTCCCCAATCGGTCAAGTGCCTCGTCCACAGCGAGCAACTCCTCCGAGCGGGCTTCGGTCAGGAGAATGCCTTCCTCTAAAGAAAGCTTCTTCCCTCCTCCACCGCGTTTCGCACGGAGGTGTCCGCGAGCGTGATCAATTAAGATGCGTCGCATGAGTTGTGATGCAACCCCAAAAAAGTGCGCCTTCCCCTGCCAACTCACGTTCTTTTGCTCGGTTAGGCGCATAAAGGCCTCATGCACAAGAGCAGTGGCCTGGAGTGTGTGGTCAGGTCTCTCACGACGCATGTAATTGGCAGCCAGATGACGCAGTCCATCGTAGAGCAACGGGATGAGTTTGGCCTCTGCCGTTGCATCCCCATTCGCCAAGTCGGAGAGAAGGCGAGTGACGTTGCCGGATGGAGATTCCATTGAAGGCTCCCGTGTAGACCGGCCCAGGACGGCCTAGTGTTGGTTGCGAATTGTAACTCCAATATAAACTGTAAGTCCTTCCCTTTCTTCCTATTGCCCTGTCGTGCGGATTGCAGAGGCCTGTCGGATTCGACTAAATGGCCTCTACATGACCCCTATTTGACAGATGTGACGCGTTTATATGTGAAGGCGAAAACAAACGCCAACAAAAAGGAGATCGACAATGAGAAATCAATTTAGAAAAATCCTGGCTGTCACCCTCGGATTGATGCTGCTAATGGGAACGGGAGCTTCAAAGTCTGCCCAGGCACAAGGCAAACTGCAGTGGCAAGCGGATATCGATTGGGCTGCGAACGACACGGGCGCGCCCGACTGTCCTTTGCTCTACGTACCGGTTCCTGACTGTCTGGCGACCGGTCTGTTTAACGCGGGAAACCGAGCGTGTGTCATTGGGCACGCCATCGACCACGCCAAGAACAACGAGGACCTGGTAGCTTTCGGGCTTGTGCTCATCACCCAGTGCCATAGTTCGCAGGAACGACAAAACTTAATAAATGCCGGGCCCTACGCCGTAGCCAACTATCTTCGGACTGGCTACTGAACTAGACTAGTCGGGGGGCCGTGCAAGAAAGATCCTGCTCGGCCCTCGACGCCTCTGGCGCGCACGGAAGAATCGGCATTCAGTTTCCTCAAGTCTTGAGTGGGCTACTTAGGTTCAAGTCGCGATCCCGCAGTAGGTCCGCGCTACAAGCGTGCCTCCAACTCTGATTTCGAGTATTGCTGACGAACTTGTAAGCCTCGCAAGATTGAGTAGAAATCCGCGGAGAATGGAAATGCCCCCGACTCAAACAGGAGGTCGTTCCAGAATTAACTGATTGTGGGCACTTCTCTGGCAGCCGACTTAGCAGGTATGTTGAACTTGTGTGGCGCGTCAGGCTATTGCTTTTTCACTTCAAGCGACACGGGGCGCGCCACCGACCGGACGTCTGGATCGTAATACTCATAGACACGCGATTGGAACGTTCGCGTCCGAATTGGGTACTTCGCGCGCAGCCTGAATTTCAATTGCACAGTCTCTCCAGCCGCGAGCGCGTTGAAATATAGAATAGCCTGCGTCGCCGTCTGGCTGAATTTTTCCAACCGGCCGCTTTTCAGCTTGGACGATTTTTCCTGATACTCCTGCAAATCCTCATTTAGCAAATCGAATCCTGGCGGAATTCCCAGGTCCACCATCACCATGTTCGCGGATTTTGGCAGATTGTTTCGCATAGTGGCTGTCGCGGTCGCAATGTCATCCTGCGTCAGCTTCGTACGGTCGTAATTCACGGAAATCGAGAACGGCTCCTTCTCGCCTTCCTTGTCCCACGGAATGAAGTATTGGCCGGCGGCCTGATACCCAAGCGTCCCCTTGCCGTCGTAACGAATCTCCACGAGATTCGACCCGCTGCTCGCAATCTCCTTGAAGACAAACTGATGCAGCAGGTCATTATTCTCCGGAGTCAAAATCAGCTTTTCGGTTGTCTTTCCGTTGACTGCGATCTCCACCGTTCCGCGCAAATCGGCCGCCCCTTTTTCGCTCGCCAGCAGCAATGCGCGTAGCGCCATGATCGTTGCTTGTGTGCTGCCCCAGGCACCGGTCGCGTCTTTTTTCGAGGTGATATAAGCCAGGGCTTTGCGCGCCGTTCCAGCCGCTCGCCCCCATTTCAGCAGAGCTTGCACGGCCAATCCCGTAGTTTCCACGCTCGCGCTAGTTCCGGTGGAGTAGACGCCGGTTTCTTCCGAGCTCCACCAAGCCTGCTCATCCTTTTCCGTGCGGGCGTCCAGAAGCATCTGCATCGCCTGTCGAGTAAATTCGGGCTCCTTTCCGGAATCCACCGCGAAATTGGCGATCACCGCCAGCGTGTAGGGATCGGACTTCTCTGAAAGGTTCTTCTGAATATATTCGCCGGCTTTTTGAACCGCCGGCCCTGGATATCCGGTGTTCCCAAGCGACCAGGCAATGTAGGCTGTGATCCGCAGTACATCCTTGTTGTAGCGGTTCGTCGCACCTTCATTGATGAACTGGGTATCCGGCTTCCAACTACCGTCCGCCTGTTGCTGCGATACGAGCCACTGCTGGGTGCGCTGAATCAGCCGCGGATCCACGTCATGCACCTTCGACATATCGTAGAATTCCATCAGGCCATACGAGGTCAAGATCTTGTTCGCCGGCGCCTGGCCGAACCAGGAAAATCCCCCGCTTTGAACTTCAAACGTCAGTAGCCGTTGGTACCCGTTGGCGATGTATCCTTCCGCCTTGGCATGCACTTCGGGCGTCAACTTTTTCGTCCGCTTCATGTAATCCAGCGCCAGCACATTCGGATAGGTGCTTGACGAGGTCTGCTCGAAGCATCCGCCCGGCATCCGCAAAATCGAATCCATTCCTTCGATGATCTGGCTCAGGGGCCCCGGGTACAGGCGGACAAAAATCTTGCTAGCGCCGTCAATCGCCATTGGGGGAAATTCCAATGTGTGGCTCGCCTTCGACTCCAGTTGTCCGTTGAATACGATGTTTTGCTCTCGTCCGTTCGGAACCACTTCGATTTCACGCACCACCACGTCGGCACGCTTTGTGTTTCCTCTCATGTGCGCGGTAAGTGTCAATTTGAACTTCCCGATTCGCTTCGCCTCCAGAGTGAATTGTGATCCGCCTACATGCTGCGAATCCACATCCACGGACTTCTCTCCGGAGTCATCCACCAATGCAAACCAGTCCTCGTCCTTCAGCTTTAACCGCACCTCGCCTTTCGCATCCGTGTAGTTGTAGATGGCTACCGGCAGCGACACTTGATCTCCTCGCGTCAGGACAACCGGCAAGTCCAGATCCACAAAGAAATCCTGGAACACTTTCAAGCTCGAAGTCGCCGTGCCCAGCGTTCCGCGTTGCGTTGAAGCAATCACGGACATCCGCCACGTCGTGATGTTGTCGGCCAATGGAACGGAAATCTCCGCCATTCCATTGCGGTCCGTGATGATCTCGGGGTTGATGTACAGCGTCTCTGGAAAATACGAGCGCACGTGAACGTTTGCCGTTTCCTTTTCGTCAGCGTCCTTAGTGGCCGTGTTCGCGACGTTCCGGCCCTGCATCGGCAGTTCTTGCACCATCATACGCATCGGTCTCGCCGGTGGCGCAGGGGCCCACGCTCCATTCGCGGCTCCGGCCCCGCCCACCACCCCCCCCATAACACCACCCGCAACTCCGCCGGCCACTCCCCTGCCCTCTCCGAATCCAGTTGCCTCCGTGCTGAGGATCACTACGGAATTTGCGGAAACCTCGACCGTTTCCGTCGTAGATCCAACTTCCAATCGCGCCGTGATTTCTGCGTGGTCCCGCCCCTCCAGATGTAACGTATCCTCGGCTCGCCGAAAGCCAGGACTGCTCACGGTCACTTTGTAGATGCCTGGACGCAGCTCCGATGCGTGAAACTCGCCGGATGCGTTTGTGTGAGCGACCTGCGTGCTGGAAATCGTCATATTGGTGATCGTTATGATTGCATCCGGAATGACCGCGCCACTTGGATCGATTGCCAACCCCGTGATTTCCGCGCGATTGTGATTCGGTCCGCGGTCGTGCTCAATCTTCACACTCAGTTTGGTGCCGCCTGCAGCCGCCGTTGTTACGATCGGGCTGCGCCGGAAGTAGAGCACGGCGCGCAAGTCGTCTGCGGTATCGAAACTCTTGTCTGGTCCAGCTCCGTGGAGCGTGAACATCGTTTTAGCGTTATCCCAGGGTGTGCGCTCGACTTTCAGTTTCGTTCCCCACGCATCGCGAAAGTCCGGCTGCCGGGAATCCGCCAGCCTTTTGAACGCTTTCTCCAGGTCATTTTCATTTGGATCGCTTGCAATCGCATGCCGTAGCTCTGCGGCTATCTTCTTGGCTTCTTCCTGGAACTGTGACTGGTACCGGTTCCAGTATTCGTAATATTTTGTCCCGGGAATTTCACGTCCCGTCTCGCCATCGAATCGGTTCTGTCTTACGATTTCGGTAGCCGAAAACAGCGCACGTGCAGCTACATCGCGCTGCGCCTCCTTATCATCGGAAACCGGCTCGAGGATCTCCGGCAGCCCCACGGAGTGAATCTCGTACCTCGGTTTCATCACTTCCTGTTCGAGGTAAAAGAACACTTTCGCGAAGCCAGGCTTCTTTTCAGCAAGCGCGAATACCGCTTCGTCCACGATCTGCAGCCCCAGTGCGGCGCGCGCTCCTTCTCCGTTCTTGTCCGTCACATGAAAACGAATGTGCGAGTCGTCACCCGGCTTGTAGACAGGGCGATCCACCACGGTCTCCACTTTTAGCTCATCTGCCGGCTGCACAAACACCAGCCGATGATCCGCAACGGGTTGTGCATTGGCTCCGAACATGTAGGCACTTACGTCTACCGTGCCCGCCAATTCGGGGCCAGCCGCAAGCATCAACTCCGCTTCGCCTTCTGTAATGTCCAAATCCTTTGTTAGAATCGTCTGCCCGTCTTTCACCACATCGACATAAACCGTTCCACGCTTCTTGGTCGTCAAAATCCTCAGCCGAATGGAATCTCCTGCGCGATAGACGGCCTTCTCCGCTCGCAATAGCACCTGCTCATCGCCCGCGCGAGCCTGCAACGGCACCGCCGCGGAAACTTTTTCTCCCTCTTTGTCTGTCGCATCAATCTGCAAGGCTTCGTCCCTCTGCGGTTTCTTCAAAGTGAGCACCGCGAGGCCACCCGCATTGGTCGAAACGTCTTGTTCGTCGCCGGACCTTGACCGCGCCTTAAGGCTCGCTTCGACCGGCGTTCCATCCGGATAGGACGCCACCAAGAACACCTGATTTTCCAGGCCGGGAACCAGCGTTCCGCCCTCCGGAATCGCCGTCAGCAAAAATGCCGACTCACTGACCGTAATAGGCTCGCCGCGGGTCTCGGAATGTCCCGCCGTGTCCTTTGCCGTCGCTTCGATCAATACTTTCGCCGCGCCGCTGTCGAGCGGCCGGCCCGCCAAGTATCCAGGAAGCTGCAAATCAAAGTGATAGGCGCCGTCGTGATCGGTTTTTCCTTCAACCGAAGCGGCCGTGAAGATCGTGACGTCCATTCCTTCGGCTTTCACGGAAACTTCGGCGCCATCCAACGCTTTTCCAAAGAAATAGTTTGCTTGCACCGTGCCGCTCACGTGATCTCCAGGCCGGTAGCCGTGCTTCTTCTTTCCTTCGAGTGACGCGAAATTCAGCTCGACCTTGAATTTCGGCAGTACGTATTTCTCCACGTCCAGCGCAATCTCCGCGGTGTTCGTTGTGTCCGTGCCGACCGCTCCCAGGGTCGCGCGCACGTGATACGTTCCCAGATTCACCTCGCTCGCCAGGCCAAAGTCCGCGGACCCGATTCCAAACTCATCCGTCGACGTGGCCTTCTTGAAAACCTTGTTCCCATGGGAGTCCTCCACTTCCAGAAGCAGATTTCGTTTTCCTGTCGCGCGGTGGTCCGCTCGATTCAGCGCGAGCGCCCGCACATGAATCATCTGCCCCGGCTGATAAATCGTCTTGTCGGTCGTCAGGAGAATCCCGACTTTGTCCTGCAACCCGATTGTTTGTGTGTACTCCGTCGTGCCCAGTGAAGTATCCACCGTGTAATGCAAGGTGCAGTTGCCGGTAACGCCTTCCGGAAACTGAAACTGTGCCTCGGTCGTGCCGCGATGATTCAAACGCCCTGTAAAGAGTGTCCGCTGTTCTTTTCCGTCGGCCTCCAACGCAATCCGCACCGCGCCCCGCCCGGGAATTACATCTCCTCTCGAATCGCTCACAATCACCCGCACGGCTGCTATGCTGCCCGCCAGATAGCTTCGCTGTCCCAGCACGCGTAGCACGGGGAGCCTCAGAATGTTGGAGATGGACTCCACGCCCTCCAGCGTTTCCACTTTTGTGTCGTCATAGCGAAACTCGTATCGCACCCGATGCCAAACGAGCTCATCCAGCGGCACTGCCTTATCGAGTTTCATTTCCGCCCTGAACCGCGAAGCGCCCTTTACCACTTCGACGGTCTTCTCCGTCCGCCCAATGACGTGATTCTCCGGATCCAGAGCTTCTACTGTCAGCCGCCCCGCACCCGCTTGCGCCGCGCGATAAGGGATCACTACGCGAAGCACTCCGTGAGAATAAGTGGCCCACTCTCCCGTCTTCTCCGCCCCCGCAAAAGTCTTCACCCACGCAGCCGCCATCAGCACAAAGAGCAGAGAAGCGACAATCACAACGATTCTTTCCGGCGGTGTTTTTCGGAAGTTAGACCACATCGGTTCCTCCCCGCGGTGCTGGCGCGATCCCTGCCCAAACTCCCGGGTATTCCCGGCGCCTAGCCTTGGAACGAATTTGATTTCAGTTCTTGCACGGACTCTTCGGGGGGTAAGGGAACCTACCCACTTCTCATGGACACCGCGCCATGAGATTCAGTTCCCCTCTTTTTGTCTTTCAGATGTTGACTCGGACTACCTAGTTGCCCTTCGCTCGGTGTTTCTATCCACAACTGGCACTTGCCTGGGTTACCGGAAAAGTGGGCTCCAGTACCCAAGTTACCGGTAACCCGAACTTATCAGAAGGAGTTATGCCCCAGCATGACAGTTTTTCCGTCATTTTCCCGCCTTATTTAGTGGGGAATAGATCCCCGGACTGGAAAGCAACTACGTGGGTATGTACCTCTTCGGACGGATCAAGATCCGAAGCTGGTGCGAGGTCCGAAAGATCGTTCTGGGAGAGTTCTTATGTTGAAAGCAGTGGCTAAAGCGTCAAGACGCTGTGAATCCCGTCTAGAAATATCGGATGGGGTCTGGATCCTCTGGTGCTGCAGTGGTCGTGAAATGGTTTCCGCAGTGCAAAACATCAGTCCAGGGGGTCTGTTTGTTGAATGCGAAAGTCCCAGGCCTTTCGGAGCAACGGCGCAGGTGTATTTTTTAGTTCCTGAAGGAAAGATCGCTGGTGAGGCTGTCGTGAAACACAGCCAAACCGGGCGTGGAATCGGCTTGAGATTCACAAGGATACTGGAACCGGATCGCTTGCGCATGGTCGGCTTGATCAAAAGGTTACGCAGCGCGTCCCTGAAGCCAAATCCTCACCGTCTAGGTGGATGTTAGCTGCTACGTCTCCGATTTGCATGGCTTACCAGACACGTGGATTGTTTCCGAATGTCCCTTCGATAGGCGCCCAATCGCACTGGTCCGCACGGATGGTGTAGCCCCTGACGGCGTCAGTTAACGCGGCCCATAGGAGAAGCAACATCTACGGCACTATTGCAGCTTGGCGAACTCTGCTTTCGCTTGCTTGAGAATGGGGACGTCGGGATCGGCGTCTTTCCAGAGATTGAGGAAGGTTTGATACGCAGGTTTTGCCCTCGCGGTGTCGCCCGAAAGGGCGTAAGCGCGACCCATTTGAAGATGAGCCAGTGATCCTGTCACAAAATTTTGCACAATGCCCTGGTGGTCGAGCAGCTTCTGGAACTCGCTGGTTGCGGCAGCGCCATTGTGCATAAGTAGATAGGCTTGGCCGCGCAGGTAGGCTGGGTACAAATAGTTGATGTATCCATCTGCGAGGCCCAGTTCGTAGGTGGCTGTCGGCTCCAGACCCAGCAGGGCGCGAGAAGGTTTGTTGTTGCTGATTTTGATGGCAGCTTTTAGGCTCGGCAACCAATAGAACTTCATTAGGGTATTGGTTGGATAGGTCTTCTCCATTTCCTTACACAACGCTTCAGCGCGGGAAGCATCGCCAGCGCGAGCTAGCGCAAGGGCTGCGATTACCTTAACGTCCCTACCTTGCGAAAGCGCCAAAGCCTTCGCGACTTCACGCCGTGCTGCTCCACCGTTGCCCAACTCCGCTTCTCGCAGAGCGGCATTGACCTGCCACAATGCCGCTTTTTCTTTAGAGTCACCGCGAACAGCCGAGTCGACCGCTCGTCGCGAGTAGTCCCGCGCCCTCGTCATCCGTCCGGAGTAAGCTTCCGTATCCGACTGCATCGACAACAGGATGTCTTCAATTCCGGGCTTACCAGCACCCCAAGCGACCTGCTGCTCCATCTGCGCGGCATCTCCCCGTAGAAAGGCGAGCGCGTATATCTGCTGGTGCAGATTCCCGCTATCCAAGCCGCGTCCGAGTGCCTGATCGAACACAGCCTTAGCTTCATCCAGCCGGTTCAGGAACAGGTATCCTACCCCCAAGCCTGAATAGCTCAAGACGGCATTAGGCGCCAGGCGCATGAGGGTCTGATATTCCGCAAGAGCTTTGTCATATTGCCCTATGTCGTGGTAGAGCTGGCCTAGCGTGCCGTGAGGACCGGGGTCACGAGGATATTCAGCAATCCACAGTTCACAGGTCTCGACCTCCTTGTCCAGTTCCCCCCTGGCACGAAAATAGAACTCGGTGATGCGCATTTTTTCCCGTTCGGTTACACGGTCGCGTAGTTGGTACGCCTTGGTCGCATACTCCAGCTGCACCGACGGTTGCAGAAGGTTGCCGTAAATAGTTGACAACATGGCATAAGCCATGGGGAAGTCCGGATCAAGTTGAATTGCCTGCTTAAAAAACGGAATGCTCGGCGCGTCTCCTCCCTGGTACCAGACTTTCATGCCCATGCTAAAGTTTCTCAGCGCTTCCAGTGAAGATGTGGTCGCCTCCATTGGAACATTGAACTTCTGCACGGAGGGCAGCGACTCTCCGAGCTTGCCGCGTAGGCTGGTCGAGATGCGGCTCAACGTTTTCAGGACATCTTCCCTGCTTTTGGCCTCGCCCTGTTCTTGAGCAAGGTTGTCACCCGCGTTGCAAGCGAACGCATTCAAATTCAGCAGGTAGTGGTCACCTAACCGGGAAATTGTCCCGCCCAGCAGAGCCTTGCTACCCGTACGCACGCAAAGCTCCTGTCCGATGTCCATCGTAATGCGCTCGTTTGCGGGACGGCCCATCATGCGCAAGGTCGCGCTGACTCTCCGGTCGGAAACGATGTTCAGGAAGGGAGATTGTCCCAGGTCTACAGCGAGTGCCTGCTTGAGGGCATCGTCAAAGATGGCGTCGCCAGTTTTATTATCGAAATCGGTCAGGACAATGGTGTCTTTCTCTGTCAGTTTGGGTTCTCGGTGGGTGCGCGAGTATATCCACCAAGTTAGAAAAGCCGCGGCAGCGACGGTTACGAATACGATCAGCGAACCGCCTGCTGAAGTCAGCGCTATGCGATGGCGGCGTACGTATTTGCTGAGCCGGTAAGCAATGCTGGCCGGCCGAGCAAAAACGGGCTCGTGGTTGAGATAGCGCTGGAGGTCCGCGGCAAGTTCGCTCGGAGTAGCATAGCGGCGGCTACTATCGCGCTCGATAGCTTTTAAGGTGATCCAGTCTAGATCGCCACGCAGGGTGCGGGTGAGCTCGTCAGGGAGCGTGCTGCGCTGCTGCGCTACGACGGCGCTGGTGTCTTTGTCTTGATGGAGCTTGATGCTGGGGCTAGGAGGATCATCCTCACGGATCTGGCGAACTACTTCGTCAAATGGCTGCTTGCTCCATCGTGTGGTGTCGAAAGGCAGCTTGCCGGTGAGGAGAGCGTAGAGAATGACGCCCAGGGAATAGACGTCAGTGCGGCCGTCAAGGTTGGGGACACCGGCAGCTTGTTCGGGACTCATGTAGCCGGGTGTCCCGACCAGCGTGCCACCGTGGCTGGAGAGAGTGAGGGATTGTTCGAGGGCCGTTCGTGGGGAAATCGCTTTGGCGATGCCGAAGTCGATGATGCGGGGAACCGGCTGGCCGTCGATTTCAGTGACGAGGACGTTAGAAGGCTTCAGGTCACGATGGATGATGGCCTTTTGATGTGCGTGCTGAACGCCTTCGCAAACCTTGATGAAGAGCGCGAGGCGGTCGCGAATCGAAAGTTTCTTGGCATCGCAGTATTTGTTGATGGAGGAGCCGTCGACGTACTCCATGACGAAGTAGGGTTGGCCCTCAGGAGTTGTGCCAGCGTCAAAGACTTTGGCGATCGCGGGATGGTTCATCACGGCAAGGGACTGCTGTTCGGATTGAAATCGCTTCAGGGCAGAGTCGTCATATAGGCCAGAGCGGATGAGTTTTAGAGCGACCTGGCGGCGTACGGGAGCGGTTTGTTCGGAGAGCAAGACGAGGCCCATGCCGCCTTCGCCAAGCAGGCGAATCACACGATAGTGGCCAATGAATTCTGGTAGGGGGAGTGCACGGCGCGCCGGGCCTGCGGCTGCTTCGGAGGAGGCGAGGGCTCTTGCAGCTACGTGCAGAGCCGGCGCGTTGAGGAATTCTTCCGTACCGCTGGACGCATTGAGGAGCGAGAGGATTTCCTGACAGAGGAACGTATCGCCGTCGCAGGCCTGCCTGACAAATTGTTCGCGGGCGCTCTGCTCCTTTTCAAGCGCCGCATGGAAAATAGATTCGATTTTTTCCCAGTTGTCAGGCTCCACGCGGAAACTCCTTACCCAATTCGCGGCGGAGCCAGGTTTTTGCGAGACGCCAGTCTCGGTGCACGGTTTCTTCGGAGACCTTCAAAACGTCGGCAATTTCCTCGACAGTCAAACCGCCGAAAAACCGCAGTTCGACAACTTGGCTTTTGCGAGAGTCAATGAGAGCGAGGCCTTTGAGAGCGTCGTCGATGGCGACGAGGTCGGAGCCGGACCGTACAGGTACGCCTAATTGTTCGTCGAGCTGGAGAGGTGCGACACCACTGCCGCGCTTCTTGGCCTGATGCGAACGTGCCCAATCCACGAGGATATGGCGCATGACTTGCGCGCTGACAGCATAAAAGTGATTGCGGTTCTGCCAGTCGCCTTGCGCTCCCTGCACGAGCCGGAGGTAGGCCTCGTTAACCAGAGCTGTGGGCTGTAAGGTGTGGCTGGCGCCTTCGTCCGACATGTACCGTTTCGCGATGCGGTGCAGTTCGTGGTACACGAGCGGAATAAGCGCCTTTAGAGCCTCTGAGTCGCCTCGGCTCCAAGAGCGGAGAAGCTGGGTGATTTCGTTTGGTGTTGGTTCCACGGTGTCACTGTTGGAAGCGACTGAGATAGGCAAGGCTAGCATTCCCGACCCGTGTTTACTACTCCTCTGAATCTGGAGAAAACAGCGACCGCCGCATGCCGGCAGGGTCAACCTACGCGCCAGGTGTTACCAAGCACGTCGAGGGCTACCCAAGCCAATCGGTACTAACGGACAAAATAAAACTGAGCCCGGCATTACAGTTTTTGCCTTGGATTTCCGCCCTTATTAGTGAGGAGGAAAGTCCCATGAAATCAACCGCCCAATGTTCTTACCTGACCCCACAGCACGAAGCGCAAGTTACCCGCCAAGCCGCGGAAAGCACCCGCTATCTGCGTTATATCGCCATGTCCTTGCTGGCGCTTTGCATGGCCGCCAGTTCCTTCGCGCAAGCCCCCAAGCTTCTCTACCACGGCGTCGAGGCTCCCGTGATCGGTCCGGTTGTTGGCACCGCGGTGGCCACCACTGGTTCGACTGGAACCTGTTGTCGTTCGCCCTATATTGTGGTGGCGACAAACAACGCCACATCAATTGGCAACCCGCTGCAACTCCAGTTCTGGAATGACACGGGCGCCAAGTTGGTCTACGTCACCTCAGCTACCTGGAATCCGGGATCGGCGAATTGCACGTCCTACGCCCTCGCCACCCTGGATTCGAGCAAGATTGTAGCCGCGTGCGTTGACAGCTTCTACTATCTGCACCTCAGCGTGTGGGCCGTGACCGGCACGAGCCCAGCGGATTTCTATGAGATGGGCGAGCAGAGTGTTTCCTCCTCCGGGCTGGGCAGCTTTGGCAATTTTGGCGTCAGCGTTACGGCCCTCAGCCCAACGGAAGTCGTCACCGCAGCCGCGGATCCCTCCCATGATTTGCGCGTGCAGACGTGGAGCATTGCCGTCTCTGGTTCGACCGCCACCGTCACGCAACAGCACACCGCCACTGCCGGCGAAATTTGGTTCCCCTATGTTATGGCCCTCAACGGAACTCAAGTGGTGACGGCCGCGGACTCCTACACGAGCAGCAAACGAACTGTCATTGCCTGGAGCGTGGATAGCAGCGGCGACATCACACGCCAAAAAGACTTGACGGTTTCTTCGAGCGGTACCTCTACCATCTCCGGCCTTGCTCTGGCTCCCCTCGGCGGATTCCTTGGCGGCGGTTACGAAGTAATGACCGTAGCCCAGGTAAATCCAGGATTATTCGGAAATTTCACCACCGAAGTAACAAGTTGGGATATTTCCTCCGCGGGCGTGGTGAGCGGCGGCAACTCCGGAACTGGCACGGAAGAAAACGTCGACTCCAGCAGCGTGGGCATCGCCTGGACCCCGAGCCTCTACCCGTTCACCGTCTCCCTCACGACCTCGGACACCTCCGTAAAGGGCGGGATAGCTGAACAGTGGACGTACAGCAGCGGGAAGTGGAGCGTATTGCACGGAACTAACGTCGGCGGAAATCATCCCAATCCGCCCTACGGCGTGTCCGTGGCTGGCGCAGGCAGCGACAGCACCCAAACCTATTATGTCGTCTGTTATACAGGTACAGGAGGAGCCGTAAACATACAGGTCTGGTCTGCCCCATTTTAGTGAATCGCGATTCGCAAAGCGGAAAGAAGTGAGACCCGACTCCCTCCTCGGTTGACGAGGAGGGAGTCGCCATTTTCACCACAGTTTTTTTCTCAGATTTCCGAGGCCGGTGGCATGCCGCGTGCCGCGCCACTGCAATAGAAGTTGTGAAGAAACTGAGGTCATCGTGAGGCCAAACCAGGATACTCCGACAGAAGCGATGGGTTGCGTTAAGGAGGAATCTACCTGCCCGAAATATTTGCAAAGTGATTACAGTTTTCGCGGGGGATTTCCGCCCTTTCTAGTGAGGAGGAAAGCCCCATGAAACGAATCACTGGCTTGCAATCGACCCAATGGAAAGAAAGGAAATCCGAAGAACAAACAACAGGAAATCGGAAGGGCTGCAAGAGAGGCGCAGCGCGAGCGATCCTCGCCAGCGTCGGCTGCCTGCGATGGGCGACACTGTCGCTATCGGTACTGTTCTTGGCGGCAAATGCGCTCGCCCAGGCACCCAAGATGCTCTACTACGACAAGGAAGGTCCGGCGATGGGCCCGGTCGTGGCCACAACCGCGCCTACTAGTCCGTGCTGCCGCGCCGCCTACATTGTAAGCATGAGCCAAACGGGGCCCGGGGGTCCCGTTCAGCTGTATGCATGGAATGATGCGGGAACCATGCTAGTGAACATCGCGAAGCAAAATTGGAATCCTGGGAGAGGGAACGCTCTAGCCTACGGAATTGCCACCTTGGATGCCAATCGCGTCGTAACAGCCTATGCGGATGAAAACAGCACGTTGTACCTCGGCGTATGGGCCGTGGGATATACAACGCCGTCTCTCTTTTATTTGCAGGGTGAAGGCAGCGTAACCGCGTCCGGCCCGGTGGGGCCCCTTGGGAACCAAGGCGTGAGTGTCACCGCGCTCAGCTCGTCAGAGGTCGTTACGGCAACGGAGGATCCGTCCGGCGACCTTCGCGTGCAGACATGGAATATCTCTGCGTCTGGGTCGGTTACACAGCAGAGCACCGCCGTCGCCGGCTCGATCTATTATCCCTACGTCGTTGCCATCAACGCTAATCAAGTAGTTACGGCCGCGGACGAACTGTCCGCGAATGTACGAAAACTGATTGTTTGGAACATTGACGGCTCCGGCGGAATCACTAAGCAGGGCAGCCTGGGTGTCTCCGATGCCAATAGCGAGACTATGCTATCCGGAATTGCCCTTGCTCCTCTGGGCGGATTTCTGGGCAACTACGAAGTGATGACGGTCGCGGAAGCCATCATTAACGGCCAAATCCTTACGGAAGTGCAGAGCTGGAGCATTTCCTCGACGGGGCAAGTCACGAAAGGGCTAACCGGCACCGACATACAGCAAAATGACATTGCAACGGGGATCGCATGGACGCCGAACCTTAATCCGTTTACGGCCACGCTGGTCAAAGACGCTAGCGAGACAGGAGGAATCATCGAAATGTGGAAAAACACGGGAACGAAGTGGAGCGTGTTCGAATCGAACTATTTGCCCGGAAACGCACCCAACGCATTGAGCTCGGTCTCGGTAGCTGCGGAGGGGACGGACAGCAGTCGCGCTTACTTTGTGGTGGCATATGAAGGTGCGGCTGGGAACTTGAATGTGCAAGTGTGGTCCGCTCCATTTTAGGGAATCACGGTTCGCAAGCGACAAGAAGTGTCACCAACAGAACGCGACTCCCTCCTCGGTTGACGAGGAGGGAGTCGGTGTTTTGATTTAGCGAAACGGCTGGCTAAGTCCTGGTTAACACGGATTTTGAGCCGGGTGTGGCACAAAATTGGGCACAGTTTTTCGTGAGCAAGAAGTCAGACGAAGTTAACTCATTGAAAAAAGATGGTGAACCGGGGAGGACTCGAACCTCCAACCCGTTGATTAAGAGTCAACTGCTCTACCATTGAGCTACCGGTCCACGGATGATTTAGAATTTTACATTGGACGCGCATTTTTGTCGAACGGTGCAAACAGACGGTAGTGGTCAGTTTCCGATCATCCAACAATTAACCAGGCAAGTGAAACGAGGTCATCCATCAGAGAGCCTTCTGTCGTGGATTACTTCCGGTTTGGCCATGACTCGGGAGTTATTCGGCGATCTGATGCCATGTACGCTCTTGACGCAAAGGCGGCGATATTTCGAAGGTCGTGGCGACTCTTGCCGGCTTTGGCCGCCATCCTGATTCCGGCAAGCGTGCTCTCAAAGAAGTCCGCCATGCTGTCCAGATCCGCATCTGAGCGAATTTCTCTCTGTTTTTTTGCGCTCGTGAGCACGCGCATTAGTGTCTGACGCTGCTGCCGCGCCGCATTGCGTGTGATACGCGTTACGCCGGCATCTCGCTGACCGAATTCGCTGATGGCGTTGAGCCCCATGCAGCCTTCTGCGCTGGACAAGTCTTTCCGTTGAGCGAAAGTCACCAGGGCGTTTTGCACGGCGGCGAGGGCCGAGCCAGGTCTTTCCAATTCCACGTTGATGGAATGAACGCTCTCTGTGACGTACAACTCCAAGGCTTTCAAAAACAGCGCCCGCTTGTCGCCGAACGTGTCATACATGCTCTGTCGCCCGACTTCCATGACGCGCATCAAGTCATCGGTGGATGTGGCGGCAAAGCCTTGCTGCGAAAAAAGGCGTATCGCCTTCCGCAGCGCTTTCTCCTGATCAAACTCCTTCGGTCGCGCCATGCGCCTCTTCTCTTTCGATGTTCTCGTTCCGATTATGCGACGTATCCGCCGTCGATGGTAAGGCTGGCTCCGGTGATGAAGCCCGCTTCTTCCGACGCGAGGTAAGAGACGAAGCTGGCGACTTCCGATACGTCACCCATTCGTTTCAAAGGAATGAGCGTCTTAACCAACTCTGCGTGCGCTGAACTCATATCGGTGGCCGTCGGTCCCGGTTGAACATTGTTGACCGTGATAGCGCGCGGGGCGAGATCGATTGCTGCGCCGCGAACAAGTCCTACGAGCGCAGCCTTGGTCATGCTGTAGACACTTGCTCCAGGGAAGGCGGTGCGGATAGCTGTGTTGCTACCGATGATAACGATCCGGCCGCCATCGTTCATTTCTTGGGCGGCTGCCTGAATACCGACGAAGGCGGCACGGACGTTGATGGCCACCATGCGGTCGAAGTCTTCGAGACTATAAGTATCGATTGT
>Ga0210405_10002912_pt1 | contig 17262 bp, 14 predicted proteins | sample IncBWH11MmetaG_FD_155492 | JGI IMG/M metagenome (GOLD analysis project Ga0210405, IMG submission 155492) | Forest soil microbial communities from Barre Woods Harvard Forest LTER site, Petersham, Massachusetts, United States - Inc-BW-H-11-M | ecosystem: Environmental > Terrestrial > Soil >... | reverse complement strand
GCCAGTCTTGACGTTCAGTTCGCCGGCCGCGACATTAAAGGGGTCATCTCCCGTTCCAGGGTTGTAGAAGAAATACTCGAGTTTCGGAAACTCGATGAACTCAGCCGAGCCGAGCATACCGAACGAAAAACCCACTACCGGCGGCAACGGCAGTGGAGCGAGTAATGCTTCCGGCGGAAGAGCGGAAATCACAAACGGCACGAAATCGCCATTTCGTTCGCCGAACTGTAATTTGGCGCGTCCGGACAATTGAGTTCGGGCAGGTCCCGGACCTCCCTGTTGGGGGACGTTCAAGTTGAAATCATCGCCCAACGTGGTGCTATAGGAAAAAGCGGTGAAGTCCATATCCGCGTTGGATGGGATGTCGGGACAACTTGTCCCGCACGGCGGATCGCTCAACGGCACGGTGCTGATGCGCATGAATGGGTGAAGAACGGTGCCCTGCGCCTCGACGCTGCCGCACTGGATCAGTGGCCCGCAGAAAGGCAGCGGCATGCGAATCGGATCTCCGACGACATCGGCGCCCAACGGAAGAAATGTGGCGCCGTGGAAAGTGAAATCCAGCAAGCCATCGGAACGCTGTTGGAATACCGCTTCCACGTATCCGTAGGGACCCGGGAACGAGAACGGGTTCCCCACGAGCTTGGGATTCGCATTCTGTAGAGCTGAATAAAATGTATTGCTGACCAGGACCGAATAGTTCAGATGACTGACCTCACCCGTGGAGAGATTTACGTCACCGCTGGACAGGTACGACAACGGGTCTATGATGAAGCCCTGCTGGACCGGCATTCGATAGAGCTGAGGAGCCGTCATCACGGTGTCATCGGCCTGAAGGTTGAGTGGATGGCTAACCTCGAAATGGGAAATGGAGCCCACGGGAGGATAAAAGCGAATTTGGATGCTGCCTTGGAGATGGCTGCTCATTAAAGCAAGTCCCCCGAAGAGGTGGTTGTTGCAGAGTCCGAACGGCTCGTCTGCCTCTTTGGGACAATCCACCATGCGAATTGCATCGCCATAGTAACTGGCGTCGTGGTTGATTGGCAGGATTTCGATCAATCCCGGAGGGAGTTGCAGCGGCGTTGCGGTCTGGAGCAGACCGGGCAGGCCCGGGCCGGTAGTCAGTACCTGCGCCTGCGCCGAGCCTGGCAGACAGGGAAGGATGAGCAGTAATATCGGAATCACCCTTGTCATCGGGAATCTCCTCCGGTGTTATTTCTTGGCCGTCTGAGCAGAGGCGTGATCCTCACCGCCGGGTCCGATGTGAGCAAAGCAGTGGGATCCACCGTCGCGAAAGACGTGCTGAAGGTTTTATTCAGCAGGGAGAGAATGTCATTGGCGATGAGTGCGTGGACAACCGTACCTGGATAGTACCCATCCAGAGAATAACAGCCCCCTTGGAAGTCGGCAGTCAAAGTCCGTGTCCCTACCGTCACTCCTTGAGCTTTGGCGCGTGCGAAAAAGGCATTCAGGTCGTATAACATCGCGCCCTTCTGTTGGGCCACGGTGCTAATCGCACTGTTCAGGGCAGCCACCCGCGCGGTGATCTGGGCGGCGGTGGCGCTGCTCAGGACCGAGCCCGCAGGGAGAGGGCTAGTGGACTGAACGAAGGTGTTGCCTCCCAGCGCCATCAGTCCTGGCAATGTCAACAGATCACTCGATTGCAAATTATATTGCTGCGCGATGGTCGCCGCCGGAGCCCCGACCAACCGGGTGGCCGCCGGAAGGGTGGTGAAGTAAGCGGTATCCATAGGATTGGGAATTGTAGTCACGATGACGTTAGCGAAGTTGCTCGTCAGCGCCGTCACAATTTGCGTGTAATTGGTCTGGAAAGTCGCCACGTCGGGCAGCAGGGTGGGATCTCCCTTGGTGGCGGCGTCCAACACGTCGAAGTAGCCCAGCTCGACCAGGGCCAGACTCGGCTTCAAGTTCTGAGCATACTCGAGTTGGCTCCACAGTGCCGTGCCCTTCTGAAGAAGCAAGGCAGGATAACCCAGAATCATGTTAATTACCGTCTGCTGCGGGTTATTCTTCTGAATCAGTGGCGACACCGGGCGCAGGCCGATCGAATCGGCCAGCTTGAGACCGGGAACTGAAATATTGAAGATGAATAAGGATGGCGCGGGCGTGGCGCCGGGAGTGGGCGGAAACCATTCACGGACCGTGCTCTGGCCTCTGGCCGGCACGGTGACCTCCATCGCCGGAAATCCGGGAGCGGAGCCAATGCCGGGCGGCTCGATCAGGGGCTGCGGAAAGTCCGTCTTGATCTGCTTGGCAATGAGCGCGGGGAAGCTCTGTTGCTGGTAAATATCCTTGAGACTGAAATCTGCCATACCGGCAGCCAACCCCTCCCCGAGAACGACGAAGGTGGTCGTGTCGAGCTTGCTCTGCTGGCCAACAGCTTTCGAGCACAACAGCAACGGGAGGAAAGACAACAAGAGGCGATTTCTCATAAACAAGGCTCGCAAGAACACTTATTGGGCGCCCGCTCCTTCGAATGGCTGCGGATTCGAGAGCGTCACAGTAAAGCCCTCCGGCAAGAAGGCATAATCATTCTGTTTCATGGTCAACGTGCCACCGCCCGCCGGAGTAATGGTGGCGCCTCCCTGCAGGACGTACAAATGCGTGTGTCCAGGAATCCGGAACGGCGGCGTCTGCACGCCTGGACGCAACCGCAGCATCCGTGTTGTGTTTCCGGCGTTCGAATCGATTTCAAGCAACTTCGAATCAAACCCTGGTTGCCAGCCGCTGCCGGGATAGAGTGTCGCCAAAGCCGTCCAGGGAACCAAAGAGGGCAACACCACCGCGTTGGGGATTTCGAACAAATACAGCCAACCTGGAATATCCGGCGGCCCCACGGGCCCCCGTTCAGTTGTCATGGCGATGAAGGGCCAATTTTTCGGAGACCAGGTAAGAAACTGGAGGGTTTCAAGCGAGAGGTCGCTGGTGACATCCAGGCTCTGTGGAATCGAAATATAGGTATTGGCGTTTCCGTTTAGGTTGCCCAACGGGTTGATAACCCCGGCGGCAAAAAACAGCTTGGTGGGAATCAGGAAGATGCGGTGCGCGCCAACGGAATTCTCGTCGTCGGTGTTCATCTCGAACAGTTCGTTCGGTTGTTCGTAGAAGACTTGGCGCTTAATGGCAAACGGCGCCGCCGACGAGATTGGAACCGAGTCCAAACTAGTGATTTTGAAGTTGGTCAGATTTGAAGCGGTATTGGTGGTAGGGGATACGGCCTGCAAATCGCCACTTCCATTGGCGGTGACGGTGAGGAACACGACATCTCCATGGCGCCCGCCAAACTGCGCGAAGGCTGGAGCGGACAGCGCCATCAGGAGGGTGGGCGCGAGTACGACAAAATGTTTGACTATCATACGCTTCATATAAACTTCATATGTAGGGGTTGTTTGGATCCATTCCAGGCAATACCGCCACGTCGAAGTAGCGGTCCCGCAATTGCTTCTCTTCGTCCGGCCCCACGGGCCCCTTAAACCCAATGATGTCCCAGCCCGTCTTCACTTTCGAGGGCTGCCGGACCTGGAATTCCGCGCCCGGCGTGGCCAGGTGATTGGGATAATTGGAAAAGAAAACCGCCCTGGCGGAGAACAATCCCACGAAAGCCGCCAGGAATAAAATATCCTGGAGCCCGTAGCCCTCGAACTGGCCGGAGATGATATTCCCGATATATTGCGCCTGGAGCGCCTCCGACATTCCCAGGAACGGTGACGGCGCGAAACCGATTAGCGGAGGGACGTCATTCAGCGCCTGCAGAGTCCCGAGCAACCCCTGGAACACGAGATCGTTGCCGCCGAGGAGAACCTGCTTGGCGAATACGTTCAATCCATAATCGGAGATGCCCGGATCAAAAGTCGCCCAGCCCGGATCCTGATCCACGGGAACGACCACGTTGCCGATGGCACTGAATACGGCCAGCGGATCGGTGGTGCTGGTCTGAGCGAGCAGCTTGTCTGCAAAGCGGTCCCAACAAAGACCGATGCCCGCCGCCTGGAGCGTCCTCTTGAAGAAAGAGCGGCGCGACAATTCCTGGTGTAGAAGCTCAATCGACTGCCGTGTCATTGCCGCCCTGCCTTTTGCGTCGCGGCGGCCGCGCCCGACGGCCCGTTGAGGATCTGCGAATTGACAAAGTCCGAGGCGCGGCTGGCGATGGCCATGATAATGGCGTTGGTATTGGCGCTGATTGCGTTCGGAATAACACTAGCGTCACAACACATCAGATTTTTCACATCGTGCGACATACAATTGGAATCCACTACTGAAGTATTAGGATCGGCCCCGGCGCGACAGGTTCCCTGGGCATGGAAGAGCCCGGCCCCTGGTGTGCGGAGGGCTAGTTGCTGGGTCAAGAGCGCGTCCGGCTGATAGGGGTTTGGATCGATGAAAGCCGCGCCCATGGCCTTGAGAATCGCGCCAGCTTGCCGCACTGCGGCGGTACTGTCGGCAAGCATCTTGGGTTCGGGCACTCCATCGGTGTCGATCATTGGATACTGTACGACGGGATTGTCCACCCGTCCTATCACCCGTCCACTGACGTTAGGTTTGAGGAAAAAGATCCAGACGCCGACCCGCTGAGGGAACTGCCGCATGATGTTCTTGTAGGGCAGGCCGAAGCCACCCACCTGACTGGCCTGCCAAGCGGTGGTGGGGAAGGAGGCGCTGGCGTATGTGAGCGTATCCATCGGGCTGCCATCCACGATTGGCCCGTAGTGGTAACAATTCCATTGATAGCCCCTATCGCTGTTCCAAGGACCGCCCGGGAGGCTAGCCTCTACCGAGACGCCCGGATGGGCCTTGAGATATTTCCCGACGTTGGGGTTCAGCAGGTTCACTCCCGAGCTGAAAAGAATCAGCGGCGTGCCGAAGGCTCCAGCCGAAACTACGACCAACTTGCGCGCGTTGGCGGTAATCGTCTGTCCGTCCTTGACGTAGGTCACCCCGGTTGCCGTACCATTGCTGATCTCCACGCGAACCACCATCGCGTTGTCCACCAAGGTGGCGCCAGCCGCAATAGCCTTGGGAATCTGGGTGATGGCGGTACTCATCAGGGCATCGTACTTACAGGGCATGCCGGCGTTGTTGCGATGTCCGCAGAAGATGCAGTGAAACCGGTTTGACGCGGTCATGAAAACCGGGGTGCCCATGGCGTTCGCCGTCTGTTCATAGAGCACGCTGGCCGGATTCCAGTTGTCTCTGGTGTCCCGATGCACCGACAATATTTTTTCGGCCTTCAGGAAGTGAGGCTCGAAAGCGTCTTTGGTCCAGCCCGCCACCCCGGTCGCCGCCGCGAAATCGGGCCAATCGACCAGCCGCGGCCGTATCCACGCCCCCACATTGATGAAGGAGCCGCCGCCCACCACCTTAGCTTCCTTGGTAAGCCCGAAAGTACTCGGGTTGGATTGATCCACATAGGTGGGATAACTGAACACGGCCTTTCCCGTATTGATGGCATAAATCCCATCGGCGATGTAGGTTCCCAGGTTGATCTGGGTCGAAAACGTTCGGCGCTCGATGGAGCCAACTCCGTAGTTGGGATCGCCACCGACGTGGGGACCGGCGTCCAGGATCAGGACCGTGCCATTGGCCGCAATTTCCCCGGCCAGGAAGCCCCCGCCCGATCCGGCTCCGCAAATGATTACATCGTAAGTGTCGGCCATAATTTCCGCTGTTAGTTAGTGACGCTAATCACTGGTTTGTATCAATAGTCGTTCCGCCTTTGTTAAGGCGAAAGCCGAATCCTATCAGGTGAATAAAAACCTTGTACGTGCCATTGGTGAAATTGTTGGCGTTCGCGGCGACATTCACATTGCGGTCCTGTTGGAATGCCCCCTGGTAGAAAAACGTGACTTCTTTGTTTCCGAACTGCCGGGAGGCGCCGGCGGTCAACACACTCTTAGAATTGTCAGGGAAAAACGGTCCGACAGTGGTATCCGGCGCCGCTGCATGGTCGTAGTAATATCCCGCCCGCACAATCGTGTTCCTCGTCAGGTGTCGTTCGACTCCGAAACGCAGGAAGTAGGTGTCGTGAAAATTGAAAAAGAAATCCAGTTCCGGTGGTGTGGCAGTCCCCTGGGTCTGCGAGAAGTTCAAAGGAATTTCTTTGAAACGCCTGTAATTTTGAAAAACGAAATCGAAGGAGAACGTGGTCTTCTTGAAAGCCGAATTGGCGATCCCGAGATTCAACGTATTGGGGGTCGTGAAGGACGCCTTGATATCCTGAGTGGGGAACAGACTTGTAAAAGTCGGAGCGTTAAGAGCGGTAAAGAAACTTTGTAAAGGGAACGGACTCGTGAACGCGAACGACGCCTTTCCTGTGACGTGGTAAGTAACGGCGCTTCGCCACGAAGCCCCAAAATTTGTCTTCGATCTGCGGTGTTTATAAAGGTAGCCGGCGGTCATCCCAGGAGCGACGGCGGTCCCGGCGAAGCGCGCGCGGCCCTCGGGCAGCAGCCGGCCCAGGGATTGACCGGCCAATGTCGGATCCTGACCCGGCAGAAGCAGGGGCGCCAGTGTCTTTCCGAAAACCACCCCGTCCGCCAGCGGATTCAGGATGCTTTCTTCCAGCAACAAGTGGGTGTAGACCAAGGCCGGCCCGAGGGCGACACTCATATTGTCGGTCAAGCTATAGGCCAGCGTGGGCTGGGCCCAAAGGTTCTGCAACAGTCCTCGCGTTCCCGCAAATCGCCCCACAAACTTTTCATTTGCAGGCTGGGAATCTTTGAAATCGGTCCAATTGTCTCCCAGCCCGAAGGGAGCGTACACTCCGAATCCAAGGGTCCATTTCGTGCCCGGCAAGTCCGTCGTCATGTATGCAGCGGGCAGGAATTGAATCTTGGGAGAAACGGTGCCGTCATAGCCACCTTTGGGGACTATCGTGCCGGGAGGAGTGGCGGACGGGAAAAAGTGGTAATTTCCCTTCACCAGGAATCCGTCCATCTCGGCCCGTAGCCCTTTCTGGAAAGCGATTCCGGCCGGATTGTAGAACAGAGCCGATCCATCGTCGGCGATGGCGGTAAAGGCGCCGCCCATGCCCGCGCCACGTCCACCTAATTCCAAGATAGAGAATCCAGAGGCTCGAGCGCCCTGAGAAAAACTTAAGAAAACTACCAGGTAGAGCAAAACGAGCCGTACGCGCATTCACACTCCTGAGAAGAAGGACTCCTCACCATCACGCCGCAATTTCAAAAAGAACTTCATGATATCGCGGCCTATTTACAACTGTCAATGAAAAATCGGTAACTCAGGGATATGCCTAGGCGACGCGGCTCCGGTGCTATCAGGCTACTTGGATCGCCGTTTCAGAAGCAGATTGAAGATCAGGACGTGACTGACAAGCAGCACCGGTACCCAGAAAGTCGGTATGAACCAAAAGCCATTAAATTGGAAACGTGTTATCTCGAGCCGCATGCCCTGGCCAATCACGAAGAGGAAGTCGAGGAATCCTTCGATGTTGAACAGCCAGACAAGACCAATCGCGATAGGAGACCGCGCATGCAGGGCGATCAAGCAGGCGATCGCCAAAATCTCAGCCACCATATCGCCGACTGCCGCTGGGACCGACCACTCTTTGGGAAAGTTCGGGTCCACGGCGGCGGTTGCCAGCACAGTGAGACCCAAATGACGCAATGCCTGGGGAAAGATCAGCAAGATGAGCGCGTCGTAGAGTTGCCAGGAGGCGGCCATGGGAGCTATGTACCATTTGCCAAGGAGCCCAAAGACGATCAAGCTCAGCGTCATTTGCAGCCCGAAAATCTGAAAGCTATCCATGAACTATCTCCAGTACCGGTACGCGCCGCGATTCAGAAGGTCAATTCTATCGGCTCTTGATTTCCGTGTCAATGAATTTAATTGATGCAGCACAAGATGTGGATTGGTGTATACTTTTCTGAAACCGGGAAGTCAAAATGGAAATCCCGGCACGAACGAAACTCTATCCGCCAGCTCAACCGCATGCCTGACGGATCGGCGTCTAAGCGGCGTCTTATGCGCATGCACAGTTGGCGGCCAACTCATTTTGTGTGCAAAAAAGGAGGCGCATATGATATCGAGAATTTCGCAAATCGCGTTTTTACCCATTTTGGTGCTCGCGGCAGGGCAGAGCCTTCAAGCGGCCCACCAATGCACTGACGAAGATCTGGAAGGTACCTTTGGCGAGATCGGATGGGGTTCGATTCCCTTTCCTGTTATCCCGGCTTTAGGTGGGCCATTCGCTAGAGTAGGCCAGACAGTAGCCGACGGAAAGGGTACCGTCGTATCGCATACCGCCGGCAGCTTTAACGGGATCATCTTTCAGACCGACTCCTATTCCGGGCAGTACATCGTCAATCCGGACTGCACAGTCGTCTTTCACATGCACATCCCGATTCCGCTGGCTCCCCCCGGATTCCTTCTTCCAACTGATTTGATCGGAGTGATCTCCGACGATGGGGTCGAGGTCGCCAACAGCGTCTATTCGCCGCCTGGCCTCTCCATCCGGATTTTGTTTCACAAGCAGAACAATAAGCAGGAGGCCCAAAACAACTGCTCGAACGAGGACTTTGAGGGATCGTACGGCTTAGACATGTTTGGCACGATTGTTTCGCAGCCGCCCAATACGCCAGGCGTTTTGAGCCGGAACGGCAGATTTGTGTTCGATGGCAAAGGCGGATTCAACGCGAATGTGAACTCGAATTATAACGGCACGACCGTTCCAGAGGTCTTCTCCGGAACCTACGCGATCGATAAGGGGTGCAAACTTAAAATGAATTACACCCTAGGCACGACCGCGTATACGTGGTTCGGAGGCTTAGATTATGAGAGCAGCGGCGCAACCGTGATGGTCACCAGTCCTGCGGGCTCGGTCGTGGTGGGCACGCTTACGCAGCAGTAACACTACACTCAATCAAAGCGATCAACGGCCGGTTCGGGTATGTTGACCGAACCGGCCTCTGCGCTCAATTCCCCACCACTGCGCGAATGACGCGCAGAACGTTGCCGCTCCAGATTTTCTCAATATCGCTATCCGAGTAGCCCTTCTTCTTCAGCGCGGCTGCCAGCTTGGGCATCTTCGAGACGTCCTCCAAGCCGTGCGGGACCTTCTCGATGCCGTCGAAATCGCTGCCGATACCGACGTGATCGATACCCGCAACTTTTACTGCGTGATCGATGTGAGCCACCACATCATCGATGGTCGCCAGAGCAGGCTTTAGCTTGAACTCTTCAAAATGCCCTTTGCGGGCGTATTCATCGAGCGCCGCTCCGGTTAAGTTCGGCTCTTGCGACGCCAGTTTGCCGATGTTCTGCCGCGCGGCCTGTGTGTCCTTCGGACTGATGAACCCGGGATAGAAGTTAATCGATACGACCCCGCCGTTCTTGGCTAGCGCGCGCAACATATCGTCGGTCATATTGCGCGGCATGTCGCTCAGCGCCCGGCAGGACGAATGTGTCGCCAGGACCGGCTTGGTGGACACACTCACTGCGTCATAGAACGTCTTGTCGGAAACGTGCGAGATGTCGACAATCATGCCGATGCGATTCATCTCGCGCACTACCTGTTTGCCAAAATCGGTGAGCCCGTTATGTTGCGGCTTGTCGGTGGAGGAGTCGGCCCAGTTGTTGTTGCGGAAATGAGTGAGCGTCATCGCCCGGATGCCCATGCGCTGGTACATGCGCAACACCGCCAGGTCGTCGGCGATCTGGTGCCCGCCTTCGAGAGATAGCACCGCGGCGATCTTGCCTGTTTTGGTGATGCGCTCGATATCGGCGGCGGATGTAGCCAGCTCAATTTGCTCCGGATGCTTGTCCAGCAGCGACTGCATGGCGTCGCGCAAATCCAGCGTGCGGCGCACAGCCTCGGATCCTTTGTAGAACGTCGGAACCCATAGCGCGAAGAACGGCGCGTTCATCCCGCCTTCGCGCAAGCGTGGAATGTCCACCATGCCGTCCTTCAGCCGCTGCGTTAGGTCGACCCCCTCGATGAGCACTCGCTGCGCCGTGTCAATGTGTGTATCGATGCCAATGCTCTGGGCGCTGCAGGAAAGCGCCGCCAGAATAAGGATCAGAAAACTTCGCATGGAACTACTGTGCCACAGCCTAAGTGACAGAGTGGGGTTGCGGAACCGCGATTGCAAGGAGACTCTTACTTCTTGCCGAGCACGCTCTCCAGCGTTTTGGCGGCCAAGACCTTCCGGGCCCAGCGTTCCACTTGCGCCGGAGATCCGTGAGAGAGGCGGTCCTCCGCCCATTTCGGCAGCGGACCAAATTTGGTCTGCATCTGCTCCCGGAGCAGATGCACCATGCCTTGGCCCCGTCCTTTGGCTAGGCCTCTGGCCAAGCCCTTGGCTAAGCCTCTTTCTTGCGCCTGGTCTTCCAGGTCACGAATTTTATCGCGGAAGAATTCGATCTTCTCGATGTCGATCACGTCGGACGCCATACTGTTCAACTCCATTCTCATACTTCCCGACAGAGCGCGCAAGCTGGACAGCAACATGAGCTGAGTTAACGCCCGGCTCCGTTCGGCGCCACTCAACAGGACTATTCGCCGCGCGATCTCGGTGAGCCGTTCGGTTCCGCCCTTGGCCAGCATTGCCAGGACCAGGTCCCCCGGTCTGCCGCTTCGCAACAAATCCCCGGCGTCGATCTCCCGAATGTCGAGCAAGCGATACTCCACCTTCGTGCCGCCCAGGTCCAACCGATCCGCCATTCTCATCTTCGATTGCCCTACATACAACACGACCTGCCGAACCCGGCGCCGGTACTTTTGCGCGATCATCAGGCAGTACATCCCTTCCCGATAGGCGATGTCCTTATCGTTATGGCTCTGAAACTCGACGTGCAGGATGGTCTCGTCCTCCAGCAGCACTGCCAGGTCCGCGCGCCGCTCGATGACTTTCGGAAACTCCACATTCAGAAACTCGCGTACGCGGAGCCCTCCGGCCAACTGATCCAGCAGGCTCGGCTGATCCCTCTGGAACAGGTCCTTCAGGACGCGATCGTAACGGAAGCCGTTCTTCACGATCTCTCTATTGTTGCCCAAACCGAGGGCAACCAGGCGCTTGCCTGAAGGCAAAGAAAAAGCGAAAATAGCCAAATGATCTCTTCCGCCGAGCTGGCCTTGACGCGACAGCCAAACCTGGAAGCCGCGCTCGCTCATTTTCGCGCGCTAATGCAAAAGGACGATTCGCCGATCCGCGCCATTCGCCACCAACCGGCTCGCGCTGCCGAGTACGTGGACATCCCCGACTCCGTCCGGCCTTTGCTGCGCGAAGCGCTGATCCGCCGTAACATGCCGAAGCTCTACAGTCACCAGGCGGAAGCGTTCGAGTTGGCGCAAACAGTCCAGAACGTGGTGGTCGTCACGCCCACCGCCAGCGGCAAGACGCTTTGCTACAACCTGCCCGTGCTCGATCTTCTGATGCGCGATCCGGAAGCTCGGGCGATCTATCTCTATCCGACGAAAGCGCTGGCCGAAGATCAGCTCCACGAGTTTCAGACCGCGGTGGATGAAATCGGCGGCGATCTGTGCGCCTTCACCTACGACGGCGACACTCCGCAGGATGCGCGCAAAGCCATCCGCCAGCGCGCCGCCGTTGTGATGACTAATCCCGACATGCTGCACAGCGGCATCCTGCCTCATCACACCAAGTGGGCCAAGCTCTTCGAGAATCTGCGCTACGTCGTCATCGACGAGCTGCATTACTATCGCGGCGTCTACGGCAGCCACGTCGCAAATCTGCTTCGCCGCCTGCGGCGCATCTGCGAATTCTACGGCTCGACGCCGCAATTCATCTGCTCTTCGGCCACTATCGCCAATCCGCGCGAGCTAGCCGAAGCTCTCACCGGCGCCCCGTTTGCGATGGTCGATCGTAACGGCGCCCCGGCTGGTGAAAAGTATTTTGTGTTCTACAATCCACCGGTAGTGAACCGCCAGTTGGGAATCCGCCGCAGCTACATCAACGAAACGCGCCGCATCGCGCTCGAGTTCATCGAGCGCGAGCAGCAGACGCTGGTTTTCGCCAATAACCGGCTGGCCACCGAAATCCTGCTCACCTATTTGAAAGACGCTTGCGACCGCGGTCCACTGCCTCCGGAGACCGTGCGCGGCTATCGAGGAGGCTATCTTCCGCGGGAGCGCCGTGAGATCGAGCGCAAGCTGCGCGATGGTGAGATCCGCGCCGTGGTCGCCACTAATGCGCTCGAGCTCGGCATCGACATCGGCTCGCTCGACGCTGTGGTGATGGCGGGCTACCCCGGCACAATCGCTTCCACCTGGCAGCGCGCTGGACGCGCCGGACGCCGGCAATCCACCTCGGCCGCCGTGCTGGTAGCTTCCAGCGCGCCTCTCGATCAGTACATCGTCGAGCACCCCGATTACTTCTTCGACCGTCCTCCCGAGCACGCCTACATCAATCCCGACAACCTTGAAATTCTGCTTGGCCATCTGAAGTGCGCCGCTTTCGAGCTGCCTTTGCGCGATGGCGAAAAATTCGGCGCCCATGAGACCGGCCCGCTGTGCCAGTTCCTGCAGGAAGCCGGATTCCTGCACCTCTCGGCCGGCGCGTGGCATTGGACCTCGCAGACCTATCCCGCCGACGCGATCAGCCTCCGCTCCGTCTCGAGCGATAACTTCGTGGTGGTCGATATCACCGGCGAGCCGAACGTTGTCGCCGAAGTTTCTTTCCCCACCGCTCTCACCAGCCTGCATGAAAAAGCCATCTACCTCCATGAAGCGAAACAGTTCCACGTGGAACGCTTCGATTATGACGAGCGCAAAGCCTACGTCCGCCGCGTGAATTGCGACTACTACACCGATGCGATCGATTACACCCAAGTAAAGGTGCTGCAGGAATTCGACAGCGCTGAAATCCGTTCCAGCGCGCAGCGGAAACATGGCGAGGTGCGAGTAACGCGCCAGATCGTGGGTTTCAAGAAGATTAAGTTCTATACGATGGAAAACGTTGGCGCCGGAAAGCTATCTATGCCCGAGCAGGAGATGCATACCACGGCTTTCTGGCTGCATTTCCCGCTCGAGTTCCTGGCGCAGTTCGACGACCTGTCTCCCACCGATAAGCAAGATGGCATTCTTGGGATCGGCCAGGCGCTCCGCACCATCGGCTCGCTGTTACTGATGTGCGATCCCCGCGACCTCGGAGTAGCCATGAGTGAAGAGCCGAATCTGTATCTCTACGATAACTACTCTGGCGGCATCGGCCAGAGCGCGCCACTCTACCAAATGATATCGAAGCTGCTGACCGACGCAGCCCAGTTACTGGAAGCCTGCCCCTGCGAAGCAGGATGCCCGTCGTGTGTAGGCCCGATCGGCGAAGTAGGGCCGCGAGGCAAGCAGGCTGCGAAACAAATTCTGGCGGCGTTGTTAATTTAATGAATTGAATGCGCCGGCGCCAATTCGCCCGCTTCAATCCGAATCGCCAGAATATTCTGTTTCGGCGGCAGCGGACAAGTAGCGTACGGCGTGAATGCGCAAGGCGGATTTTCCGCCTTGTTGAAATCCAGCTCGACCTTCCCATCACGTGGCAGCTTCGCATAGAGAAACCGACCCGACCCGTAAGTTTCCTTGCCCGCCGTCAGGTCCCTGAAGATGAAAAACAGCTCGTTGTCTTCGACCACCGGCTCCAGCCGCAACTCGCGGCCATCCAGCGCGAACACCGCGTATCCAGGGCTCGGAAACTGGAACGTACTCCCCAGGATATTCGGAACGGTCATCATCTTCGGCTTCTCATAGGAAACAAACCGCGCCTGAACGCGATAGGATTCCCGCGGCGGAAACCATCGTTGGCCGCGAAACTCCGCGCGCAGTTTGCTGTTCTTGTCCTTCAGTCGCACTCCGTATCGCCCACTCCGTTCGATCACGCTAAAGGTCAGATCTCCCGCGGTGATGGAGTTCTCCGGTCCCATCACGGTGACCACACCAGTATCAGCCCGGAACAGCGCTTTCCCTTCGTGGAGCGCAAACACGCCCGGCGCTCCCTCTACGCGGTTGTCTCCTTCCTTCAACCAGAATAATCCCGTCACCGTGAGCCAGCCGCCGTCGGCTTTCAATTCTGTTTCTTTCTGTTGGCGCCACTTCACGATTTCTGTCTGGTAAGAGTTCACGGCCAGCCATGCCGCGACAGCGATGAGACAGCGGAGCATTCTCTTGCGATTATAGTCACATGTCGATCACCTTGATCAAGAACGGAACCGTGGTCACGGCCGAGCGCACCTTCGCCGCCGATATCCTGATCGATGGCGAAAAGATCCGCGACATCGCGCCATTGCTGCCCGCCGAGCAAGCCGGCCGCATCATCGACGCAGCAGGCATGCTGCTGCTGCCGGGCGGCATCGACGTCCACACGCACCTGGATATGCCCTTCGGCGGAACTACTTCTTGTGATGATTTCGAAACCGGCACGCGCGCCGCGGCTTTTGGCGGCACCACCACGCTGATTGATTTCGCCATCCAGCCCAAGGGAACCAAGATGCGCGATGCTCTCGATATCTGGTGGAAAAAAGCCGACGGCCGCGCTTCGATCGACTACGGCCTGCACATGATCGTGACTGACCTGGGCGAAGCAGGTCTCGAAGACATGGACTCCTTGGTAGCCGAAGGAGTGGCCAGCTTCAAACTGTTCATGGCCTATCCCGGCGTCCTCATGGTGGATGACGCGACTATCTTCCAGGCGCTCGGCCGCACAGCCAAGAACGGCGCTCTGATTTGCATGCACGCCGAAAACGGCGGTGTCATCGACGTGATCGTGCGCCGAGCCCTCGCCGAGGGCAAGACCGCCCCGATCTACCACGCGCTGACTCGGCCTGTCACCGCCGAGGCCGAAGCCGTACACCGGGCCATCGCCATGGCGGAGATCGCCGGCGCGCCGGTGTATATCGTGCACCTGTCGTCGGAGGACGCCCTCAACGAGGTTCGCGAAGCGCGCGACCGCGGTCTGCCGATCTTCGCCGAGACCTGTCCGCAGTATCTGCTGCTCAACATCGAAGAAATGCAGAGGCCCGGCTTTGAGAGCGCCAAGTACGTCTTTACTCCGCCGTTGCGGGAAAAGCATCATCCGCCCAAGCTCTGGGAAGGGCTGAAGCACGATCATCTGCAAGTGGTCTCCACCGATCACTGCCCGTTTTGCTTCGCTGACCAGAAGACTCTTGGTAAGGACGATTTCACCAAAATTCCCAACGGCGGCCCGGGTATCGAGAACAGGCTTCAGCTTCTTTATCACCACGGCGTGAATCTTGGCCGGCTTAGTCTGAATCGCTTTGTGGAGCTTGTCGCCACCACGCCGGCGAAGCTCTTCGGACTATATCCGCGCAAGGGCACATTGGCTCCGGGCAGCGATGCCGACATCGTTGTGTGGGATCCGAACTCCGATCACACGATCACCGCCAAGACTCACCACATGCGTGTGGACTATTCCATGTTCGAAGGCTTCACGGTAAAAGGCAACGCCAAAATGGTGATGTCGCGCGGCGAGGTTCTTGTAGATAACGGCAGCTACTCAGGCCGCCCCGGCCGAGGTCAATTCCTCAAGCGTGCCGCCCGCGGCGGCGCCTGGAGCTAATACTTCCGCGAGCTTGTCCGATAAGAGCAGAATGACGATCGCCAGCTCTTCGGTTCAAGGTATCCACAATGCCGAGTCTTTACTCAACGCTACAGCCATCAAGGTTGCGAACCAGACATCATCACCGACGTCCGATGAGGTCAGCTTGAGTGAAGATGCCGTCGCTTTGCTGCAGGCCAAGAGCGATATGGCCGCCAACGTCAACGTATTCCGCATAGCCAGCGATATGCAGAAAACACTGCTCAATATTCTGGCGTAGCAAGTCATTGGCTTTCAAACCCTCTAATTCTGCCAGGTGGGACAGGCGGTTCCGCCCAATGCCATTTCGTTTTACAGAAACTGGGAATTCGGTATTAATTGTGGGGCGGACCCCCTGGTCCGCGCGGGTCCCCCCGGACCCGCTCTTTGCTAACAAGATCAATCTCATCCAACCTCGGGCAGGCCGACGGGGGCGTCGGCCGCGGACCAGGGGGTCCGCCCCACAATTAATCATCCTTGTGTTCGGATCTGGTCACGATTGGGATACCACCGCTGTTTTGATTTTAGCATTGGGCCGCATCGCCCGCTCTTGCGGTACGCTTGTAATCGTAACGCATGCTGCTGCGCCACCTCGCTTCGCAACTTGGCTGTGAACTGCTGGGAGACGGAGAGATTGAAATCGCCGGCGTAGCCGGAATGGAACACGCCGTCCCCGGACAGCTTACGTTTCTTGCCAACCTGACCTATGCTCCCAAGGTCAAGCAGACCAGGGCCAGCGCAATCCTGGCCTCCGAGCCGATTCGCGATGTGCCGATCGCCTCCTTGGTATCGTCCAATCCGTATCTCGATTTCGCGCGTGCCCTGGCGCTGTTCTATCAGCCGCCCCGCCCCGGCCCCGGTATCCATCCCCTGGCTGCAGTGGCCGCCAGCGCCCGCCTCGGCGAGAACGCTTCTATCGGACCGTTCGCCGTGGTAGGCGAGCGTGTCTCGATCGGCCGCAACGCCGTGCTGCATCCGCACGCCGTAATCTACGAAGGCGCTGAAATTGGCGACGATTTCCTGGCCCACTCGCACGCCGTGGTGCGTGAGTTTTGCCGCATCGGCGATCGCGTCATCCTGCAGAACGGCTGCGTCATCGGTGGCGATGGCTTCGGCTTCGCCAAACGCGCGGATGGCACGCACTACAAGATCGTGCAATCCGGCGTGGCCGTTCTCGAGGACGACGTGGAAGTGCAGGCGCTCACTGGAATCGATCGCGCCAGCGTCGGTGAGACGCGGGTGAAGCGCGGCGCCAAGATCGACAGCCTGGTGCAAGTGGGCCACGCGGCAGTTGTCGGCGAGGACAATATTATCTGCGCGCAGACTGGCTTGGCCGGCAGCAGCATTCTCGAGAAGAACGTGCTGCTGGCGGGGCAGGTGGGCGTGTCCGGCCACCTCACCATCCACGACAATGCCATCGTCTACGCGCAAAGTGGAATCGGCCACGACGTTGCCGCCGGCTCGCGCGTATCGGGATCTCCGGCTTTTGCGGCGAACGTCTGGCTGCGCGCCATCACCGCCTTCCCCAAACTTCCCGAATTATTGAAGACCGTGCGTGAGCTCAAGAAGAAAATCGAGCAATTGGAGAACTCATGAAGGAACTGCACAACCGCCTGGTCGCCTATAAGAACGACGAGTTTCTCGACAGTCCGGCGGCCCGCTCCTTACGCATTTTATCGGA
>Ga0210405_10002911_pt1 | contig 17267 bp, 14 predicted proteins | sample IncBWH11MmetaG_FD_155492 | JGI IMG/M metagenome (GOLD analysis project Ga0210405, IMG submission 155492) | Forest soil microbial communities from Barre Woods Harvard Forest LTER site, Petersham, Massachusetts, United States - Inc-BW-H-11-M | ecosystem: Environmental > Terrestrial > Soil >... | reverse complement strand
CCAACAGGAAGGTACCGCTGCTTTCCGGGATTACACCCGTGATTCGCGCTGCCCCAAAGAGCGCCTGAGCATAAATTGCGAATCGCTTGTGGCGTACTGGATAGATGACTGGTCCTCCGAGGTATGCCAGCACATCGCTATGATGATCAATTCCGAAAGCTCCGTAAGTTCTGGTGTAGCTCACCTCCGCTTTGATTCCCATTCGGCGAGTGAAATCGGTTGTTACGCCGGACGCAACGCCGTTTTGGCTGATTCTTCCTGCGGATGGAATTTCGCTGTTGAGATAGGTATAGCCGATGCTGACGCTGACGGTAGGACCGTTTCCGGCAAATCGGGGTTCCTGTCCAACACAAGAATGGCTATTGGATACAGTCAGCAATGCCACGAGAAACATAATGCCAAACCTCAGCAAGGTTGCAAGAGTCATGCCCGACATCCCAGCAGCTGATTTGCCAGTTGCGGAGAAATTGACTCAAGTGGCCGCAAATCTGAGGAGTGTACGCCGTTTCAAAATGGAATTCCCAACCGACCTACGTATCTAAATCCCGACGTTCAAAGGGGTACTCGTGGTAGCTGCGATGCCCGTTGATCTCTTTTGTTGTTATAAAAGTACCAGCTGAGCTGTAGCCTGGCAGTCGGACTCTGGTGGGCTGCTTTCCGCAAGGTTTCAAATTCTTCGGGACTGAGCATACCGTCTTTGAGAGCTTGTTGGTCTAAGGTGGCCCACAGATTTGCAAATTTCGACAACTCCAAGTGGGCGTCTGTGCAGACATCCTTGATCGCCATCAAACTTCTTAATTGCTCGCCCTCGCGCCTATCCTTGACAAGTTCCAAAACCTTCCCCACCACCCCCAGAGATGCAATAGCCCGCGAGCATTGTATCGACAATTCGAGCCAGGCGGCTCTATCGATACGGAGTCTCAAAGCTTTGTCAATCAGCAGCGAGTTGTCAGCGTCTCTCATCGGAACATTGACCAGACTAACCCTGCGAAAAGTAAGCCGCCAAGCATCAGCGTTCCAACCATCACTTGGTGGGGAATCGTCCGCATCTGGGCATGCTGCATACGTCCTCCAAATAGGAAGGAACATAGGGTAACAGGGGGTTACTTGTCAAGAGCAATATATGTATATTGGAGTACTTTTATGGAGGGTTATAAGCCTAACAACGGGCAACATGTGCTGCACAAGCTCCTCTAGGGGACGCGAGCATCGGCCCGCAACTCGCGGTTCAAATCGGGACTCTCTTCCCGCAATGGGTGCGAAAACTTTAATCAAACCGGAATAAATCCTTTGCGCTGAGTAGTAATTCAGTGGAAGAGCGCATGCAAAACATCAGAACCGACGCGTGGGGAGTCTGGGGAATGTCTGATGCTCTTGCACAGATTTGCTTTGGCCTTGATTGTAAGTTCGTGTCTTTCTGTCTCTAATCCCGCCCAGGAAGCCTTTCCGAGTCACTCGACGATCCCACCTTCTTCGGAACACACTCTGGATTTTAGCCAGGTCGTCCTTCCTATTACCTCGGTAAAATTCACTCCCTCGGCAAAACTTGGTATTACGGGTGGGCTCAGCCCTGGCCTCGACATGGATGCTAAGTTTGGTACTGGCTTTTGCCTGGACCCCGCGTGCCGTTTCATCGTAACCAACTATCACGTAGCCGTGACCACGCGTGTTCGTAAAATAAAAGATGAAAGGATTTTCCAGCGGTATCTTGCCACAGGTCCGCACGATGAAGGCGCAACTGCGAACAAGCTTTGGAATGGAGAGTTGCTTCCGTATGCAGTGAAACGGGACCTTGCGATCTTCGAGTTGCGGCATCCCCTGTCCCATCATCATGGGCTTACTCTCAGTCTCGATGAGATCGAGGTTGGCCAGGAAGTAGAAATCTACGGATATCCCAAGGGAATTATCAATCCGGTTCGCAAACTGACCCGATTCCCAGCCACCTTCAAAGGCCCAACCACTTCCGGCCTTCTCGCCTTTGAGTACCAGCTGCCCGCCGATAAACCAATTCGGATAGGCGGAGCGAGCGGGGGCATCGTCGTCGACAGGAAAACTGAAAAGATTCTAGGGGTTCTGTGCGAGACCACTAGAACCATGGCGCTGGCTGTGCCTGTTCAAACCCTCTCTGAGTTCGTTAGCAAAGTACAGCCATTCCTAGCACAGCGAATTTTTGCGACCGCTAATGATGTATCACCAGTTTCAGGAGACCTTTATCCAAAATTCGCGCCACCGCCCGACCACAATCCACAATTCGTACCAGTAAGTTCTGATGAGCTACAGCACCGACCGGAGGAATCTGCGGAAATCGCACTCCTACGAGAAAAGGCTCAACTTCTGACAGAGAGCATGCGCAATTTTATCGCAGTGCAGACCTTCGAGTGGGGTTCAGGAAACAAGGAGCCGGCTACGCTGGCAGAGTATGAAGTCCGCGTTATCGACGGCAATCAACGATTCCGCGAGTATCCTGACGGCAACAAGGAGTTGAAGGATATACCTTCTCCTTATCTGAATAGTTGGACGTTCGGGTCTGACGAGTGGTCAAGGCTGCCTATGCTGGTGGGGACGGACTTCCGATTGAAAGTTCATCAAGCCGCCGACGTAGTGGTGAACGAGAGACAGATAAAGGTCTTTCAGTATTATGCTAGCGTCGAGGATAACTTATGTCCCTTTGAGCCCAGCGCCGATTTTGGCTTCTTCAAAATCAACAAGCCCGTCGCCGTCGCATGTTACGGAGAAGTTTGGACGGACGAAGATACGAACATAATCCGAATCTCGAAGCATTTAGACCTCTCTAACAAATTGAAGAGATATCGAGGATGGGAGGAGGGGCAAGTTGTCCTTACCTACGGTTGGCTGAAGCTAGCGGATGAGCCTCCTGTGCTCGTTCCTCTGACCATTTTTGCAGAAGGTCGCTACAATAAGAAGCAAGTGTTCTGGTGTCGCGGACAGTTCATCAACTACCAAGCGTTCACCAGTCGAGTGAAGATGATCGCAACAAAGTAATTCCGTCTTGGATATTCAGAGTGCCCCTAGGATTTTTTCTGCCGATATTGTCCTGCGATGGGATTCAGTTGCAGGATTCCGACGGTGGCGAATGGCTCCCCGCAGTCTGGTTACTGTCAAGGGACTACTCATCAACGGATTAGCCCGCTCACAAAGTTCCTGAAACTTATTTGCGACGTATCAGATGGACTATATCGTCACAGCTAAGGCGGTTAGGTAGATGAGGGAATGAAGGGGACTGTCCATCCTCATGGAATAATTGTTCGAGGGGAGTGCCAAGACCTTCGGCCAAGACTTCAAGTGTTCCGAGGTCCGGAACCAGATGGCCGTTCTCAACGAAAGCTAAAGTGCCCTGGGAAACCCCCGATTTCCTTTCCAGAGCCCCCTGTGAAACTTCCTGCTTTGGGCGGATAAAACGCAATCGGTTTTCAGGTGCCACGGTGACCTTCCTCCCAGTGTGTGCGAGCCATCCAGGTGGGTTTGAGGGGAAGGGTAGGAACCCACCACGCGTACAGCCGATCGGAACTCGGAATGTCGCACATTCTGAACGTTGGGATACCTTATGCCCAGCGTCTTCAGCCAATGCTAAGTATCGATACTCTATATGTCAATACAATAATATAGTCATATATCACTAATACGACCATTCCCTGGTCCGGTTCCGCCAGAGAGGAATCGTTTTGTTGCTCGCACATACCGGGACAGCAGGGCAAGCCCTCAATCGATGGGTTATGACAGCGCGATTAGGAGATGGAGAGTGGTACCTCCAGCGAATTGGCGGCCCGAAGGAGTGGCTCAATGTCAGGAACAGACAGACTGGATTCGAGCCGAGAAAGAGTGGAGCGAGAAATGCCAGAACATCGTGCCATTGCATCCTGAGTCAGTCTATTTTCTTCGCGTAGAGTCCGCAGGGAGTGGGATCCCCTTCTTAGCGATCTTGAACTCGGGTTTGTCCTTACGCTCTTTCTGTTCGCATTGCTCCAGTATCAAGTCGCCGAGGACTCACCGCCATATTCAGCCGTCGCACATCGCTTTCTCCTGTAGCGGCCACCTTCAGGTGGCCCCCTCGAGCCCATCCCTGTTTTTGTTGAGTCCGTCTCTCCCGCGGGCCTGCTAGCGTTTCTTGCTCGCCGGCACTGCCGAAGTCGCCGTATTCCCGTTCAGCAATTGCAGTGTAACGTTCTTCGTCTGGCTCTTGCCCAGCGGTAGGTTCCGCTCCCAATCGGAGTACGCTCCGTTCCGCGAAGCCCTTAGGTCGTAGCTCTCCTGTTTCAATCCGGTGATAAAAAATTTCCCCTTCGAGTCCGTGTGCACCGCCCGCGGCTTCATCCCGCTGGACGTCTCGCACGTCACGCTGGCCTTGGCCACGGGCTTCCCGTCGGCGTCCAGAACTGTTCCCGTGATCGTGGCGCCCGTTTTCTTCGGGGTCTGCGCATGAATATCCTGTGCCAAAAAAATCGCTATGCTGAGCATCATGGAAAAAATCAGCTTGGGTCTCATTAGCTACACACTCCTGCGCGTAATTCCAGTGTAGTGCTTTTCCCCAGTGCGGTTTCACCCACTTATTCTGGTGTGACGCAGTTCTCAACTGGCTGGGCGTACAGTCGCGGCAGGTTTACCTTGAATTGTTGGATGACTGCGGGCTTCAGCGAAGTTTCAAATCGATGGCGTACACATCCACGTCCCCGTGGTCCACAGTGACGTATACGGATCCGTCCGGGCTCAAACCCGTAAAAATGCACCGCGCCGCGCCGGAACTAAGCAAATCCCCGAACCGCGTAACCCGCTCCGCCTCGCGTGTCGCCATCGGCACCCGGAACACCGACTCTTCCACCTCATCCGTATCCTGGAAATACAGCGCATCTCCGCCGGGAGACCACCGCAACGTTGACGGAAAGTTCGCCTCGGCCAGCACCGTCCACTTCAGCAATTTGCAGTCATACAGGAAAATCTGTTTTTTCTTCGGATTCAACGCGGCGATATATCTTCCATCCGCCGACCAGCGCGGCTCGATCAATCCTTCCGACCCGGCAATCGTGGACAGGCTTCCCGATTCCAGGTCCAGAATCCGGATCGTGGATTCGCCTCCCGTAGCCGTGTCCTGCACGTCCAGCACGATTTGCCGGCCATCCGTCCGCCAGTCTCCTGACACCGACGCCCATCGGTTGTCCATCGGCAGCACCGTCTTCGGCGAGCCGCCCTGCGCCGACACCACATACAGCCGCGGCTGCTTATCCAGCAGAAATCCCGTGAACAAAATCTGCTTCTGGTCCGGCGACCAGTGCGGGGCAAACGCTCCCGTGGCCCCGGCCATCAACTGCATGCGATTGCTTCCGTCAATCCGGCTCTTCCACAGCGTTCCGTTTTCCCGCGCCGCGTACACCACCCACTGCCCATCCAGCGAAAAATCCATGTCCGTCGCGCCAGATTCGGCCAGCATCGCCGTTTTCGTCAATGTTTTGGGGTCGATCCGCAAAAGCTGATATTCATTATGCGATCCGATCGCAAACACCCGCGACCCACCTGCCGTGGCCGTCGGATGATCAAACGCGATCGGCCCATTCGTCAACTGAATCGGATCCCCGCTCCGAGAACCAAACCACCCGCGCTTCTCTTTCATCAGCCACAGGTTGGCTTGCGTATCCACGGCCAGATTCGCGCGCAAATCCTGGCCCGTCGAAAACGCAAAGTAGTTGCCTCCTGCCAGCCAGGTCCCGCTCCCTTCGTGCGGCCCGCCCTCCTCGCCGGGCAATACGCGCCGCAGCGATTTCCCGTCAATCCCGATCTCCCACATCGAATCGGTCCCTTCCACCAGATTGCTCTGCGTGAACCGGAGCCTCTTTCCATCGGGAGACCACAGCAGCGCGTGGGGTGCCAGCTTGAATCGCGCCACTTCTCGCGCTTCACTCCCCTGGGTGTCGGTAATCAGAATCGTTTCGTCGCGCACGAACGCGATCATGTCCCCTTTTGGCGACCACACCGCTTCCTTCGCCATCACGTCGCCAACGCGCCGCGGCGCTCCGCCCTGCACTGGCCAGAACCACAAAGCCGTCTCTTCGCCCTGATGGGTCAACTGGCCAATCAGGAATTGCGCGTGGTCGGGCGACAAATCAAAGATTCGCGTGTTGTCAAAAGGGGTCGGTGTTCGCTGGATGTTTCCGCCTTCCACCGATGTTTGCATCAGATTCCAACCGGTCACATCCCGCACCACGAAATAAATCCGGCTGCCGTCCGTGACCAGCTTTCCCCACGGATCCACTTGCCCGGTATGTGTAAGCTGGCTCACCGATAGCACTTTCGGTTCGGGTCGCGGCCAAACTGCAAAAAACAGCACGGCAACAAGTCCTGCTGCCATCACAAGAACCTGCCACCATGCCAGGCCTTTCTTATGAGTGCTCCACTGGATCGCTTTTGGCTGAATCTCTGCTGCTGATCCATCCCCGTCCAGCGGCAAATCCACTGCTTCGCGGTCGTCTTCGCTCTCGATTCGGATCGCCGTCATCAGCGGCGATGGCTCCAGTTCTACAATCTCCACAGGCGCTATAAACCGGTAACCGCGCCTCGGCACCGTCTCAATGAACACGGGGTTCTCGGCATTGTCATTTAGCGCCGCCCGCAATTTCATCAGCGCCGTGTTCAGGCTGCCGTCAAATTCCACAAAGGTGCCTTCCGGCCAGATGCTCTTCCGTAAATCGTCGCGCGAAAGAACCTCGCCCGGCGCTTCCAGCAACAATGCCAGTATTCGAAAGGGCTGTTCCTGCAGTTTGACGGGAGTCCCTTGCCGGCTCAGCGTTCCTTGTTCCAGGTCCGCTTCAAACAAACCAAAACGATAAAGTCGGCGATCTTGTTGAGCAGTTGTGTCCACTGGGCGCCCAAATGCCTCCGTTGCAAGGGATAGTACACCCAAACCATAGTTGATACAAAGCCATATCTTTATCGAAAACCAAGAGTTAACGGTTCATAAATGAACCACCAGAAGTTCGTTTGACGTACGGCACTTATTTTCCCATCCTTGCGCCTAGCACCATCCGCCTGTCCTCGGTCCCACATACCGAGACTAGCGGTCCCACAGAGGAGGGTCGCTCCACTGTAGCGAACTAACCCTCAATCTCTGAACCAAGGGAATGTCCGCGTCCTGTGTCCTCCGTCAAGAAGTCCTGGACACAGACGCGGCTATCCCAATCCCCCACCCTCGGACGCCTAACTCAGCACCCCTAGGAGGCTTGGCTAGACTCCATTCTCACAGAGTGCCCGAGTGAACAATTTGCGTACCGGTACCTAGTTGTAAGGCTTTCAAAATTTTCTCTATCTCGTTTCTTTTCTTACTCTTCCACACCCTTATGCGCACAACCTCTTTGGCATCCTTCGTGCCCCTCTTCACTTACCCGGTCGAAATCCATGATATGGGAGGTGGCTTTCATCATGCGTTTTCGTACTGCCGTTTCAATCGCCACGTTCTTCCTGCTGTGTTTCGCAATCTCCTTGTGGTCGGCTCCTTTTCCGGCGGAATTCGGTCCGCTGCGCAACACCCCGGAACCCTCTTACGTCGCGGGAACAATTTCCAACGTCAATACCTCTCAATTCACGCTTTCGCTCAATCGTAACCAGAATCCCAACAAGCTCGAGTTCGTCATCGACTCCGACACCAAGATCGAGGGCAAACTCGCCGTCGGGTCACAGGCCACTGTCGATTACCGCGCCGAAGGCCGGCAACTCGTCGCCACCCACGTTGTTGTTTTGCCTGCTTCCGGCATTCAGCTGTTCTAGTTAGCTTGCAACATCAGCACGAAGGCTTTACTGTTTGAACGTGCGCCTTCACCACGGAGCACCCAGCCGGCTCCGCATTTTCCCAGCGTCTTCGCCGGAGCCATTCGAGTACCGCCGGCCGCAGCCTGGCTCCCGCCATGGTCTTCGTGCTTCGCGGGAATCTTTCCTCAGGCTCAGGAGGAACGGAATTGCGAAGGACTCTCAATCTCGTCCTACCATTGGCCATCAGCGTCGCGTGCGTATCGCTCTGCTACACGTTTCTCCAGATCCGCACCGAGCGCCGTAATTTGCGAAATGAACTGACCCGCCGCTCCTCTATCGTCGCGGAGAACATCGCCGAAACCATCGAATCCTCCCGCGACAAAGTAACGTCGAAAAACCTGAGCCATCTTCTCTATCGCTACGTACCCCGCGAAAGCCTCAGCGGCATCGCAGTCTACGATCCTTCCGGCGCCGTTCGCGCCATTACCCCGGGACTTCCTGTGCGATTCGACCAACCGCCTCCCGAAGCTCTTCGCGCCGAAAAAATGGGTGCGCCGGCCAGCGATTTTGTCGCCGTCGAGGATTCCACCCTCAACATCTATTCGCTCCCCGTACTCCAGAACGGAGAACTTCTCGGCATCGTTGTGGTCATCTCCGATGCCAGCTATATTCAGGCCCGGGTGATGCGCACGCTGCGCGCTTCCTCCTTCACCGCGCTGGTCCAGACCATTTTCATCACCGCTCTCGCTTTCATTCTTGTCCGCTGGAACTTCATTTCTCCCCTCGCCAACACCGCGCACTGGCTTCGCACTCTCCGTTCCGGCGTTCCGGGAAGTTCCGGTGCGCTTCCGAAAGACGAAATGTTCGAGCAGATTCACACCGAAGCGCGCCACCTCGCCCAGGATCTGAGTTTTGCCCGCGCCGCCGCCCAGGAGGAGGCCCAGTTGCGCGAATCGCAGTCTTCGCTCTGGACCCCCGACCGCCTCCGCGTCAGCCTGCAGAGCAAATTGCACGACAACTCGCTCTACGTAGTTTCCAATCGGGAACCCTACATGCACGTCTTCAACGAACGCGACCATTCCATCCAAATGCTTATCCCCGCCAGCGGCGTCGTCACCGCACTCGAACCCGTTCTCGACGCTTGCCGAGGCACCTGGATTGCCAACGGTTCCGGCAACGCCGATCGCGAAGTGGTCGACTCCCACGATCACCTGCAAGTTCCGCCGTCACGTCCCACCTACACGCTGCGCCGCGTCTGGCTCACCCCCGAAGAAGATCGCGGTTACTACGAAGGCTTCTCCAACGAAGGCCTCTGGCCGCTCTGCCACATTGCCCACACGCGCCCCATCTTTCGTCCCGAAGACTGGAGCGAATACCAGCGCATCAACCAGCGCTTTGCCGACGCCGTCGTTCAGGAAATGAGAGGCGTCACATCACCCGTCGTCCTCGCCCAGGACTACCACTTCGCCCTGCTTCCCCGAATGATCAAGGAGGCTCGCCCTGATGCGCGTGTTGCAATCTTCTGGCACATCCCCTGGCCGAATGCGGAAGTTTTTGGAATCTGCCCCTGGCAAAGCGAACTTCTGGACGGTTTACTGGGCGCCGATCTCATCGGTTTTCATATCCGGACCCACTGCAGCAACTTTCTCGCCACCGTGGATCACGCCCTCGAAGCGCTCACCGATTGGGATCGCTTCGAAGTTTATCGCCAGGGCCGTGTCACCCGCGTGCGTCCATATCCCATCAGCGTCGCTGCGCCGCTGAATGGGGAAACGCCACATCCCCTTCGCTCTTCGGGTGAAGAACGCGCCGCCCTCTGCGAAGAACTGGGCATCGAAGCCTCGCTCCTTGGCGTCGGCGTGGATCGCGTCGATTACACCAAGGGAATTCTCGAGCGCTTCCGCGGAATCGAGCGCTTCCTCGAAAATTATCCCGCCTATCTCCAGCGCTTCAGTTTTGTCCAGATCGGCGCTCCCAGCCGCACTGACATCCCGCGCTACCGCCAATTTCTGGAGGAAGTGGGCGTCGAAGCGAACCGCATCAACGCGCGCTTTCAATCCGGGCGTTGGAAACCCATCGTCCTCCTCCAACGGCACCATTCGCACGAGGAAATCACCCGGTTCTATCGCGCCGCCTCCGTCTGTCTCGTCACGTCTCTCCACGACGGCATGAACCTCGTAGCCAAGGAATTCGTCGCCGCGCGAGAAGACAATCGCGGCGTTCTTCTCTTGAGCAGTTTCACCGGCGCGGCCCAGGAGCTTCGCGACGCCCTGCTCGTCAATCCTTACGATGTGGACCAACTCGCCCGCTCTATCCACCAGGCCCTGGAAATGAGCGAAGAGCTGCAGGGCGAAATGATGTCCCGCATGCGCAAAATCGTCTTGGAAAACAACGTCTACCGCTGGGCCGCCAACCTCATTTCCGACCTCAGCGAGATCCGCGTCCAGAGTCCGGAGCGTCAGGAGGCCGCGCACGCCCGATGACTCTCGTCAGAAGCCACTACTTTCCCCTTTATCCGGCCCAAATTTCTCAGGCCCAGCACCAATTCCAGGAGGAATTGCCGTGAACGTCGCCGAAACCCCGTTCGAATTTTTCACCGTCGCGTATCTCACCCGCATTGGCAATCAGTCCGCCGGAAATCTTGAGGAACTCCTCGCCGGCCTAGAGCAGTGCAGCGACGCCTCAATCTTCCACCACACCTTCCAGACCCTGAGTTCCCACCATTTTCTCACTGAAGGTTTCTCTAACGACTTCGCCCAGTGGGCCCTCGCCGAAGCCAATCGCGACGCCCTCGCCGAACAGTTCGCCGCCCTCGATATCCGCGATTACACCTCAATCGCCGCCCTCCGCGCCGATCTCTGCCGCGTGCTCCGCGATTTCATCGCCGCCTTTCCCCAATTCAGCCGCCAGGAAGCCCTCGACCGCTTTTACTTCTGCGAAAGCCTGGAAGTAACCATGCCTTTTTCTCTGAACGCCGCCACGCTCGACGAATTTCGCAACGGCGTCGCATCCATCAGCCACGCCAGTTTCCATTTCCACTTCGTCACCTCCCGCCTCCGCCTGCAGCTCCGCACCAACGATTTCTCGCACTGGCTGGCCGGCAGCCTCGGTCTCAACTCCCTTGCCGAGACCATTGACCACATCGATATGTACACCAACACCTTAGACACCGCGCGCGCCAAGTTGCTTCGCCTTGTGGACCGTGAAAGGAGAAAGAATGAGCACGATTCAAATCCCAGCTAGAATTCCGCTCGATGACTACTCCCGTGTCATCGGCGCCGGCGAAGTGGCCGAACTCCGCACCCTCGCCAAACCCCTCGCTGGCCGCTCCGTAGTCATGATCAATTCCACGGCCGTCGGCGGAGGTGTCGCCGAAATCCTGAATCGCCTCGTTCCGCTTGCGGAAGAACTCGGAATTAACATTCGCTGGGAAGTCATGACCGGCGGCGAGGATTTTTTCGAAGTAACCAAGTCCTTTCACAACGCTCTGCATGGTGCTCCCTACCACCCGGAGCCGCGCCACTTTGAAATCTTCCGCGCCTACAACGATAAAAACGCCAAGCGCCTGCCGTTAGACGCCGAATTCATGGTCATCCACGACCCTCAGCCCGCAGGCCTCATCTCCTACCGCGAGAAAAATGCCAATCACTGGGTCTGGCGCTGCCACATCGATCTTTCCCATCCGCATCCCGCCGTCTGGAATTTCCTGGAGAACTATGTCCCGCATTACGATGCGGCCATCTTTTCCTCGCCGGAATTCGCCAAGCAACTCCCCATTCCGCAATATCTTTTCCACCCGGCCATCGACCCGCTCTCCGAAAAAAATCGCGAACTTCCCCCGGAATTCATTCTCGACGTTTTGGCCCGCTACGGCATCGACCATCTGCGCCCCATCCTCACGCAAATCTCCCGCTTCGACCGCCTCAAGGATCCCGTCGGCGTCATTCGGGCGTACCGCATCGTCCGCCGCTATTTCGATTGTCAGTTGGTTCTCGCGGGCGGCGGCGCCTCCGACGATCCCGAAGGCGCCACCGTTCTGAGGGAAGCGCAACACGCCGCCGAAGGCGATCCCGACATCAAACTTCTCGAACTTCCCGCCTGGGCGCCGCTGGAAGTGAACGCCCTGCAGCGTGCCTCCACCATCGTCATCCAGAAAAGCCTGCGCGAAGGTTTCGGCCTCACCGTGTCCGAAGCTCTCTGGAAAAAGAAGCCCGTGGTCGCATCCGCAGTCGGCGGAATCCCCACCCAAATCATCCACAAACACACCGGCCTGCTCGCCCATTCCGTCGAAGGCACGGCTTATCAGATTCGCTTCCTGCTCTCCCATCCGGATATCGCCGGCCGCCTCGGCGAACGCGGCCACCAGCACGTGAAGGAAAATTTCCTGATCACGCAAAACCTCAAACGCTATCTCACCCTGTTTCTCAAGCTGGGGAAGCCTTCTTGATTTGTAGCGACGACATCAGGTAATTTCGCTTGCACAAAAAAAGAGGACAGTGGCGTGTCCCCGTCACTGTCCGCACTGCAATCTCTCAACTACCGCAACTCTCCCGGCTCAATTCCTTCCTTCTTCGCCTGGTTCTCTAAATCCTCAATACTCGCCAGCAACTGCTTCTTTTTTTCTTCCAGTTGCTTCACCTGTTCATCCAACGGAATCATGTTATAGCCCCGATTCGGATTAATGCCTCCGCTTGGGCTGCTGTTGTCCCCCTTGAAATTCTTCAGTTGTGTTATCCGCTGGTCGGCCGCGTCTATCTTGTTTCTCAGCTCGCCAATCGCAGCCCGATAGCGCTGGATCTTTCCCCCTCGCGAATCAGCCGCGCCGCCAGCTCCGTTCTGCGCGGATTGCGTCTGGCCTTCTGCCGGACGATTCGCCCCCACCACCGATACATCGCCTTTCAGGCTCCCTACTTCGTCATTCGTCCAGATCTTCTTGGGTTTTGTCCCATCCGCCGGCTTCTTCTCTTCTGCCGCTGAAAGTGTTTTCACGGCGGGGGGCACCTTGCTGCTCGAAGCCGCATTGGCGGAGTCCTGCGTCTGTGCCATCGTCTGCAGACCCGCCAGTGGGTAAGCCAACGCAAGGTACAATGCCCACGCCTTCATCGCGCCATCCTCCGTCTCATTTCAGCTGCCCGGACTCAATCCCTTTTTTCCTGGCTTCCTCGTACAATCCGTCCATCTGATCTTCCAACTGTTTTTTCTTCGCTGTCAATTTTGCTGCCTGCTGGTCCACGGGCGTCCGGCTGTATCCGTGACTCATATCCCTGCTACCTTCGGACACAGGCTTCCCCTCTGTAAAATCGCCATAGAGTCTCAGTTGATTGTTCACGTCGTCCAACTGAACCTGAAGTTTCTGCAGGCCATTTCGGTATCTCGCAATCATCGCCGGATCCGCCGGTTTCGTCATCGTATACTTCTGGTTCCCCTTGTCACCCACAACCGAGACACCGCCCGCGCTTTTCACGTCGTCGTTCGTCCACACTTTTTTGGTCTTCTCGGTCTTGGCGACGGGAATCGGAGTGGGTTCCGTTGTTGCTTTTGTAGGTTGCTGGCTGGGCGCAGAGGGAGATGCAGCCTGGTTGTCCTGGGCAATGCAAACAATTGGCAAGAAACCGCAGAGAAGTAGAAGACTTGAAGTACGACGGATCATCGGACCTCCGATCCGCTAACTAGGCCTAGTACTATTTAACCCATTCTAACAAAGGAAGTTTTACGGGTCCGCCCGATTTTCTCCCAACTTGTTCAGTTCGCCACGCACCGCTTCCACCGCCTCGCTCGGCGGGCCCACGCGCCTGTATTTCGTATAAAACGTCCGCTCGTGGATCGAAAATGGCACCACGAATTTCCGCCCGTCAAAATCGTACTGCTGGTAGCTCGGCAGCCACACCCCGGGCGCCATTTCGTACCACTCCTGCATGAAATAACTCCCGCGATAGACCTTCGCCAGAAACAGCGCCAGGGTAATATCGTCGGTAACGTGGCCTTCGATCCTCGCCAGTTGCGAAGTTTCCTTGTCAATCCACAGTGTGCCGCTGATCCGGGTGAACAGCATCTCATTGCGTGTCGCCGGCTTGAACGCGGGGTTCCGCGTCATCTCGTATTTCACCAGCACGCGGTCTTTCCGCATCTCCTCGCCGATCCTCGCGAACAAAAACGCTTTTCTCGTCGTGTCGATCAATTCGTTCCGCTCTTTTTTCCGCCGTTCGACTTTCGCATACGCTTCCCGTTGCGCGGGCCCCGTTTCCGCCGCCCAGACGAGCGTCGTCTGCAGCTTTTCCAGCGCCGCTCGGTAACTCTCCGTGGTCGCCGGTTTCGCCTCCCCCGTCAGCGGAATCTTGCTCGTTCCCGTGCCCGCCGGAAAAACCCGCCATACTTTAACTTCGCTGGGATTCGGATCGCTCCCCGTCTTTCGAATCTCCACCCGTTCCACCCGTTCATAGACGTTCATATCCGCGTCTACCCGCTTCTGATTGGCGATCACCCGGCTGAACATGTCGCCAGCACTCGCGGAAGCCTCCGCGGCAGGCTGCTCCGTTTGACTGGATTGCCCAAAACAGGGCGCTCCGGCTAGCAGGATCGCCAGTGCACCCAGGCCCAGTCCAATCGTCCTGTAACTGTTCTTAAATCTGCACATTAGAACGAAATTCAAGGAGCCAATGTCCAGCCTTCGCCCCTTCCTCTCTCCGCCGATTTCCACTTCATTCCCCCCGCCATCCGGCTACAATAGAGCTTCTTTCAGATTATAGCCACCCCGGCTGAAAGCAAACACACATCTAAAACGTCTAACTAAGGAACGATTTGGCTGGGTGGTTCGTCTTTAAGGATACAGGAGCACAGTTTGGGCATTTCCCCCATGGATGGCTTAACCAGCGTCCCGCCGCTCGCGGGCCGCGTGGTGGTGTCTGCCTCGCGACTTGCACGCATTAAAAAAGGCTGGATCACCTTCTACGAGACCTTCAAGCTCTCTTTGGATGCCTTGCGCGCCCATAAGCTACGCAGTTTCCTCACCCTCCTCGGCGTTATCCTCGCCGTCACCACCCTCGTCTTCGTCATGAGCGTCATCGCGGGCCTCAACCTCTACGTCGCCGAACGCGTCGCCAACCTCGGCGCCAACGTTTTCATCGTCGACCGCTTCGGCATCATCACCAGCCGCGACGAATTCATCAAAGCCCAAAAGCGTCCTCTGGTCACCCTGGACGAATACCGGCGCCTTCGCGACAGCATGAGACTTGCCCGTGCGGTTGCCGCCGAAGGGGACCTCAACAACCAAACCCGCGTTGGCGACATCATCATGGAAAACACCAGCATCATGGGCACCACCGCGAATTTCGCTGATGTCCGCAACCTCAACATCTCCGAAGGCCGCTTCATTACTCCCGCCGACGACGAGCACCATTCCGATGTCACCTTTATTGGCGCAGATCTCGCCACGAAGTTTTTCCCCAATGTCGATCCCCTCGGCAAATCCATTCGCGTCGGCACGCACACCTATGAGGTCATCGGCGTCGCCGAAGCCATCGGCAGCGCCTTTGGCCAATCGCAAGACAATTTCATGATCATCCCCATGAGCACCTTTCATAAGAGCTGGCAACGCGGGATTGATTGGATCGCTATCTTCATTCAAGCGCCCAATGCCGAAATGATGGCCGCCAGCCAGGACGAAGCTCGCATGTTTCTTCGCGCCTTGCGCCACCTCGACTACAACGCGCCCGACAATTTCGCCATCCTCGGCTCCGATTCCATCATGGCCCTCTGGCACGACCTCACCGGGAATCTCGCCTTTGTCGCGATGGCTCTCGTCAGCGTGTTCCTCGTCGTCGGCGGCATCGTCATCATGAACATCATGCTGGCCAGCGTCACCGAGCGCACTCGCGAAATCGGTTTGCGCCGCTCGCTCGGCGCACGCAAAGCCCACATCCTTTTGCAATTTCTCACCGAGTCCGCCGTGCTGGCCGCGTGTGGCGGTTTCATCGGAATCATCACGGCGTATCTTGCCGTTTACCTTGTGAAAGCCACGTTCTCGTTTCCGATGGAAACTCCCTTCACTGCCGTGATCCTCTCGTTGTGCCTTTCTACGGCCGTGGGGCTCTTTTTCGGCATCTTCCCGGCCATGCGGGCCGCAAAACTCGATCCGATTGAAGCTCTTCGAGCGGAAAGCTAGGCGCGCTTATGCCTCAGGCAAACGGCGAAAATCTCCGGCAGGCCATGGATGCCCTTCGCACCCACAAACTCCGCAGCGCCCTCACGATTTTTGGTGTCGTCCTCGGCGTCAGCGTCATCATGCTCGTCGCCGCGCTCATCACCGGCTTCGACGCCCAAATCCAGGAAAACGTGAAGCAGTTCGGAGCCGACACCGCCTTCGTCACCAAGTGGGATCAGGGCCGCCATGGCGGGCCACCCCCTCTCGAAGAACGCCAGCGCAAGCCCCTCACCCTCGATGACGAGCGCGCCCTCCAGGAAAGCTGTCCCACCGTGAAAAACGTCACCGCGTTTGTCACCAGCGACTGGGATGTCGCTCACTCCGTCCGCACCAAATCAGGCGAAGTCACCGCCATCGATTTCCGCGGCGTGCAGCCCAATTTCGGCCTCGTCTATGCCAACGCCGCCACCCTGGCCGGGCGCTTCATCAGCGAAGGCGACGATCTCCACAAAGAAAAAGTCGTCATGCTCGGCGAAAATGTCGCCCCCGTTCTTTTCCCCGAAGGCAACCCCATCGGCAAAGACGTCACGATTGACGGCTCCAGCTTTCAGGTCATTGGCGTCGTCGAAAAGCCCAAAGGGGGCTTCGGCATGGGCGACGAAGACCGCCGCGTCCTGATTCCCTTCAGCACCTTTCGCAAAACATTTCCTTCCGCCACCGAGATGAACTTCCGCGTCCAGGCCCAGCCTTACATGCTCAACCAGATGGTTGACCAGATCACCGAAGTTCTCCGCCGCCGCCGCAACGTCCCCTACGACGGCAAGGACAATTTCTCCGTCGCCACCGCTGAAGAACAGATCAAGGAATTCCACAACATCGTCGGGAAAGTCGCCATCGCCACCGTAGTCCTCAGCGCCATCGGCCTGCTCATCGGCGGCGTCGGCGTGATGAACATCATGCTCGTCAGCGTCACCGAACGCACGCGCGAGATCGGCGTCCGCAAAGCCATCGGCGCAAAAAGCAAAGACATCACCTGGCAATTCCTTCTCGAAGCCATGACACTCACGGGTCTGGGCGGCCTCATCGCTCTTATTCTTGTGAACGGGTTGGTTCTTCTAGTGCGCCTAGCTCTCAAATGGCCCGGCAGCGTCCCCGTGTGGGCCGCTGTTCTCGGCATCGTTGTCAGCGTCAGCATCGGCCTCATCTTCGGCGTCTGGCCAGCCATGAAGGCCGCCAAGCTCGACCCCGTCGAAGCCCTCCGCTACGAATAATCCTCCGAAACCCGTGCCCCACACGTCGGTTTCGCGTGTGGGGTCTTTCTTTTCCTCTCTTCATTCTTATCTGTAGCGCTGGTCTTTTAAGCCAGCCTCTTGGG
>Ga0210405_10002908_pt1 | contig 17295 bp, 17 predicted proteins | sample IncBWH11MmetaG_FD_155492 | JGI IMG/M metagenome (GOLD analysis project Ga0210405, IMG submission 155492) | Forest soil microbial communities from Barre Woods Harvard Forest LTER site, Petersham, Massachusetts, United States - Inc-BW-H-11-M | ecosystem: Environmental > Terrestrial > Soil >... | reverse complement strand
CATCAACGACATTTTGGTGCAGGGCGCGGAGCCGCTCTTTTTTCTGGACTATTTGGCGATGGGCAAGCTCGATGCGAATGTGGTCGAGCAGCTCGTGGAGGGCATGAGCCGCGCTTGCCGCAAAGCCGGGTGCGCGTTGATCGGTGGAGAAACCGCGGAGATGCCGGGATTTTATCCCCCGGGCGAATACGATCTCGCGGGATTCATTGTTGGGGCCGTCGAGCGCAAAAAAATTCTCAGCGGAAAAAATGTGAAGCCTGGAGACACGCTCATTGCGCTGCCTTCCGCTGGTTTGCACACCAACGGCTATTCACTGGCGCGGAAGCTTGTGTTTGAGGTTGCGAAACTTAAGCCCGACACCTACGTCGCGGAGATCGGCAACAAGATCGGCGCCGAGCTGCTTAAACCGCATCTCTGTTATGCGCCCGCGCTGAAAGAAATTCTTGCCAAGGGCTTGGTTTCCTCGCTGGCGCACATCACCGGCGGCGGCATTCCCGGCAACCTCCCGCGCGTGCTGCCCTCGGGAGTGCGCGCGGAGATCGATTTGACCGGCTGGCCGGTCCCGCCGATTTTCAAATACCTCGCAAAGCTTGGCAAAATTGAATCGGACGAGCTTCTGAAGTCCTTCAATATGGGCGTGGGCATGATCCTGGCGGTCCCGCCGCAAAACGTGAAGCCGGTGGAAGCGGATCTGAAGAGGCGCCGCGAAAAATTCTTCCGCATAGGACGCATCGAACGCAGCGATTCCGGCAAAGCGCGATTGAAATTCTCCGGCTCGCTCGGTCTCTAAATTTACGATAACAAATAATTTGTTAACCAGCTTCGCGGAGGTGACTTAGTGGCGACGCGATTTCTTCGGGCTTGTCTTTGATTTGCGACGAGGCCGCGCACGTTTATTGGTCCGTTTACTAGCGCTTTTACTGGAATGTTCCGCGGCGGTGAGTTCGCGGCGCTTACGCGATGCCCAGCGCGGCTTGTTTACTTGCCGCCCGCGCGCGATACCCAAGCCATCGGCTGGAACATTTTCCGTAATCGTGGAACCCGCCGCCACGTAAGCGCCGTCGCCGATGCGCACCGGCGCCACCAGCGTCGAATCGCTGCCGATAAATACTCCTTTGCCGATGTTGGTCGGATATTTCTGGAAGCCGTCGTAATTGCAGGTAATCGTCCCAGCTCCAATATTAGTCTTGGCTCCTACGTTTGCATCTCCAAGATAGGTCAGGTGTGGAACCTTTGCGCCTTCGCCGACCGTGGCCTTCTTCGTTTCCACAAAGTTGCCGACGCGTGAGCCGCGCTTCAGGTGCGTTCCCGTGCGTAAGCGCGCGAATGGGCCGACCGTGACGTTGTCCTCCAGCCGGCTTTGCGCGATGAGTGAGTGAGGCTCGACAGTTACATCGTTGCCGAGGATTGCGTCACTCAGCACGCTGCCAGTGCGAATCGTGCAGCGCTCGCCAATTTTTGTTTTGCCGAGAAGCTGCACGCCGGGTTCGAGCACGGTGTCTTCTCCGGCAGTTACGTCCGGGTCGATCAAAACCGTCTCCGGCAACTGGATGCTGACGCCCTGATTCATCAGAGCCGTGCGCTTCCATTCGCGGAAAATGCGGTCAACTTCAGCCAGGTCCGCGCGGGTATTGCAACCCAACGCCTCGCGCGGGTCGGAAGCGACATGTGCCAGCACCGTCTCGTTCTTGGCTGCCAGCACGGCAACGGCATCTGTCAGGTACAGCTCGCGATGCTTGTTGTTGGGCTTCACCTGCCCAAGCGCTGGCCAAAGTTTCTCCAGCGTGAAGCAGTAAATGCTGGAGTTGATTTCGTTAAGTTCGCGCTGTTCGGCGGTAAGCTGTGATTCTTCTACGATGGCCTGAACCGCCGTTTCGGACTTGCGCAGGATTCGACCGTAGCCGCTAGGATCGCTCACTACCGCGCTTAAAATTGTTGCCGCGGCGTTCGCGTTGCGATGCGCCGCAATCATCGAACGTAAGGTCTCCGTGCGGATCAGTGGCGCGTCGCCCGGCAAAACCAGGACTAATTTCGCCGAGCCCAATGCGCGCCGAGCTATCTGCATCGCGTGACCTGTGCCGCGCTGCGGCTGCTGCAGCACGCTTTCGGCTCCCAGCGGCTCGATCTCCGCGGATACCTGCTCGGCTTGATGCCCTACCACGACTACAATTTTTCTCGCTTTCAGCGGTGCGCACGCGGCAACGACATGTTGAATCAGCGGGCGACCCCCGGCGCGATGCAGAACCTTCGCCAGGCTGGATTTCAGACGCGTGCCTTTTCCCGCGGCGAGAATAACAATGGCCAGATCATTGGACGGCATAAGCCCAATCATTCTGCGGGAGCAGCATCAATTTCGCAAATGTGTGGATTGGCGCAGATTCTCGAAACGCCTTAATGGGCGGCAGCAACGGGCGCAAGCGCCGCTAGCGGAGGCTCCGCTTGGTGGTCAAGCGCCTCGCGGGTGGTGACCGTCCAAAGCGTGGGATCCGCAAGTAGACGGCTGACCAGCTGGGTATGAAGGGCATGCCCCGCCTTGTGCGCTTCCACATGGCCAAGCAGAGGCAGGCCTGCTAAAGCCAGGTCGCCAATCAGGTCGAGTGCCTTGTGACGGCCGAATTCATCGGGAAATCGCAGCGGGCCGTTCATCACGCCGTCGGAGGTCAATACGATAGCGTTTTCCAGAGTACCGCCGCGAATCAGTCCCATGGAGCGCAGTGGCTCAATATCGCGCTCGAAGCAAAATGTGCGCGCGCGTGCCAGCAGATGGCGGAAGGTCTCAGGGCTCACCAGCATCTCCACTTCCTGTTGCCCGACTAAAGGATGTGGGAAATCCACATAGCAGCGGACACGGAATTCGTCGGCGGGATAAATTCCGATGCGCCGGTCGCCTTCGACAACCTCGAGCGGTTTCAGAACCTGTAAGTAGCGGCGTTTGCGACGAAGCCGCCGGGTGCCCGCTTCCTCGAGCATCTGCATGAAGGGCTCCGCGGAGCCATCGAGAATGGGCACTTCGATGGAATCAATTTCGATATAAATATTGTCTATTCCGCAGGAGTAGATCGCAGCGAGAAGATGCTCCGTGGTGGAGAGCAGCACGCCTTGTTTCATCAAGCTCGTGGCATAACTCACGCGCGCGACATTGTGGCCCTGCGCTTCGATCAGGAAATTGTCGAGGTCCACGCGGCGAAACACGATACCGGTATCCGCCGGCGCCGGGACTAAGCGGATGTGCCCGTACACTCCCGTGTGCAGCCCCACGCCTTCCGCGGAGGCAGGCTTCGCAATGGTCGTTTGCAGCATTGTACGGATAGAATTCTAGCACAAATGTCATCGAGCGATTTCCCTGTTTCTGTATTAGTATCAGTAACTTATAAACGGCGGGACGCGAATCCACAGGTGGACTGTGGTAATTTAGCCACGCTTTGGCCATTTCTCCGTGTCTTTGTGCAACAATTCGTCGCACCGGAGCTTTCGGGCTTCCTTTCCTTCTCTTTCCCCGTCCCAATGATTGCAGGGTTAGGTGTTATAATAAAGCTCTTACTTTCTTGGGCAAGGTGAGCGATGAATCGAACAGCTCGTGTCGGCATTCTAGTAGCCTCCGTGGCCATTTTTTGCTACGCGGGAATCGGCCACGTCCTGGGGCGTACCCCGGACGATAAGGCGTACAAATCACTAACCGTCTACGGCGAAGTCCTGCAAAAGATTCAGTCGGATTACGTTGACGAACCGAACATGCGGCTGGTCACTGCCGGCTCATTGCACGGATTGCTGGAATCGCTGGACGCGCAATCGAGCTACCTGACGCCGCGCGAGTACACCGAGTACAAGCAGAAGGCGCAGAGTTCCGGGACCGGCGAGACTGGCCTCAATCTAAGCAAGCGCTTCGGCTACGTGATTGTCATTTCCGTTTTGCCGGAGAGTCCCGCGGAAAAAGCAGGAATACGCAGCGGCGATATATTCGAGTCTGTTGGGGGATTCACTACGCGCGATATGTCCGTCGGCCAGGCGCTGAATCTACTCAATGGCCCTGCGGGCAGCGGCGTAAAAGTGGGCGTCATCCGGCGCGGGCGGGCCCAGCCGGAAGAGATCGACCTGGTCAGGCAGAAGCTGACCCTTGCTAAGATTACCGCGCAAAAAACGGACCCCGATATCCTCGCGCTACGTGTACCCTCTCTCGACGCCGGGCGCGCGGACGAAATTCGCGCGCGTCTCGCGGATGCCGACAAACAAGGCGTTCATAAACTGATTTTGGATTTGCGCGAGTGCGGCCGCGGCCCCGTTTCGGAAGCCGTCAGCGTCGCCAGGCTCTTTGTTTCTTCAGGAACGATCGCCACGCTGCGCGGGCAGACTGTTTCCGCTCAGACCTTTTCCGCGGAACCCAGCAAGGTCGTTTGGCGAAATCCAGTCTCCATTTTGATTGACGGCTCAACGTCGGGAGCGGCGGAAGTATTGGCCTCGGCGATTCTCGCAAATCGTCGCGGGGACGTGATCGGCGAGCGTACCTTCGGCCTGGCCTCCGAACAGAAGCTGATCACGCTAGACGACGGCTCAGCCTTGTTCCTCACCGTGGCGAACTATTACAACGCCGGCGGCAAATCCATCCTCGACGACGGTGTAACGCCTTCGGAAGTCGTTCGCGCCGTGGCCGAGGACGATGGTGATGTGAGCGACGACAGCTCCGCATCTCCCAAAGAGGAGCCTTCCGGGCCGCACCCGTTGTCTCCGGAGGACCCCATTTTCCACAAAGCTCTTGATTTGCTGAGAGCTCCTGCCAAGAAAGCGGCTTAATCGCCGGTGACCAAACACTCCCGGTGCATTCGGCCGGGTTTGATTTTTTGGTTAGTTTTGGGTATCTTCACGGCGCTCCTAAGCGGCTGCAAGAAAACGCATAGGCCATCTGCTTCGGAAATTCATGCCATCACCCGTGAATTTGTAACCGCTCTGAAGACCGCAGCTCCCGTGGATGTGCGCAGCGAGTTCAGCGCGTCCGACCAGGATCTAGCTAGCTTCGATTCCATCAGCATCACGGTTCGCGCGGATTCCAACTCCTCCTCCCGTGCCATCGTCTTTCGCTTGTTGCGTGAGGTCAACGGTGTTGCCACCCGCCACCGCTTAAGTCGCGATGGCCCTCTCGAAAGCCGCGAAGGACTGCTGTATGCCTACCGCCGCGGCGTCATCGTGACTCACCAAGTTCACTTTCACGAAGAGATCGCAACCACAGCGCGCCAAGCGTCTCCGCCCCAGCAAGGGCAAGGCGCTCGGCTCGCCATAATCCTCGACGATCTGGGCAGCGATCGCGGCGCAGCGCAAGCTATCTTCGCCATGCCTTATCCGCTGACGCTTTCCGTGCTGCCCAACCACACGCATTCCGCGGACATAGCCCGGGAGGCCAGCCACCGCGGTTACCAAGTGATGCTGCATCTTCCGATGAAGTCGATGGGCAACGAGCGCGCGGAAGCGCAGGAGCTACGCCCGGGCATGACCGCGGGCGATGTAAGCGCATTGGTGGATAATTTGCTGCAAGCGGTGCCAGATGTAGCCGGCGTGAACAATCATCAAGGCTCGCAATCCACCTCGGACGCAGCGCTGATGAACGAACTCATGCCTGTGCTGCGGGAGCGCAAACTGTTTTACGTCGATAGCCGCACGACCGCCGCCACCGTTGCCTATGACACGGCGCAGCGCTTCGGCGTGCGCTCCGGATTTCGCAATGTTCCGTTTCTCGATGATGTCGCGGAAGTCGGTGCCGTGCGCAAGCAACTGCAACTTGCCTTACGCGATGCCCGCAAGAAAGGTGACGCGATCGCCATTGGACATCCGCATCCGGCCACATTGCAGGCCCTGCGAGAGGTTCTGCCAGAGGCCAAGGCGCAGGGAGTTAAGTTAGTCTTTGCGTCCGACGTTGTGCACTGACCCTGGCGCGACAAGGCTTGATGGCGCGGACGGTTAGCGCGCTGGCTGGACGCCAGCGCTACAATGAAGCTCAGTTGTCTTTCTCCGCTTCTTTCTCTTTCTTCTTTTCGCTCTTATATTTCTTGCTGCCCACTTCGGAGAAGCGTTTCTCGAGCGCGGCTTTGGTAAAGAAATCCTCGGAGAAACCCGGATTGTATTTGCAGGACTGAAAGAAAACCTGGTTGACGCGGCGGCCGTTGCGGTCCAGCGTAATCTGCAGCGGCGTCCACACGCCGTCCATCAGCTGATAATTCGTGTAGATGTGCGTCTCCACGCTGCGGTCCGGGGAAGTATCATCCGTCAGCGTGACGACGCTGCGCACTAGATAATGCGTTGTGCGGTCCACGGCTAAGCGAAAATCACGCTGCTCCGTATCCGTGATTTCCACCCAATCCACGGTGCGGAGATCCACGACGTCCCCTCCGCCGTAGCGAATGGCCATTCCCGGCTCTTTCAGCCGCACGCGCAGCAGATTATTGATGTCCCGCTTGGCTTGCTCCTGAAAATCCGCAACCGCCGTGGCACCCAGCTCCGAGACGCCGCCGCGATCGAGAGTCCAGCCCTGGTCGCCGTTATATACGTTGACGATCACGCCTTTTTTTGAAAAGTCCGTGCGATTCTTGTCCGGGTAACGCCAGTACACTTTGAAATTTGTGTAGCCGGTCATTTCACCGGCATGGCCAAACTGCGCGAGCCGGCCGTCGCAATCGCTCTCGCGAATATCCAGATATGTGGGGCCACCCAACGCCGTGATCAGCTGATTCAAAACCTGTTTGCCCTTAGCCTCGCGCTCCTCAGGCATCATGTTGTCCGGATTTTGCGCGCGAGCATGCTGCTGAGGCAGCGCAACTAACAGCGCGCCTAGCGCCAGAATCCCGCACGCATTGTGAAAATATCTCAACCGCACAAGACCGCCCCTCCGTTTACATTGATGACTTCCCCGGTCATGAAGTTGGCCAGATCGGAAGCGACGAACAAAATCGGCCCGGCGACTTCTTCGGCGGTGGCCGCGCGCCGCAAAGGAATCGCGGCGGCAATCGCTTTGCCGCCGGCTTTGGAATTGATCACCGGGTTGGACATGTCCGTAGCCACCCAGCCGGGCGCTACGCAGTTCACCAAAATGTTGTGCCGCGCAAGTTCCGTCGCGAGTCCTTTCGCGAAGCTGATGATTCCGCCTTTCGACGCGCCGTAATGCGTGTGAAACGATTCGCCGCGTTGCCCCGCCGTCGAGCTGATAGGAATAATCTTGCCGGATTTTTGCTTGATCATCTGCGGCACGGAAAAATGGATGATCGAATAAACACTTTTCAGATTCACGCGAATCATGTCATCCCATTGCTTCTCGCTCATTTTTTCAATGGGCAAGTCGTCCAGGTTCCAAACTCCGGCATTGGCCACCACGATGTCCAGCCGGCCCAGCCGCGAAATCGTAAAGTCCACCAGCTTCTTGTTGTCCGTGTGGCGTCCCACGTCCGCTTTGAACGCCTCGACCCTCGTGCCGTGTTTGCCCGCTTCCTGCTGTACCTGATCCGCCGCGTCTTTCGCTCTGTTGTAATTGAAAACGACGTCAGCCCCCGCCTGCGCAAACAGCTTGACCGCCGCAGCGCCAATTCCCCGCGAACCCCCCGTAATGAGCGCAGCCTTGCCCGCCAGTGAAATCATCATTCCCCCAGATCACAAGTACGAAAATCGAAAAGCGAAACTCGAAGCGGACTATCGCCGTTGCCAATATGTGGGACAGCCATTTCTGGCTGTCCACGAAAAGCGGGCATCACGCCTGCAATAAAGACTAGCTCCTTTGTGTCACCGCGCCGCGAGCGCTGCGCGCGGCAGCCACAAAGTCACCGAACAAACGCTCAGCGGCAGCATCGCCAAACATCCGCTCGGGATGCCATTGCACTCCCACAACCCAATTAGCATCGCCGGTCCACTCGACGCCTTCCACGGTGCCGTCGTCGGCATGCGCCGTGACGCGCAGGCTCTTACCAGGTGTTGCAATAGCCTGGTGGTGCGAACTGTTGACTTCGCCCTGCGCACCGCCCGTAATGGCAGCCAGGCGACTGCCTTCCTCAAAAGCCGCAGGATGGCGCGGATCGTCTTTCGGCTCCGGCGCGAGATCCTTTTTCCGGTGCGGGATTTTTGTTCCCGTCTCCGCTCGCAAATCTTGAATCAATGTGCCACCCAAATAGACATTCAGCAGCTGGCAACCGTAGCAAATGGCGAGAACCGGTTTCTGCTCGGCAAAGGCATGCTTCAGGACAGCCCGATCAGCAGCCTCCCGAGCCAAATCCGCAGGCGCTGATAAGCCCCGGTTCACGCTGCCGTATTCCGTCGGCTCCACATCGGCCGGACTACCCGGCAGAACGAACCCGTCCAGCGTCGGCAGAGTGCGATCAAGCTCAAGCGGATCGGACAGAGGCAGCAGAACGGGCTCCCCACCCGCCCGGCGCACTGCATCTTCATAATTCTGGATTTTAGGGAGGTTCCCCTCAGCTTCTTCCTGAGAGGTACGCCAAGGGATGCCCACTCGCGGGCGAAGGGAAGCACCTCCAGATGTTGTTTCGGGGGACATAGAACCTTGCATCGTAGCATTCGCGAACGAAGAGCGGCAACACCGCCGTCGGTTAGGTAGTGGGTCAGTTCCGATTGCCTAACTTACCGGAGCCAAAGTGCTAATGCGCAACGGCTTTCAGCAACAACGATCACTCAACCCTAATAGTGATTCATACTTGACTCACCGACCATAAAGGGAGCTTGATGTGTCTATTGTCTCCAGAAGATTTGTTGGCTCTTCCGTGCTCGTACTTCTCTCAGTAGGATCGGCTGCAGCCTTCTTAGTGTTCTGGCCGAAACCGGCGTCGGTGATGCTCGCAGGCATGTCTCTGTTGTGTGGCTTCGGTGCCCTCCTAGTCTTTTGCGGAGCGGCTGGGCGGGAATATGCGGTCCAGGCACAGAGGGCCATCTTCCTAGCAGCAGGATTCTTCGGGCTCGCCTTTATGGGCCTGGCCTGGAAATATCGCGAGAGTGCACCCGCCCTATCTGAGGCCTCAGTGGTTGCTACGGCCATGCTGTGCTTTGGAGCACTCGCGACTTCCTTAATTATGCGATCAATTCGGGAGCGCAAGCCGGTCTAAAGTCATGATTAACGCAAAATGCGATAACTGGCCCACTACCCCTCCTTAACGTCTAGCTGATGCCGAATGCCGCAAGACGGCGTCGAGGCCGAATTCAGGGCGATGGAAATAGCCGGGAAGCTCGCCGAGCCGGGTGGCTAGCTGCTCCGGTGAGGAGGCGCGAAGTGTGACATGGCCGAGCTTGCGGCCTGCGCGCGCGGATTTGCCGTAGAGATGCAGATGCGCGTCGCGCACCGCAAGCACTTCCGCGGAATCGGGCACGTCGCCGATCAAGTTGAGCATCGCGGAGGAGCCGATCGCGCTCGTCGAACCCAGTGGCAGCCCGACGACGGCGCGCAGGTGATTCTCGAACTGGCTAGTGATCGCGCCCTCAATGGTCCAGTGCCCGGAATTGTGCACGCGCGGCGCCATTTCATTGGCCAGCAGGCGCCCTTCGTGTTCGAAAAACTCAATGGCCAGCACGCCGACGTATCGCAGTTCGTCGCACACGCGGCGTGCTGCATCCTCCGCGGCATGTTGAACGCCACGATCGAGATTCGGCGCCGGCGCTAACGACAAGCGCAAAATTCCTCCGCGATGGTGATTTTCCACCAGCGGATACACCGCAGTTTCGCCGGTCCGGCCGCGCACTGCCAGCACGCTCAGCTCGCGAGCGAAAGGCACGAGTTGTTCGAGCAAGAACGGCGCAACTGGCTCTGCGGAAGCGTTACCTCTGGATCTTTCAGCAGCCGCTACACCTGCAGCCGGAAATTCACTCTCGAGTCTTGCGACATCCTCGGCGTTCCGCAGAATCCATTGCCCCTTGCCGTCGTACCCCATGCGGCACGTCTTCAGAATCGCCGGCAAACCAATCTGCTTCACCGCAGAATCGAGCGCCTCCCGGTTGGCCACCGCAACAAATTCCGTAGTGGCGATGCCCAGCTTCTGAAACAAGTGTTTTTCATTCAGTCGGTCCTGCGCCGCTTCCAGTGCAGCGGGTGGAGGGAGCACCGGCACGTGCTCCGCAAGAAACCGCGCCGTTTCAACGGGCACATTCTCAAATTCGTAAGTGACCAACTCGAGGCCGGCAGCAAACTTTTTTAGCGCCGAGCGGTCTCCAAATTGCGCCGTGATGCGCGTAGCGATGCGCCCCACCGGAGCTTCCGGTGACGGATCGAGGAAACGAAAGTGCAGCCCCAACGGGTAGCCCGCGAGCGCCAGCATATAACCAAGCTGCCCGCCGCCCAGAATTCCGATGGTCACGCGCGCGTCCCTTTTTTCGTCGGCGCGGCTTTAGTTTCGATTCCCAGCGCGCGAGCGGCCCCTTTCGGATCCGGATTAGCCAGAACGCGCTGCGTCTGCGCATCGCGATATTTCCGGTACGCGTCGCGCACTTCCGGATGTTTCGCGCCAAGAATGGCCGCAGCCAGCAAAGCCGCGTTGATCGCGCCAGCCTTGCCAACCGCCAAAGTGCCAACGGGTATGCCGCCAGGCATTTGCGCAATAGAAAGAAGCGAATCCAAACCCTTCAGCGCTTTCGATTCAACGGGTACGCCAAGAACCGGAAGCACCGTTTTCGCCGCCGTCATGCCAGGAAGATGCGCCGCGCCACCCGCCCCGGCAATGATCACTTCAATGCCGCGCTTTTCCGCCGCCGCCGCGTACTCGAAAAGCAGGTCCGGAGTGCGATGCGCCGAAACCACGCGTGTTTCATGTGGAACATTCAGCTCTTCCAGCGTCTTCGCGGCGTGCTGCATGGTCTCCCAGTCCGACGAAGATCCCATAATGATGCCGACCAGCGGCGGTTTCCCTGCCGAAGTAGTTTCTTTTGTCATTCTCATTTTCGCCGAACAGAGGCGGATAGTTTACGGTGTTTTTCAGCCCGCCGCGACCTGCGCGCGCTGTTTCCAATACTGCCGCAGCTGCCCCACTAAATAGAGCGAGCCGGTCACGAAAACGGCGTCCTGCGGCGCTGCTTTGGACAACACGTAATCGAGCGCTTGCTCCGCATCAGGAATAACGGTACTGCGACTCGCGTGGTGCCCCGCGATTTCGCTCAGTTGTGAAGCGGAAATAGCCCGCGACGTGCGCGGCTCGGTAAAAACAACTTCGGCGGCATGCGGAAAAAGCACCCCAGCGATTTCGTCCACGGCTTTGTCGCGCAACGCTCCGTATACGACGAAGATTTTTCGCCCCGCAAAGTTTTCTTCCCAGAAGGCAGCCAACTCGCGCGCCGCGCCTGGATTGTGCGCGCCATCCACATAGACGTCGGGCCGCGACTGCAGCTTTTCGAGTCGCCCCGGCCAAACAGCAGCCGCGATGCCGCCTTCGATGGCCTTCTGCGGGATCCGGTAGCCTCGTGCACTTAGCAAACGCGCCCCTGCCACGGCGTTCATAGCGTTTTGCAATTGAAACCGTCCAGCCAATCGCGGCGCCAGCGCCGCCGACCACCCGGAAGCAACCTCCATGACCCGTGCCCGGACGCACCCGTTTTCCATCGTCTGCTGATCCACCCGATACGCCAGAGCCGTTTCGGTCACAGGGCAGCGGCACCCCTTGGCACGAGTCAGAATGACTTCGCGCGCCTCTGGCTGCTGCGCGGCAAGAACGACCGGAACACCGTGTTTCAGAATCCCAGCTTTCTCTCCCGCGATTTCCCGCAACGAATGCCCCAGAAAATTCTCGTGATCAAAATCAATGCGCGTGATCACCGAAACCACCGGCGTCAAAATATTAGTCGCGTCCAGCCTGCCGCCCAGCCCCACCTCAAAAACACCAAAGTCCACGCGCGCCTGCGCGAAGTATTGAAACGCCATAGCTGTGACGCACTCGAAATAGGTAGGGTGCGCGCGCGGGCGACCAGAGGCGAGCAGCTCTTCGATGAGCGCCTGAATGCGTGTAAGTGTTTCCGCAAAATCGTCATCAGTAATCGCCTCACCGTTAACGCGAATGCGCTCGTTGATTTTCTCCAGGTGCGGCGAAGTGTTCAGCCCAGTGCGAAATCCAGCCTGCCGCAGAATCGATTCCAGGAACGCAGCGGTCGACCCTTTGCCATTCGTTCCCGCAATGTGCGCGGAAGGATAGGCGCGATCGGGTCGCCCCAATCGCTCCGAAAGTATCGTGATATTTTCAAGGTCGAACTTGGCCGCGGCCGCCTGCGTCGGCGCAGCCAATTCCCTTCCAAGCGAAAGCAAATACCGCACCGCAGCGTCGTAATTCATTTCAGCTCAACAGCAGGTCGAAGGAATGGGCGATGAAGTTTTTCATCTCTTTGCGGGGGACAACCGCATCCAGGAAGCCGTGCTCCAATAAAAATTCCGAGCGTTGAAATCCTTCCGGCAGCTTTTGGCGGATGGTCTGCTCGATCACGCGCGGCCCGGCAAAGCCGATCAGCGCCCCGGGTTCCGCGATATTCAGATCGCCGAGCATGGCAAAGCTCGCGGTCACGCCACCGGTCGTAGGGTCAGTCATCACGGAAATATATGGCACTTTCGTTTCATCAAGCTTCGCCAGCGCCGCGGAAACCTTGGCCAGCTGCATCAAGCTGATAGTGCCTTCCATCATGCGCGCCCCGCCGGAGCACGAGACGATCACCAGCGGCTGCCGCGTCTCAATGGACAGCTCAATCGCGCGGGTCACTTTTTCGCCTACTACCGCGCCCATCGACCCTCCGATAAAGTTGAACTCCATCGCGCAACACACCACGGGGCGGCCGTTGAGCTGGCCCTCTACCGTAATGATGGCGTCGCACATGCCCAATTTCTTGCGCGCGTCGCGCAGACGCGAAGCGTACGGTTTCGTGTCCACAAAGCGCAGCGGATCGGTGGAAGTCATGCGCGCGTCGTGCTCCTTCCAACGTCCATCCAGCAGCATTTCCAGCCGCTGCTTCGCCCCCATTTTGAAATGAAATTGGCACTTCGGGCAGACCAGAAGATTTGCCTCCAGGTCCTTGCGAAACACGATGGTGCGGCAAGATTCGCACTTGACCCACAAGCCTTCCGTGCGCACCCGGCGCTCTTCCGGCGGCGTGGCCTGATCGATCGATTTTTTGTCGCGCTTAAACCAAGCCATTTTAGAAGTTCGAAGTCATGACATTCAGCTGGAACCTGTAGCAGCCACCTTCATAAGGCCGTCAGCAGAGCAAAAGCCTAACCAGCTTAATAGTCAATTCCTCGCTGAGCCAGTATACCCTTCGTGTACGGGTGTTTCACCTCGCGCATCTCTGTGACCAGGTCCGCCAGCTCCACCAGCTTCGGATGCGCGTTCCTTCCCGTGCAAATCACGTGCACTCGTTCCGGACGCTTGCGCAGCGCTTCGACCACCTCATCGGCGTCCAGCATTTTGTAGCTGATCGTGTAGTTGATCTCGTCAAGCACCACCAAATCGTATTTCCCGTCGTAAATCGCGTCGCGCCCCGCCCGCCAGCATTCCTGCGCCAACTTGATGTCCTCAGGATCGGTCTCCGCTCCGCCCACCTTCACGAACCCCCGCCCCATCGGCCGAATCTCAAACTTGTCGTCGCCCAGCATCTTGGCCGCATCCAGCTCCCCGTAGTGCCACGATCCTTTGATGAACTGCACCATGAGCACGCGCAGGCCTTGCCCCACCGCGCGAAAGGCCGTGCCCAGCGCGCAGGTCGTCTTGCCCTTGCCCGGTCCCGTATAAACGATCAGCAGTCCCTTTTCTTCCGGCATAAGCCTTTTCTTCCGGGCATCTTTCTTCCGATATTGGCGCGCTCAGTCCAGTTGCAGCCGCTTCACCAAATCCGCGACAATCGCGGCGATACGCTCGCGCGTGGCATTAGGGAGCGCCGTTTTCGGCTTGGCATGCGGATCCTGCAACACAATCCACAGGCCGGGCCGATACACTTCATCGTTCCCCGGGCAGATCGCTCCGGTCAGTTGCGAGAGTACCAGCGGAGTATCGGAAACCAGGTCGAGCCCAGCGTGGTGTGGATGTTGCTGCGCCAGCAGATCCATCAAAATGCCGCGCGTGTCATCCACCAGATCCCGGAAGCCCTGCGAGACCAGGATAGCGTCCACGTGGCGCGGCGTCGGCTGTTCCACTTCTTCAAGATCATAATCGGGCAACGACTTTTCGAGGGCAATCTCGATCGATGCCGAAGGCTGATCCTCATCAGGGACGATGCGAATAGACATGATGAATATGGTTGTACACCAGCTACACCCCGTTGCGAAAGGCAAGGAATCGCAGCTGCGAAACGAGCCTAACCGGTTCGCCCCGTTTTCCCAAGTAGGCTCGTCCAAAGAAACAATCCGCCGCGCCGGAGAGTGCCCCGGGCGCGAATGTGTTATTTTGTTGAACACCGAGTGGGGTCGGAAACGGAGTTCACGTGCCGGCAACGGAAACACCGCCAAATCTGGTGCGCATCACCGGGTCCACGTTCAGCTTGCGTGTGCTCGCCGCCGCCATCCTTATGCTCTTCTGCTACTACGCGCAGGGCGTGGTCATTACCCTGCTCCTCTCGATTTTGCTGGCCTATTTTCTCGATCCCGCTGTGGAACTGCTCGAGCGCATCCATGTCCCGCGCACCGTCGGCGCCATGACCATGGTGCTGATTCTCATTGCCGTCCTGGTCGCTGGTGGCTACGGACTCGGCGAACGCACCGCGGATTTCGCCGCCAACTGGCCGAAGTACAGCGGCATGTTGAAGCAGGCAGCCGCCACGGTTGAAGGCAAAATCGGCGGCCTAGAGGGGCGAGTAACCGAGATCGGCTCCGAGGCGGCCGGCGCCGCGCGCGCGGAAGTGCGTCCCGATCCCGGCGTGGTGCGCACCTTGATATTGCGCAGTATCGGCTCGCTGTACGCGCTGTTCCTCGAAGTCACCTTCGTGCCCTTCCTCGTTTTCTTCATGCTCGCGGGAAAGCGCGAGGTCTGGCACGGAACGCTGCAACTGTTTCCCGTCGCTCGCCGCACGCAAGTGAAAGAAGCGCTCGAAGACTTGCGCGAAGTGTTGCGCGATTATCTCGCAGGCATGACCTTGGTCCTGCTGATGGTCATCACGGCCAGCAGCCTCTTTTTCTGGCTGATGGACATGGACTATCCCATCCTCACCGGCATTGCCTCCGGCCTGTTGAACATGGTCCCCTACATCGGCGCGGTGATGGCCTGGCTCCCCGCATTCTTGATCGGCTTGGCCAAATGGAAGACCATTGGTAGCTTCGTGCTGGTCGCCGCCGGCCTCACCGCCATTCATGTCATAGCCCTCAACTTCGTCGCCCCGCAACTCGTCGGCCGCCGCGTCCGCCTCAACGCCGTCGCCATCACCATCTCCCTGCTATTCTGGGGCTGGGTCTGGGGCGGCATGGGCCTCCTCCTCGCCATTCCCATCACCGCCACCCTCCGTGTAATCTGCGACCACACCGAGTCCTGGCGCCCCATCGGCCGCTGGCTCAGCGCGTGACTTCTTAACACCAACAGCTGGCCCTTCACGTGATGGACGCCGGGTACATACGTAATCGCTATGTTTTCCTCCCAAACACTTATCGGCAAGATTTTGCGCCTCCCGCTCTCGCTCATTCCTTCAGAAACCGAGATTCGCATTCTACGCGGGCCGCTCCGGGGACAAAAGTGGATCGTCGGCGCGTCAACGCACGCTTGCTGGGCCGGCACTTACGAAGTGCACCGCCTCGGTGCGTTCGCACGCGCAATTTTCCCCGGCGCTACCGTCTATGATATCGGAGCCAATGTCGGCATCTACTCTCTGCTCGCCAGTTTGCGCGCCGGTCCCACCGGAAAGGTCTACGCTTTCGAGCCATCCGCCCGCAATCTCCACTATCTTCGTCGCCATCTGGCCCTGAACGATGCGCGGAATTGCGTCGTTTTGGAAACAGCAGTCTCTAACACCGATGGGACCTGTCATTTTTCAGTCGGCCCTTGGGAGTCCTCGATGGCGCGGCTCTCTTCGCAGGGCGACGTGTTGGTTCCCTCGATAACTCTCGATAATGGTGTTTACGGTGAAAAGGCCCTTCGCCCGCCGGACGTTATCAAGATCGACGTCGAGGGCGCGGAATGGGAAGTCTTGCAAGGCGCCAACCGGGTGATTATGCAGGTCCACCCGGCCATCTTCCTCGAAGTTCACGGCACCGAACTGCATGCCAACTGCCGAAATTTTCTTATTGCCCACGGTTACCGCGTCGAAGAAGCCTACAGCGAACTAACCGCCAGCTGGAGCTCCCCCGCATCAAGCGGCTCTCCGCCTGAGTAGCACAGCCACTCTGGGCCGTGTTCTTACGAACGCTGCGCCAAAGAAACACACAATTGTATCGATGTTAAGCCGTCGGTTTCGAACCATCCTGCCTGTTTCTCTTCTCGGCACCTGCCCCGTAAATTCCGTTGACTATTCACACGCACACTGTCCTACTGTCATAGGACAGGTGCTACCAACTTGCTCTTCTACATCAACTTCAAATCCGGCATGCCCGCCTATCTCCAGCTCGTCGATCAGGTCAAGGCCGCCGCCGCCTCCGGCGCCCTTCAGCCCGGCGAGTCCCTCCCTTCCATCCGCCCGTTAGCTGAAGAACTTCGCCTCAACCGCAACACCATCGCTAAGGCTTATTCCGAGCTGGAAAGTCTCGGCGTGATCGAAACGCTGCCCGGCAAAGGCTGCTTCCTGAAGCACAACCACTCCCCACTCCGCAAAGAAATTCGCCGCAAACTCCTGATCGAAGAGATCGACCAAGCCATCGTTATGGCCCACCATCTTCGGGTGCCCAGCCCGGAATTCTTGCAACTCATTCAAGAGCGCATTGCCGCGCTCGCGGACAAGCGCCGCGCCCACGAAGACCATAAAGAGATCCACGCACAGCTTAAGGAAACCCATAAGGAGAAATGACCCATGGACTCACCCACGCCAGCCATTGAGATCCAGAATCTCGGCTACTCCTACGGCAAAGCAGACGCCGTCCACGACTTGAGCTTGCGCGTTCTGCCCGGCCGCTGTTACGGCCTTTTCGGCCGCAATGGCGCAGGCAAGACCACCACGATGAAGTGCTTGCTCAATCTGCTGCGTCCCCAACGCGGCAACGTACGCGTGTTCGGACTCGATCCCGCGACCGCCGAGGTCGACGTCAAGCGCCGCCTCGCCTATGTGCCGGACCAGCTCGCCTTCTATCCCTGGATGACCGTGCGCGAGACGCTCGACTACTTGGCCTCCTTCCGTGACCGCTGGAACCGCAAGAAGGAGCAGGAACTGTTTGGCCGTTTTCAG
>Ga0210405_10002906_pt1 | contig 17301 bp, 21 predicted proteins | sample IncBWH11MmetaG_FD_155492 | JGI IMG/M metagenome (GOLD analysis project Ga0210405, IMG submission 155492) | Forest soil microbial communities from Barre Woods Harvard Forest LTER site, Petersham, Massachusetts, United States - Inc-BW-H-11-M | ecosystem: Environmental > Terrestrial > Soil >... | reverse complement strand
AGCGATATAGAACGATAGACCCCTCGATTCTGTCTGGTCGGGGCACCTTTTTCTGCGTTTGAGGTTGCATGTGAACACCTCAGCAGGATGCTAGACGCGGCGAAGATTCGTGTCTGTTCCGTTGCGGACACTCATGTACCGATTGATCTGCTTGTCACAATACCGCCTTGCCGCTCAGGCTGGCTCGGATCATTCTGGTAAGAAAAGTTGCCGTCTCATGTATCTCGGTGTATGGTGACTGTATGGCGCGAATGATCTCGACTACGATTCGTTTGAACGAAGAGGACGTGCGCGCCTTGAAGCGCGCACGGGCCGCGGGGCACTCCGCCTCGGAACTGGTTCGCAAGGGCCTGCGCGTTGTGGCTTCAAGGTACTACGCAGGCCGCAGGCCGCCGTCGACGTTGCTGTTTGAATCCACGGACGCGAAGCTGGGCGACGAATCCGAGCTGTTTCAGGATGTTGAAGATTGAGTGGCCCTGTCCTCGCCGACACGGGCGGACTCCTGAAGGCGCTCGCCCGCACTCCTGACAGCAAACCGAGCTTCCCAGAGTACCAAGTGGCCCTAGCTACGGCGAGCACTGTGATCGTGCCGGCGCTCGTGCTCACGGAGGTGGACTACTTCCTGAGAGACAATCGAGCCGCCATGCGCAAGCTCGTCGCCGAGATCTTCGATCCAAAGACCCGTTACGAGTACGAGCTGCCGTTACCTTCCGATCTTGTTCGCGCCCTCGAATTCGACGCCAAGTTCAAAGAGCTGAATCTCGGATTGGTCGACGGGACCGTTGCGGCTCTTAGCGAGCGCCGGAGTGTCTACCGGGTACTGACCTCCGATCGGCGCGATTTCAGCGCGATTCGTGTCGGTCCGCACTTCTCACGAGCACTCGAGCTGTTGCCGTAGCGACGCAAGAGGCGAGATGGGTCGCGGCGAGTGCCGTCCCCCCACGGTCCATTTAGCTAAAGCAGAGACCTCTAGAATGGTAGGTTGTAGGCTTTCAAGGAGCCAAGACTTCATGAAGGCTTTCACGAAACGATTTCGCAGCGGGCTACTTCTGCTTGCCGCCGCAACAACATGCCACGCGCAGGGTGCGCCGGATGATTTCCTGGATGGTGTGGCTGGCGAATTGTTATTTCTCCAGCCACAGGGCAGGTAACGTTGTTATATCCTTTCGCCGGGTTAGCGCGGGTTGTACTGGTGGTCGCTGATTTTAAAGGCATTCGCGACGGATAGCATTTTCGGCAGGGATAGGTGGCACATCCGTATCACTTCGTCGTTCCGGCGAATGGAGGACTGAACGCCGTCAAATTCCGAGAGGTTCCGCCCATCCGCTTGAGACCTTGAGGGAAGACGCTTCAGAGGTTTGTCCCCTTCCCGTCGACCACGTTCGCCACGTAGCGTCCCTCGCTCAGGCCGCGCCGCTCAAGAAGTTCGGCAAGAGCGACGTTTGCGACTTCTTCGCGGAAATCGACTTTCGGCATGGGGGCCGATTTCGTAGATAATCGCCCAATTGTTGGTACGGAGTTGGGACAACGGTTGGGACAATCGAAGGGGTTCCACACGCGACCGGATCGCGCTTAAACGACGCCAAAGAAACGACTTAGTGGGATTTGAGCTTTTTCTTCGTAGCCAGACGCTCTATCCAACTGAGACTACGGGCGCGCGGTTTACAAATATTAACATAGCGGTGCGCCGCTCATCCACCCGCCTCAAGACTCGCTTGTGGATTAGTTTGAAATCCCGTCGCCATTTCCGGCTTGAAAATCCCCGGCACAAGAAGACCATCCATCAGGGATAATCTATTTATGGAAAGAGCCGACTCTGGATCGAGATTGATCATTGTGTGCGGGTTGCCGGGTTCCGGTAAGACCACGCTTGCCAAGATGCTTGAAGGCAGGCTTCGCGCGGTTCGTTTCTCTCCCGATGAGTGGATGGATGCACTTTCACTAAATCTCTGGGATGAAGAAATGCGCGGGAAGATCGAGGCGCTACAGTGGAAGTTCGGTCAGGAACTCCTCGAGTGCGGCCTTACTGTAATCATCGAATGGGGCACCTGGGGAAGGACCGAGCGGGATACCTTACGGCTCGGAGCCCGAGCTCTTGGCGCTGCCGTTGAGTTGCATTATGTCTCTGCGCCTCTGAATGTCCTCTTCGACAGGATTCAACGCCGGGGCATGGAGAAGCCACCCATAGAACGAGAAGCGGTGTCCCGATGGTTCGAGATGTTCCAAGTACCGACACCCGAGGAGATGGCACTCTTCGATAAGCCTGTGATTGCGGACCTCGCCTCCGGTTGAACTGACCCAGCAACCAAAACTCACTGAGAAATTGGCGCGCGCGCGGCGCGTCCCGGAAACACACCTTCCACAAGCTGGCCGTCCTTCAGAACCGCAACTCCGTTCACCAGCACGAATTGTATGCCCGCGGAATATTGCAATGGCTCCTCGTACGTTGCTTTATCGCTGATGCGCTCGGGATCAAAAACCGTGATGTCCGCATCAGCCCCAACGCGAATCCGCCCTTTGTCCTTGAATACCGGCGCGCGCTTCTCCAATCGTTGCGCGGGCATCAGCGTCATTTTGCGCAGCGCGGTCATCAAGTCGAGCGCTTTTTCCTCTCTCACGTAGTGCCCAAGCACTCTCGAAAATGTTCCTTGCCCCCGAGGATGCACCTTTGAGCCCGTGATAGGCATGCCGTCGCTCGCGATCATTACGATGGGATTCGCCACGGCGGTCCGCGCCGCTTCTTCCGGAATCGAGTGAATCACGACAATCCCGCCCTTTTTCCGGTATTTCTCAAACGTCTCGGCAGTCAATCTCTCGCCGGTCTCCGCCCACTGCACGTCCTTAAACGTGATGCCCATATTTTCTTGCCACCCAGGATCGAAAATTGCAGACTCCAGAGCTGTGCTTCCGGCCGTGTACGGGTAGCACTCGGTCGTCACATCGAGCCCGTGGTGCTGCGCTCCTTCCACCATGGCAATCAAATCCGGCGTGAACTTCAAGCCCATGCTCGTGATATGGACAACGTGCAGCGGAGCGCCCGTTGCGACTGCGGCTGCAAGTACTTCTTCGAGCCCCGCAACTCCCGTCGTGGGCTCTTTCAATCCTGCGTATCGCAGATGCACATGCACGGATGCACCGTACTGTGCGGCAATTCGGAACATCTCCACAATCTCCTGGCGTGTCGCTCCTGGCGTGTAGTTCACTCCCATGCCTTCCGCCAAAGCGCCTTGCCGAAAGCCTTTCTGCATGTCGGCCTTCATCTCGGAGAGTTCTGCGGCAGTTGCTTCGCGGTGGGCAGCGTCCCCGGTGGCCAGCATGCCTCCCGATGTGTCATGCAGAGCTTTCATGCGCACCGGTATGTGTCCGATGCTCACGCCGAAATTGATCAGCGACTTCGCTTCGCGTTTGGCATACCACCCGGCCACGTCAGCGGTTCCTGCTTCGAGTTCCAGCGAAGTCGTGACACCGTCATGCGCTTGGAACTGATAGTTCTTCGGCTCCTGCCCATGTTCGTGCAGATCAATAAACCCCGGTGCGACGACGAGCCCCTTCGCATCCAACGTTGTCTTTGCTTGCAACGGGCTGGGCGAAATCACGCGAATCTTCCCGCTACTAATCCCGATATTGCGCACCGCATCCAGCCCGGATTCCGGGTCCATCACGCGGCCATTCGCGATCACCACATCGTATTTTTCGTCGTCCGCGGCGTGCCCTGAGCGGACCGCATAACTTAGCGTAATGCCAACAAAAACAAGCGCAAGCGTCGCCGTTACCGCAATCCGCAATCGCCGCGGCCGCATTTTCCAGCACCCCCATGAACTTGCGGCGCTAAGTCTCTTTCCTCACGAGCTTGGTGTCAAAGGAATTCTGAGCTTCTGTCAAAACGCGGCGCAGCCCGGTACTTACAAAAAACACGGACGCGCAAACAAAATCCAAGAATCGTGGCTTCTCACGAAAATAAAAACCCCGAGTCGCTGGGGGGAGCGACCCGGGGTGGGGGTTACTGCTGAGGGGGGCCGGAGGAAACTCGAGAAACTCTTAGTTCACCTGGTGCACGGTCAGCAGGCAAATCTTCCTAAGCTCTTCGTACGTGAAGAACGTCTCTTCTTGTTCTCCCGCGCACTCTTTGTGTCCCAATCCGGACTCATGCGAGAGCCGGCAAAGTTCGGCTTCAGAGATTCCGAGCAGCAGCGCGGCGCGTCCCTGTGTCACATACTTTGGCACTTGGCTATTCATCGCTCCTCCTCATGCGGGAAGTAACGCCATAGCATCTTGCTCAACGGCCAGGATCATCGTTTTATAGATATCTACATCCCAGCCTTCGCCAATCCTCATCCGAACCGTATCCTCGCCGTCTTTCAGCAACGTACCCCGGAGCGGAACCTTGATATCGCCTAGCGCCACTTGCAGCACGACTGGCTGCCCTAACCATGTTACGTATGCGCTGTCCATTCCCCCTCCGGCAGATGTTCAGCACTCGCTGACGGGAACAGAATCGCTGAGCGCACCTCCGCGAACAATGGTACAGAGAGGGTACTAGGCTAGTAAGTTGGTACTGCCTTTTCTCCCCGCGAGGATTTGCTCGTTTTTGGCACACAAGTACGCACGTACTGTTTGTTCAGGACGCCCGGCCTATTGGGAATAAAGGATGTGGATGGCATCCTCAGGACATGGCGCGTCCGCTCAATTCCGCACTGAACGCAGGGCCAGTTGCCCCGTTCGAAAGAGCAGGTCTGGGCTTGGCTCTAGGCGGCGGCTTCGCTCGGGGCTTCGCGCATCTCGGTGTCCTGCAAGTTCTCGAGCAGCATCGCATCCCTATTTCTTATATCGCTGGCACCAGCGTGGGCAGCATCCTCGGTGCGGCCTATGCCAGCGGCGCGCCTCTCGCACGCATCATTGCTACTTGCCGCACACTTCGTTTTCGGGATATCGCCAAATGGCGAGTCTCCCGGCTGGGGCTGGCCAGCAATCACCGCTTGGGCGACCTGATCGAGCAAGTGTTCGAATCCCGCAAGTTCGAAGACCTCAAGATTCCCATGGCCGTCGTGGCAACCGATCTAGCCAATGGAGAACCCGTGGTTTTTACGCATGGAAATTTGTGCGAAGCAATCCGCGCCAGCTGCGCCTTCCCGGGCTTGTTCGAGCCCGTACAAATTGGAACGCGCTACTTGGCCGATGGCGGTCTCGTCGCCCAGGTTCCGACATGCGCCGCTCGCGAGATGGGTGCCACGCACGTTATTGGCGTTTCGGTTGGCCTCGAAGACGGCCACCGCGGGGCTCCTTCCAACATCTTTCAAGTCGTCTGCCGCGCCGTCAGCGCCGCCCAGAAGCATCAGCTCGAAATTTGGGAGCGACACGCGGACTTGGTTCTTCGCCCCGACGTGCAAGCTCTTGCTTGGGATGATTTCGAGCGTGCCGACGAGGCCATCGAAGCAGGCGCCGCAGCCGCTCGCCGCGCCCTCCCCCGCATTTTCAAGTTGCTCAACCCGGCTCGCGACTCTCATCTCGAATTCCAGGCACAGCTCGAAGCCGAAGCACAAAGTTATCTTTGGCTCGCGGAGGCATCCCGATGATTCGACTTGGCGCTATGATCGCGGCCGTTACCGCCTCCCTCATCCTCTGGCATGAATGCGGAGAAGATATCGGCGTTTTCTGTTACCGTATTGGACTGGGTGCTTTTACGACGTTGCGCTCGCGCACGCTCGTCCCAGTGCCCGTACCCGTAAGAATCATTCTGAGGACCCGCGCTGCGTGCTCGAATCGATCCGACACCTCCTCCACACTCTTTACGACGTCGAAGGGCTAGTCCGTTGGGGCGGTCCTCTTCTTGTCTGGATTATCGTCTTCATTGAAACCGGCTTCTTTGTAGGTTTCTTTCTTCCCGGCGATTCCCTCTTGGTCACTGCGGGCGTTTTTGCTGCCACCGGGTCCGTCCACCTGGGATGGCTTCTTTTTCCCACCATGGTGTGCGCCATCGCCGGAGACCAGATCGGGTACTGGATCGGTCGTGCCGCCGGAGCTTCTCTTTACAAGCGAAAAGAGTCTTTCTTCTTCCGGCGCAGTCATCTTCAGCGCGCTCATGACTTTTACGAAAAGCACGGCTCCAAAACGGTGATCCTGGCCCGTTTCATCCCTATCATTCGCACCTTTTGCCCGCTCGTCGCGGGTGCCGCACAAATGTCCTATTCTCGCTACCTTCCCTACGACATCTTCGGCGGTATTCTGTGGGTAGGTAGCATGATTCTGGGAGGCTATACTCTAGGTCGTTCCGTGCCAAACATAGGGCAGCGCATCCATTACGTGATTGCCGTTGTCATCGTGCTCTCGCTCCTCCCTGCCATCATCAGCATCCTCCGCGCACGGCATCAGTCCAAAGCCGCTAGCTCGGCCACTCCAGTTCCCATCCCCGACACGGACGCGAAATAGCCCGTGGCTTCCACAAAGCTCCGCGCCATCATCTTTGACATTGGCCGGGTCCTGGTCCGGATTGATGTCGCCCGGGCCATGCAAGGTCTCGCGGCGGGCGGCTCTCTCTCTCCTTCGGAACTGTGGACGGCCATTGAAAAGGATCCCCGTTGGCATGACTGGCAGGAGGGACGTATCTCACCCCGCGACTGGTATCTCCATCTGGCTAAACGTTTTGGCGGTAACTTCACCTTCGAGCAGTTCACCGAAATCTGGAATCGCGTCTTGGATCCCGCTCCTATTCACGAGGACACCTTCTTTGAAAAACTCTCCAAACGCTATCGCCTGGCGCTTCTCTCCAATACCGACCCCATCCACGTCCGCCATCTGCAAGCCACTTATAGCTTCTTCGCTTTCTTTCCCGTGCGCATCTACTCCTGCGCCGTTGGAGCCAGCAAACCTAATCCGCTCATCTACCGGGAAGCCCTTCGCGCTCAAAAAGTCCAAGCCCAGGAAGCCGTTTACATCGATGACATTGCGGCCTATGTCGAGGCCGCTCAACGCCTTGGAATGGGAGGCATCCAGTTCCAGTCTCCAGCTCAACTGACTTCCGACCTCAAATCCCTGGGGGTCGATCTGCCCTAACGTAACCAGAAGAGTAAGAAACTCCGGAATGGGTCTTCCTTGCGTAAAGATTGCTAGGACTAGTACTAGGCCTCTTTTACCGATGCGATTGGCCTCCATAAGCAACCCGCATTTATTCATCAATTTACGGGTATCTTCGCCCCTTGTTCCCTGTACTTCATTTGGCGTTCTACTTGCTCCCCCTGTGTTACGGGCCGATTAAGAATTCAAATCGTTCGCCCACATTCGGGTGAGGAGAAAACACTTCTTATGTCAGAGGAACACATCATCGAAACGAGAAACGGATCATCTTGGCAGTTGCCCGCGGTTATCGTACTTGGATTGGTCGCGATTGCCGGTTTGGGATTCGGTTGGAACGCTTCGTCAAAGCTTGACTCCACGAAGCAAGACGTTACTACGGCGCTGAAGACTGCCGAACAGTCTGTCCAGCAGGACATGTCTTCCATGAAGGACCGCCTCTCTCAGGATGAGAAGGCTAATGCTGATCTCCAAGGCGATCTGAAGGTGGTCACCGACAAGCTCAAGATTACCCAGGGTCAGCTCAAGAAGGCTCGTCAACAGGCCGAACTGGTCGCGAAGCAAAACGACGAGACAACGCAAAAGCTCAGCGCTCTGGACACGTCTGTCCACACCGAACTGGCAACCAAGGCTGGCACTCAGGATGTTCAGAACGTCGACACGAAGGTCACCGCTGTTGGCGCCGATCTGAACACCACCAAGGAAGACCTGAAGATGGCCAAGAGCGAGATGGGCACACTCATCGCGCGCAACCATGATGAAATCGACCAACTCCGCCGCCTCGGCGAGCGCGACTACGTCGAATTCACCATCGCCGGCAAGAACAAGCCCCAGAAGGTCGGCAACGTTACCGTCGAACTCAAGGGCATCAACCAGAAGAAGAATCAGGTCAACATCGCCATGACCGTCGAGGACAAGCGCTTTGAGAAGAAGAACCGCGCCCTCAACGAGCCCATTTTCTTCTACATCTCCGGCACGCATATCCCCGAAGAGATCGTCATCAACAAGGTGGGCAAGGATCAGGTCAGCGGTTACGTCAGCATCCCCAAGGCGAACTCGCAGCAGGCCAGCACCTCCACCACCTCCGGCAACTAAACGTACTCAACTACCCTCGCTCGGCCATTTCGGCCGAACGAGGGCAGCGAAGCGGGCAGGGATTCCTGCCCGCTTTCTTTTCTTGTCGCCTTCTTTCTATTGCCCCTCCCCTGACTTTTTTTTGCCGCCGCCGTCCGGTTTCCGCTCAATCTCCGCTAAGATGGAAGCACGCACAGCGGAGACCCGTTTGCATCAAACTTCTTTCATCTTGTACATCGCTATCGACGACCTGCTTCCCGCCACTGGAAAGGCTGTCCCGGGACTTGACGAATTCGCGGCCGCCCTTGATCACCGTGGCATCCCCACCGTGTGGCTAACCAGCCGCACACGCCTTCAAATGGACGCACCTCGCCGCAAACTGGCACACACGCACCCGTTTATCGCCGAAGACGGCTGCGGAGTATTTCTTCCCGAAGGGTATTTCCACTTGCGGCCCCAAACTAATTCTCCACGGCCGCGCGACACGCCCACCGTCCGGCTGGGGCGCTTCACTTGCCTCCCGATCGCAGAGCAGCAACCTGCGGCTGCGGAAGCTCTGGAGACCCTCACCGCCGAAACCGGTGTGTCCGTCGTCGCATTGCGCTCCCTCCCCCCCCGCGAGTTGGCCCAGAATACGAACCTGCCTCTCCGCGAAGCCGAATTGGCGCGCCAGCGCGACTTTGACGAGTTTTTCTTTTTTGCGGGGGCTTCTCCACACGACATCGAGAATTTTCAGGTGGCAGGCCGGAACCAAAATGTTCAGCTCCGTCAGCGGGGCATCCTTTGGTCCCTGTCGATCGGGGCAAGCGTTCGCCGGTGCGTCAGCGAACTCTCCAAGCTCTACGACCGCGCTCTCCGTTCCCACGCCCGGACGATAGGAATCGCCACCCCAGGTCAGGAGACAGCGCTTTTTGCGGCGTGCGATCGCGCCATCCTGCTGACCGACACGAGCGACACTCCGCCTGAATTTCCCGAAGCCAGAGTTTCAGCCCAGGCTCGTCGAGTAATGGAACTACCACTCAGCGCCACTGACACGTGGGAACAAGTTCTCGGCAATCTCGCGCCGCGCCGATAGAAACGCGATAGCAAACCATGAAGCCTGCACGAATTTTCGGAAACAAAGTGTCAGTAATGCGACTGCTTTTCCACCCGCATGACGTTCCCTCCGCAACTATTTTTGACACGGCATTTCCCAAGCCTTCTGTTTTCGTGAGGATAGCCCTCTTCCTAACGTTCGGCTTCATGGCCCTTCGATTGCCTTTCATTAGTCAGTGTTAAGCACTCGTGTATGTATTTAACCCCTTGGTCAAACCCGGTCGACCGAGATTCTCAGCAGGCCGAGTACTAGGAGAACCCTAACTATGGCGTGGCTCATTCGCAAGTTTCACATCCCGGCCTCGGAATCTTCCATGGGAATCCTTCTGACGATTTGCATCATTAGCATGGGTCTCATGTCCGTCGCTTTGCTTTGGCAGGCTCAAATCATTGCCAACCAGCGTGAAGCGATTCAATGGCTCGAGACTCTGAAGTTTGGTGGTTAAGTTCCTTGCTCAGCCCCTGCTAACGCCAGGCACGCACCCCTCCGCGTGCCTGGCACCCCTCTCGCAATTGCCTCCGTTACCGATAAGCCCGGCTAAAGAATCCATCGCGACTTTCCGCCTCTCTTATGTTTCAATATCCCCACGGGGGATTTCACATCATCGGGAGACTTACTGTGAAACGTACTCTATGTCTTATCGTGCTGGCCGGAGCGCCGTCGCTTTTTGCCTCTGACGCGCAAAGCACTCCCAACGCTCCGCCGGCACTGACCTCAACGGCCAACAACGGCCAGTCACACCAGTCGCAGTCGTCCAATCCGGCTTCCTCGCACGATAGGCACAATCGCAGGCATCGCAACCGGCATCGCCACCACCGCCGCACTTCGGGCCAGCACTAGTTGGCAGAATCAAAAAGGGGGAGCCCTGCGGCTCCCCCTTTTTGCTAATTTGCTGTGTCGTCTCCGAAGCGCGCTAACTGCACGTATGTTTCGAGAGCGACGCGCACCGCGAGAGCGGTGTGTTCAGCTTTGCTTCAGCTCTAAGCCCGGTGGAGTCATGTCCCCTCCGGAGCTCCTTGAGCTCTCCTCTTCCATGTACTCTCTTGCTGTGATCTTTGCAAGCGAAGAATGGGTGAACACACAAATTGCACCGACCCGCTTTTGCGCGTTTTGATTCCAGATTTTTACTTGATAAAAAGAGTTTCCCGAAGTTGATCCCTGCTGACGAACGATTTCATCGTGCGGAATCGGATAAACAAGTCCTGTATTTCTCGGTTCTGGTAAACCTTCTGCGCCGCGCACAATACCGTGGCCGAAATAATCTGCAGAGAGTTGGAATCCGCGATGCGGTAACGCTGAAAACCTTCCGGCTTCTTGCTGTGGAACAAGGCGAACACCACCCCGCCCGGACGCAGGCATTCCGTCAAATTTGTTACCGTCTGCTTGGCCAGCGCAGGCTCCAGATAATCCAGCAGATCCCAGACCAAAACGGCATCGAACGATGAGCGGGGATACTGCAGATTTGATTCGAGGAATCGCTCGGCACGTCCTTGCGGGGTCATGTCCACTGTTTCAGAAACCACGTTCGCACCGTGCAAGCGCACTTCTTCTTCACTCAGAAAATCCTTCCACTCGCGCAGAATATCTTCCGAAGACACCCGGAATCCGCGTTCGATGAAGAAGCTGAGCGTCGTTTGCCATGCCGGCCCGAGATCCAGCAGCGTTCCGCGCCCAAGCCCATCAAGGTTCCACAACAACTCTTTCAATCCGTTCGAAACGCGCGTCGATCCGGGCACTTCCGGTGCGCGAGAGGATCCCACCGCAGCGACGGGCGCAATGTTGCGCGCTCTTCCATTTTGGGGTATCGGCCGCGAGACCTCGCGGCCTGTTCCAGCTCCGATTCCGATTCCGAGTTTATTCAGAAAGCTCATGGATCAATCCGCCGCCGTTCCGGAACTCACGGAAATCGGCCCGGAAGACTTCCCAGCCGAAGATGAGCCTATGCCGGCCGTTGCGGATTGAGCTTCCGCGGCCTTGCCTGGGAGTTTTCCCGCTTCGACTTTTCCCCGTAGCATTGCACCATCTTCAATCGCCAGACGGTCGGTCTGTACCTCCCCGGTCACTTGACCGGTGCTCCAAAGCTGCACTCTGTCGCGCCCTGATACCTTTCCTTCCACCCTCCCGCGAACGATCACTTCGCGCGCGGTCACGTCGGCCTTTACGTAGCCGTTTGGTCCAATCGTCAAACTCCCGTTCGCAAGATTCAGCTTTCCATCGACTTGGCCGTCCACGAAAAGATCTTCACTTCCCGTGACCTCGCCTTTTATTTTAATGCCTTGACTAATGCAGGCAGCCGCCTTGGACGAGACTGGTACATCCTTAGTCGCCTCACGAAGGGGGGACGAAACTGGACTAGGCATGGTTGGAGCGCCCGCAGGTGCTGTGGAAATTTCTGGCGCTCCTTGGGGTTTACCGTCTTCTTTCTTCCACATCTGACACCTCGACTGCGAAAATTGGATTTTCGAAGCCGCCGATCGAGTGCTGGGAGGAACCGCGACTCAGAAGCGTGAACATAGTACAGGACTTAGCGGCTGTAAACAAGTATGCAGGGTAGCAAATCTAGCGTGTTTCCTAAAGTGCTACACCATATTTGGTGGTTTCAGTCCGGCTATATCCACTACTGATTGCGATGGCTTCTCACCTTCGCCTTCCGACGCTTCTCTCTATTCCCTAGTAACATTACCGCGATTCCTCGATTTAACTGTATGTTGAATTAAGGTTTATATATCTATTCCCGAAACCAAAAATCGCCATCCCCGCGCTTGCAATTTCCGCCTGGACCTAGCGAATGCGCTGCTGAATGTTATAAGCACTGCTGGAATTTATTCCAGGAAAAATGCATTGGCGGCGCGCCGCACTAGCCGCCCTGCCCCCAAAAACCGCAACCTTACAAGTTTGGATCTAGCCCGCGTAAGTGGGCGGCCGCCTGTTCAGGCAATTCCGCGTTGAAGTAAACCTCTTTGATGCTGTAAGACTTGCTCCGCTTTTCCACGATCGGCATGATCTCAATGTGCCAATGATAATCTTCCGCCAAAGTCTTCCAATATCCCGCTAATTCGCCCTTTTTGCTCTTGGTGTTTGGCGCTGTGTGCAACACCAGATGATAGGCCGGCGCCACTTTTTCCAACCGGCGCAACACTCGCCCAAGCAATGCCGCCAATTGCTTGCGGTTGGAACCAGGTCGCGGCTGCTCAAACATTTGATTGTGCTTCCGGTGAAGCACCCAAACTTCGTAAGGCACGCGCGACGCATATGGGCATAGCGCGTAGTAATCGCCTTGCACATCTACGATCCGCTTTCCCTGCTTTTCCTCTTGCCGCACGACGTCGCAGAATATGCAGCGCTCTTTATCTTTAAACCACTCATGCGCGGCATGCAGCTCGTATTTGACTCGCCGCGGCACAAAAATCGTCGCCGCAACTTCGGAATGAGCGTGCGGCCACTCCTCTCCTGCCAGCACGCCATGATTCTTGAAGACACTCACATATTTAAACCGGGAATCCTTCTTCAAATCGGCGATCCGCGCTCCCCACACCCACAACACGCGTTCGATTTCTTCGTCGCTGAACTGCGACATTCTCTTATCGTGGTCCGGGGTCTCCACCACCACTTCGTGAGCCCCTAGTGGCCCCATCTTGTCGTACATGCCCTCGGCCAAGCGCCCTGTATCGCCTTCCAGACGGTAGAGCGGCTCGGGATGAGGTACCACCCGCACTTGCCAAGGGCCTTCCACGGGCCAGCTCAGAATGGCCTTCATCTTTTCAATCTTTTCCGGCTCAAACGGACATTCAGACAAGGATTCGCCGGCGACTTCCCGGGGCCCTAATACAATCCAGCTCTGTGTGATGGGATCTTTTCGGAGTTCCATTCAGGTTTCTTCAGCGGTTCTCGCATTGCCGTGTTGCGCGCGGCAATCCCACGCTCGACACGTAAAAAAATCGATTTGCGACGCTTGCACCAAGCCATCTCGCATGCGCGTAGTTTGTTTCTCCCCTCCACAATTGTCAAGCACAGCGAAACTGTTTGCTTGGCATTGAATCGTGCCCTTTGAGAGCTCTAAGATTTTGTGCGTGCGCGGGTTCAAGAAACTGCTCTATCTTATAGTGGGCTATGCTCTCGCTTTTGTGCTGGTATTTTCAGTGCCCGAATTTATTCATCGACGAGCCTTTGATCAAGCCTTTTCCGCCTGGTACAAGGATCCAACCCCACAAAACACTTCAACTTTGCGGATCGAACAGCGCAAGAATAGGTTGATTCATCTTCAAGATTCCGCGATTGGCGCTCTCGCATTGTTTGTAGTCGCCTGCGGCGTCTATGGTGGCATGCAACTATGGAAGCGCCATCTCGTGAACACCAGACTACCCTCCGCTAAACCATGATCTGGCTGCTTTCATAGCGTGCTATCCTCACGCTAAACATGGGAATCGTGGACGCTGACATCTCTTTTATGCATCTCGCCCTTGAGGAAGCTCGCAATGCTGCGGCCGCTGGTGAAGTCCCCATTGGCGCCCTCATCGTCCAGGACGGCAATATCCTTGCCCGTTCCGGCAATCGCACGATTCGCGACTGCGACCCCACCGCCCACGCCGAAATCATCGTGATTCGAGAAGCAGCGCACCTCCTCCGCAACTACCGGATGCCCGGAACAAGTCTCTACGTCACGTTAGAACCCTGCAGCATGTGCGCCGGCGCCATCATTCAGGCACGCATCCCTCGCCTCGTCTACGGCGCAGACGACCCCAAAGGCGGGGCGGTGCGTTCTTGTTTCGAAATCGTCACCAACTCTACGCTCAATCACCAAGTAGAAGTCCTTCCCGGCGTACTAGCTGCGGACTGCGCCTCAGTCCTTCGATTCTTCTTCGCCGCCCGCCGCTAAATCCCGTCGCATGTCATTTCTTTGTACAGATCAGTATGCCCAGTTGCACAGTACGCGGGGCGATGGCGCAGGTCCTTCCCGCCTACTACCCGATGACAAAGGCCCCGCTGCCCGCCCCGTGCCAATACCGAAGGCCCCTTCCGTTTGTTCGTGTTAAGTCGCGCCCACGACGAATCCACAACGCAATCATCAAGACGGCGCCGTTAGTTAGGGAACCCTTGATTGCTCGAAGCCAAAACACTTGTTACGATTAAGTTTGCGACCGCCGCGGAGAGGTGACTGAGCGGTTGAAAGTACTCGCCTCGAAAGCGAGCGTACGGGAAACCGTATCGTGGGTTCGAATCCCACCCTCTCCGCCATTCCTTTGTGGTTTTCAGTGGGTTAGGTTCCTTCCTAAAGCTCTTCCCTAAGAGATCCTCAAAATCGCCCGCCGCGCGGTATTAGGCGAAGAGAGGAACCCGGCACCATGGCAATTTCCAAGTGCACGCTCTACAAGTATGCCAAGGTCGACAGCACCTGGCGCTACTGCAAAGCTGCCTACCACGACAACAACAAGTATCAAGCCCGACGTCGTCTTCGTGAACGTGAAAGAGGGGCTGCTAGAAAAACATCCCGAAGGTCGCTACTACATGAGCCACAACGGCGGATGGATCGACGCCGGCACGGATGCACTCGAAGCGCAACGGAAACGCAAGCAGCGATTGGCGCTCGACGAATTTAACCGCCTCAGCGGGAAAACATCTGCGCAGAGTCCGGCCGTTTTGCCAGGCAGCGCTGACAGGATCACGCTGGCAGCGGCAGCCGAAAAATATTTCGCCAATTGTGAAGCCCGTGGTCTTGATTCCGAGACCATCCGCAAGTATCGGGCTGCGGTTGATCCGTTTGTCGAGCATTGTGGCGTTACGTACGTTGACGAGTGCCGGGACAACAAGCAGGTCTTGCTTAACTATATGGGCTGGCTCAGAAAGCAGGCCGTTCCCAAGCGCAAACACAGTAACCCCGAGCGCACCCTCGCCAACAAGGTCGGGGACGTGCGCATTTTCCTCAAGGAATTCGGCATCAGCAAATTGCTTAAGAAGAATGAGGAACCGAAATACCACGAGAAGAAGGTTGTCGCACACCCTGATGACGAACTGGATGTGCTCTATGGCGCCGCTGACGCCGACGAAACTTTTCTGCTCGACTTCTTCATCGGCAGCATGGCGAGAGACCACGAAGCCTATGGGAAGTACGGCGATCCTGATTTGACGGGCACGACCCTGACCTTTACGGCAAGTACCACAAGACCCGCACGGCCGAAATCAGTCAGCGGCTCGCCGATGCCATCCGAGAGCGTCGGAAGCACAGCAATTCCAAAAGTCGGTTTGTCAACCGCAGCGGAAAACCCGACAAGCACCTGCTCCGCAAATTGCAGCACATCGCTAAGAAGGCGGGGGCGGCGTTCCATACCGAACTTCACAAATTGCGCAAAACCGGCGCAAGCAGGCGATACCTTGCCGGTGTCCCCCTGCCGACGCTCATGCTCGAATTGGGGCATGAGTCGCTAGCGGTGACTCAGGACTACCTCGCCGACGTGCGCAAGCCCGGTGAAGCGAAGAAAGCCGTGTCAGACGCGGACTTCATTCCCAAGCCGAAAGTCGTAAAAACGGGCACGGACGGCGACTAACTATTCTGTCTGTGCCGGGCTCAGATTAACGACCCCATCTCCTATATATGATTCGGGACCTCCGGTGAGTTTGCTACCGGACAGCTTCCGATACCTCGTCATCCGCCCGGAACGACAACGCCCCGGGGTAGCCAGATTTCGCTGCGACCGCGTGATCACTGCGGTCTCAGCTCTCCAAAGCCGGTTCTCAATGCGGAGCCTAACGTTTGCGAAACAGTGGCCGTAGGCAGTGGGCAGAACTGTCGGTACTCTGCGGGACAGCGGCTTTTCACAAACTCCCCGCGCAGTCCTCAGGCTTGCAACCGGGCCATTCCGGCAAACCGTTCGCCGAACACCGTCTGTCGGTTCTCCGGAATTTGCCAGATTCGAGAAAAATCCGGAAGGGCTTCGGTAAGCGCGTTGGCTTGATCCGCGACATTGTTGAGCCAAAGTAAATCGGGGCGACGGAGCCTCCATACCAAGCGTTCCTTGAAGGAAGATCGGAAGACCTCTCCTCCCGCTGCCGCAAGCACCGCGACGCCTGTTTTGATAGTCGACAAATCGCCGTGGGCGATGTTATCGACCACGGCAACTCCTACCGCTGCCGTGGCCCGTCCCGCCACGGACAACACGTCTTCTACGGCTAGGTGCAACGCCTTGCTCACCTTCGTCGCCTCCTTGAGGTCCTGTCGCGCCAGCGCCGCGTCGAGAACAGAGCGGCGCGACCTGAATTTACTTGCGTCTCGCCTGAGTTCAGCCAGTCGAGCCCAGAGATGCTCAGGCTTCGAACAGCCCAGAAGTGCCAGAGCGAGAAATACCGGAAGCCTAAGGCGAACGTTGTCCGCTAATTCACCATAGCGATTCTCGATCACGCCCACCGTGGTTAGAGCGGCCCGCACTTCCACTGCTCTGTTGTACAAGTAACGGCGAAACGGAATCCTGGCTGCAGAGCAGACGTAAGGGAGTTGAAAGAAATCAGCTATCCTTTGATTTATGTATGATCGGAGATTCAGGTCCGAGAGTAGATCGCTCAGCCGTTCACGGGACTCATCGTGTAGTCCTAGTTCGCGCCTCGATTCAAATAATCTACGGAGGCTGTCGCTGGGATCGATGTAGATCGTCGTGTCCTCGACATCCGTTGCATTGGCGGTCTCGGCGAGAAGCCGGTTGGACGGAGACGTCCAGCGCACATTGAGCGCCTTGAGGTTTACGAGCATTTCCGGCGTTAGATCGTCTCGATGCAAGGCTACTCGCCACGATTCTGTGACCGCTGCGAGCTGTTGGCCATCCAGCGTAGTGGATCCGACTGCGCGGTTGAGATCGGCCATCCATTTATATGCGTCGCTCCACACTTCACACATCCACCGGTGCGCTCCGTCCCAAGGATCGGGTAAGATATGATTTGATTCGACCTGGCGCAAGGGCAGAGGAACGGCGATCAAAACGTTCTCGCCGAAGATCGCATTAATCTGCGCATCATCTACCATGGGGTGGTTGTGGTGGTAGACGTGCTCAAAGCACACTACGGCACGAGCGAGTGTC
>Ga0210405_10002905_pt1 | contig 17318 bp, 18 predicted proteins | sample IncBWH11MmetaG_FD_155492 | JGI IMG/M metagenome (GOLD analysis project Ga0210405, IMG submission 155492) | Forest soil microbial communities from Barre Woods Harvard Forest LTER site, Petersham, Massachusetts, United States - Inc-BW-H-11-M | ecosystem: Environmental > Terrestrial > Soil >... | reverse complement strand
CACCGGCTGCAAAAGAAAAATCGGCAGAAGGTAGCGTTCGGAAAACGTTCTGCGCCGCGAACGAAAGGCTGTCTCACAGCCGCAATCGTCGCAATGGAATTCAAGAAAACGCTGGAACCAGGGCTGCTCGGGGGAGTTGCTCATGCGGCACCTCGGAACGATCAACTGCGAAGGGGCGCGACCGACTAATTACTCTAATATTAACACCGGTCGCGCACGGCAGCCAATACACCACCGCTCAATGCAATCCGACCTCCCAGCCTTTCCCGCACTGGCGTCGGAAACCGCGATGCACTTGTAATTCAGCCGCCCAGCGTGCTAACGTGCGCCGTTCCCTCTGACACGAGTGGCGGCTTGGCTTGAGGAACGCTGTTTGTACTGATCCCAATTATTAGAGGATTTATCTATGAGTAATCCCGTCTCCTCCGAGTCAGGAACCAGCCCCAAGAAGCACGTCCCATATGTCCCGGAACATATGGAGATGAAGGAGTTCACCCTCCGTGCGGTGCTACTGGGCCTTCTTATGACGGTCGTTCTGGGAGCAGCAAACGCCTACCTTGGTCTACGCGCCGGAATTACAATTGCGGCAACATATCCCGCAGCGGTGATCGCCATGGCTGCAATGCGGGCATGGAAAGGATCCCTGCTCGAAGAAAACATCGCGCGGACGGCAGGTTCGATCGGAGAGTCCGTCGCCGCCGGCGCAATCTTTACTCTCCCTGCGTTTCTGCTGGCCAAGGCGTGGCCGTCCTTTCGTTTTGCCGATGCCTATTGGAAATCCACGGCGCTGATCATGGTGGGCAGTATTCTCGGAGTCCTGTTTATTTCTTTGGTGCGGCGAGGCATGGTGGAAGATCCCGAGCTTCCATTTCCCGAGTCGCTCGCTGCCTCGGAGATTCACAAGGCTGGGCAGCGAGGCGCGCAAGCCGCGAAGTATCTCTTCTGGAATATCGGCCTTGGCGGCGTGGTATACATCCTCGGAAAATTCGGCTTGTTCGCGGCCGACACTGATTTTCATATTGGCGTCGGAAGCCTCGGACATAGCCAGGTTCGTCTTGGCACTGCCGGTAGTTCGCATGTCCTGCCCGCCGGCGGAACCAGTGTTTTTGCCGCGCCCAGCGTGAGCCCGGCGTATCTCGGAGTGGGATACATCATTGGTGTGCGGCTGGCGTCGATCCAGTTTGCAGGAAGCGTGCTGGCTTGGGGCCTGATGGTTCCTTTGATGGTGTTTTTCCTTGGACCGCAGCTCAAGGCATATATTCCAGCCGACACGCCCGATAATTGGGCAAACATGGCGGATGCAGTTTGGAGATACATCGTCCGTCCGATCGCCGTCGGCGGCATGCTGGTGGGAGCGGCTTACACACTCTACAAAATGCGCGAAAGCCTCACCGCGGGACTGGGCAAAGCCTTCGCCGACCTGCGCCAGACTTCTGCCCAGCAAGCCAAGCTGGCGCGCACGGAACGCTACATGAGTTCGAAGACGGTCTTCAGTCTGATTGCCGTGATGTTCGTGCTGATGTGCGTGCTCTACATCCGGATATCGGGCCTGGTGTGGCCAGCCATTTTGGCGGCGGTTGTGATGATTCTGGTGGGATTTTTCTTCGCCACGGTTTCGGGAAACCTGGTGGGATTCATCGGTTCATCGAACAATCCTATCTCCGGTTTGACTCTCTCGACGTTGCTGATTGCGGCATTGCTGATGGTGGCGCTCGGCGTTTCCGGAACCTCGGGAGTAGCCGCGGTTCTGGGTGTTGCGGCTGTGGTCTGCGTTTCGTCGGCGGTCGCGGGCGAACTGTTACAGGATTTCAAAGTCGGCTACATCCTGGGAGGCACACCGCAGAAGATTCAAGCCGCTGAGTTAATCGCGGTGGTTGTAGCAAGCCTGGTTATGTATTTTCCGCTCATGTTGCTGCACGAGGGCAGCATCAAAGCTGGCGGCGTAGGATTCGGCGGCGCCGAGCTTCCGGCGCCGCAAGCTGGCCTTATGGCGACGTTAGCCATGGGCATTGTGGCCCACGATATGCCGTGGCCGCTGGTCGTGGTGGGAATTTTCTTTGGCATCGCCATGATCATGATGCAAGTAAAAAGCCCCATGCTCGTAGCGGTGGGAATGTATTTGCCGTTCGGAACTACGTTCGCAATTTTTGTCGGCGGCGTATTTCGTTCTGTCGGAGACTGGGTTGCCAACCGCCGCGGCTTCAACTCCGCTCAGAAAGCGCGGGTGGAAAACGCTGGAGTGCTGATCGCCTCGGGCCTGATCGCCGGAGAAGCCCTCTTGGGCCTGGTTTGGGCGGGATTGCAATTCGTCCCTTCCTGGGGTGCGCCGAATCATCCGCCACAAATTTTCAGCGATCCATCGTATTTGGTTGGGGGGATGATCGTGATGGCTGGACTCGCAGCTCTGATGATTTTTATTCCGGCTTCGGCCGCGGGCGATCCGAACGAACCAGCACCTCCGACGGCGATGATGTAAATCCTGAAGGCAGAAGGCAACAACCCAAGAAGTCAGAATGTAGAGTGCAGAAGTCAGAAATGTCTGGTGCCACTTTCTGCAGAAGCAGTTCTCACAGCGGCATTCTTCTTCTCTATGTCCGTTTCCGACAATGTCGCGGCGGTACGCGAACGTATCAATGCAGCGGCCCGACGCGCCGGCCGCAACCCCGAAGAAATTGTGCTGATGGCTGTCAGTAAAACTCACCCGCCGGAAACCATCCGTGAAGCTTACGGAGCCGGGCTTAGAATATTCGGGGAAAATCGAGTTCAGGAATTTGCTGGGAAGGTCGATGCGCTTCGGGATTTACGCGATGCCGAATGGCACCTGATCGGGCACCTGCAAACCAACAAGGCCGCTAAAGCGGTAGATTTATTTCGCGCCGTGGATTCCGTCGATTCGCTGAAGTTGGCGGAGAAAGTCGACGCCGCCGCCTGCAAGCTTGGCAAAAAGTTGGCAGTGCTCATCGAAGTGAACCTTGGCGGTGAGGCTGCAAAAAGTGGTGTCGCCCCGGAGTCGGCTGCGCTTAAAGAATTGCTGATCGCCGCGCCTCGGCTTGAGTCGTTGCAGTTTCGCGGACTGATGACTGTGCCTCCGTTCACCGATGATCCCGAGGGAGCACGGTCCTACTTCCGCAAGCTGCACCAGTTGCGCGATGCAATCGCCGCGCGCAAACTACCAGCCGTCTCCATGGACCAGCTTTCGATGGGCATGTCGCACGATTTCGAAGTCGCGATTGAAGAGGGTTCAACCTGCGTGCGCGTAGGAACCGAGATCTTTGGCGCGCGAACGAAAACGTAACTCCGAGCACGCAAGAGGAACGTAGAAAAAGCCATGAAGCTATTCGACCAGCTCTGCGTCACCGCACTTCTTGCCATATCGATCGTGGACGGCCTGCTAGTACCTAGAACTTACACCGGCAGGATCTGGATCTTCGGGACGATGCTGGCGTTGTTGTTCACCTGCTTGCTTAACATCTTGCGAATTCGTAACGGCCGCGACGTACGAGGTTTGAAGTTGTCCTGCATTACGGCCAACGTAACCATGCTGGTGTTCGCGGTTGCACTCATGGCAAGCATCGGGACGACACGCACGCTTCAGCGTCCTCAAGTACCACTTGTCACCGCCCTACTGCTCGCCGAGACGGCACTCTCACTGAGGAAGATCGATTGATTTCGATCAAAGAGTCCGGCAACGCGGTGATTTTTTCAGTTAAAACCCACCCCGCGCTAAGAAAAACGCACTCACCGGCGAACTCGACGGCGCGCTGAAGGTGTCTCTCACCGCACCTCCAATCAACGGCAAAGCCAACAACGCCTGCATCGATTTCTTCGTGAAACTTTTGAACGTACCGCGTTCTTCCGTTACCATTACCTCCGGCCTGAGCAGCCGCAGGAAAGTGATCCGAGTCTCAGGTCTCTCGGCTGAAAAAGTTAGGGAGCGCACCGCGATATAAAGATGAGCATAGCGGAGTTTTCTCAGATATAAGACACACGCGGAGCAGAAGCCCGCGGCCACACGATCACCAGGGAGCACTCTTGAGCTTTTCCGAACGCTTGCAGGAAATTCGCACCGGGTTCGAGCGGCCATTCTGGGTCGCCAATATCAGCGAAATCTTCGAGCGCCTTTCTTACTATGGCGCTTTCGCGTCCCTTGCTTTGTATTTGCAGGAGCAGCTGAATTTCTCGGCTCAGCAGACTGGAACGCTGACCGGCATCTTCGGGGGCATGGTGTGGTTTCTCGCCATCTTCGGCGGAGCCGCAGCCGACCGGCTGGGTTTTCGTCGCGCTCTTTCGATCGCTTACCTCATTCTTGCCGCCGCGTATTTCCTGATTGGTTCCATCGGCGCGTCGTGGCTGGCGCCGGTGCGCAATGCGGTACCACTCAGCTTGTTTGTCGGATTTATTCTCATCTTGCCCGCACTCGGCATTTCGCTGGTGAAACCGTGCGTGGTCGGCACCACCGCCCGCGCCTCCAAGCCAACCGTTCGCTCGATCGGCTATTCCATTTATTACACGATGGTCAACATCGGCGGCGCCGCCGGACCGTATTTCGCATCGTGGGCACACCGTCATCTCGGCGTCGAGGGCGTGTATCGCATCGCGGCGCTCAGCGTCTTCGCCATGTTCTTTGTGGTTCTGTTCTTTTTTCGCGAACCGCGCCAGCCCGGAGATGCACCTCCGCCTTCGATTGCGACCGTCGCACGCAATTTCTGCATCGTGCTTGGAAACTACCGGCTGGTTTTGCCGGTTCTGATCGTCGCACTGTTGCTTCGCATTTGCCTGTGGATTTATCCGAGCTTCAACGTGCCGTGGTGGATATGGGTTGGGCTCTTGGCTCTAGTGCTCGCCGGCATCAGCCGGTTCATGTGGTTTCTGATAATTTTTACCGGCTACTGGGTGGTGTTCTGGCAACAATACATCAGCCTGCCGGGCTACATTCATGGCTTCATCAATCCTCATGCCGATGTCGAAATCATTCTCGTCACGGATGGGATCACTGTGATTTGTCTGACGCTCGCGGTAAATTTCGTGACGCGCAGGATTCCTGCATTTCAGGCGGTGATTCTCGGCACTCTGATTACCTCGCTTGCGTGGGTGATCCTTATCTTCCAGCCCACGATCTGGGGCGCAGTCCTCTCGCTGTTTGTGCTTGCGCTCGGCGAGATCACACAGCAACCGCGGTACTACGAATACATCGCGCTGCTCGCGCCGCCCGGTCAGCAAGGCACGTACATGGGGTTCGCTTTTTTGCCGATCGGCATTGGCTCGTTGATCGGCGGATGGTTTGGCGGGGCCCTCGTGCATCACTTCGGAGAGGTTATGCACCAGCCCGCGCGCATATGGTGGACTGTAACTTCCGTAGGCGTGGTTACGACAGTGTTGCTCTGGGTATATGACAGATATTTCAGAGCAGTTGCTATCACGGCAAAATAACATGCCTCCGCGATCCACAAACGATCTTTCAGTGAAGGAATCCAGAAGCACTCCAGCCGTCCTCGCTGCGCAGATTCGCCTCGCTCTGAAAAATGGTGGCTCTTCCGAGCATGCCGCGGGCGTGCAGTGGTTTTTCAAAGACGAAATCGAATCGCACGGCTGGTACACGGCGGACCTGCGCCGCGCGGCAGTTCGTTCCCGGCGCGAAATCAGGAAAGAGCACGGGCTCGATTTCCCAATTGAGGTCGCCGACGAGCTTTTTTCCGGCTCGGTGCTCGAAGAAAAAGTTGCCGCCGTCTTTTTGCTTGAGAAACTCGACCATGAGTTTGGCGACGACGAATTCAAGTTGTTCGAGTCATGGCTCGACCGCATCAGCAGTTGGGCCGATCACGACGCGCTGGTGCATTCCCTGATCGCTCCCATGATCGCGGCAAAACCGGCACGCACGAAATTCGTTTTCCGCTGGGCGAAGTCGAAGAACCGTTGGCACAGACGGGCGGCTTGTGTGGCGCTGATTCGCGGAGCACGTGCGCAGATGTTTCTTCCGGAGATCACAAAACTCTCCGATTCGCTTTTGGCAGATAAAGATGACATGGTTCAGAAGGGTTTGGGTTGGCTGCTGCGGGAGACTGCGAAATTTGATGCAAAGCGAACGGTTCCATATCTGATGCAAATTCGCAAGCGAGCACCGCGTCTGGTCTTGCGTACGGCATGCGAGACGCTGCCGGAAAGCGTCAAAAAGCGAGTGCTGGCAGTCAAGGACCGGACGCGATAGCTGCCACAACTATTTACGTTCTCCAATTCGCCCAAATCTGCCTCATTGTTTACAATAGGGGTTTGCTCATGGACCTGGCGGCCATTCAATCAGTGCTGCGCGAACGCAACATCGACGCGTGGCTATTCTACGATCATCATCATCGCGACCCCATCGCCTACCGCGTGCTCGGCTTGCCGGCAGGCCTGATGGTCACGCGGCGTTGGTTTTACCTGATCCCGGCGCAGGACGAACCCATCAAGCTGGTTCATAAGATCGAAGCGGGCCATCTCGACTCCCTCCCCGGCAGTAAGCGGCAGTATTCCGGATGGCAGGAGTTATTCGACAGCCTGAAGGCAATGCTCGCGTCGTACCGCGATATTGCGATGCAGTATTCGCCCAACAACATCGTCTTTACAATTTCGCTGGTCGATGGCGGCACCATCGAATTGCTGCGTGGTCTTGGAAAAAACGTTGTCAGCTCAGCCGACCTGATCGCACAGTTCGAAGCCACCTGGAGCGAAGAACAGATCAAGTCGCACTTTGCTGCGCGTGACAGCGTGGATTCGATCGTCGCAGCAGCCTTCAAGGAAATCGGGCGACGGGCGCGCAATGGTGGAACCACCGAACACGAAATCCAGCAATGGTTCATGGAAGCCTTTCATCGCGAGAGCCTGCTCACCAGCGATCCGCCGATTGTGGCCGTGAACGCCAACACCGGCAATCCGCACTACGAACCGCGGGCCGATCATCCGGTTCCCATTCGCGAGGGTGATTTTCTTCTGCTGGACGTCTGGGGGAAAAAAAATTCTCCGGCTGCGGTGTACTACGACATCACGTGGATGGGATTTGTCGGCGCAGCTCCATCCAGCAAGATGCGCGAAGTTTTTGAGGTTGTGCGCGACGCGCGCGACGCTGGCGTGAAGACCGTAATCGACGGCATCAACGCGGGCCGTCGCATTGCGGGATGGGAAGTCGACCGTGCGACCCGCGACCACATCAAGAAAAAAGGTTACGCCGATTATTTTATTCACCGCACCGGACATTCCATTGGCACGGACGTCCATGCCAATGGAGCCAACATGGACGATCTGGAAATTCACGACGAGCGCCAGATTCTTCCCAACTCCTGCTTTTCCATCGAGCCTGGAATTTATCTCCCCGAGTTCGGTGTGCGTAGCGAAGTCAACGTGCTGGTGCGCCCCAAGTCGGCGGAAGTCACCGGCGACATTCAGCGCGAGATCGTGATCATCTGATGGCAAATTCCACTACAGCGAAAACCAAGCCGGCGGCTGCACCGGCTCAGCCAGCAAGCGCGATGAGCATCATCGCACCCGCCGTCGGCTGGCTAGTTCCGGGTGCGGGGCACATCGTTCAAAAGCGTTGGATTCGCGGCGTCCTGTTATTCGTCTCCATCGGGACTCTGTTCGTGCTTGGCTTGATGATGCAGGGCCACATCTACAAAGCCAACGGCGGCGACATTCTCGACATTCTGGGCTTCATCGGCGACTTGGGCGCAGGCGGAATGTACATTACGACTCTCGCCATGAACTGGGGCCAGGGCGCAATTGCGTTCGCCGTCGCGGATTACGGAACCAAGTTCATGATCGTCGCCGGACTGCTAAATTTTATTGCCGTAGCGGACGCTTACCACATCGCCATCGGGAAAAAACAATGACGATCCAGCTCACTCACTTCAGCGCGGCTTTTGTATTCGCACTATTCGCGTCGATTGTCTTTGGCATCACGCATCGCGAGACTACACGCGATATGGTTCGCTATGGTCTCTATTGCTTCGCTATGTTCCTGGGAGGAGTTCTGCTGGCGGGCTGGGCAATGTGGTTCATCCGGCGGTGAGCGCTCGGAATTTACTGTTCCGATGATCTGACTTAATCTCCTTGATTGCTAGTGATGTTTGGCTGCAAGTTTTTTTCTGCGGTCCGTCCACCCGCGCAATCTGAAATCCGATTCGATCGTTTTTGCAAGTGTGAGAGCGGAACAAAACATTTTCGAGTCATCGCGGGGCTTCAATTCGTCATCCTGCCCATACGAAAGCGTCAAACACCCGCTTCGATTCGAAGTTCAGACGCCGATAGAGTTCGACCGCGCGACTATTCGCTTCGGTCACTGTGAGTGAAAGCATGGAAAATCCCCGCTTCCGGAGATTGCCTACCGTCGCGGCGAGCAGTGATTCGCCAATTCCGTGGGAGCGATATTCCGGCAAAACGCAAACCTGCGTGACATGCCCTACGTCGCCGCGAACCCGAGAACATAGGATCAGCCCAATCAGATTCTTCGCCTTGCGATCCACAGCGGCGAATGACGATTCGATATCGAATAGGCCGCATCCTGGAAAGCGGACGATGTTATTCAGAAAGCGCAGCGACCCAGTCAGCGTGTGATATTGATCGTTGATCTGTGCATCGACGTGGCCGCGATACGCCGCGGTGATCACGGCGGCCGCTGGCTGATAATCGGCTTCCGTCCAGCGCCGAATCTCGACATCGGGATGCTTCGCTGGAACCGGCACCGGGCCGCCCAATCCGAGAGTCATGAAGAGCCGCGGATGACGCTGGAATCCCTGATCCAAGAACGGTCGCGCCACACTGCCCGCCTCATGCGCCAACAGCTGTGCCTCGACGCGGTGAATTCCAGGAGACTGCTGCAGCGTCTCGATTACGTGCGTCAGCAGTTTCAGTTCTACCTCGCGCGGGTTCGCAAGCCGCCCTCCGTTCGCCACAAAAAGATCGCCAACCACTCCCTTGCTGCCTTCGTACACAAAAAAGCTGTAGCCGAAAATACGGCCGCGGTCGATGGCGGCATACCCTGGAAGAATTTTCGCATCGACGTAGCGCAGGATCATCTCCGCAGACCCACTGTAGTCCCAGGAAAGCAGACTTCCCCACACTCGCGATTCATCATCGAGCAAAGGGCGCATATCCACGGAAGAAAAATGCCGAAGGTCGAGAATCTCCAAGGGGCTCCTACAAAGTTGGCCACACTATTGCGGCATCATTCCGGATGGCAGGCTCGGAGTTTAGTGCTGTTAAACCCGAGGCAAACCAGCAGAGCGTGCTGCGTCTGACAGGCCCATGATAAAGGATTCTACTGTGCAGGAACCGTGCCCGCTGCGCCAATCCAGTAATAGTCTATGCGCTGAGCGGCATAATGTCCGAGGTAAGAGACGTGACGGCCCGGCAGGAGCCTCGCGATTTCCAACTGCGAATTCTCCGGCGCAACCAGTAAATGCTCTCCTTGCAAAATCCCTTCCCAGTCGTAGTTGACGGTCAGCCGGTTGCGGTAAAAGGTAAGTCCATATTCCAACTCGCGTGGCACATGGAAAACCGCGAGCGGCAGCGAACGCGTTTCCATACTGGCGATTTCCAGAGACAGAGGGCGGGCCGAAAGTTTCTGGTCAAGCGACGCCGAGCCGAGTTTCAAAACTGCTCCCACGGTAAGCACGACCGGGATCAACGTAACGAAACGCAACATACGCAGACCCGCCTTGTGCACCAGAGTCAGCACAATTCCGGCACACAGCACAAACCCCACTCCGAGTGCGATCAGTATCGGTTGCCCCCCGGGCAAACGATGCTGTGTGAGCAAATAAGCGACCAGTAAAGCTGGAATGATCGGAGCAGCCGCCAGCAATCCATGCAGCACGGCAAGCGATTTTGCGACCGACCCGTTCTGCGATTCTTTCTGCTCAAGGCGCTGCCTCAAATAGTCCGTCAACAGCAATGCTCCTGCCGGAAGCGCGGGCAAGATGTATCCAGGCAGTTTTGATTTCGAGATCGAGAAAAATATCAACGGGACGATTAACCAACAGCTCACGAACATGCTGAACTGATATTCAAAATCAGTTGCGTGAATCTCGGGCGATTTTCGTTTTTCCCACCATGATCGGACCGCTTGAACTAGAGCCTTGGTCCCGAAGACCGTCCACGGAATCAGCGCCAGCGCAGTGACAGGCAGGTAATACCAGATCGGTTCGGTGTGGTGATAAAGATTTTTCGAGAACCGCGCGAGATTATGTTCGACGATGAATTCGTGGAAGAAAGTTGGATTGCGAATTTGGACCGCGAAATACCAGGGCAGCGCTATGACGCAGAAAAGAAAGATCCCCGGCAGCCAGAGAATTTTTAAAATCAGGCGCAAATCGCGAATGGTGGCCGAATAGAGCGCGATCACCAAGAATGCCAGAAAGGTCGCCACCGGCCCCTTGGCCAGCACTCCTAAACCCATAAAGCCGTAAAAGAGGGCGAGATAAATTCGTTTCCCACTCTCCCGCCAGGCCCACCAGCCGAGCATTCCGATGGTGAACGCCGCCGCCAGCGCCATATCCATCGACGCAGCGCGAGCATAGCCGATGATTCCGGCACAAGAAGCAGAAACCAGCGCGCCGTCAACTTCCAATCCGCATCGAAAATGGCGCAGGAAAAAGTAAACGGCCAGCACGAGGAATGTCGCGTCGAGCGCCGAGGGCAACCTTGCGGCCCAGTCGCTCACGCCAAAAAGCTTGTATGCCACCATGGCCTGCCAGTAATAAAGCGGCGGCTTTTCCAGCCATGGTTCTCCGCCCAGCACCGGGGTGATCCAATCACGGCGCTCCAGCATTTCGCGCGCGACCTGCGCGTAGCGCGGCTCATCCGCGCCGATCACGCCAAACTGCCCCAGCCCATAAAAAAACAGGAATGCGCAGAAGCCCGCAAGCAACAGAGAGTCGGCGCGGGTACGATTGGTCATCGCGTGGGGATTCGAGCAGCCGCAGACATCGGCGGTTGGAGTGCTGATTCCTCGATTGTTGATTGCAGATTGAAAACCCTCATCGCCAGTACCTACGAACGCCTTCAATCGACAATCAAGAATTCAGCAATTCACAATTGCCCATTACTGCACGGAAGGACCGCGGCGCAATGACTCGAGAACCTCGCGCACTGCATCGGCCCGGGGCCCGTCCACCGAGCACCCGCTCGCGCACTCGTGGCCGCCTCCGCCGAATCCCTCCGCTACTTGCGCCACATCGAGCTTGCCTTTGCTGCGCAGGCTCACTCGAAAACGTCCGTCGGGGAGCTCGCGGAAAAATGCCGCGACCTCAATCTCTCCAATCGAAAGCACGTAGTTCACCAGGCCTTCGCAGTCTTCTTCCTTCGCGCCCCAGCGCTCCATCTGTTCCAGGGTCACCCAGGTCCAGCCAATGTGGCCCTCAGTATTAAGGTTGCGCAGAGCTTCTCCGAGCAGCCTCATCTTGGCGACAGAGTGCGCGAAATAAATGCTACGAGCGCAATGCGAAGGGTCGGCTCCGGCCAGCACGAGTTCACGTGCCAGAGCGAACGTATGTTCGTTGGTCCCTTCAAACATAAACGAACCAGTGTCGGTCATCAGCGCCGTGTAAAGGCAGGTCGCGATATCAGGAGAAAACGGCGTTCCCGCTTCACGCGCCAAGCGGAAGACCATTTCTCCAGTGGCCACGGCGTGCGGATCGATCCAGTTCACATCGGCGAACGGACGCCCGCTGACGTGATGATCGATGCTGATCAGAAATCGATCTTCCAACCCCTCCAGGCGCGTGCGATGAATGCTGTCGCATTCCAAAATAATCGCTGCTTCGTAACTGCCGGAGACGCGATCGGCTTGCAGCACTTGATCGGCAAAGGGCAGCGCACGATAGATTCGCGGCACACCGTCGTGCAGCACAACATCCGCCTGCTTTCCCATGGCACGCAGGATTTGGCAGCACGCCAGAGCCGAGCCGATAGCGTCGCCATCGGGCCGCGCGTGCGAAGTAAGCACGAAACGGTCGCGCTGCTCAAACTGCCGGAGAACATCCTGCAAGATGGTGCTCATGCCTTTTTCTTCACTGGTTCGGCGCGAGGCTTCGTTCTTTTCTTTGCCCGCGCCAGCAATTCTTCTACCCGCGCCTTTTCTCGCTCCGAACGATCCAACCGAAAATACAATTCAGGCGCGCGCCGCAAGCGCAACCGCTCCACTAATTCATGACGTATATATTCTTTCGCAGCGAGCAGTCCCTCGAGGCTTCGCTCCGCTTCCTGGTCGTCGCCATCAACGTCGACCAGAACCTGCGCTGAGCGTCCGTCATCCGCGACAAGCACTGCAGTCACTCCCACCAGCCCGATCCGCGGATCGGCGAGTTCGCCCTCCACCAGCGTTTCGATCTCTTCACGCAAGGCCTCGCCCAACCGCCCGCGATGATATTTCAGCCCGCGCTTCTCCACAGCCACCACCTCGAAGTAAAACGCATGAGAATATCAGAAAATCGTCTGCCCGTGTTGGCCGGGAAGTCTAGGTAGTGGGCTAATCCCGTGTTGCTGATTCTTTAGGCAAACGGCGCGGCATCCTCACCCTTCGGCGAATTAGTACCTCGAATCCTCTAATCGACTGCCTCAGCCCTCGCCGTTCTTCAGCGGTCTTAGCATCCGCGAATCTTAGTTTAGCGTCATCCAAGAATATTTCCCATCCTGTGCGTTTTTGTGCTTTACTTTCATCCGTGTTACACACGATAATAGCCTCCATTATGACAGTGAATTACGCGCAAGTCGTGAACGATTCCAGAGAGGAATTGAAACAGTTAATCCAAAGACGCGAGTCCGTAGACAGGCGAATTAACGAACTCAGGCTTGCGTTGCGTGCTCTCGTTCGCTTCCTAGCCGACGAAGGGCAGAGGCAACAGGTTTTGAAAGAAGTAGCCGACGCCCGCAGGACTACCCCGTCTCTGACGGACGCCGTGTCCGAACTCCTTGCTCGTGCGCCCAACGGCCTGAACAGTAACCAAATTCGTGAGCAGCTTGAGGAATCGGGCTTTGATCTGGAAGGCTACTCGCAACCGCTTGGGGCGATTATGACCACGGCGCAGAGGCTTGTAGACAGCGGGAAAGTAAAGCGGCCTGCGACTAAACGTGGAAAGTCCGTAATTTACAAGTGGGTTGCGGCGGGTGAAACGCTTAAGAATTTTGAGGATTTGGCTGAGGAAGAACGGTCCAAGCGCAAATGACTTTAGCGTCAAATACGAACCGCTCAGTGCTAGTAACACTGAGCGGCAAGAGAAAGGCGGAAAGCAATGAAGATCGTAATCAAGATACGCTTCAGTGCCAACGGTCCAACGGTGGAAGTAACCGTTTATCCACCCTAGCGGGTAAACCCTAACGTAATGCGCCCCGGCTTCTGTTTCAGCAGGAGTCGGGGCTAATCCAAAGCGCGGAGCAAACCACACCTCAGACCCTAAGCTATTTTGGCTGGTTTCTTCGCATAACGCAAGCGGAGAAACCACATGACATGCACCCGATGCGAACACCACTCCTGCAAGAAATTCGGAACCTACGGCAAGCGAAAAGTCCAACGTTGGCGATGCAATTCCTGCCACGCGACATTTGCCGATCCTATTAGCCCCAAGCCTCTTGGCTCCCACAATACCGATCCCGAAGTTGCGGCAAAGGCTCTTGCCTTGATGCTTGAGGGAATGAGCATTCGGGCAATCTCTCGTTTCACGAGATTGCACAAGAACACGATCCTGTCTCTTATGGTCACGGCGGCTACGAATGCGCGGCGTGTTTTCGATTCCAAGGTGCGCGGCGTCAGAGCAAACTATGTGCAATGCGACGAGGTGTGGTGTTTTGTTGGCAAGAAAGCGCGCCACGTTCGCAGCGACGATCCCGCCGAACTTGGTGACCAGTGGATTTTCATCGCACTGGACGAGGAAACCAAACTCATCCCTTGTTTTGAGATTGGCAAGCGTACAAAGGAAACCACGCTGGCATTCCTTTCCGATTTGCAGACGCGCCTTGCGGAGCGCCGGTTCCAACTGACCACCGATGGCTTTCACTTTTACGAACGTGGCGTGGAAGATGTGTTCGGCGGAACCGTAGACTTCGCCCAGCTTGTAAAGCTGTACGGGGATTACGGCCAGCATGGGAATGAAAGGTACTCCCCAGGACACATCACGGAGGTTATATCCAAAGTCCGCGACGGACGGCCCGATCCCGCGCATATCAGCACGTCGCACATCGAACGGTCGAATTTGAGTTTGCGTATGCATTTGCGTCGTTTCACCCGGCTAACGAATGCGTTCTCCAAGAAACTCGACAACCTCAAGGCTGCCGTCACTCTCTATTTCGCGTGGTACAACTTCTGCCGCGTACACCAGACGTTGCGCGTAACTCCGGCTATGGAAGCGGGTCTAGCCGATCACGTTTGGACAATCGGAGAACTGCTCACGCGGGGCGGCGTATAATCTCGCCCGGTTGCTCGTTCATGGCTTCCCGCAGGGCGTGCAATGGCCGCATATAGCCGAGATGCATTTCGTGAGCCTTATCGATTGCCTCATCCAAACCGTAGTCTTGGGCAAGGGAGATAAACATGACCTCAGCGGCAGACTTATTTGGCAAACTCATAAACACATGGCGAAACGGTCCCACGATAGTGAATGGCCGTTTTTCTAGCCCGTAATTTAGTTTCTCGTTCATCGGCTCCGTAGCAGGAATAACCCCAGCGTCGCTAGATATTGCGGGCGACAATGAATGGGGGTTGACGGTACAACTCGCCGGAGCACGGGTAGACATTAAACCGATAGACGCAGGCCTGACTATGGAGCTGGCAGTCATCTTCCCATCCGGCGCACTCTTGCGATTGATGCAACTCAGCAAATAGCGAATAATTGACAGCATGGTTTTCCTCCTGAAACGCGAAACCCGCCTCTCGGCGGGCTGTGTAAACACTCGAATGGTCGTCTCTATGTTCCCTTAACTAAGTCAACGATCTTTACTTTCAAAGTATCCGCAATGATCTTGAGAGTCTGAATCGTGACGTACAATTGTTTCGCTGGATGGCCCTCAATCCGTACCACCGAGTAATCCTCTGTATCAATCCAGAGCTTCCCCTCGAACAAATACTTGTCTTTCCGCTTGGGCCGGACGGCGGCCACGAAGCAACGATATCGACCCACCTGTTGTTCGCCTAATAGATTTAAGGAGTAGTTGTCAGCCGAAATAGCGCTGTCATGATGTTCTTTTCCAGCTGCCGTTTCGATCTCACTTTTTATCAGAGGATTCAGCGCCATGTGCCGTACCACACTAGAGCCCGACTCGGAATCAACTCTGAATGTCTTCGAGTCCGGCGCGAGAAACTCCATGCGTCCGACTTCCTCTGCGTGCACCTTGCCTTTTAGATCGATAACCCGATAGGTCCTCAGGACGCTATAGTCATGCAGGGCCGACCTGCGTTGCTGGTTATGCGCGGCAAGTTCAGCGAATACTTCGGTTTCAGTTACCCCGGGCCTCAATGGCTCAATGACCGTTGACAGCTGTGGCAACTCCGCTTCAGCAGCCTGAACGTCCGTAACCGTTGCGAGCATGGTTATCGCAACCATCGCGGCGGTTCCAAGTGAGAACGCGAGTTTACTGTATGACATTGCTCGATCCTTTCGCCTCATGTCTCTTTCTCCAGTTCAACAAAACTTCAAACCCTCACTCTGTCGGCGGGGCGGCCGGCTTTGCCGGTTTAGGCTTCAGGGCAGGTTTTTGGCTTTCTATCGGCACCTCAAACGATTGACCCAAAATGTCGTTGTAGCGAATTGTGTGTTTTCCCACGAGCACCAGCAGTTCGCGCCCCGCAATGTACTTCACGGTCTCCTGGCCCAGCGGTGGCGTGTAGAGCACGACATAAATCGTGTCGCCTACTTTGACTGAAACGTCGTAGCTGACGGCGCCAGTGGTCGCGCCGCCGGCATCCTGATGAGTCTTAACCTCAGTGATCGTTCCCACCTGATACTTTGACGTGGATTGGCCGAAAGCCGAAAACGTTGTCAAGGCGATACAAAACACGATCGCTAGCCTAAACATCGTTGCTCCTCTCTTCTGGGCGCGTACTGATCGCCACTGGTTGTGCCACTTTGACAGAAACGTCATAACCATTGACACCAGAACCGCTACCTCTATGGTCCGCCATGCGCTGACAGAAAGGCGAATAAACGGTTGGGTTAACGACTCTCCTTGAGGTAATGGGTGGTGATGTCAAAGCCTTGTCTTTCTTTGCGCAATAGCCTCAATGATGCTGTCCACCCGCTATGGAAAGCACTTGTGTTGCCAACTGCAGGAATTTAGACCCACATTGACCGCTCTTGTGGAAGCCCGCATGCAAGCAGCAGCGCTGAACGGTTCACACTCGGATGAATTCCAATTTGCTTGAGAGACCTAGAAAGAGGAATTGCGGCCTCCGGATCAGAACGGCCCAGAGGAGCAGACAAAGCAGGGCCATTCGGATGGCCTCGACTCGCCTGCCTACCACGTTCGGTGTATTCGACCTGATTGGCTTTGAGCGCGCCAACGTGGACCACGGAAAGACTGAGAGTGCCCTCCTCCTGACTCTTGGCAATCTGCAAAATCGAGCGCCTTTGTTACGTATTCATTCTCAATGCCTGACTGGAGAAGTGCTCGGATCCCTGCGCTGTGATTGCCGAGGGCAATTGGAACTCGCGATGTCGGCCATCGCAGACGAGGGATCGGGTCTGGTGATCTACGAGTATCAAGAGGGCCGTGGCATCGGGCTCATGGCAAAACTTAGAGCTTATGCCTTGCAGGACAAGGGTCTCGATACGATCGAAGCGAACGAAGCTCTGGGTTTTGACGCCGACTACCGTGATTTCAGCTTGGCCGTGGCTATCCTGCATGAACTCAAAATCCGGCAGGTCCGTCTGATGTCAAACAACCCGCAAAAAGTTGAAGTGCTGACAAAGGGTGGAATCGAAGTCATCGAACTGATCGCTTGCGAAGCACCGCCCAGCCCTTATGCATTGCCATACTTGCGAACCAAGAAGAAAAAGATGGGGCATTCGCTCACGATCGTGTGATCGATTGGAGGAATTACCCTTAATCGGAGCACCTATGTCTAGTCAGCAGCTTAGCGCGGTGGACCTACTTATTTCGCCCGAAGTTTCGCGTCTGCCCGGCGGTGATGAGCGCTGCCTTGTCACCCAACCACCAAAGTTCGCGGGGATCGAAAAGTCGCTCGAGGAGTTGCGATCCGGGCGCATGATCGTCATCGCCGATGATGAGGATCGTGAGAATGAAGGTGACCTCGTGATCGCGGCAGAGATGGTCACTCCTGAAGTAATTAATTTCAT
>Ga0210405_10002903_pt1 | contig 17330 bp, 8 predicted proteins | sample IncBWH11MmetaG_FD_155492 | JGI IMG/M metagenome (GOLD analysis project Ga0210405, IMG submission 155492) | Forest soil microbial communities from Barre Woods Harvard Forest LTER site, Petersham, Massachusetts, United States - Inc-BW-H-11-M | ecosystem: Environmental > Terrestrial > Soil >... | reverse complement strand
AGGAAATTGAAGAGATTGGGGTGCGCGACCGGAAACATTTGTCGGAAGAGGGCGTGGTGATTCCGATTATCGCGATTGACAAGCACACGGGGCGGGTGGAGTCGGCGCCGGAGATTGTGACGCGCGGGTTGATGAGCGAAAACGGGAATGAAATGCTGGCGGGGGCGCGGGAATGCGTGGCGCGGACTGTCGAGAATTCGAATCTCGAGGAGCGGGCGGACTGGTCGGTGATTAAGGAAAAGATCCGCGTGGATTTGAAGAGATATATTAACAAGCAGACGTCGAAGAGGCCGCTGATTTTGCCGGTGATTTTGGAAGTGTAGGAAGAGTGGCCGGTGGCCAGTGAAGAGGGAAAAAAGATACCGCTGAGACGCAGAGGGTTCGCAGAGAAGATGAGTACGAGCGGTGATGACTGGTACGTCGAACGCAGTGGAAGTACCCGCCTGAATTGAGTCATAAATAAGAAAAGTAAGCTTTGGGAAGCATAGGTTAAAATCGAAAACCTATGACGCACGCGGAAACAACTGCGACAAACAGTGACGGGCCAGCCGGTCCGGGGAGCCCGGTGGCGGCATCGCGGGCTACGTTTGTATTTATTATTGTTACGGTGACGCTGGATTTTCTGGCGTTTGGGATTATTGCGCCGGTTTTGCCGAACCTGATTATTGCGTTTGAGGGCGGGAACATGGCGCGGGCTTCGGATATCACGGGATATTTCGGGTTCGCGTGGAATCTGATGCAATTTCTATTTTTGCCGGTGCTGGGGGCGTGGAGCGACCGGTTCGGACGGCGCCCGGTGATCCTGATTTCGTGCCTGGGATTGGGGCTGGATTATATTTTCATGGCGCTGGCTCCAACGTTGCGATGGTTGTTTGTCGGACGGCTGATTTCCGGGATTACGGCGTCGAATGTGTCGACGGCGTTCGCTTACATAACGGACATTACGGCGCCGGCAGAGCGGGCGAAAAAGTTTGGGCTCCTGGGGGCGGCATTTGGCGTGGGATTTGTGGTGGGTCCGGCGGTGGGCGGACTGTTGGGTCAATACAACCTGCGCGCACCGTTTTGGGCGGCCGCCGTGCTGAGCCTGGCGAATTTTCTGTATGGATTGTTTGTGTTGCCGGAATCGTTGCCGAAGGAACGGCGGGCGAAGTCGGCGTGGCACATGGCGAATCCGATGGGATCGCTAACATTACTGCGGTCGCATCCGGAGCTAGCGGGGTTGTCGATCGTGGTGTTTCTATATTACCTGGCGCACCAGGCGCTGCAAAACGTGTTCGTGCTGTACACCGAGTATCGATACGGATGGAATACGAGAAGCGTGGGAATCTCGCTGGCGGTGGTGGGTGTGTGCGCGGTGATTGTGTCGGGCGGGATGGTGGGGCCGTACGTGAAGAAAGTGGGAGAACGAATTGGATTGATGTCGGGCCTGTTGTGGGGCGTGCTGGGATTCGCGGGATTTGCGCTGGCGTCCCAAGGCTGGCAAATGCTGGCGGCGATTCCGTTCATTGCGTTGTGGGGAGTGGCGGGACCGTCGGTACAGTCGCTGATGTCGCAGCGGGTGGATCCAACGTCGCAGGGGAAACTGCAAGGGGCGATCAATTCGTTGCGAGCGTTGACGGGGATGCTGGGGCCGCTGTTGTTTACGCAGGTATTTTCGGCGGCGATTTCACCAACGGCGCGGATTCATTTGCCTGGGGCGCCGTATTATCTGGCGGCGGCCTTGTTGACGTGCAGCTTGCTGATGTCCGTGGTGGTGACGCGGGGTCAGGCGGTGAGCAGTGCGGTGACAACTTCCTAAAAGAAAGATTTTTAACACAGAGCACACAGAGGTCGGAACACCGAGGCCACAGAGAAGATGGCGCCGGGGGAAAATTTGATGGGGTGAATCGGGTTTATTGATTCTGACGGCGCGGGGGTATAGGCTTGTTTTTGCCCATGCGCAGGAGCAGCGAGAAGGAGGCGGGATAAACCCGCCCCTACACAAGATTCGGGATTGGAGGAGGAACGGTTATGGCTACAGCGACTACGGTGATTGAACCTAAAGTGAAGGTATCGGCTACGAAACTTTTGATTAATGGGAAGTGGGTGGATGCGGCTTCGGGGAAGACGTTTCCGACGATTAATCCTTCCACGGGCGAAGTGATTACGCAGGTGGCGGAGGCGGATGCGGCGGATGTGGATAAGGCGGTGGCGGCGGCGCGGGCGGCGTTTGAAAAGGGGGCTTGGCGGAAGATGTCGGCCTCGGCGCGCGGCGTGTTGATGAACAAGCTGGCGGATTTGATTGAGAAGAACATTGAGGAGTTGGCGGAACTCGAGGCGCTCGACAACGGGAAGCCGTACCAGGTAGCGCTGGCGGCGGATTTGCCGCTGACGATTGCTTGCTACCGGTATTACGCCGGGTGGGCGGACAAGAATCAAGGAAAGACGATTCCTGTGCAGGGTCGGTATTTCACGTACACCAAGCATGAGCCGGTGGGCGTGGTGGGGCAGATTATCCCGTGGAATTTTCCGCTGCTGATGCAGGCGTGGAAATTGGCGCCGGCGCTGGCGGCGGGTTGCACGTCGGTGTTGAAGCCGGCGGAGCAGACTCCTTTGACGGCTTTGCGTGTGGGCGAATTGATGCTAGAGGCGGGATTCCCGGATGGCGTTGTGAATATGCTGCCGGGGTACGGGCCGACGGCGGGGGCGGCGATTGCGCGGCACATGGATGTGGATAAGGTGGCGTTTACCGGGTCGACGGAAGTGGGCCACCTGATTATGCGGGCGGCGGCCGATTCGAATCTGAAGCGGGTGACGCTCGAGTTGGGCGGGAAGAGCCCGAACATTGTGTTTGCAGATGCGGACATGGACAAGGCGATTGAGGGAGCGCATTTTGCGCTGTTCTTCAATCAGGGGCAGTGCTGCTGCGCGGGGTCGCGCTTGTTTGTGGAGGAGAAGTGCTACGACGAGTTCGTGGAGAAGAGCGCGGCGCGAGCGAAGCGGCGGACCGTGGGCAATCCGTTTGACAAGAACACGGAGCAGGGCCCGCAAGTGGACCAGGAGCAGTTTAATAAGGTGATGGGGTACATCGAGGCTGGGAAGCAGGATAAGGCCAAGTTGGTGGCGGGCGGAAACCGAGTTGGCAACAAGGGATATTTTATAGAGCCGACGGTGTTCGCGGACGTCCAAGACAACATGCGGATTGCGAAGGAGGAGATCTTTGGGCCGGTGATGTCGATTTTGAAGTTCAAAGATCTTTCGGAAGTGGTGGAGCGGGCGAACAAGTCGCTATATGGATTGGCGGCGGCGGTTTGGACGCAGGACATCACCAAGGCTCATGCGATCGCGGATGGCGTGCGTGCCGGGACGGTGTGGGTGAATTGCTACGACGTTTTCGATGCCGCGGCGCCGTTTGGCGGGTTCAAGCAGTCGGGAATCGGACGGGAGTTGGGAGAGTATGGGTTGGCGAATTATACGGAGGTTAAGACGGTTACGGTGAAGCTGTAGAAGAAAGCCGTCGGCCATAAGCCATAAGCGAAGAGTTGGCCACCTGAAGGTGGCCGCTACACAAGACGACCGCGAAAAGATAGGATGAGTTGGGAAAGGGGTCCAGTGCGCTGGGCCCCTACTTTTTTATGGCGATTGTTACGCGACAGTATGAAGCGAAGGATTTCGGACGGCTGCATAAGCTGGACCAGGAGTGTTTTCCGCCGGGGATTTCGTATAGCAAGTGGTCGCTGCATTATTATTTGAGTTTGCCGGGGGCGGATTGTTTGGTGGCGGAAGAGGGGAAGCGGATCGCGGGATTTATCCTGGCGGAGGAAAATCCGCCGCTCGGGCACATTATTACTTTGGATGTGGCGGAGGGGTTTCGGAGGAGAGGGGTGGGGACGGTGCTTTTGCGGGAGATGGAACAGCATTTTGCGTTTCAGGGGGTGCAGTCGGTGTTGCTGGAGACGTCGGTGGAAAATGAGAGTGGGATTGCGTTCTGGGAGCGGCATGGATATCGTACGGAGGCGGTGGTGAAGAAATATTATTTGGGGAAGATTGATGCGTATGAGATGAGGAAGAAATTGGAAAAGGGAAAATAGAAAAGAGAGGAAATAAGGATAACGCAGAGACGCAGAGAACGCGAGCGTTCGCAGAGAAGAGAAAAGCGAAAGCACGGGCAGGAATGGTTGTGCCATGAGTTATGGGAAAATGTGTCGCGCCTACGGCGCTTGAGGAGTTTTTTGCTTTTGTACCCAGCCCTTACGGGCTGGGCTAATTTCTGCCGCGCCTCCGGCGCTCAGGAAAGAAAACTACCAGGAGAGAATGCGTGAACGATTACTTGTTGAGTGTGATTTTGGGGGTGGTGGAGGGGTTGACGGAGTTTTTGCCGGTCAGTTCGACGGCGCATCTGCGGATTTCGGAGGCGCTGCTGCATCTGGATTTGGGGAGCGCGTATTGGAAGATGTATACGATTGTGATTCAGTTGGGGGCTATTTTGACGTTGCCGATTTATTTTCGGGGGAGGATTGCGAAGTTTCTTTCGGCGTTCCCCAAAGGCGAGCGCGGCGACCGCACGATTTTGACTCATCCATTGAGCTTGGTGATCATCGCGTTTGTGGTGACGGCGATACCGGCGTTTTTGATGACGAAGATTATCGGGAAGCATTTGGAGAGCTTGTACATCATTGGGAGCGCGTTGCTGATTGGCGGGATTGTGATGTGGTTTGTGGATGCGAGGAATGCGAAGGCGGAGGCGGCGGGAGAGAAGGCGGCGGGGGGCGGTGTGATTCGGGTCTGGCACATGGAGGATATGAGTTTGGGGCAGGCGGTTTGGATTGGGGCTTGCCAGATATTGTCGGCGGTGTTTCCGGGGACTTCGCGGTCGATGTCGACGATTGCGGCGGGACAGTTGGCGGGGATGTCGCGGGCTTCGGCGCTGGAGTTTTCGTTTTTTCTTTCGATACCGACGATGGTGGTGGCTACTTGTTATGACTTGCTGAAGTCTGTGGTGGGGAAACATGCGGACGCGATTTCGGTGGCGCATATTGATTCGCATGGCTGGATTGTTTTGGGGATTGGGTTTGTGGTGTCGTTTGTTGTGGCTTATGGATCGGTGGCCTGGTTTATGGGGTATGTGAGGCGGAGGGGATTTGCGCCGTTTGCGATTTACAGGATTATTTTGGGGGTGGCGGTTTTGTATTTTGCTTCGCGGATGGGCTGATGAATAGAGAAGAAACTTAACGCTGAGTTCGCTGAGGACGCAGAGAGAGCAGAGGAAGCGCAGAGAAGAGAAGCAAGAGCACAGGCAGGAGTGCCTGTGCCACGTTGGGGATTCTAGATTTGGAAACATGGTGGAAGACGGGCTTGTGCGAGGGGCTGGATTTGTTATGATTTGGGTGTTCCTCGTGAGCAGGGGCTACAGCGCCACTTCCTGCTCGGCGACACAGCGGAATTGTTGTGCTCGCATGTACTCAGCCTTCCCCGGCTATAAGAGCGGGCCGAGCAAGCTCGGCCCCTACAAAGGCAAAACCGAAAGCGCCCGCCTGAGAAGGTGGTCGCTCCATCGGGGCTGAGGAGAATTACGTGCGCTTCCTTACACCTACTGAAAATAAACGGCTGAATGAGCTGATTGGATTTTTGTGCGTTGCTGTGGCTGTCCTGATTGGACTGGCCTTGATTTCGTATTCTCCGAGGGATGCGGCGTTCAATGTGAGCGCGACGGGCGGAGAAGATCACATCACGCGCAACTGGATGGGGCCCGTGGGGGCGTATTCGGCCGACCTGTTGTTCCAGATATTTGGGTTCGCGGCGTTTCTGATTCCGGTAGCGATGGGGATACTGGGTTACCGGTGGTGCCGGAGCCGGGCGATCGATTCGCAGGTGGCGACGCTGTCGGGGTATGTGCTGCTGATGTTGTCGCTCCCTTCCCTGCTGTCGCTGTTGCGCTTTGTGCCAGACGTGCGCGGGGCGGTGCCGCCGGGAGGAGTGCTGGGGACGCTGCTTTCGCACGGATTGCAGAGTGGATTTAATTTTGGGGGCGCGCTGCTGGTGGCAGGGTCGCTGCTGATTGTGTCGCTGTTCATGACCACGAGATTTTCGTTCAGCGGGGCGCATGCCTGGGCGAGCAGCAACAAGGGGCCGCTGGGGAAGATCGAGAAGATGGGGATATTGCAGCGGGCGCAGGCGCGTTGGCAGGATTGGCGGGAAGAGCGCGAGCAGGAGCGGATGCGGCGGGCGGTGGAAGAGCGACGGATTGGGGGACGGAAGCCGGTGGCTCCGCAGATTGCGGGCAAGGGGCAACCGGAGAAGGAAGAGCCGAAAGGGATCAAGCTGGAGGATTTGAGCGACATTTTCAAGAGGAAAAAGTCCTCAGCTGTGGCGGAGAAGGATGGCGAGGAAGAGGACGCGAGGCACAAGACGCCGATTATGGTGCTGAACAAGGAGAAACCCTTCGCTGGCGCACTGGGTAAAGGCGATCCGAAGATTGCCAAGGGGAATGCGAACTACAAGTTGCCGTCGATCAATTTGCTACGCGAGGGCGAGGGCAGCCACAAGCTGGACGAGAACGAACTGAAATACAGGGCGCGGGCGATTGAGGAGAAGTGCCACGAGTTTGATGTGGAAGGGCGCGTGACGCAGATCAACCCGGGACCGGTGGTGACGACGTTTGAGTTCAAGCCGGAGGCGGGGATCAAGTACAGCCGGATTATCGGGTTGACGGAGGATTTGTGTCTGGCGCTGCAGGCGGAGTCGATCCTGATTGAGCGCATACCGGGAAAATCGACAATCGGGATTGAAGTGCCTAATGACCGGCGGGAGACGATTGCGCTGCGGGAGATTATCGAGGCACAGGAGTTTGCGAATTCGCCGAGCAAGCTGACGCTGGCAATGGGGCGGGATTTGCACGGGCGGATCCGGGTGACGGATCTGGCGTCGATGCCGCACTTGCTGATTGCGGGATCGACGGGTACAGGGAAGAGCGTGTTCATCAATTCGCTGATGATGTCGATTTTGTATAAGGCGACCCCGGATGAAGTGAAGATGGTGCTCGTGGACCCGAAGCGGCTGGAACTGAATTTGTATGAGGGGATTCCGCACTTGATTGCACCGGTGGTGACGGACCCGAAGGTGGCGTCGAACGTGTTGAGAAACGCGACGCGGGAGATGGAGAACCGGCTGAAGTTGCTTGCTCAGCGCGGGGTACGGAATATCGACCAGTACAACCGGACGTTTCAGAAGCAGCAACCGCTCTCGTTGTTCGAGAATGTGGAGGAGAACGAGCACAAACCGCTTCCCTATTTGATCATCATCATTGACGAGTTGGCGGACTTGATGATGGTGGACACGAATAATGTGGAGGAATCGATTACACGGCTGGCGCAGATGGCGCGGGCGGTGGGGATTCACTTGATTCTGGCTACGCAGCGGCCGTCGGTGGACGTGATTACGGGGTTGATCAAGGCGAACTTCCCTGCCCGGATTTCGTTTCGGGTGGCCAGCAAGGTGGATTCGCGGACGATTCTGGATTCGAATGGATCGGAGTCGTTGCTGGGCAAGGGCGACATGCTTTATTTGCCGGCGGGATCAGCGCGGTTGCACCGGATTCATGGGCCGCTGGTTAGCGAAGATGAGATTACGAGCGTGTGCGATTTCTGGCGGCAGCAGGCGCAGGCGAAATATAACGAGGCCTTGCTGGAGGCGCCGAAGGACGAAGATGGGAAGGTTGCGGGGAGCGCGAAGGGCGGCGGTTCGCAGAGTGCGGCGGAGGCGGAGGCTGGCGGCGAGGATGTGGATGATGATTTGTACCAGGATGCGGTGCGAATTTGTCTCGAGATGGGAAGGGCTTCTACTTCGACATTGCAGCGGAGATTGCGGATTGGATATGGGCGGGCGGCGCATTTGATTGATTTGATGGAGAAGGATGGGATTGTGGGGCCGCCGGATGGGACGCGTCCGAGAGAGATGCTGAAGGATCGGGGATGGATGAAGGAGTTTGATGACGCGCAGGGATGAGGGAGTGAGGGGTTAAGAGACCAAGCGTTTGGTTTGTTGGATCACCTGAATTCTCAAAGGAAATAGCCGAGGGTGGTGAAACAAGAGCGCGGGTGTTGGTGTGTTCGTTTGATTTGAGGCGGGAGAGAAGAAAGCCTAACGCAGAGACGCAGAGGGCGCAGAGGAAGCGCAGAGAAGAGAACCCAAGAGCACAGCCAGGAATGGCTGTGCCACCGGGAGAAGAGATACCCAAGAGGGCGGCGTGAAGCCGCCCCTGCTATTTTGATTCGAGGAATTTGCCGAGGGTGGCGGCGGCGTGTTCGCAGAGTTTGCGGTCGTCGGGGCCGAAGGCGGCGAGGAAGTGGGAGTCGATGTCGAGTTCGCCGATGACTTTGCCGCGGACGAAGACGGGGACGACGATTTCGGATTTGGTTTCGAGCGAGCAGGCGAGATAGTGGGAGTCGGAGTTGACGTCGTCGACGACGATGGTTTTGCCGCTGGAGGCCGCTGCGCCGCAGACGCCCTGATTGAGGGGAATGCGGGTGTGGGGCGTCATGGTGCCCTTGAAGGGGCCGAGGACGAGCGTGTCGCCTCCATCCCTTTCGAGCATGTAGAAGCCGACCCAGTTGTAGCGGGTGAGCTTTTCGTGGAGAAGGGCGACGATGGATTTCATGAGGGCTTCGCCGGAGGAGGCGGATTTGGCGAGCGCGTCGAGTTCGGGCATCAGATCGGTGGATTTTCGCTGTGTGGTGGTCATCGGGATTATTTTAGCGTGTGTGCAGGGTTGGGGGCAAAGGATGGGAGTGCGGTGCTATCGGGGTGAATGTCGTTGTCGTTGCAATCGTAAAAGCGGAAGCTGAGCTTCCGCACTCAAAAGAAAGAAGCGACCGCTACATAAAGAATTGGAAAAAATGGCGGAATTTGACAGCGCTGGGAGTGGACACTAAACTACTAAAGTTGAGTTGCCGGGGTAGCTCATTGGTAGAGCGCCGCCCTGAAAAGGCGGGCGTAGCCAGTTCGATTCTGGCCCCCGGCACCATTTGAAGGTACGTCCCTGGCAAATCCCATTCTCCCCGGCAGCCGCAAAGCAATTCACAGGTGATGATTCAGACGAAGGTCGGCCGGGTCATGAGTGGCGGATCGCCGGATTCAGTTGTTGACTGCCAGGATCTTTGCGAGGTCGTAGCGGCCCCGGAGGTCGGTGTGCGCCTCTTGTTGAACGCTGGTGAGTATGCGTACGGCCTCATTTTGCTGGCGCTGAAATTCCACCTGATTGCCGGTCAGAGAAGAGACTTGCCCCAAAAGAAAATGACATTGGGCGACCAGTTGGTCTGTTCCCATTTTTTCGCCGGCAACGAGGGCGCGTTGGAGTTCTGATTGGGCTTGCGCGTACCTTTTTGTCTGGATGAGCGCTTTTGAAATATACAGGGAGCACTGGAGAGACAAGTATTTCATTCCCGCAGCGTTTGCGGACTCGCGGAGGGATTCCAGATGGCTTACCGGAGCATGTGAGCCCTGTTCCTCCACGTCAAGCTTGGCGAGATTAAAGCTGCTGAGGAGGGCAAGCTCCCGATCCGTCGTCCGGGAAGCCTCATGCTGCGCATCTTTGTAAAGGGGACGAGCGGCCTTAAATTCACCTCGACAGAAATAGCGATCCCCTTGAAAGCCCTTAATCTTCGCTACCAATCCTTGATTCTTCAGCCCTAGCGCGATGCTCTGGGCAGCATCGAGTTGCCTCTGCGCCTCCTCGCTCTTGCCCATCTGGGCGTACACTTCGCCGTAACCGCTCTGAATTTGCGCCAGCCAGAATCCTTGTTCTCCCAACTCCTGAAAGGTCTTAAGAGCGTCGCGGTGAGCGTCGAGAGCCGCCCCGTAACGCCCCTGCAGCCCGAAGACTGTGCCCATGCTGTAGGATTCAATGGCTCCGCCCCGCTTATCACCGATTTTCCGGCGCAATTCAACGGCACGGAGATATTGCGCCAAGGCCTGACCGTAGAGTCCCAGATTGGTGGAAGTTTCGCCCAGGTTGTGGAGGGTGTCGGCGGTGTCGCCGTCCACTTGAAATTTTTCGCGCTTCTGCAAGGCCTGTTCAAAATAGGTATGTGCGTCTTCGTAATCCCCCTTGGCGAGATAAATGTTGCCGATGTTGTTGAGAGCCAGTCCTTGATCTTGCTCACTTCCCAACTCTGTCTCGATTCGGAGAAATTCCTTAAAAAGGTTGAGAGCTTTCTCGTAGTTTCCCTGGTCGTACAGGAGGTTTCCCAGATCGTTGATCGCACCGGCAGTCCCCGCCTTATCGCCAGTTTCGCGCATCAAGTTCAAAGCCTCGGTGTAGCCCTGCAACGCCAGGTCAGGCTTCCCCAGGGTCCGGTTCACCTGAGCGATAGCGCTGAGGCTCTCTGCGATGCCGCTCTTCAAGCCCAACTTCCTTTTGATTTCCAGCGAATCCTGAAAGCTTCGCAGGGCATCGGGCAGCCGATTCAGGAGTTGATAGGCAACGCCCATCGCCTGCTTGATGTCGGCCTGCTGTTCGTCGCGATTGAATTGGGTCGCCAGGTTCAAAGCAGAACTCAAGTAGTCAAGCCCCTTTGCCGAGTCTCCGCTTTTGATCTCCACGCGACCTTGCGCCAAAAGCGCATCCACTCTTTTCGGATCCAGCCCGCGCACCTTGCCGTATGCCTCGCGCGCTTTATCAAAATTGCCAGAATTTTCGTACAAGCCGCCGAGATCAAACAGAATGTCCGTGTCTCCCGGCCGCACTTTGGCCAGCTCTTCATAGCCGGCGATGGCCTTTGGATAATCCTTCATCACCTTTGAGCGCGAGGCGGAAATCAGGAATTTTTCCTGCGGCGGGAGTCCTAACGTCCGGCTGAGATCAACGGCCTTCATGGCAGCGACTTCGGCATCCGTGTCCTGGCCCAATGCCGCATAGGATTCGCCCAGCTTGGAGAAGGCCAGCGCGAAATTCGGGTCTTCCTTCGTGGAAGCGACGAACTGTTTTGCCGCTTCGAGGTTATTCCCGCCGCGCGCCGCCAGCAAACCCTGCTGGAAAGATTGCAAGGCCAGGAGCGAGGTGGAAGACGGTTTGCCGGCTTGAGTCTCCAGATCGTGGATCGCCTTGGAGGAAAGCGAGAGACTGCTTCGGACATCTTTCGCAAGGCTGTCGACAGCTGCGAATAGATTCTTCTCGTTCTCCGCGTCCTGGTGAAACGACGAGCTGTGGCCGTTCTTGATATCCTGGAGCGTCGCTTCGAGGCGCAGGCGATCCCCCAATTTGGCGATTTGTCCCCAGACGATCACTTCGGCATTGCTGTACTCCGCAAGGCGTTCCACCATGTGAGAATCAAGCCTGGCGTCGGGCGCGATATGCAAATCCTGCAGGATCTGGCTGGCGCGGTCCGCCGATACGGTGCGGAGATCTCCCGATTGGCCTATGTCATCGGTCAGCATTTGCGCGACGCTGGAACCCAACCAGTCGAGTTTGGAGTCCGAGGTCGCATTCCGGAAAGGAAAAATGGCGAGCGATTGAAGCGGAATTGCGGCAGTGACGGCCGCCGCGCGCGCCGGTGTCCGCGCTTCGAACTTCTGGCGAAGCAGCAGACCTGCGAGGATGACTAGAAGAAGAACTCCCGCCGCGATGGCCGCCCCTCGCGTCTTTGGGTTTCGTCCCACAGTGCGTTGAAGCGTTGCCCATCGCGAGGCAGAGGCTCCCTGCTTCCAGCGCTCCAGGTCGTTCCAGATTTCCCTGGCCGTTTGATAGCGATGACGCACATCGGTTTCCAGGCATTTGGCCACGACTTCGCTCAGATAGCGCGGTACCTGTGGATCCATTTCCTGGGGCGGCTTCGCGCGTTCGATCGTGCGCCGGAACATCGCGCTTTCCGCGCTCCCTTCCGAATACGGCTTCTTCCCCGTCAGCAATTCGTAGTAGATGATCCCGAGGCTGAACAAATCGGAGCGCGCATCCACATGATCGCCTCGCACTTGCTCGGGGGACATGTAGTCCGGAGTGCCGACCAGAGCACCCGTCATGGTCATTCCAGCGACACCCGCAATGCGGGCGATGCCAAAATCCATCACCAGGATCCTGCCCCGTTTGTCTACCATGATGTTATGGGGTTTCAGGTCGCGGTGGACGACTCCTTCCGCGTGAGCGGCTTCCAGCGCGAGGCACGCTTGTTGAATAATTCCGGCCGATTCGTCGTAACTCAGCTTGCCGCGTTCGTCCATCATGGATTTGAGGTTCTGGCCTTCGATGTACTCCATGGTGATGAACTTGAGTCCAGCGTCTTCACCAAGATCAAAAATCCGAATCACATTTTTGTGGGTGACTTGCCGGGCCAGGATAAGTTCCTGCTTGAAGCGGCGAAGGATGTCGGACTGCTCGGCGAGTTCCGGGCGAACGACTTTAATGGCCACAGAACGATCGAGCTCGCGATCCTTAGCGCGATAAACCGACCCCATACCACCGGTTCCCAGCCGCTCTCGAATTTCGTAGCGGCCGGCGAGAACAAACCCGGGGTTTAGATTTCCTTTGGAGTCCGTGCCCCGCCCGGCGTCTTGAGGCGCGGCCGCTGCCGACCAGTCTTTGGCAAAGGATTGATCCAGGGTTACAGAAGGATCTGCAGCGTCGACGGGGGTTGCGGCGCTCGCAGGAATCGGAGTGTCACACTGCAGACAGCGAGCCGTGGTGGCAGGATTCGAGGCGTGACATTGAGGGCAGTCCATGGGTACTTTCCCGAGGGGATTGGCGTTACGTTACTTCGTCCAGCAAAGGAAAGCAAGTCGGCAGCACTGTTGTCGCAAGCAAGCGTTTTGCGGGCTGGCAGTTTGTCCCAGAACTACTGTTACCGAGCGTTACCCGCTTTTGAGTTGACTTTGTACCGAAGAGGAATAGTATCTCCCCAAATGTCCCCTCGCGCAGGGTCCTTCCCGGAAATCTAAAGATCGAGGCTAATCCCATGGCCAAGAGCACCTCGCAGTTTCCCGTCTTCGTCGCGTTTTTCCTCGCATGTTTGCTATCTCCGTTAGTCCGAGCACAGGCCCCCAACACGCTCATCAGCGTCGCCGGTGGAGGCGGGCTCGCTGGGGGTCCGGCTTTGTCCGCAGCCCTTCCTGAGATCGGCTCGATTGCCTCCGACAGCCATGGTAATGGTTACGGCGTGTCGAGGATTACCTGCGTTGTCTATAAGTACGATCCCTCGGGGAACATTTCGGTTTTCGCTGGAAACGGCGTGTGCAATCCCTCGGGAGATGGCGGCACGGCCGTGCAGGCAGGGTTTCGTTTTCCCATCTCCGTCGCCGTCGATCCTCAAGCCAACGTATACGTCGCGGACTCGGGGGGCCAAGTCGTTCGTAAGATTAATATTGGCACCGGCATAATTACCACGGTCGCTGGCAATGGGAGGGCGGGCTTCAGCGGTGATGGTGGTCCCGCAACTCAGGCTTCGCTTCGCCGTCCAGACAGCATTGCTTTTGACCCCTCCGGAAATCTCTATATAGGTGATCGGCTGAACCGCGTTATACGCCGCGTCGACGCTGTCACCGGCATCATCACCACCATCGCGGGAATTCCCGGACAAGGCGGCGACTCCGGCGACGGTGGGCCGGCCACCGCGGCCCATATCGGCCAGCCTGTCGGCTTGGTTTTTGATGCCGCCGGCAACCTGTTTTTCGCTGAGCTTCTACAGTGTACGATTCGTCGCATTGACGCGGCCACCGGCATCATTACGCGCTACGCTGGAAACCTAACTTGCGGCTACGGGGGTGATGGAGGGCCCGCGCTGAATGCGGTCCTGCATTTTATGGATCAGGGCATTTTGCCCCAACTGGCGTTTGATCTTTCCGGCAACCTGCTGATTACGGATCAGGCGAATAACCGCGTCCGGCAAGTCATCACCGCTACCGGAGTAATTTCCACCATAGCCGGTACGGGGACAGCAGGTTTTTCCGGGGACAACGGACCAGCCATTTCTGCGCAGCTGAATTTTCCCTCGGGCATTCTTGTAAACAACAGCAACCAAATTTTCGTCTCGGACAGCTTTAATAGCCGGGTCCGCCGAATCGATACATCGCAAACCATTATCACCTTCTCTGGCAACGGCTCCATCGGCGACGGCGGCCCTGCCACGTCCGCGATTCTTAGTCCCATGAATGGCCTTACCCACGACAGTCAGGGCAATCTTTTCATAGGTGATTCCAGTGCAAATCTGCTCCGCCAGGTCAACTCCGCCGGCGTCATCTCCACCATTGCGGGTGTGCCTTTCTTTAGTGGACCGGGCGGAGATGGCGGCCCGGCCAGTCAAGCCGACCTCGGTTTTCCCAGCGGCCTGGTCTTTGACAGTCACGGCAGTCTTTTTATCGCCGACCCGGGGAACGCCGAAGTGCGGGAAATCTCGACCGAGGGCGTTATCAGCACCTACGCGGGCAATGCTGCCAACCCCGGTAACGGAGGCGACGGTGGCCCTGCGACGCAAGCTCAACTGCTTGGTCCCTTTGGCCTTGGCATCGACGCGTTCGACAATCTGTACATCGCTGACGGCAACAACAGTAACATCCGCCGCGTCGACGCTGTCACGCATATTATAACGACGGTGGCCGGCAACGGAACGTTCGGCTACAGCGGTGACGGTGGCCCAGCCACAGCCGCGATGATCGGTTTTCCCAGCAACGTCAAAGTCGATTCCCAGGGCAATCTCTTCATTGCGGACTTCCTCATTGGCGTTGTCCGCCGCGTCGACCATTCCACCGGCATCATTACCACCTTCGCGGGAAACGGTTCCTTCCCGTTATCCGGAGACGGCGGCCCCGCCACGGCCGCAGGTATCGGTAGTGTCTGGGGTCTCGCCTTCGACGGCGCGGGCAATCTTTTCTTGACCGATGATTTCAATCAGGCTATTCGCCGCATAGACGCGGTCACCGGAACCATATCCACCATCGCAGGCAATAACGGCTGCAATAGCTTTGGTATTGGCGGGCCGGCCCTGCAAGCCTCCTTCTGCGCCCCCGCCGACCTGTTCATTGATTCCGGGCAGAATCTCTTTTTTGCGGATTCCTTTACTCGCCGCATTTACGAGATCACCGGCTTCTCACCCATTTCCTCCATCATGGGGAGCTTCAGCGATTTCGGCCTGGTCAGCGTCGGGACCACCAGCCTTCCCGAGACCATCACCATCAACAACACCGGATCCGCCACGCTCAACATTACAAACCTGGCGACCACGGGCAACTTTGGTGCCGCGCTCACCTGCAAGCCCGCCAGCGTCGCTCCCATGCAGAGCTGCGGAGTTCAGGCCTTTTTCAACCCTGCGGCGCCAGGGCCCCAAGTTGGGACTCTTTCGTTTGCCACTAACGATCCGGCCCACCCTGCTTATAATTTCAATCTCAGTGGCACGGGATTCACGGGCGCCACGCTGGGCATCTCGCCGTCCAGCCTGGCCTTCGGCAGCGTCATTATCTCTACAACGACCCCGGCGCAAACCGTCACCGTCAGCAACACGGGCGAAACCAGCGTCTCCATTTCCAGTATTGCGATCTCAGGCGCCAATTCCGCAAGCTTCGGACAAACGAACAATTGTCCCATTTCTCCCGCGCTTCTCTTGCCGGGCAATAGTTGCCAGATCTTTGTCACCTTCACGCCCCTCGCCCTGGGTGCAAATAACGCATCTTTAGTGATCACCGACTCGCAGGGAGTTTTGGTCAACACCCAGCAAAGCATTTCCCTGAGCGGAACTGGGACGGATGTGCCGGTGGTAGCGTCCACCAGCTACAACATCGGGGGTAACGCCTTCACCAGTTTCAGCGGCTCGGCCGCGTGCCCGCCGGACTGCAACGTCTCCGGCTCCTTTAGTTTGCCGCAGCCATTGGTTCCCAATCTGTCGAACGCCACCATTACGCCTGCTTCCTTCAGCTTCACGGTGGGCACAACAAATCTCAATCAATCGAATGTGACCGCCGCAACCTTTACCAATGTTTCCACGGATGCCAGCGGCTCAATTACCAGTTGGGCCATCTCCCTTTCGAATGCGAACTTCTCCATCGTGACCAATAATGCGTCGGAGAACGTCACGGACTCGTTCACGATCGTCACACCGCAAGGAAGCGCCTCGAACAACAATTCTCCAGCGACCTGGCCGAAGACCGTGGTCACTCCGCTCACTTTCCCCCCGAGCAATACGCCGGTTTCAAACGTTGCCGTCGTCAACTGCCCTTCGGGCACCACACCTTGCACGGACCCGAATGCACATTCCCTGAAGCTGACCGTGCCGCAAGTGTCTAATTCCTTTACGTTGACCGTAACTTCTTATGAGGTGCCCCTAAGGCAAGCGAACGGCGTCTGTGAGAATGGGCGCACGGAGTCGACGGATTTCGACTGCCGGTTCGTAAGTTTCCTCCCGATCCAGACGCTTCCAAATGGCAACGTGATCGTGCCGCAATGTGTTCCCTATTCCAACGGGAACTGCGTCTTCTATCGGGTCGGCAACACCCCTTCCACGACCGCCTACCAGGGTCCGGTCATCGAGTACCTCGCCTGGAACAATTCGGCTTTTGTGCCCGCGCCCATCTATCAGGCGAATAATCCGCGCCTGTACGACGATCCCAGCGATCCACCGTACGACGTGAATCACCAGTTCGTTTTCGATATCACGAATTACTATCAGCCGACAGGAGAGTCTGTGGGAGTGGACGCCGGAATCAGCGGGTCAACCCTGCACTTCAACGATTTCGTTGTCGCGTATCCCGGTGTAATCAACACTTCCTACAGTTACGCCTGGTTGTCCCCGCTGAAAGGAAGTAAAGCAACACAGTTCGCCGTGGGCGCTTCCATTCCTGTGCGCTTCCAGGTTTCACCGGACAAACCCGCGGGTGTAGTACTGCGTTCACCCAACCACCTCGGCTACAGCGTCCTGCTGGATACGGGTAACACGGGTTGCTCGGATTTCACCGGCGTGCACCAGCCTGTGCTCACTGTGCCGAGCACGCAAACCAGTTTCGTCTATGACCCCAAGCATCAGGAATATGACTTGAAGCTGGCGGGAATTTACAAACCTGGGAATTACAAATTGCTGGTGAATTCCAATCTTTTGCCAGAACAATGCGCCGTATTTCAGGTAACCGGCGGCAACTGAAAATTCCGTCGCGCCGTCCGGGCACATAAAACTGGTACGGCATTCGGTTCAGAGAACCGAATCGAATGCCGCACGCTTCTCTTCGCTCGCTCTTCCCCGATACACTTAACAGTAGTCGCGCAGCGCGGGCGTCACGGCCCTGGGAATTCATGGATGTCTGTCAATTTCGAGCTGAAACAGCATGAACTTCCTGCAGCATCCTGGAGAATTCGGGCTCAGAGCGCATCACGTCAAACGCCG
>Ga0210405_10002902_pt1 | contig 17332 bp, 12 predicted proteins | sample IncBWH11MmetaG_FD_155492 | JGI IMG/M metagenome (GOLD analysis project Ga0210405, IMG submission 155492) | Forest soil microbial communities from Barre Woods Harvard Forest LTER site, Petersham, Massachusetts, United States - Inc-BW-H-11-M | ecosystem: Environmental > Terrestrial > Soil >... | reverse complement strand
CCGAGAGTTTGAAACGAAATGGGGCGCGGTTTCTAATAACCCGCGGATGCACGATGTGGAGGTGCAGAGGTAGCAGGAATGATTTCTTTAAGAGGCAGAACATAGGGCATTGAGACGAGTCTTGTTGCCTTAGGCTCGTATGCTATTTCTGCTTTAGAGGTGTCCGTCTCAATCACCACGCCAATGTGTCCTTCCACATGTGGCCACCATACCCAGTCTCCAACTACCAATTGATGATTGGATTTCGTCGCCGCGATTGCAGCGGCGTCTCGATAGCGGGTTCGCAGGATGGTATCGAGATCGCTAATTTTTGCAACCGATTTGACAAATCTAGACCACTGCAGCGTAGGCCGTGGAATCGATGGGGAGACAATCAGATCAATAAATGCGTGAGCTGCTTCAGTAACGGATTTCTCGCGAATAATTGCTTTACTGACATCCATAAGACGACAAACACGGACGAGGCCAACGAGGATTCTTGCCGTATTTTGAGGTGCTACGCTTCCAAGACGAGAGAGTCGCTCTACCGCGGCCACATATCCTAAGAAGCGTTCCACTGCGGACCGGTATAGTTCTTGGTCACTCTTCCAATCGAATCGTTCCAGGAAGCGGATTGCAGAGGAACTTAGAACGTTGAATAACTCCACGTTGAAGTTGCCCCAGGTATCCACATCCAGTAGCTCAATGCTTACATTTCCCACTGCAACTCGTCGCCCGAGAAACTGCATCATCAAGGAACCGACGGCACACAGTTTCTCGAAGAGATCGAATTGCAACTTGTCCGCCTCCGCCAACTCGATCAAGTGAAGTGGGAATTTGGTAGCAAAGTGACGCAGCTTGGTCTTCGCTCGCTCAAGTGAGCGTAGCTTTTCTTGCTGAAGGTCGCGGGGGGTGTCTAGTCCGCGAGAATCTTGTTCATCGTGCATTGTCAGACTGGAAAGCTGGTCCGTTGCGATCCGTGGATTGTCCTCCATGGCACCGTTCGCGAGCGCCTCTTCGTCGTATAGAGTGGTCTTCGCAAGCGATACATCGGTCTCGGTTTCTTCAATGAAGTCCTCTATGTTGGTGTCTCCGCCATCGATAGCACGAGAAATTGCAGCAATTACTAGCTCCAAATTGGAGGGCCGTGCGGCTTGTGAGTGCAGGTGGTCTGCCTGAGGAATCCACGGAACGACAAAGTCTTCGTAAGATAGTTTGCGGGGCGTTTTGTGCGGGGACTCTTGTTTCTTCGAGCTACGCGCGGAGGGGCGTTGAGCAGGTCTTTCGGCACCTGCCATCAACAACGCTGAGACACTACTAAGAAGATCGGGCAGCTCTGTTATGTCAGTGCGCAGTTGTTTGATGCGTTGGCTGATCTCCACTTCCTTGGTGGATCGCGCACGAGTTTCGAGCGCAGCAACATGCAGCAGCGGCACAGGTTGGCTCCGTTTGCCAGCGTCTACAACCGAAACTGCTACCCATGCAGAGTGGGCAAGTGTTTTAGGGAGAACGAACCGCAGAATTTCTTTTGTGATCTGAGGGGCGATCGTTAGAGGCTCTAATGGACCGGCGGCGCGAAAAGGAACCAGCCTACAACTATTGTTCAAGCGGGTCCGAGTGATGACCTCAACATGATCGCCCTCAACATGTGCAGAGGTAAGCCAGGAATTTTCGCCGGCTCCAGCCGTTGTTTTGTCTGTGCGATATTTGAGGCCAGCCGTCGCAAGGGATATCCGGTTGTCTTCCGAAATGTAATCGGTCAGTTGTAGGAGTTTTGAAAAGCGGGAGTCGGGTTCGGCGACTCGGATTAAGCCCACTTCAAAATTGTTGCCGTCAAAAGCCGGAGTGCTCACATTGTGGCTACCTGCGATAAGCACGCTTTTTCGGCTACATTCCGCGATTACAACCTTGCCGTGAACGAATGAAGGGCAGTTGATTTCGTAAGCCTCAGATTATTGAAATTAGCAAGCTTGTCTCCGTCCACACTGACTGTATGGGGCTGGAGAAGAAGAATGGTTTTGCTGGGGCGGAGCTGTCGGATTGTTCGTTCGAGGGCGGCCACTCGTGCATCGAAAAATGGCGAAATGACGAAGAGCGTGCGAACATTGTCGTTCCCGATGGCTTGACGCAGCGCGGTTACGACATCTGAGCCTGGTCCCAAGACGACGCGGGCCTCGGTCTCCGGATTGATGGCAGCTTTGAGCCAAGGAAGATCGGACTCGATTCGGGACAATTGACGGTGGACACACGCGGGGACGTGTCGGCTGACCACATCTCGGAGGTATCGCCAGACAGATCGGATGGTATCAGCTTCTTGGGAAGCGACTGATTGCCTTGCGCATGTTATCCGATGGTAAATTTCTCGATTATTTGCCAGGCCGCCAGCTTCGAGATTCCCACTACTGATATGCAGCTCGATGTTGTCGCCAATGAGCAACGCCACTTTCGGGTGGAATGCACTGGTATGGTAGATCGGCAACAAGGAATAGTGTTTCCCGTACCACCAACTGCGCCTGTTTCCCGGTTCGGCAAGTCGAAGGAGCTCGACGCCAAGATGCCTACTGTCTGCGTAAACGATCGAGTTCCGGCAACCATTTCGAAGTAGGTGTCGCATCACAGACGCTTCGAAGAATGGAATGTCAAGACCGTACGTGGTGAAGACAGCGTGCTCAAACCTTCCATGTTCGACGCAGTACAGCAACGATCCGTGTTGTTTTCGCGCCATTGTCAGCACCCGAATTGTTGTAACAGTGCAATACCATCAGGGGTGATTCGGAATGCCTTAGCCCGACGGTCGAGAAGACCGATGTCGGCCAAAAGTTGTGCAGTTTGTTGAAGTCTTGGGCGGGAGAATCCGGGATCGACTTTCTGGACTTTACGAAGTCGGCCACTCTCGTACACGAGTTTATAAGTGAAATCGTTGTTGTATGCCAATTTTGCAGTCGCGACTCGCAAGTGGAGGTTTACGCTGGTGGTGATGAGCTCTCTCAAGGCGGACATTACCGTCCCGCTTTGGTGTTTGATGATGAATTGTTGGAGATCCGGTAGACCCAATCGCTCCTTATCGATTGGCATGTTCGCGTTGGTGAAATCGAGGTATGGATTCTCTGGCAGGCGTGCAAAAATGCGCACGATAAGCTTTAACGCAGAGTGCATGGCGCCAGCAAAATCACTGTCATAAAAGGACCCGCGTGCCGCCTTTCGCAAGGATTCTTCTTCCCAAGGATCGGCTGCCGAAGTCAAAGAAGGTTCGCTGAAGCGACGTAATGAATCATCGATTAGATCGTTGATCTTTTTCCGGCCGGTATGCCCGGGAAGTTTGTCGAGGCATCTATCTGCTAATTCGGACGCGGTTGCGGGGGCCGGGGCGTGCGCTATTTCGAGTTCTTGAAGAACTTCTACGGCGGTCGCGAGCAAAACCTCCAGCGCTAAAGCTAGAAGTTCGTGAAATGCATAGATTTTCCAGAGTCTTAGGTGGTCCACAAGGGGAGCCGGGGGTACGTAGGGAAGGTTTTGCTCGCAACGTCCGTGAAGAGCAGCCTCAACTACGGTCGAGGCCACGTCTTCCATTGCTCCTGTCATTTGCCGTGCAATGGATAGCACGAGCAGGCAACTCTTCCTCCGGCGAAGTCCTGTTTCTCCATAGTGATTGCTGAGGTCAAGGAAAATGTCACGAAGGAGACGTATCTCTGTGGGTGTAAGGGAATCAAACCGAACTTTCGATCCGATCTTTCTGATATCGGCGATGCGAGGCTTCTGCATCTTGAGGACTGCGGACAGGTGAGATTGCTGCACCCCAGTGCTGAATGCGGCTGCGAGTTGCTGCCCAAGAGGTGTCAACTTAGGAAAGCCTTCGTCCCAGGCAATGATTCCGAGTTCGGCTTCTGGACCACCGTAATACTGACCCAAGCTTCCCCAGCTGTTCCCGAAGTATTCTTCCTGGAGACGGTCGAGTGGTACGGCGTAATCGTGATCGCGAGGGTCTGGCTGTTTGTTTAGCCAGCGTCCTATTTTTATTCTTCCCACTACTCCATATGACTCTTCCTCGGAGCCATAGACTCTGACGCGCTCGCCAATGGCTAACAAACATTCGAGGCGTCGCAAAAACTGACGAAAGGCAACCGGATCATCAGTTCCGACTTCGCGTGCCCAGCAATCGATTGCGTAGGGGTGCACAGAGAAGTAGCGCGCGCGATCTGTGACGTTGGTGATGCTGGGAATTAAGTGGGCATACATTCGAATTGCTGTGGCGCGAATGCCCAACTGGTCAAGGCCGGAAACAGCTGCCTTTGTCTCCAGCCAGACCGTGTCTACAGGCATACAGTGATCTCCTTATTTCAAAAGCGCGGATGGTCATTGCTACGCTTGCCACTCTGCACTGCGGAAAAGAGGCACTGTTTGATGTCGGTACACTCTCGCGCATTCTGTGTGAGGACGAGGCCAGGGATGTGGGCGCATCTCCGGGCCTAATATTTCAGCCAAGACGATTTTGCTTTGCTACCGCGAAAGAGTTTTCTTAAGTTCCTTAATCAGCTTTTCTGCCTCTTCCAGCTTTCGCAATACCTGTTGATCGCCTTTGAGCGCAGTCAGCGTGGTCCACGGATAACGCTGCAATGATTCTGAAAGCTGTTCGATGTCTCCAACCAGACCCTGTGCCTTCTTGGAGGGAGCCGGAGACAGCGTTCGCATGGCAGATTCGAGCGTCCCTTCATGAGACAAGAAATTCTCTTTTGCGACCGGGTCTTTCAGTATCTGCCGAAGTTTCCGGATTTCTTTGGAATTTGTAATCTCTTGCTCGTTGATTTTCTTCAGGATTGTGTCCAGGACGGTTGGCGTCAGTATTTTCTTGTTCAGGTTCTTGATCTCTCTCGCCCAGGTAATCGACGCCCCTGGTTCAGCAAGGTTCGTCAGTTTCTCCGACAGGTCGTATATCTCAACAAGCTTGTCGAGTTCCCTAACGGTAATCCCTAGGATGTTCGCTGCGCTGGCGCGGCCAACCATGTTGACAAGGCTATAGGCCACCATCTCCTTTTCTTTGGTGTCCCACTCTCGTCGTTGACGATGGATGTAAATCCAGACTCTCAGGCGCTCTTCGTCAGTCAGCGTCCGATCAGTAACCTCGGCGGGCAGCCGGCGGTATTGTTCTTTCTTCTGGTTTTCTACGAGGATCTTCGAATTGGTCCAGCGTCGATCTCCGTCAATAATGCGAAACTTATTTGGAATATCCGGATGGGGCTCAAGCAACAGTGGTTCAAAAACCCCTTCGTTGGCCTCAATTTGCCTCTGAAGTTCAGGGTCTACCTTCGGCCCCATGCGAGGTTGTTTGGGATTTGGCACAACGTCGTCGAGATCCACAGTGTCCCGATACGTCCTCAGAACGGTACGCCCGAGTCGACGCTCTTGCCAACGGTATGTCAGAGTTTCTTCCATGCAGCTACCTCCCCAAGAGCTACGGCAGTGGGAGCCATTTTGGTGCTTTGCACGGTGTAGCCGTCAGCAGCATCAATTTCGTCATCGCCCTCGATTACTGCCGCAACTTCCGTCTCGATTTCTCTTAAAACATGATTGATTCTCGTGGCGACGGTGCCACGCTTTTTCCAAACGTTGTCGTGGGCCTTTTTCTCTTGGACATCCCAGTCGAAAAACTCGAGAGTGAGCTTGCCAGCCTCGCTGAACTTTCGTCCGTATGCCTCGGACGTTATGAGTTTGTACAATCGGTTCATCTTTCCGGCGCGCTCCTTAATGCTCAGACCGCGGATGTGCATCGTTAGCATGGCTTGGCGAAGGATTTGGGAAATGTGAACTACGCGAGCGGGATTTATCACAATGATGTCTGATTCGATGCACATCTCCTTCTTTCCTGCTGGGAAGGCCGTGGTTGCCAGAATTCCATGATCGGCGCCAGCGTCAAGCTGATCCTGCCGAAGCTTGGCCACAAATCCGTTTTGCCAGCCTTGGTGGTTTTTTGAATCGATGATGATTCGCCCACAGCTCTGGCCTTTGTGACATACTTCATGAAGTATGTCCGCTCCAGGCTGTCCCTTCTTGATGCGTGTAATGTGATCGGCAGGAAAAGCCTCGCGCAGTGCTTCAAAGAGGTCGATTTCACCGCCATCTCCTAGTTCGTTCGCAGTTTTCTTTTCAAGTTGGTGCTCCATTAGCTTGACCTTCTTCTGAAGCTTTTCGCGCTCACGGTTAAATTCGGCATTTTGCCTTAGCAGCGTCATTGCTTTGTCCTTTTCGAGAGCTATGCGTTGGTCCGCAAGCTCTTTTTGACGCTTTTGTTCGGCTTCCTCTTGAACCTGTTTCCGAATCTCTGCTTGGCGAGCTTCTGCTTCTTTGAGTTTCTTGTTGGCCTGGTCACGTTCAGTGGCCATCTTTTTGATTTGTTCTTCGGCCTGCTGTCTAGCCGATTTAGCCGCAGCTTCCTTCTCTTTCTCCGCTTGCTTTCGAAATGCCGCTTCGCGCACTTCAACTTCCTTCAGCTTTTTAGCGGCGTCATCGCGCTCGTCGGCGATTTTCTTTATTTGCTGCTCAGCTTCCTGTTTCGCGAGTTTGGCGGCAGTTTCCTTGTCCCTCTCGGCTTGTTTTCGAGAGGCCGCTTCGCGCATCTCGGCTTCCTTTTGCTTTTTGGCGGCGTCATCGCGCTGGTCCGTGATTTTTTTTATCTGCTGCTCAGCTTCCTGTTTCGCGAGTTTGGCGGCAGCTTCCTTCTCGGTTTGCAGCTTCCTCTTGAAATCTTCCTGCAGTCTTTGACGTACAGCTGCCTCAGCCTCTGCCACCCTCTTCGTTTGTTCGGAGAGCTTCTGTTGTTCTTGCTCCTGGATCTTTGTCTGAATTTCTACGAACTTAGTTTTCGAAAGTTCAGTTCCACAGAGAGGGCAGGACTCAGAAATAGACGGCATGTTGCAACTCCTCAGTGCAAGTGAAGCTGCTCAACACATATGACGGCAGCTCATGCGGATCGGGCCTTTCCTTTCCACTTCGACACCGGAGTGAAGAAGGAATAACTATTGTCCTTTTTAGTCCTTGTTTGTCCTCGTGTCAACCAAAAAAGTTGTGGTCTGAAGATTGAGGCCCTTCTGCAAGGACTTGTCCGGGGAGAGGGGTGATTGGAGCTGCCTTTATTAACTGGTGTAGCATATCGTTTATTATCATAAATATATGATGTTTTTCGCGAATGAGAAATACATTCATATTGGAAAGTTTTCCTTTACAACTACTTTCCAGTTTGAGAAAATCTAATTGTGAATACAGCTAGCCAGACTGAACAGCTGATTGCCGAGGCGCTGCGGAACCAAATTCCGGTTAAGAATCTAGCCGGAGTGTCCATTCAGGATGTTCGGGAACAGCCTGAGAAACCGTTCGACATAAGCTTTGAGTTGCGGTCCGGCGGCAACCGCGTCCAGGTATTGGGGGAAATTAAGCCGAATTTCTCACCCCGACTGCTGGAAGAAATCGCTCCGTGGATTCGCAGATTGAAGTCGCTACGAGGAGACGTAGCGGTTGCCGTCATTGCGCCGGTACTTTCACTTCAGGCACAAGCGTACTGTGTGCAAAACGGTATCGACTTCATGGATTTAGCAGGAAATGTGTTTATCAATGTTCCCGGCAAATTCACGCTTCAGCGTAGCGGGATGCGCGCCCGGGGAATTCCAGTGCCAGAATCGGTGGAACAAAGAACAGTAAACGTTTTTTCGGGTCGCACATCGCGCATTTTGCGCGTTTTGCTGGAAAAGCCGAAATCTTGGACGATTTCTGATATCGCAAGGGAACTTAGCGCCGAGAGCGTCCGATTTCGGGAACGAGCGCCGGGCGCTCGCATTGATTTTGAAATCAGCCTTGGGTCGGTGTCCAAAGCGATTGCTAGTCTTGAAGACCAGCTTTGGGTACGACGACGTGGGGCAGATATTGTGGTGCCGGAACCGTCGCGGTTATTGCAACAATGGGCAGAGAAGTACAAAGAACGCTATCGCTGGAGGCTTCGCAGGTCTTTTCAGACGAATAATCCCTTTGGTCGTGATCTGCAAAGTATCAGTGAAGGCCTTAAACAACTGGGGTCGAGTGGATACGCATTTAGCGGAGCTATCGCCGCTTCCATTGAGGCGCCATTCGTTGACATCGACGTGATCGACATCTTTCTGGCATTAACAGACACGGATGCCAAGCTTCGAAGTTTGAAATCGCAGCCCGGCATGGGTCCAGCTTTGCGCTTCACTTACCCGTACGATGAGGGCGTTTTTATGTACTCAAAACAAATTGGGAATGCATTGTTGGTTTCAGGGGTGCAAACGTATCTCGACTTGTACGCTCGCGGAGGTCGAGACCTGAAGCAGGCTGAATTCTTGCTGAGCAATAGTATTCAACCGAGTTGGGGAGCTGCATGATTCCCGAGCCGCAGCGAACCTATGTTTTGGAGTTGCTTAAAGCCCTGGGGCCGGCTGCGGATGATTTCGTCGTTGCGGGTGCACAGGCAATGAAGTTCATTTTAGAAAAGGCGCGGGGAACGAAGGATGTTGACTTCGTGCTGGACGTAGTTGGATTGAAGGGCGAGAAAGTGTCCGTGGGAGAACGGTTAAAAGAGCTCGGATACAAGGTGGTGGAGGGTTCACGGAACTTTCAATTTGAGAAGCCGATACCGAACAGTGCTGAAACCATGCGGATTGAATTTATGGCTCCAGAAGAATTCAAGCGCGAAAGGGATTTTCGAGTAGATGTTGAGAATGGAATTCATGCACGGGCTTTGACTGGGGGCAGCATTGCGGTCGTTGAGTCTTCTATTTACGAGCTGTCGGGCAATTTACCAAATGGTTCTCCATTCACGGGCTCTATTCGGGTCACGAAGCCGCATGCGCTCGTGATGCTGAAATTGCTTGCGTTAGACGATCGGTATCGGAATATCAGGGGAGCATCAGAAGCGCGACATGATCGCGAAGAGGCACGCACACACGCTGCCGATATCATCGCGATCGTCAGTGTGCAGATTGATCAAGAGCAGTTCAAAAACGATTTTGAACAACAGTTTCAGCGAGACCCTGCTCTAGGTGTCCGTGTGTTAAAGATCCTCGACGGATATTTTCATGAGACTACTTCGCCCGGCCTCCTTGTTTATGAGGAGTCCATCGTCGCGGATAAACCACTGGATCGCACAGCGCGGCAGCAGGTAATTGAAGAGATAGAAAGGGCTCACAAGATGATGTTCGGCCTGTTGCCGCAGAAAGAATTCTATGAGTTGCTCGGTGCGGTGGACGATAGCTGCGACATGGAACGAAATCCACGATTAGCAGAGGAGTTCTTAACAAACCTGGAACAAACACGTACAGAAATTGCAGACAAAGGAGCAGTGGATCGTCTTCCAGGTTCTGCCTTTGGTGGAGCATTCACAAGGGGAGAAACTTTCACGATCAGCGCTTCGGAGGCGTCGAAGGCACTGTCAGCACCAGAATTAGCGATTGTGAGTGCTCAAATTGAGCTGTGCGGGCAAAAACTACGCAGTCGTCCCGAATTGGCTCAGCGGTTTCCGCGTGCGTTGGCTGGTAAGGCGTAATCGAGACAGCTTGGTCAGGTGAATAGGTGGTTGAGTATGGCGACACAGACGATTTTTGCGCTAGGAAAGCACGTTAGTAGAGGCAAAGATCTATTTCTGTCCCACACGGGGGTTGACAAGCCGTGGGTCGAAAAGTTGGCGGAACTGGTTGAAGCAACTCCGTTCCAGGATCGGTATCTGGGAGTGGTTTATGACAAATGGGATTTCGCCCATGCGAAGAACATAGTTCTCGAACTTGAGAAAGAGATCGACGCGTGCCGCTTTATTGGCATTGTCATTTCCAAAGCGTCGCTTGCGGCTGATTGGCCAATCCTAGAACGAACTGTCGCCGTGTGGTCTGACCCGACCGGGAATAAGGGCCGGGTAATTCCGATTCTGATTGAGAATGTGCCCCTTCCACCTTCGCTCCGTGTCCGTCGCTGGGTGGACTTTCGGAATCCAGAAACATTCGAGCAATCCTTTGTGGAACTCATTTCGATCCTGCGTGGGGAGAGCATTCCGAGAGGGCGCGGGGGATTGTCGCCTTCGCTTTCAGTTCTTCAGAACCCGCTGAACGCTCCAGTGGTAGTTACATCTGCTGTGGAAGCTGACAAAGTTAATGAGAAGCTCATCTCCAATCTGTTACCGGTGTTGGAGCTTCCAAAGGTTGTATATGCCTCTCCGACACCTTTGCGAGAGAAGTCAGACCTGCAAAAGCTCTCGACAGCGAAATCGCACCCTCCATTTCTTCTTCGGAGCGAGAAACTGTTCACCTTTGCAAATCTGCGAGAAGAGGAATCGGCGTTCCGCGGTGTGATTGAGCAGAAGGAAATTGAGTCCGAAGGGTTTAAGACTTGGTTTGGGAGTGACAAGCATAACTGGGCAGTGGAATTGCTCAATCTTCACCTCAAAGCATTTGCTTATGATCGCTATCTTCGCTTTGAGGGCAAAGGGCAGCGATTCTTCTTTTCACCGTACAAGGAGCAGCCGAAGACAATCCGATGGTCGATTGGCGGAAAGCAGGTTTCTCGGGAAGTTACTACACCCCACACGGCGACAAGGGTCAATTCAGAGGGAAACAAAGAGCGATTCCAGTTTGGATGGAGGCACCAGGGAATCAGGGCCAATTTCATACATTTGCCAATGGGCCTATTTTTGCGGATTGAGCCTACGTGGTTGCTTACGAAAGATGGAAAAGTGCCCAGAGGAGGTTCGCGGGTTGGCCCAGTTCTGTCACACTGGCTGAACCAAGAGAGAAATGGACAAATTCTGCGATCGATCCGTTTTTGGTCCTTGGTCCTGACCCGCGGAAGAAATGAACTGTGTATTCCGACGGGACAAGAACCTATTCGTATCGGACTCACGCCGGCGCGTGGCGTGGTTGATTTTGGAATTATCTCGGATAGCGTCGATTACGACCGGTTAATCAATGCCGAGATGGAAGACGATTTAGCAGTGCCGGAGCTTGCGCCCGAAAAGTCGCAATTCGATCTCTTCTCCGGTGATGGGGGAGAGAACCTTTGAGACATGGATTTGCGAGAGGAAAGAACAAGAAAAGAGCTGGACGAGGGGGTTCGAAGACGAAGGTTCAGCTCTACGCTACGCAGATCTCAGCTCTGCTCGCACAGCCTGGAATTGAGCTTAATTGTGCCTACCTTTCCGAGCCGGGTTTGAATTTTGGTGGAAAGGCGCAATGCGTCGATCCACGGACGGGTTTGGCGGCATTCGGTCCGTACAGCAAGACAGACTCGACGAGGCGCCAGAGCATTCGCCTGGGAATTGTTGGCCCGGCTGAGGCGATTGACCGTGCAGTTGCTCTCGTCGAGAGACTGTCGAAACCAATTGATCAAAGTGAAAAAATAGACGCGATCCTTCATCCACCTTTTCCTGGCTTGAATTCGGGTGAACCATTCCAGATCGAACTGGTGTCGCAATCGGTCTGGCGGCGTCCGCTTAAAACAAAAGATGTGGCGCTGGTCGAGGGTGACCCAGACTTTAAATCCCGCATTGGCAGACTCCTTGGAGCGGTAATCACCGAGGTCCGCGCGCTGAAGGCCTTGGATTCGGGGCCCGATGTGGTGCTGGTCGCGATGTCGGAGAAACTCGAAGAGCTTTGCAGGGTGGGAATTGGCAAGTATGACAGCGAGCATCCAGAAGAGAGTGCCGTGGCGGATGATGATGTTCGTGAAATGCTCGCAGATTTGCGTGGTGAGGTTGATGGCGAGATTCATGATCATGATGAGATTCATGATGCTGATGAAGATGATGAAGAAGAGGCTGACAATGACGCTGCACGCAGTTTCAGAAGGGGTCTGAAAGCGCAAAGTCTCGATTTGTTGCCCACGCAATTGCTATGGCACCGCACACTTGCCGGGACAAGAGGGGTTCAGGACCTAGCGACACGCGCATGGAACTTGACGGTGGCTCTGCTATACAAAGCTCAGATCGTTCCATGGCGCCTTTCGGATGTTGTCGAAGGCTCTTGCTTTGTCGGGGTGTCGTTCTTTCATGACGACGAGGCGCGGTCAGCAATTCTGAGAACGTCGGTAGCGCAGGCATTTAGCGAGCGGGGAGAGGGATTTGTTCTCCAGGGAGACAGTTTTGATTGGGATGCGAAGAAGCAGCGGGAAAAATCTCCCCATCTCTCAAAAGATGACGCTCGGAAGCTACTGAGCCGTGTGATTCAGGTATACACGGACCAGCTCGGAGGGGTCGCTCCTCGCAAGGTGGTCGTACACAAGTCGTCTCGTTACACACTGGATGAAAAGGCCGGGTTTGAGGAAGCATTGGACAAGGTTCCGCAATATGGATTGATGACAGTTCAACGCCGCGGCATTTTTTGTCTACGACCTGGAAACAAGGCGACGTTGCGCGGAACAGCAGTCGATTTTGGGGAGAAACTGGGACTGGTTTATACGATGGGGTACGTCCCGTTCCTCCGCTGCTATTCCGGATTCCGCATACCGCAGCCGTTGGAGATTCTTGAAAACTGGGGTTCAATTCCGTTCCGTGAGGCTGCGGAGGACATACTGAGGCTTACAAAGCTCAATTGGAACACATCTGCATTCAACTGTCGGGATCCGATTACTTTGGCCTTCGCCCGCCGAGTTGGAGAGATTTTGAAAATGGCGAAGGGTAGAGAGCCAGCTCTCTATTACCGTTACTACATGTGAGACCTGAGCCCATTCGTGAAACCATTCCCAAAGAGGGATAAAAATCGGGCATCTTGTTCGAAAACGGGACTGTAGGGGGCATAGTGTTGTACGGTAGATGGCGTGTTTCGCAGTTCGGGAAATGTCTTTCCGGTCTCGCAGATTGCGAGGTCCGGCGACAAGAAAGCCGAGATTCATCTTGCTAACGCGAGGCGAATAGAGAGCCAATGGACGCGGTTGAAAAATATCTGAAACATCTACACGACATCCGCGCGTCTGGTGACGCGACGGACGAGACTTCGTATTACACCGCTCTGAACAATCTATTTGATGAGATTGGTAAGGAGTTGAAGCCGCGCGTCCGTTGCGTGCTGCAACTCAAGAATCGTGGAGCCGGACATCCTGACGGCGGCTTGTACACGCCGGATCAATTTCAAAAGCTCTCGGATCAAGAGCCGCTTGCTGGTCAGAAGCCGAGTCGCGGCGCCATCGAGGTAAAGCCGACGAGTGATGATGCTTGGGTAACGGCCGATAGTGGGCAGGTCAGCAAGTACTGGAAGCAATACGGACAAGTTCTGATCACGAATTATCGCGATTTCGTACTCCTCGGTCGCGACTCTGAAGGTAAAGCAGTCAAGCTGGCCTCGTATCGAATTGCCCCTGACGAGAAGACATTTTGGAAGGTTACTGGACATCCCCAGAAGACAGCCCGCGAAGTCGGGGAACGATTTGTCGAGTTTCTAAAACTGGCGATGCTTTCGCCGGCCATCTTGTCGGCACCAAGGGATGTCGCTTGGGTGCTGGCCTACTACGCACGCGAAGCCAAGTTTCGCGTGGAAGCGCAGCCTGGCTTGAGTGCACTCTCGACAGTCCGCGAGGCACTTGAGCAGGCGTTGGGCCTCAAGTTTGAAGGTGCGAAAGGCGAGCATTTCTTCCGTTCAACTCTCGTACAGACTCTGTTCTATGGCATTTTTTCAGCTTGGGTATTGTGGAGTAAGCAGCATCAGCCCACGAGCAAAGAAAAATTTGATTGGAAATTGGCACAGTGGTCCCTTCGAGTGCCCATGATTCGTGTTCTTTTCGAGCAAGTAGCCACTCCAGGCAAGCTTGGTCCTCTGGGCCTTGTTGAGGTGCTGGATTGGACCGCTGCGACGCTCAATCGAGTGGACCGCGCTAGCTTCTTTGCAGCGTTTCAAGAGCAAGCAGCGGTTCAGTATTTTTATGAACCATTTCTCGAAGCGTTCGATCCTGATCTTCGAAAAGCACTCGGCGTGTGGTACACGCCTCTCGAAGTGGTGCAGTACATGGTCGCCCGGGCAGACGCCGTCCTCCGACAGGAACTTGGAGTCGCGGATGGCCTAGCCGATAAGAATGTGTTTGTTCTGGATGCATCTTGCGGAACCGGAACTTACCTGGTTGAAGTTCTCAAGACGATCTTGGCTACGTTGAAAGCTAAGGGAAGCGGAGCGTTGGCCGGTCATCACCTTAAACAAGCAGCGATGGACAGAGTTTTCGGATTCGAAATCCTGCCAGCTCCTTTCGTGATTTCACACCTCCAACTCGGGCTGTTATTACAAAATATCGAAGCTCCTTTGGCGGAGGATGGTAGTGAACGTGTGGCGGTATATCTGACAAATTCCTTGACAGGATGGGAGCCTCCAAAGGGGCCTAAGCAACATTTGATCTTTCCTGAAATGGAAGCTGAGCGAGATGCCGCCGAGACGGTTAAACAGCATCCGAAGATCCTCGTTGTGATCGGCAATCCACCTTATAACGCTTTTGCTGGCGTCAGCCCCGCCGAGGAAGAAGGCTTGGTGGAACCTTACAAGAAAGGTCTGAACACTGAATGGGGCATCAAGAAGTTCAATCTGGATGATCTTTACGTTCGCTTTTTCCGGCTCGCGGAACGCCGCATTGCTGAGAAAACCGGAAGAGGTGTCGTTAGCTACATCTCAAATTTCTCGTATCTCGGTGATCCCTCGTTCGCGGTGATGCGCCGACGCTTTCTAGGCGAGTTCAACAAACTTTGGTTCGACAGCATGAATGGTGATAGTCGTGAGACCGGGAAACTGACGCCAGATGGGAAGCCGGATCCCAGCGTGTTTTCGACGGATGCTAATCGAGAAGGTATTCGAGTTGGAACCGCAGTTTCGGTGATGGTGAAGGATGGTGGAGTAGTCACGAATCCCCAGGTGCGTTATCGAGATTTTTGGGGGTTACGAAACGCACAGATTTGCTCCACAGTCTGAGCAGCAAAGATATCGACGCGGATTATCGGAGTGCATCTCCGACAAAAGGAAACCGTTATTCCTTTCGCCCGTCGATGGTGGCCGCCGATTATGAGAAATGGCCACAACCGATTGATCTTTGTCAGGAAATGCCTATCAGCGGCTTGCAGGAAATGAGAAAGGGCGCGCTGATGGAGCTGGACAAGAAAAGATTGGGCGTAAGGCTAAAACAATATCTCGATTCCAACGTTGAATTTGCAGATCTCGATGGAGGAGGACTTAAGCTGAACGGGGGCCGATTCGATGCGAGGCAGGCAAGAAAGAAAATACTGAAGGCGGAGAAGTACAACCCGGACAAAATCTCTCGGTACAGTCTTTATCCGTTTGACGTGCGGTGGGCGTATCACAGCAACGTGCGGCCATTATGGAATGAACCACGGCCTGCTTTGGCCGCGCAAGCATGGGACGGCAATACTTTCTTTGTCGTGCGGATGTTTGCCGAGCGCCCACACGAGAACGCGCCCCTAACGGTTTCGACCGTTCTCCCTGATTATCACCTGCTCCGTCCAAATGCGGTGGCGATTCCCTTCCGGGTGAACTATGAGTTGAACTCTGATGATGGTCACCATGGAAAATTCATTGGACGGGCAGACGCACCGAGCGGAATTAAGGCAAACCTTTCTCAAGCCTGTAGAGAGTATCTGCAAAATTTAGGGATGCCTGACCCGGATAAAGCGCTAGATAGTGCTTCAGCGGTTTGGCTTAATGCACTGGCTATCGGGTACGCGCCGTTTTACCTACGTGAAAATGCGGATGGTGTTCGGAGTGATTGGCCGCGTATTCCGCTGCCTGGCGCAAAGGATGCATTGGTCAACTCTGCCGCATTAGGTGGTGAACTCGCGCAGCTTTTGAACACAGAAGTTGATGTGAAATCTGTTACCACAGGAGAGATCCGCTCAGAACTGTCAGCGATCGGCAATATTTGTGCGGCGACTGGCGGTGCTGTCAATCCTGCGAAGGACTTCACAATCACCGCGGGGTGGGGACACCCCGGCAAGGACGGTGTCACAATGCCGGGAAAGGGAAAGCTGATCGAGCGTGACTATGCGCCTGAGGAAAGGACCCTAATTGCTAGGGGAGCCGCAAAGCTAGATCTTGACCTTGAGGCCGCGATGGTGGTGCTAGGTGACAAGACATACGATGTGTATCTCAATGATCGCGCGTACTGGAAGAATATTCCAGCTCTTGTATGGGATTACACGATCGGCGGATATCAAGTTATGAAGAAGTGGCTGAGCTATCGCGAGAATGACATGTTGGGTCGAGCGATAACATTGCAAGAGGTCGATTACGTGCGCGACATGGCGCGTCGCATCGCAGCGATTTGCCTACTTCAACCTCGGCTTGACAAGAACTATGCAGCGGTTAGGTCCTCCACATATTGCTGGCCAACACCGGCTTCTAAAAAGGTTTCAATCGTCGACGTTTAATCGGATGCAACCGAGTTGGTCTAAGTGGCGCCCATTCCCTGATCCTCGACGATGCGGAGTTCTTGTCGCTCCGCTCGGTCCCGGTTGCTATCAGCTTCGGAATAGCCAGCAATTGGTTCTCTACGGGCGTGGTTCTCACGTAGCGGAGCGGATGACTTCGCTTCTTCCCAAGCCCTGGGGATGTGGGACTCGGAACAATCGAGCCAAGCGCGAATACGTTCTTGCCCATTTGGGGACAATCGAATATCGGACACTACCGTGTGACACGCATGAGGCCGCGAAGGAAGAGGAGCGGAACTTGCAATTGCGAAGATCCGAATATCTCTTCGAATCCTGATTCAATGAGGAGCCGCCACTCACAGTGCGGCAGAGAGTCCTTCAGGTCAAACGAAAAGAGCCGTGGTCCTGATGCGTTCAGGTCACCTGACCTTGCATAAACTTCCTGTAATGATCCATCAATTACTCTAGTGTAGATGCACGAGAATATGGTACCAATCTGGGAAAGGGTGCTAAGCCGTATCTAGAGAGGAACCCCCTTTTTGGACAGTGCCGAAAAGACAATCTCCGACAAGGAGCTGGTGGCACGGGTCCGTGCGGGCGATCAGAATGCCATGGGAGCACTTTACGACCGCTATTCCCCGCTTGTATATGCCGTGGGACTGAGGGTCTTGGCCGATACCGGGGCAGCAGAGGACGTGCTGCAGGAAGTGTTCATGCAATTGTGGCGCAATCCGACAAGATTTGATGCGAGTCGCGGGAGTCTGGGAGCGTGGCTAGCGGTGATCGCACGAAATCGTGCGATTGATGCACTGCGGAAACGTCGTTACGAATCGGATATTGAAGATGTAATCGTTTCGGTGGAGCCGGATCTCGCATCGGAGGCCGATAGGTCACGTGCGGCGAAGAATGTTCGTGATGTTCTCAACGGGATGCACCCGGCACAACGGCACGCTCTTG
>Ga0210405_10002899_pt1 | contig 17345 bp, 15 predicted proteins | sample IncBWH11MmetaG_FD_155492 | JGI IMG/M metagenome (GOLD analysis project Ga0210405, IMG submission 155492) | Forest soil microbial communities from Barre Woods Harvard Forest LTER site, Petersham, Massachusetts, United States - Inc-BW-H-11-M | ecosystem: Environmental > Terrestrial > Soil >... | reverse complement strand
GGCGGCATCATCCAATCGTCGCAGGTCGACGTGGTCGGCGCGCAGGGCGGCATGGTGAAGCTGCAGATCAGTTGCGAGATCGCGCAAGCGGACTTGCAGCGCCTGTTGTACGACCTGGAAGCCGGCATGCCGTTTTTGTTCGTCGACGAATTGACGGCGGAAATGCCGCAGGCGGTCGGCGCCAATGGCGGCATCGGCCGCATGCACGTCCAGCTCGCTCTGTCCGGCGAATGGCAGGGAGCGGCGCGATGAGACGCGAACGCTTCGGTCATGTTTTGCTGATCGCGCTCTGCTTGAGCGCGCCGGCTTTCGCCTACACGGCATCCGGCGTCGATGATGCGAACAATCCCGGCATCGACAATCCCGGCCTCGATGTCACGCGTCACGCCATGCCGCCGCCGGACGTGACGGCAAAGCCGGCCGAAGCGCCGACGGTGGCCGCCAACCCGCTGTGGGCGATTCCGCTGAGCGCGCTCACGGCGACGCGCGCGCGGCCGCTGTTCACGCCGTCGCGGCGTCCGCCGGCGCCGGTCGTCGCCAGCGTACCGGTCGCGGCGCCGCGGCCGCCGCCAGCGCCGCCGCCGGCGGCGCCGCAGCATCCGAACTTGACGTTGGTCGGCACGGTTGCCGGCGAGAACGAGGGCGTGGCCGTGTTCATCGACACGGCGACGCGGGATGCGGTGCGGCTGCGCACCGGCGAGGGCCATAGCGGCTGGATTTTGCAATCGGTCGAACGCAGCGCGGTGACGCTGCAAAAGGGCGGACAGACCGAAACGCTGGCGCTGCCGCGGGCCACGGCAGCGGCGGCGCCGGCCCCGGTCGTCAGCACTTTGCCGCCGCCGCCGCCACCGCCGCCGCAATCGAGCGCCAGCCCGCCGGCGCCGCAAAACACGCCGCAAAACGCGCCGCCCGCGCAGGGTTGTATGCCCGAGCCGGTCGGGTGCTGAGACCGCCATCCGCGGGTTGTTGGCGAAATTGAGTTTTTCCTGCTAATCAAATAATCCCGCCATGGGCCGCAGCGTCATCGTGTGAAAGGCAATGGAGCAATTCGATTTTCCAACTGCCGAGACCAGGGACATCGTCTCGACATTCCTGAATCAGGGTTGCGTTCTGTTGCGGAATTTCGTCGATGCCGCAGCCCTCGATCGCGCCTACGATATGACCTTGAAGGCCTATGCGTGCGTCGATGGCTATCACATTTATCCAGATCATTTACGCCAGTTGGGGATGCCGATGTACTCGGACATCCTGTTCGGCGAGCGCCATTTCGCAATGCTGCGCGAAGTGTTCGGCGATCGCGAGTGTGAAATCAGCGTCGATACTTGCGCGCGGCGCGTGGGGCGCGTCCGTGCGCCGCCGCATTGGCTGCCGCCGCTAGGGCCGCATCTTGACGCGTTCGTGCATCCGTCCCGATTCACTGTCAATTTCTGGGTGCCGTTTCAAGAATGCGGTGTTGATGCGCCGGGCTTAGGCGTGGTGTGCGCGCCCTTCGACGACGTGCTTTCGTTCGCCGGCTACCAAAACGGTGCAAAGGTGTGGGACGATCCGGAGCCGAAAGGGCATTACGCAGAATTTCGGCGGGAAATGAAGGCGCTGCACCGCAATCATGATCCGGACATGATTGCGCGGATGCGCGAACGATTCTCCGGTCAAATCGCGACCCCGGCCTTCAGGCCGGGCGATGCCATGATGCTGTCAAATTGGACGCTGCATCAAACCCACGCCACGCCAGCAATGACCAAGACCAGGGAAAATCTTGAGTTGCGCTTCTGGTCAGCGGCGTCGCTGCAGGACATCCTGCAAGAGCACGGCATTTGAAGATTGCGAAAAAGCAAAGCCCCCGCACCTGGGTGCGGGGGCTCGCTGCAGTTTGTCCCAGGCTCGTCGCAATTACATCGGGCTGATCGAGGTGAAGCCGGAACCGACCGGTCCGGTGACCTGATTGTTGCCGAAGCTTTGCACGGTGCCAGTGCCGGTAACCGAGGTCGCAGCGCCATTGAACGACAGCATTGAGGCCCCGACCGTGATGGCCGCGGTGCCGCCGGAGGAGTTGTTGGCCGCGAGCCCGTTCGTTGTGTTGCCAGCAAGCGTGACGCGGGTCAGGTCGACCGTCGCGGTGTTCGATCCCCCGCTGACCGCCGTGACGCCATTGCCGAGGTTCAGACTGACGGAACTATCCGCGATGGCGAGATGAACGTTGCCCCCGCCGTTGGCGTTGGCTCTCACGCCGTCGGTGCCGGTATTGTTTTCGATATTGGAGCGGGTGATGGTGACGTTGGCGGTGGCGCCGCCCGATGGCTTGATCAACACGCCGTCGGCGTTGTTGTTGATGATGATCGAATTCGTGATGGCGACGTTGGTCGTACCGCTGCTCGGCGCAACGAAGACGCCTCCCGAGCCGGCCCCGTTGCCCATTTCCTGGATCACGCAGTTCGAGATTTCCACGTTTGCGGCGCTGTTGATAAGGACGCCATTAATACTCGAATTGAGGCCGTCGAACGTCAGGCCGCGCAGATTGACGACGCCGGTCGGGCCTGCGCTGATGACGATGCCGTTGGTGCCCGACACCAGGACGCCGGCCTCGCCGACGCCGTCGTCGTAGATGCTGATCGATTTGGTGATGGTCACAGCGCCGAAGCCGCCGGGATCGAGAACGTCGATTTCGCCGGCGGTCGAGGTCTTCGAGATGGCGCCGGCGAAGGTCTTGCATGGTGCCGTGCGGCTGCACGGATTGGCGTCGTCGCCCACGCCTGAGACCCAGGTCCGGGTCGCCTGGGCGTGTGCGGGTGCTATTGAAAGGCCGGCAACAAAGAGCGCGCCGAGAAGCGCGGAGAAGAGACTCGATTTTGTCAACATGGAGACGCCCCACAGGTTGGCTGTTTGGGAGGCCAAAGAATAGCACAACTTGATGTGGTAGAGTCTATACAAATCTAAGTAACTTATTTGACCCAATGTCGCATCCGCAACAACCGGAGAATACGTCTTTTTTGTCGGTTATCTGTCCCGTGGAACGGGAATCGCGCCCGGGCCGCAAGCAGGCCGAGAGTGCCCCGATACCGCAATCGAGGTGGACAGCCTGTGCCGGTAATGGACAAGCTTAAGAGGCTTGTGACTGCGGCACGCTAGGCGCGCCGCGGGATTGGAGGGATGGACGCTCGGGAGAGCGTGCCGGAAAAATAAAGAACATGGATCTAGTGCATCGCATTATCGAGAAGCGGCTCACCTATCTGCGACCGGAGAAGCTCCGCCTTCTCATGGCAACGGTCGAGGCGCTGAATGCCGGCGGTATCCGCGGCGATTTTGCAGAATTTGGCGTTGCCCTTGGCGGGTCGGCGATATGCATTGCGAGTAAGCTTGTGGCCGGACGAAAGTTCTACGGTTTCGACAACTTCGATCTGATCCCGAGCCCGGAACCGATTGACGGCGAGCGCCCGAACAGCCGTTACGAGGTGATCAAGTCGGGTCTGTCTCCGGGGATCGGGGGCGATCGCTATTACGGTTACGAGCCTGACCGGCTCGCCGTCGTACGCCGCAATTTTGCGGAGTTCGGGCTTCGCGTCGACGACGAGCGCATCTTCCTCATCAAGGGCCTGTTTGAGGGTACGCTGCCACGATACTTGAAGGAGCCGATTGCATTTGCCCACGTCGACTGCGATTGGTATTCACCCGTAAGATTCTGTCTGCAGCAGCTTTATCCCTTGCTCGCGAACAACGGCACGATCATTATCGACGACTACAATCATTGGGACGGTTGTACGAAGGCCACCGACGAATTTTGCGCGGCTTTTCCGCAAATCAGTATGACACTAGGTCCAACCTACGCTGTTCTCATCAAGCGGCCAGCCTAGCAACGGTCAACATGATCAGAATTGGATCGCGGGACTATTGGCGTGATCGACAATCCTACCCCGACGACTGGGAGACTCGATCGGCGCAGGCCGCTCGCTTCATCTCGCCCGGCGCCGTTGTTCTTGACATTGGATGCGGCCCCCATATGGCGTTGCGAGATTATCTTCCTGACGGATGCTGCTATATCCCGGCCGACATTCATCGATGGACACCGGACGTACGGTATGTCGACATTGACGCGAACAAGTTTCCCGAGGGCGCGTTCGATTGCGTCGTTCTCCTCGGCGTTCTCGAATATCTGATGAAACCCGAATGGGCGTTCGCCTTTGCTCGGCGCTGTGCGACGGCAATGGTCGTGAGTTATTGTCATCCCACGACATCGGATATCCTGTCGAGAGACGTAAACGGCTGGATAAACGCGTTCTCGATGGAAGATTTCCGCAAATTAGCGGCCGAAGGCCGCTGGCAGGTTGCGCGTTCCGAGACGTTCAGGGTGTCGCCGCACACCCGTCAGTTGGTTTACCAGCTGATTCGGGACGACTGAAAAATGCCAAGCAACGCCCTGCAACATTTCATCGTTACCCGGATCGGGATCGGCATTCAGAACGAGGACTGGTTTCGCAGCACGCTCGCGCTGTTTGAGGCGATCACGTATCCCTCCCTCTGTGCGCAATCCTGCGCGGACTTTACGTCGCTTGTCGTTGTCGACCACGATATGCCCACAAGCGCACGGTCGCGTCTGTCCGAAATAATCGACGGTCATCCGAATTTTCATGTCGTGCCGATCGACCTGCTCGACATGCAGCACGTTCGGCACGGCTGCTTCGACTATGTTTGGAATTGTTGCCAGGAGTATCTGCTCGCCAACCGGTTGATTGCCGATCCTTTCAGCTACATCGTCACGTCCGTGCTGGACGGCGACGACGCATTGCGTCGCGATGCGGTCGCGCTGGTCCGGGAACGAGCCGCGGCGGAAATGCCGGAATTTCTCGAAGCGGAGCGAAAATACTTTACCTGGCGCCGCCATACTGGGGGGATGTGCCTGACCTTTCCCGACGGTTTGCAGTGGTTTGCCCATGCCGACGTCGTGCAACCGATGCATTGTCCTTTCCACAGCATGTCGGTTTTCGTCGCCGCGCGATTTTCCAGCGGCATTTCGGCGTGCTCGAGCCGCCATAGCGCATGGCCGTCCTACTGCGAGGTGCTCGGCTTCAAGGTCATCGTCGCTGAGGCGGGCCGGCCAATGTGGGTCTATGTTCGTCACGATCGAAATGAGGTGCCGTGGCAAGCCGAACACGCTGGCTCCGATCAAAAATGCGCTGAAATCCTGCACGGCGAATTCGCCGTCGATTTTGAGAAAATGGAGCAGTGGCGTCAAAACCGCCAATTGCGCACGGTCCCGGCGGCCGACTCTGTTCCGCTAAGCCATGATGGCATGTGGGCGAAGGAACAGCTCGATATCTATTTCCGCATTACCGCGCTCAACCGTCAAATCGCGGCACTGGAACGCCAGGATGAAGGCGGCGGCTTGGATGCCGCCGGACGGGCCTTGCTGGAAAAACAGCGCGCGCTGCGTGAGACCTTGCGTGGCATCTACCGCGAACAAGCACTGTCCATGTTTCGCTGAAACACGGCGTAGGCTTCATGCGATGCTGTCTGCTGGGCGATCCTCGCAGATCCGATCTAGAGCAGCCGCGGCAAACGTCCGCCTGGGGCACCCGGTGAAGGCCTGCAAACGGGCAATCAGGCTTTCGCGCAGCGGCAGGTGAGCGCCGCTGTTGGCGGTCGGCTTGTCGAAATTGAAATCGACTTCGCCGTTCCGAAGCGATTCAGTGCTGCAGGAACGCACCAGCTCGATAAGCCCGCTGAGCCGGTATTGGTCGGCGGCTTTGTTGACGAAGAGCGTAGGGGTGCCGAAGGCGAGGCTTGGCATCGCGCAATGCAATCTCGTGGTCACGACGCATTTGGCGTGAGCGTAAAGACCCAAGAGCCGACCGGCTGTCGCGCAGCGCTGCTCGAACGAGCCGCCGCAGGCGTCACGGTGGCTCAACCGCAACAACGGGGTTCGCGTTTGTCCGCTCAAATGGTGATAGGTTTCATCGTCAAGATCGACCGCGCAAATATAGTCGCCACGCTGGCCGTTACCGTCGGAGCCGAGCGTCAGCGTGAGGCATCCGGAGAAATAGCTTTCGATGCCGTGCTTCTCGAGCAGACGGACCGTCCAATGATCGCGCCCGCCGACGGGTTCGTGGCGCTTCAGATAGGCCAGGCTGTCTCCCTCAAAGAGCGTTTGCGACGGCGCGGTCAAGGTTGTCGGCCTGAACCGTTCGGCGGTGATGTGCATGGAGATCGCCAGAGGACGCAACAGGTCCGGAGGCGGCCATCGCTCTGGACTGTGGGTAAACCACCCGTTCAAGATGATTTTGAAATCTCCCTCCGCGCTGGCCGGGGACGTCGTCCAATCGTCGCGGTCCACGAGCAGGTCGACGGACGGCAGGAACTGACGCGCGGCGATGCTCTGAATTTCATCGCCGAGGTTATTGGTGCGGTAGGAGAGCAGGGCAAATTTTGCGGTCATCTGCGCAGCGGGAAGCCGGAGCCATGTCCTCCGGATGAGGTCATGCTATTGTGGCGTCGCCGAACGGGCAAGGTCCGGTGCTCGGCCGGGCGCACGGCGAGCGTGGTTTTGCGCAATTGCGAAAGGCCGTCATGAATTCCGCGCAAGGGCCCGTCTTCTACATCCACATCGGCGTGCCAAAAACGGCAACGACCACGATTCAATCATTTTTCACGATGCACCGCGACACGCTTCTACAGCGGGGCGTACTGTACCCGAAAAGCATCGCCAATTCGGACGGCGACTCGGAGCTGCATCGCGCGCTCTCGGTCGCGCTGGAGCCGGACAGCGTACCCTGGTTGGACGGGTTGCGCAGACACATGCAAGACAGAAACGTCATTGCGTCGATGCTCGAGGAAACCGCGCGGACGGAAGCCAAAACCGTGGTTCTCAGCGCCGAGTCGCTTGCTTTCATGCGCCGACCCGAGACGCTGCGACGTGCTTTGGCTCCTTATTCGGCGCGCGTTCTAGTCTATTTGCGACGCCAAGACGATTTTCTTGCGTCGTTTTATAATCAGTTGATCAAAAGCCGGCTTTATGAGGCGACATTCGATGAGTTCCTGCGACAGCACGCGCACGATGCGATCGATTTGCGCGACTTTCGCACGCCATTGCCTATGTGCGACTATGAGCGGCTGCTAAAGCTTTGGTCCGGCGCGTTCGGATCTGAAAATATTCTTGCCGGCGTTTACGAGGATTACGATTTGCCCGCTGGAATTTTGCGCGATATAGCGGCGAAGATGGAGATCGACATTGCGGGCTTGCGGCCGCCGGGGGCCGACACGAATCCGGCCCTGCGGCACTCGATTGTCGCACTGAAGCGCCGCGTCAATGCGTTCCTGTCAAGCGAAGACGAAAGAATTTATTCCGAAAGGCTATTTGCGGCCCATAACGATTGTGCCGAGCATCTACGGAGCGACGAAAAGGTTCACGCCGGGATCGCGCGGCGACAATCGATTTTGGCGCGCTATCGGGAAGGCAATGCGCGCGTTGCCTGCAAGTATTTTGTCGGGCGCTCGGAGCTATTTGACGCCCCGAATGAACGCGATTCGCCATTGCCCGATTCCCGCGAAGCCGATTGGCAGGATACTCGCCACGAGGTCGCAGTTCGAATGATCGCACGGCTTGTCGCCGAAGGGGCTCGGTCAAAAAAACCAGGTTCCTAGCGCGGAAATTCCGCATCGGATGGCATTTCAGAGTCCGCTGTTGACGCTCGGAAAGCTGATTGTGTAGGGCTGGTGGCCGCAAGCCGGCCGGCCTGGCGACCCAATCGGCCGTTCGGTGCAATTTGGGGAAGAAAAAATGGCACTCGGCCGCGATGTCGTCGACGCCATCATTCGCGAGCACGCCTATCGGCCGATCACGGGTGACGTGCTGTTGATCGGCCAGCAAGGCATCACGCTCAGCCGCGACGAAGTTTTGGAGTTAATGGGCGAGCACGACGTCGTCGCCGTGGCCAGCGACCCGCAAGCCACCGCCGGCGACGGGCAAAGTGCCGCGAGCGCCGACGGCGGCGGCATGAGCGCGGCCGCGTTCTTTGCGCTCCTCGGCATCGAGCGGCTGCACATGCTCGATATCCGCACCGCAGGCGACAACGGCGCCGGCTATTTCGAAGAGCCGCTGCCGGATGGGCTCAAGGCCGGTATGGATTTCATCATCGACGGCGGCGCGCTCACCGACATATTTTCTCCGGCCGCGGCGTTGCGCAATTATTCACGCGCGCTGCGGCCCGGCGGGCGGCTGATCGCCGTCAACAATCTGAGCGCCCATTTCGATCCTTATTCGATCCCGACCGCGTCCTGGTATCTCGATTATTGCGTGATCAACGCGTTCGCCGACTGCAAGGCCTATGTTCTCGACTATCCGCCCGGCCGGCCGGTCCGGGCGTTCTGGCTCGACATCGATTGCTTGCTGGATCCGGCACGCGAGATCAGGGCCTTTTTGTCGCCGCACGAAACCGCCGTCATCCTGTTTGCCGAAAAAGGCGCGGCTTCGACCGCTGACGAAACGCCTACTCACGCCCATCTGCGCTCGGCCGCCGAGTGGCAGCGCTATCGGCAAAACCTCGCCCGGATCAGGCGCGCGCCGCGCCCGCATCTGGTGCGCTCCCGCGTCGAGCCGGGCAAGCTCGACGTCCGCGGCGGCCATCTTTTCATGCGCGCGGATTATTCCGCGGTCGACCCGTCGTTATTGGTGCTACGCGCCGACGACACCGCGTTCGCGTCGCCGTCATTGCCGCCGACGCCGGCGCAAGCCGCCATTTCGCCGTCGCCGTCGAAGCTGAAAATTCTCTGCGTCGGCACCGGCCGCGACGGCACGCAATCGCTCAATCACATGATCCAGCGCGTTTATGGACAAACCGGCGACCGGCTGTCGGTGCACGAATATTGCTGCCGGGAAATCTATCAGGCGTTTTGTGATTTTTCCGAAACTGGCAACGGCAGCCGCGCCGAGGCGCTCAAGCGCATGGTCGCCGACTGCCCCTACGACAGCATCGTCGGCAACGGCTATGCCGCGGTTCTGCCGCTGTTCGCCGAACATTACGGGCGCGGCCTGAAAGTCGTGCACCTTTGTCGCGACCGCGAAGCCTGCATCGAAAGCCTGATCACGAACTGCGAATTGTTTCCGACCGCCTACCGCTATTATTCGTCGAGCCCCGACGCCGAGGTCAAACGCATGGCGGCGTTCCATTTCGGCGACATGTCGCGCGCCGCATGGGACCGCTTGCCGAGCCGGGAAAAGTTCGGCTGGTATTACGACAAGACTCACGCGCTGGTGCGGCAGCATCTTGCGCTGTTCGATCACCATATCGAGATCGCGACCGAAAGCCTCAACGACGAGGCGACCCGGCGCGCAATCGCGGATTTCGTCGATGGCGGCGAGGCGGCGCCGCCGCCGCGGACCCATCTCAACGCCTCCGTCATCGACATCTCGTCCTTTCCCAGGCAGCATCAGGTCAAGATGAACTGGCTGATGGGCCGGCTGAACATGGAAGAGCTCGCCAAAGACGACGTTTACGCGCTCAATTATTTCCTCGATAAATTCGTCGCCTGGACCGGCTATCAGATCACCGACGCGCCGCAGCTTGGCGGAACGGCTGCGGCGTCGGCGCCGGAGATCGCCGCCGATCTCGAACGGGCGGGCCGGATCATGAACGAACGATTGCGCGACATCGATGCGCTTTATAAGCTCGTTCGCGATCGCGGCGGTAAAGACACCGAGCAATGATCGCGGCGCAGGCAGCTAATTGAGGGACCGTTCTTCTACTTTGTGCTTTCCTCGCGGAAGGTATGAACGGACAGACCATGGGCATCGGCCCCGCGATCGTGACGGCTTTGATCAGGGAACATCTTTACAAACCGATCCGCGGCGATGTTCAGATCATCGGGCGGCAAACGGTCTATTTCACGCCGCGGGACATCATCGATCTATTCGCGGCCAATGGCATCGACACGGCCGGCGTCGACGCCAATGCCATCGAGTTGGACCGAAGCACCATCGATCGTCGCGCCAAGTTTGCCGGTGTCCCCCTGATCAGCGATGTGGCGCTGTTCAAGCTGTTTGGCGCCGGCAAGGTTGTCGCGCTGGATCACAGCGATTACGAGAAGGCCGATATCATCCACGACTTGCGCACGCCGCTTCCGGCAAGCCTTCACGGCACCGCCGATCTGGTCGTTGACGGAAGCACGCTCGACAATGTCTTCACGCCGTCGATCGTGCTGCAAAACTACAGCAGATTGCTGCGGCGGGGCGGCAGAATGCTGACTTTCAATGCGTTCAGCTGTTACGGTACGCCTTATGCGATCACGCCGCCGCTCTGGTACGTCGACTATTTCGTGATGAATCGTTTTGCCGATTGCCGCGTCTATGTTCTCGTCTACCGCGACACCGCCGTCAATGAATCCGACATGAACGTCTTCAATGTCGACCTGACGGAGCTGAAAAATGCCGGCCGCCGCATGGGACGCTTCGTTTCGCCGTATAACATGGTGACGTTGGTCTTCGCCGAAAAAGACGCGGAATCAACGGACGAGTGGTTGCCAATTCAGCAGGACTACCGTTCGGCGGAAGACTGGGCCGTCTATAACGCCAATCTGGCGCGCATGTTGCAGTCGAAAAGGCCGCATCTGGCGTGCTCCTTGTCTGAACAGTTCCTGATGCAGCCCGCGCACGGCCACAGCTACATCGATAAGGACTACCAGGCGCGGCCCTGATTGGGCACATGTTCGATCACGGCGCTCGCGCCGCGCCGCGCGGCGGGTTGCGTCGGCGCCGCAATGCGGCTACCACCCCGTTTCATGTCACCGCAATGAAAGCTGACCCGGGCCGAACCGACGGAGCCGAAGTGAAACGCAGAATTCTGATCATGGGGTTGCCGGGCGCCGGCAAAACGACCCTTGCCAACGCGCTGGCGCCGCTCATCAACGCGGTCGTCTTCAACGCCGATGCGGTACGCGCCAATCTGTCGCGCGACCTCGGCTTCACCCACGAAGACCGCGTCGAGCATGCCCGCCGCATGGGCTGGATGTGCGACCGCGTCGTCGAGGCCGGCGGCACCGTGATCGCCGATTTCATCTGCCCGACCGAGCAAACCCGCGCCGTGTTCGGCGAGGCCTTTACGATCTGGCTCGACCGTATCGATGCCGGCCGCTTCGCCGACACCAACCGGATGTTCGTTGCGCCTGACAAATACGATCTGCGCGTCGGCCCGGAAGGCACGGCGCAATATTGGGCCGAGCAGGCGCTGGCGCTGTTGCGCCCGGCCTTCGATCCGCAAAAGCCGACGGCGCTGTTCATCGGCCGCTACCAGCCGTTCCATGGCGGGCATCAGCGCCTGATCGAAGAGGGGCTGCGCCGGGTCGGGCAGGTTTGCATCGCGGTGCGCGACACCCACGGTACCGATGCCAAGAATCCGCTGCCGTTCTTCGCGGTCAAGCAGCGCATCGAAACCGCGTTGTCGGCCTATACCGGGCGCTTCGTGGTGGTGCCGCTGCCCAATATCACCAATGTGTTCTACGGCCGCGACGTCGGCTACACGGTCGAGCGCATCGTGCTCGACGAGGAGACCGAGGCGATTTCCGCCACAAAAATCCGCAGCCTGAGCGCCGCGCCGGGATCGCGCTGATCGTGTCTCGCCGCCTAGCAGCGATGTGGCCGCGACAGTAATGTCACGGCGATGACCGCGTTCGTTCTCTCGGCACGCAATCGCTTCGAGCATTTGTTCGACGCGCTGGTCGATCCGGCGCGCCGCGAGCGCACCATGGCTGTCGTGCTTGCCAGCTATTTCGCTGTCTGGTCGCTCTACGCCACCGTCGCCAAGAGCAGCCAGGACATCCATACCGACATGGGCGAGTTCGTGGCGTGGTCGCGCGAGGTGGGCCTCGGCACGCCGAAACATCCGCCGCTCGGCGCTTGGCTACTGCGCGCATGGTTCAGCGTGTTTCCGCGCGAAGACTGGGCCTATTATTGCTTCGCCATTCTGCTGCCGACGGTCGCGCTGTGGATCACGTGGCGGCTTGCGGCGCGTTATCTGCCGCCAGACAAACGCGTCGCCGGCATCGTGCTGCTGACATTCGTGCCGTTCTATAATTTTCACGCCATGAAATTCAACGCCAACGCGGTGTTGACGCCGTTCTGGGCGTTGGCGACGTGGTGGTTCCTGCGCTCGTTCGAAACGCGCAGGGTCGGCTGGGCGGTGCTCGCCGGCATCGGCGCCGCCGCGGCCATGCTGGCCAAATATTGGTCGATCACGCTTCTTGCCGGGCTCGGCCTTGCCGCGCTGACGGATCCGCGCCGCACCGCCTATTTCAATTCGCCGGCACCCTATGTGACGCTCGCTGTCGGCACGGTCCTGCTGACGCCAAATATATATTGGCTGAAGACGCACGCGTTCATGCCGTTTTCCTACGCGATGGAAGCGCATCCAGGGACCCCGGCATTCGCGTTGTTCTCAGCGTTCATCTTCACCAGCAACGGGCTTGCTTACGCGGTGGCGTCGGTCGTCTTATGTGTGCTGGCGACGCGGCCGAGCTGGGCCGCGATCCGCGATACGTTGTGGCCATCGGAAGCCGAGCGCCGCACGCTCCTCATCGCGTTCGCCGCGCCGTTTTTGTTCGCCGTGCTGATCGCGGTGCAGCTTACGGTTGCCATCGAATCGATCTGGGTCACGCCGGCGATGACGCTGTTGCCGATCGTGCTGCTGTCGTCGCCGCTGGTGGCGATACCCCGTCTGGCCGCCGTCCGCCTGTTGGCGCTGGCGGTGGTTTTTCCCTTAGGTATGCTCGCGGCTTCGCCGCTGATTGCGCTCGGCGTTCAGCTCAACGGCGTGCCTGAACACGGCAGCGATTACCGTGCCGTCGCCCAGGCGGTCGAGCGCGTCTGGCGCGCGCACACCGACAAGCCGCTGCGTATCGTCGGCAGCACCACGGTCGTCAACGGCTTCGTGTTCTACTTCAAGGACCTGCCGTCGACCTTCGATATCGACAATCCGAAGTTGACGCCGTGGGTCAGCGACGATCGCATCCGGCGCGAAGGCGCGGCGTTCGTCTGTCCCGAGACCGAGGCCTTTTGCATGCGCGCGCTCGGCGGCTTTGCCGCGCATTTTCCCGTCGTCGCCGACGAGGACGCCGTGGTGTCGCGCCGCTTTTTCGGCTTCGCCTCGCCGCCCGAGCGCTACGAGATCATCATCATTCCCCCGGACCCCTCGTAACGTATGCACAGCGCCACGGCGCCGGAACGTTGACCTTGCATTGACCGCGGGTCTTTATTGTCGCCTCGACGAGTCGTGCCAGCGGAGGAGTCGGTGTGCTCTGACGGTCGCGTGACTCATGCTGCCTTGCCGCACGCGCGTTGCCTCGCGACGCTCGACGTTCTGGTGATTGCCGGCGGCCTTGGCACCCGTATCCAATCGGCCTTGGGCGACACGCCAAAGCTTTTGGCGCCGATCGGCGGCCGGCCCTATCTGGCCTATCTGTTGGACTGGCTGCGGCGGTTTGGGGCAAAGCGCATCGTGCTCGGCTTGGGACACCGGGCGCAGGCGGTGATCGATTTTCTCGAGCGCAACAAATCCTCCTATGACGATCTCACGGTGGTAACGGTGACCGAGCCGGAACCGCTCGGCACCGCCGGGGCCATCCGTTTCGCCCGGCCGAATTTGCGCACCGATCCGGTGTTGGTGATGAATGGCGACAGCTTTGCCGATGCCGATCTCTGCGCCTTGGTTGCGCACCACCGGCGCGTCAACGCGAAAGCCACCCTGCTGTGCGCCGAAGTCGACGACGCCGGCCGCTACGGCCGGGTCGAACTCGACGGGAAGGGGCGCATTCGCGGTTTCATCGAAAAGGATCCGGACTTCCATGGCAGGAGTGCCGTGAGCGCCGGCATCTATCTGTTCTCTGCGGCGCTGCTCGACGAGATCGCCGGCGGCACCGCCGTCTCGCTGGAGCATGACGTGTTCGGCCGGGCGGCTTCGGGGTCGCTTGGTGCCTTCGCCGGCCCGTTTGCCTTCATCGACATCGGCACGCCCGAATCGCTTAAGCTTGCCGAGCGCGTCTTCGGCGCCAAATTCGAACACCGGCCCACATGATCATCAGCCGCACCCCGTTTCGCATCTCGCTGTTCGGCGGCGGCACCGATTATCCGACGTGGTTTCGCGAGCACGGCGGCGCGGTGATCGGCACCGCGATCGACAAATATTGCTACATCAGCGTGCGCCGGCTGCCGCCGTTCTTCGAGCACAAGTCGAAGATCGTTTATTCCAAGGTCGAGCTGGTCAAGGAGTTGGCCGAGATCGAGCACCCGGCGGTGCGCGGCATCCTCACCGACCTGGGCGTGACCGACGGCCTCGAAATCCATCACGACGCCGATCTGCCGGCGCGCTCGGGATTGGGCTCGAGCAGCTCGTTCACGGTTGGGTTGCTCAATGCGCTCTATGCGCTCGACAGCCGGATGATTTCGAAGCGCGACCTCGGCCGCCAAGCGATCCGCATCGAGCAGGAGGTGCTCAAGGAAGATGTCGGCTGCCAGGACCAGATCTGGGCGGCCTACGGCGGCTTCAACCGCATCGACTTTCACCAGGACGGCACCTTCTCGGTGATGCCGTTCATCCTGCCACCGGCGCGGCGCACGGAGCTTTCGCAATCGCTGATGATGTTCTTCACCGGCTTTTCACGCTTCGCCACCGATTTCGCCCAGGACCAGATCAAGAATATGAACAGCCGCAAGAACCAGTTGCGCATGATCCGCAGCCTGGTCGACAGCGCCGCCGACATTCTGCTCGATCCGAAAACGCCGCTGCGCGAGCTCGGCGAATTGATGCACCAGTCGTGGCTGATCAAGCGTGAGCTCGCCTCGAGTGTCTCCAATTCCCAGATCGACGACATCTACGACGCCGGGCGCGATGCCGGCGCTGTCGGCGGCAAGCTCTTGGGCGCCGGCGGCGGTGGCTTCATGGTGCTCTTGGTCGATCCGGACAAGCGCGCCCAGGTCCGCGAGCGGCTGCGCAAGCTGATCCATGTCAATGTCGGTTTCGACACCGACGGCAGCAAAATCGTCATCTATCAACCCGACGAGATATGAGCCCGAAAGCCCCGCTCTTTCATTGATTCAGTTGATAAATCAAGCGCTTGACGAGCGGCCGGCGGTTACCTCACCGCGCAATGGATAGCGCCGGGGCTGCAACGAATTGAATCCAAACGTGTTCGGGTTCCTCCCCGGCTCGGGTCGCCAGTTGGCCCGGGTCGTGCTAGGGGAAACCGGGGCATCGGGGTTGATTGGGGGACCTTTCGAGTCATGAGTGATGCGGAAAAGGCGGGCGCGGACGGCGCATTGCGGATCGGCGTGATCGGCGTCGGCGTGATGGGCTCGAACCATGCGCGGGTGCTGTCGGAACTGTCCGGCGTCAAGCTGGTCGGCGTCGTCGATCCCGACCGCAAGACGCGCGAACAGGTCGCACGGCACCTCAAGTGCGAGGCCTTCGCCGACCTCGACAGCCTGATCGCGCGCGGCGTCGACGCCGTCACCATCGCGGCGCCGACCCACTTGCATCGCGACATTGCCGTCGACTGCGCCGCGCGTGGCATCCATATCCTGGTCGAGAAGCCGATCGCCTCCACCATCGAGGAGGGCCGCGAGATCGTCGCCGCCGCGCGGCGCGCCGGCGTCACCCTGATGGCCGGCCATGTCGAGCGCTTCAATCCGGCGGTCGAGGCGATCAAGCGCGCGATCAAGGGTCAGAATATACTTTCGATCGCCGTTACCCGGGTCGGACCATTCCCGCCGCGCATGTCGAATGTCGGCGTCGTGATCGATCTCGCCGTGCACGACATCGATCTCATTCGCTGGTTCACCGATTCCGAGATCGTCGAGATCCAGCCGCAGACCTCGAGCGCGGTCGCCGAGCGCGAAGACATCGCGCTGTTACAGTTCCGCACCGCCTCCGGCGTGCTCGCCCAGATCAACACCAACTGGCTTACCCCGTTCAAGGCGCGCAACATCCACATCGCCACCCGCGACAAATATCTGATGGCCGATCTCTTGACGTTGCAGGTCACCGAATGTTTCGGCTACCAGCCCGACGGCTCTTATTCGATGCGGCACCTGTCGGTGGGTTACGCCGAGCCGCTGCGTTCTGAGATGATGGCTTTCATCGGCGCCATTCGCGGCGCCACGCCGGCGGTGACCGGCGAGGAAGCGGTCGCCAGCCTGGAAATCGCGATCCGCTGTCTCAGCGCGCGCACCGCGCAGTCGAGCGCGCCGCGCAAGGGACCGCGCCGCGTTGTCGGCTGAGCGCGCGTGCAAGATAAGATGAATCAGCATACCCGCCTTGACGGTAGCCCGATCCCGTTCATCGACGTTGCCGCCCAGCGCCGCCGCCTCGGCAGCGCCATCGACGACGCGATCGGTCGCGTGCTCGCCCATTGCCAGTTCATCCAGGGGCCGGAAGTGCGCGCGTTCGAGACCGATCTCGCGGCGTTCTGCGGCGTCAAGCATGTCATCGGCTGTTCGAGCGGCACTGACGCGCTGCTGCTGGTGCTGATGGCATGGCAGGTCGGACCGGGCGATGCGGTGATCTGCCCGGCATTCACGTTTTGCGCCACCGCCGAAGTGGTGGCGCTCATAGGCGCGACGCCGGTAATGGCCGATGTGGCGGCCGACACCTTCAATCTCGATCCGGCAAGTTTTGAGCGCGCTATCGCGACGGCCAAGCAGCGCGGCTTGAAACCGAAAGCGGTGATCCCGGTCGATCTGTTCGGCCTGCCGGCCGACCACGATACCATCGCCATGATCGCCGCCGCGCACGGCATAAAGGTGCTCGACGACGCGGCGCAGGCGTTCGGCGCCACCTATCGCGGCCGCAAGCTCGGCACGCTGGGTGATGCCACGGCGACCAGCTTCTTTCCGGCAAAACCGCTCGGTTGCTACGGCGACGGTGGTGCCGTGTTCACCGACGACGATGCGCTGGCGGCGCGGGTCAAAAGCCTGCGCGTGCACGGCGAGAACGCCGGCGACAAATACGATGCGCTCCATATCGGCATCACCGGCCGGCTCGATTCGATCCAGGCGGCGGTGCTGATCGAGAAGCTGAAAATCTTTGCCGACGAGATCGTGGCGCGCCAGGCGGTGGCGGCGCGCTATGCCGAAGGCCTCGCCGGCGTCGCGACCACACCGCGCACCGGCAATGAATCGACATCGGTGTGGGCGCAATACACCATCCGCCTTGAGCCCGGGCGGCGCGACGCACTCGGCTCAGCCCTCAAGGCCCAAGGCATTCCGACCGCGATCTATTACGCCAAGCCGTTGCACCGCCAGGCGGCCTATCGCCACTATCCGGTCGCCGACGGCGGCGTGCCGGTCAGCGACCGGCTGGCCGAAGAGGTGA
>Ga0210405_10002898_pt1 | contig 17349 bp, 18 predicted proteins | sample IncBWH11MmetaG_FD_155492 | JGI IMG/M metagenome (GOLD analysis project Ga0210405, IMG submission 155492) | Forest soil microbial communities from Barre Woods Harvard Forest LTER site, Petersham, Massachusetts, United States - Inc-BW-H-11-M | ecosystem: Environmental > Terrestrial > Soil >... | reverse complement strand
AGATCCTGGGCCTCGATGATCCGCCCTACACCAATATCGAAAATGCTTTGAGGAATCTCAGTGCCCGCCATCGATTTGCCGGAAGCTGCCGAGAGGCTGATCTCGACGACATTTGCCGTGGGCACACCGTAATAAATCGAAGACAAATCGGTCTTCGGCAGAGCGACCGCCTCAGGGACCACAATGGTTTGAGCTTCTGCTCCAGCATTGAGACCGGCGGTTGCGTTGCTCGCGCCGACTTCCAAGACTGGACCCGACAGGGACACAGATGGCGTGGAAATGGAGCGCACGAAAAAGTTCGAAGAGGCGGATCGAGCGTCCGGCACCGAACTCAGGAGATATTGCGGACCATTGGCAAAAGTTGTGTCCTGGCTCAAAGCAATTCCTGCCGCGCAAGTAGCGACGAATACAAAACAAAAGAAAACTCGCATGGAACCCTCCACCCGTACGGTTCTAGGATTATGAAGCGAAGGAAACGGTTGCTGCCAGAGTCAATAGACCCTACTCGCCGCTACTGCCACGGCTTTCGGCATCAGATGCGCGCAGCGCTGCCCTGTGTCGACGTCCTGCGCGAAGCACGAAAAGCATGTAGAACACAATCGCCAGATTCACCAGGAACAAGCCGGAGCGAACTAGCGTGATGCCGCGTAATAGTCCTCGGATTTCGAGCGGGAGCAGCAATGTTCCAGATACAAAAGCAAGCCACTCCGCCCATGTGCGTTCCTTCCATAGGCCGTAGGCTTCGGCAAAACGCAGGGCAGTGTACGAAAAAGCCAGTTGCGCCGCCATCCATAGGCGGGCATCGGTAAGATTATCGGCGAAATCGAGAAAGACCTGCGCCCAGTGCCGGTCTGTGCTGATATGAAACAGGGCCAGGAGACTTTCGGCGATCACCCAGGCATCCTTGTGAACGAGGAGAATCGCGCTCAGGCCGATCAACATTACGAAAAGGCCCTTGACCAGTTCGAAGGCAGCTACCAGCCGCAGCAAGCGGCGCTGCGCTGGGTAGGAACCGGTTATCGTTGCAGGCGAGAGCATGCAGCGGCGCGAATAACTTCAGAGTACCACGACTGCCTTGGAGCGCAAACGCGTTCTTCGCCGTCGGACGTTGGTAACGAATTGGCCGCGGTTGACCTCAACTCTTTTTCGTGCGGACTGCGGCGCGGAGTTCGCTCACGATCTCCCTCGATGCCCGGATCGCCGCTGCGTGCTGATCCACATTGAAAGAGATGGCGCCCACGCGGGCGTGTCCGCCGCCGCCGTAGCGTTCGCAGATCTTCGCCAGGTTTACTACTGGTTCCTCGGGAGCCCATGGGTTGGACCCGACCGACACCTTTACGCGGAAGCTGCTCTTGCTGAGTCCCACGCTATAGATCGATTCGGGGTGAAGGTAGTAAGGAACGAACTTGTTGTAGCCTTCGAGCTCTTGATCGGTGATGTCAAAAAAAATCGTGCCGTCTTTGCATTCGGTGCGCTGTCGCAGAATCTCAATCGAGATTTCGTGGCGTCTTAAAAGTGGCGGCAAAAGCGGGGCGACAAATGGTTCCTCGAGTATAGCCGCCAGAGACTTCGTTGCCATGAGCGGGATCAGGTTAGGAACAAACCGCTGATCCGGCGCGGATTCGATGACCATCGTCAACTTCATGGCGGGAGCTTGCATTTCCACAGCGGTCTTGGCATCGGGATAGAGAGCGCCATCGATAATGTCGGTCCAATGCACAAGATCGGCAACCGGAGCCGGATCGAATCCAAAGCGCTGCTGCGCGATCATCGCGATAAAACTTGTGCACGACTTGAACGCCGGATCGTAGAATTTTCGATTACTCTCGTCGCGCTCGAAATGTGCCGCGTCAGTCGGCGAGAGAAACGCGCTCTCATGATGGTCAAACCACCATGTGATTTTCGGGGAACTGGAATACTTGAAGTCGACAATGGCGTTTTCGTCACCGGTGAAATCGGATTCGTTAAAGAGCGCTCCAGCGCGATGCAGCAATCCGGAGAACACGAAGTCAGCGTCGCCGCGGATTCTCTCGCGATAGAAGCGTGCGAACAGAGCGGCGGAAGAAGCTCCGTCGAAACACTTATCGTGGTAAAAGACTCTGACTTTCAATCCGTTCCCCTATGCTCAAAAAATTCCGCCGCCCAGAACCGCGCCCCGTGCGTTGCGGAGGGCAAGGTGAAAGCTAATAGGAATGACAGCTTACAGGAAGAAAGTCAAGAGCACGCGGCACCTTAGGCTGCGTTCGCCTGTCTTTCCGCCATATCGCCGATTACCGGCAATTTAAACATTTGCCCCTGATTCGCTTTCAGCAGCAGAACGAGCCAGACGATGAAGCCACCGAGTCCGACCAGCGGCCAAATCAGCAGAGTGAGAAAGCCCAGCAGGGGAAGGTGCACGATAATACGCAGCCCAATCCATAGAATCCACCAGGCTATGTTGAAGAAGATGCATTGCCATGCGTGGAACCTGACGAACCGGCTGCGGTTGTACGGCTCAATCACGAGGAAGAGTATCGCGGGAATGATCGTGATGTAAGCCAGCATTCCGGCGACGTTATCGGCGAGTCCCGCACCGGTGCTGGCGGGGACGACCACGCCGCGCCCAGCGCATGCTGCGCATGTAGTTGCGCCATCGGCAATCTGTGTGCCACACATGTTGCAAAACGCCATGAAGTTTTCTCCGAACTGGAAATTGGAAATCCGCGCTCGGTCGCGCGAATGCGATCCGCGCAACGTTGCGGAAAGGTAACAGAAAGCGGTGTCCGAGGCAATCTTACAAAGAGCGAGATTCGAACATACGCTCGCGATCGTTAGACTGCGGCCGCCTGCTTCTCCGCGAAGTCGCCCACCAGTGGAAGTTGGAACATCTCGCCCTGTAGGGCCTTGACCACGAGTACGACCCAAACTACAAAAAACGCAAGGCTCATTAACATGGTGAACAGTGCAACCAATAGATGGCCGACTACGGGAATAAAGGCGAGCAGCACGCCGACAATCCTGAGCGCAGCGCCGATTACCACCCCAACCACGCAGAGCCCGAGGCATTGAAAGGAATGAAAGCGCACGAAGCGATCCTTGCTGAAGGGTGGGGCGAGAAGAAAAACAATCGCCGGAACGACGAGAAAGTACGCGAGCGCACCCGCCAAAGTCTCCGGTAGACCTCCCACAGTGCCGCGTGCGCGCTCAGGCGGGTGCATGGCGCGCCCACAAGCGGGACAAAAGGCGGCGTCATCGGGCATCTCCGCAGCGCAGTCGGGGCAGGGAATCGGCATGAAGTCTATACCGGCCGGCCGCCAGCGTGCTTTTGCCTGCAATCCTCACAAACGCCGTATATCTGAAAAGTGTGGCGAGTGGTCGAATAATTGTGCGCGCGCCCAATTTCCTGCTCGAGCTTATCCACTTCGCGTGAAAAAAATTCCACCGAACTGCCGCACTCCGTGCAAACCATGTGGTGATGGCTGCGGCGGTTGTACTGATGTTCATAGCGAGCGATGCCATCGTGAAAGGCAACTTCGCTGGCCAATCCGCATTCGGCAAGCAGTTTGAGAGTGCGATAGACGGTGGTGTAGCCAATGCCTGCGTCTTTTTTCTGCACCAGGCGGTGCAGTTCGTCGGTGGAAAGATGGTCGCGGGTTTCGAGAAAGGACCGCAGAATCGTGTCGCGCTGCGCGGTCTGCTTCAATCCAACCCGCTTCAGATGCTGGTGGAGGATCGACTGAGCCTCCCGCACCATTTCGCGAGAGATGGATGGCTGATCATCGATGCGCTTTTGCAGCATGAAAATGTCAGGATACCACTGTGCCATCTTGAAAATGAAATTCATTTTCAGCGACTGGGTTCCGGGCGGATCGGGACGCCGGTTGAGAATCGGATGAGGAATGGACCTATTCGCTCGCAGTCGTGGAACTTGGCTTGGCGGCAATTTGCACGCTCGAGGCGGAAGGCTTCCTGGCGGAAGCCGGGGAGTTTGCCTTCTTGACGCTGCCGCGGCTCGCCGCCGGTGCAGGAGCGCTCTTCTGCGCCAATTTCTTGCGATTGAAGTCGCGTACGATGCGGGCGACGTACGCTTTCGTCTCGTAGTAAGGGGGCACGCCACCGTATTGCTCAACCCTCTGGGGCCCAGCATTGTAGGCCGCCAGAGCCTTGATCAGATCGAAATCGTAGCGCTCCAGCAGTTCACGAAGATAGCGCGATCCGGCTTCCACGTTCGCTTGCGGGTCGAAGGCATTCTGCACACCCAGCTGCGATGCGGTCTGTGGCATCAACTGCATCAGCCCCTGCGCGCCCTTCGGCGACACCGCGTGGACATTGAACCCGCTCTCGGCGCGAATGACGCTGTTCACGAGATCAGGATCAAGCTTGTACATTCCACTTGCTGCGGTTACCAGTTCATTCAAATCTGCTGGTTGCTTGATGTTGTTGGAAGGGGCTTGGAGTCTGGTACTTGCAGCCTCGATCGCCGCATCTTCGAAGTGATCGATTTCAAGTGTCGGTACATCGACAAAGCTCGATCCATCGGTGCTCACGTACAGCCGAGTTACATCCCCAATTACTTGCCTGCGCACATGGCGAATTTCGAATCCATTGCGGAGAACGGCCGACTCGGCTGCCAGGCAGGGAAGCGCGCTCAGCACGAGAGCGGTCAGAGCTACAAATCCGGCGATGATGGTGGATCGCTTCATCCGTGAAATCGACACTGGAAACTCATCCAAGATCAGCATTCAGGCGATGCGGTAAACAGCAAGAATCACCCCGCGACAACTTCGGCCAGGGCCGCCGCCACGCCACAGCTATCGTTACCTAATGTTACCTTCCAGCCGCGCTCGCGCAGCTCGGCGCAGGCATTCCCCATGATAACCGGATATCCAGCAAACTCAAGCATTTCCACGTCGTTGTGGTTGTCACCGATGGCCATGACCTGCTCGGGCCGAAAACCGCGATGGGTCGCCCACCGGGACAGAGCGTGTCCCTTGGAACAACCCGCGTTCAGCACGTCGATCATGGATAGATCGCGCTCTGAATATTCGGTGCGAAGCACGGTCATCCGGTTGCCCATGCCGGTAGCTTCCAGGGCTTGCAGGGCCGTGGCCATTCGCGCCATCGAACCGCAAAACATCGTCTGCACGGGATCCGTCACCAACGAATTCTCGATGGGGACCACAAATTCGATGTATTGCATGTTCTTCTCCAGCCACCGCCGGATGCTCGCGCTCAATTCGTCGAGGTGCTCGAGCACAATCGCGCCTCTGGTTTCTTTGTCAAAGGTTAGAACGGTGTTGCCGCGAAAGTCTTGCATGGCCCCGCAAAGCTCGCGGCACAGAGCAAGCGGCATCAGGTCACGATGGAAAGTTTCGCCCGCCAGCGACCGGGTTACCGCGCCATTCGAGCTGATCAGCCACAAATCGAAGCCCAACTGCTGTGCGATCGGCAAGGCAAACATATGCCGTCGTCCCGTGACGAGAACGATCTCGATGCCCGCGGCATGGGCACGCCGCAGCGCGGCCAGGTCGCCTTCCGAAATTTGAAACTCTGGATTCAGCAAAGTGCCGTCGATGTCAGTGGCCAGGAGGCGGATGGAAGGCTGGAAGGGCTGCGGCACTCTCAAGTTTACCATCCTAGCTCTGCGACAAAGTCCTGGCGCTGGCGGCGTTACACAATTGAATTACTTAGGCCGTAGAATAGTTGCGATGGAGAAACTTTTCCATGGAAGCGGGGTTGTCATCGACATATCACAGGGCTTCGTGGGATGAGAGAGTTCCTAGAAATCTGTGGGGCGAGGTGTCAATGAAAAACGGGAAGAAATTTAGGAATCTTTTCTTTGTTACGATCTTGGTGCTGCAGGCTGCGGGCTGCGGAACGAGTTCTAACTCCAACCGTGTGCTGCAATCGATGAAGGTCGCACCCGCCACCGCCGATGCCCAGAACTACCAGAGCGGGCAAGTTCAATTTACAGCAACGGGCACCTTCAGCAAGTCTCCGTCTCCGGCTCTGGTGACGTTTGTCGCTCCTTACTCTGGAAGTTGGTCAATTTCCGATCCGACAATCGCAACTCTTGTCGGGACCGGCACTGGCACCGCTACTTTCCAGTGCGTGCCCGGAGCGCCCGGAACAGTGCAGATTAAAGCCATCGCGTCCGCAAATGCGGCCACTGGAACAGGCATGACAGGAGTCGCGGTTACCGCGATAGCCAGTCTCACCTGCCCATAAGGTTTTAGCCAGTTACTTTCTAAAATCCGGATGCCGTCTGCCCTCGTTCTCCGCCTCAACTCCGCAGAGAGAAGCGGCCTCGTGATATATTGCGCTTCGCATGGGACTACTTTTCCTCTTCGTGCATTGGTGGGGATTTCTGATTCAGGGCGTGGCCATCATGCACTTTATCCGTCGCCGTCCGGACACTTATTGGATTTTTGTCATTCTGTTTCTAGGATGGATCGGGGCGGTGGTTTACATTGTCGCGGAGGTGGTTCCGGACGCGGGGTTGCTGCGCGGATCGTTTCAGGCATTTCCGCGACGGCGGCGCATTCGCGAACTGGAGCGGGCGATCCTCGATAACCCCTCAGCAGGGAATTACGAAGAGCTGGGATTGTTGTATCTCGACGACGGCGATTTTGCGCGGGCGCGGGGATGCTATGACCGCTCGATTTCGCAACGAACAGATTCGGTGGATCCGTTTTACCGTCGCGGAGTAGCGGAAGTCGAATTGGGAGATTTTGCCGCTGCCGTGCCCGATCTCGAGCGGGCCGTCAGTTCCGATCCGAACTACGACTTCCAGCGCGCAGCAGGCCTTTTAGCTCATGCGTATGCTGAGACCGGACAGTCCGAAAAGGCCGACGCGTTCTTTCAGCAGGCCACGAAGACTTCCACTAGTTCTGAAACCTATTACAACTACGCGCTTTTTCTTCTCGCGAAGGGCCGCAACGACGAAGCGCGGCAATGGGCCCAGAAGATTCTCGACAAGCGACCGAGCATGCCGGCTTACCAGCGGCGTCGTGAACGCGCCTGGTTCCGGAAAGCATATGCGCTGCTGGCGCGGTCTCGGCTCTGAATTTTCGAAAAGGAGCTCGGGCTAGTGAATGAATTCGAGCAGCACTAATTAGTAGCGGTCGTTAGTGTTGATGTTGAATCCAAGGATAGCGTTGATCTCGATAGGCTGGCCCCCGCGCGTGGCCGGACGGAATTTCCAACCGGGAAGAGCGGCAACGATTTTTGCGGTCATGACTGCGGGGCCCGGTTCGAGGACTTGAAGATTTTTCAAGTTGCCGGTAGCGTCCACCTTGCACTTCACCACGACGCGGTTATGAGGAAGGTCCTTTGGCAGTTCGGTGCGCAGGCCCTGCGGCCCCATGAGTGGCCCAGTGCGGCCTCCAGAGCCGGGGCTGGCTTCGGCGAATTGCATTACGGCTGTGCCTGCGGTCGTTTCGACGTAGACGGTGTAGTTGTCGCCGGGCAGCTTTCCATAGAAATCAAATGCCCCGCCCGAACGCGATGTCGCCACGATTGTGATGGCCGGGCCTTTGTCTCCCTGAACGGAAGAGCGCCCGGGAAGCGTGGGGTCGTTGGTGCCTTCACCACCAGAGCCAAAGCTGGGCAAAGTCACTACGGTGCTTCCGCCGCGAACATCGACTCCCGGTACCAAGGGCGAGCCGCTGGTTGCATTCCCCGCTCCGCCGGGGCCAGGCGTAGGCGAGATCCCGCCCCGCGCATTTGGATCTGAACCGTGTCCGGCTCCAGTTTTGCTGGCTCCCGATCCCTCGCCGGTCAAGCCGCTGCCGGGGCCATTGCCCGAGCCAATACTTGCACCGTCGCCAAGGCCACCGAGGCCCGGCTTATCTCCGCCGCTGGGCGAAATGGCGAGCGAACCCTTGCCGCCATTTCCGGGTATGCCGACGGTCGAGCCGGGCTGGGACGACAACACAACTCCGGACGTGTCGCTGTTGCCGTTTCCACCTTTTGGCGGGGCGAGCACCGATCCCGCATCGCCAGGACCGCCGAGGCCGGCACCTTTTCTGCCGCTTCCAGAGCCGAACGGAGTGGAACCTCCCCCAAGACCGGGAGGCGGCGGGATTACGTTGCTGGCGAGGGTGTTCGCATTTCCTGTTCCGCTTCCACCCGCGCCTCCACCGCTGGAGACAGACGGAGGCGGAGGAATCACATTTGTGCCCGGAGAATTGCCCGGAGAGCCACGCCGCGAGGTTCCAGATGAAGCGGTGCTGCCGGAACCTCCAGCGGATGGTGGCGGCGGAATAACGTTGCTGGCAAGTCCTCCTGCGGTTCCATTCGGGTTACGGGAAGTTCCAGACGCGCCCCCTGAAGAAACATTCGGAGGAGGAGGCACCACATCCTGCGTTCCAAAAAGCTTTCCAATAATACTGCTTACGATTGACGTATTGTTCGTGGCAGCTGGTGGCGGAGGGACAATGCTCTGCGATGTGCCGGGCGCACCCCCGCTCTCAAGCCTGCGCAACTCACGCGTGGACTCCGCGGAAGGCGGTGGCGCAATCACCGAAGGAGCGGGCATATTTAGTTTCGCCGTGCGATCCCTCTCCCGCTCCGGAGCCGAAACCGGCGGGGGAACGACGGCTGTGCTGTTCATCTGCACTCGGGAGGGTGACACTTCGCGGCTGGCCGACGCTGGCGGAATTACGCTCCCTTGCAAATCTGGCGTGGAGCGGCCTCGATCGCGCGAGACGCGGCTGGGTGCAGGCGCAATCACGGTTGAGTTCAAAGCGGGCGCAGTAAGCGTCCGGTCGCGCAATACATTTGGCGCGGGCGCGATGACGCTGGAATTCAATGCCGGCGCCACAAGTGGGTGCTCGGACTGGACGCTCGGTGCAGGAGGTACAACCGCCGCATTCAGCGAGGGTGAGTTGCGGGCTTGCTCGCGAGAAACATTGCTCGTCGCGGGAGCAACCACATTTTCAGAGAGGCGCGGAGCAACCAGAGAAGAGCGCAGGCCCTCGGCTGAAGGTGCTCCGGGTGCGGCCTTCATGGCTAACAGATTGGCGACTGCGGTGCTGGAAGAAGGAAGCTTGACGTTGGGAGCGTCGACAACTTTAGGAGCCAGCGAGGCGCCACGAGCGACGCGAATCGTCTGCGTGCGGTGATGAGCCTGGCGGCCGCCAGCACGGCCAGTGGTACCAGCTTGCGCGCCGCCCACATCCTGAGTGCGCGGCAGTTCGTCGCCGGAGTAGTAGATAACCTGGTAGGGGACAAGTTTAGGCGCGGCGTAGGGACGCAGGTGGGCGATCTGCCGCGGAAGAACCATTACAACGAAAATCAGAAATGCTTCCAGCAACAACGCGGCCGCCATGTTCCGATGAGAGGAAACACCGTGCGGCGCTTCGCCAGCCAGCCGTGACCCCGAGCGGGCAAACGCAGGCCGAATCGAAGTAACGAACTCTTCCCAGCGCGGCGACCATTCTACAAGGAGCTTCGGCGCATCGTGGACGTGGACAAGGATGTCGGTCCGTTCGAGTTGGAGCGTTTCGGTCAAGCGTGAATCTCTTTTTCCCGGTTTACGTCGTCTGGATTTATGCCTGGGGGGATGCCGGAGCCAACCGAGCCGCCGGACCGCATCTTGATCTCAATTCTATCTCCTAACAGGGTTCCAGTAGAAGAGGCAGTATTTGGGGGCAATTCCAGAACGGACTTTGCGCTCACCCGCAAAGGAGCGAAGCGCCAAGGCCGAAGATTGTGCTCGATATGTATCACCGTGTTGGAGCGGTCGAGATAGACCACGTCGATTGCGAAGCGCATTCCCAGCGTATGGACGCCTCGGCAGGGTCGAATCCAGAGTCCGCCTCCGTTCAGGAATTCGGCTTCGGATGTGCCCAGCAGGCCACGCAATCGCGACCAGTGCGTATCGGCTACCGCCAGTTCGGTCGCAAGGTAGCGCTGGCGAGTTTGGTTGAAAGCCTGGCCGTGCGGGACGACTCCCGACATAAATCTCCTGATCCTCTTCGCTTGGTTATCGCTACAGTAACTTCTCATTCCCCGCCAATTAATTTTCGGCGTTCACTTGCCGGCCAGCGAGTGATATGCCTGAATCAGCGCGGGACCAATCGTAACGAAGAGAAACGGTACCAGAATGAATATAACGAGGGGAGGAACCATTTTGATTGTAGTCTTAGCGGCCTGCTCTTCGGCGCGCTGCCTGCGGGCAGTTCGCAAAGAGTCCGAATGCACGCGCAGGGCTTGAGCCACGCTGGTGCCGAAGCGATCCGTTTGGATAAGGGTGCCAACCAGAGATCGAATGTCATCCACGCCGGTGCGGTCAACGAGGTTGCGCAACGCTTCTGCACGGGGTTTGCCGGCCCGCATCTCGAGGTTCACCAAATGGAACTCATCGCTGAGGTCAGGATGGGTATGGTGGAGATCTTTTCCTACGCGCATTAACGCTTGATCCAAGGCTAAGCCAGCTTCCACGCAAATCACGGTAAGGTCGAGAGCATCAGGCAAGGCGAGGCGAATGCGCTGCTGGCGATTCTTGATCATGCGCTTCAGAAAGAATCGCGGAATGAAGAAGCCGAGGGCAGGCACGCATACCAACAGAGGCATGTTGCCGACACCGGAGAATACGATGACGCCTGCCAGACCGAGAAATGCCAAGATAAGGCGGGATCCGAAATAGTAGCTGACGTGACGCGAGTCCCGGAGTCCAGCCTGAATCAGCCATGCCCGGGTGCGGGACACGTCGGATGGAGACAGCGGAATGGCTTTGCTGAGCGGATCGAGCGCCTGCTCAATGCGCTCCTTCATTTTCATCGCAGGCGCTTCCTGCGCTTGAGCCGGCTGTCCACCCAAAGCGCGCAAACGAGCTCCCAGCACGGAACTGGGGGTCGCTACGGCGGCGCCGAAGGAGAAAACCACAAGCACCACGGTCACGAACACGACGATCGTTAGTATCAAAGGCAGCATTAGGCTAGGAACTCACCAAACAATGCATTAAGCTAACTTAACCATTATCAATCTAATAGTCCAACTTACTATACCTATACTTCAATTTTAATGATCTTCCGAATTACGAAATAGCCGGTGGTTTGCAAGGCGATGCTAATGACCAACAGCGCGTGGCCCATGGGATCGACAAAAAGCGGTCTTACAAATTCGGGGCTGAAGATCTGCAGAATTCCCACCACTGCCGGAGGCATCGCCATAAGCAATGCCATTGTAAGCCGTCCCTGCGCAGTGTGAACCCGTACCTGCCGCTGAATCTTGAAGCGCTCGCGAATGATGGACGAAAGATTGCCGAGAATCTCCGCGATGTTGCCGCCGGTTTCGCGCTGTAACATGACCGCGGTTGCAAAGAATTTTATGTCAACCAGCGGCACTCGCTCAGTGAAATTTAGGAGAGCGTCGCGAACCGGCATGCCGAATTTTTGCTCTTCAAAAAGCTGGCGGAACTCGCTGGCCAGAGGCTCAGGAACTTCGCTGGAAATCATTTCGAGAGCTGTCGTAAAAGCATGGCCAGCGCGCACGGCGCGCGCCAGGGTGTCAATCGCATCGGGAAAAAGCTCCTCGATCTTTTCGAATCGCTTTTGGCGGCGATAGGAGATGAACGAATACGGAAGGACCAGGCCAATCACAAGTCCCACCCAGGCGATCGCAGGATTTCTGCTCCACAGCAGGGCGATGAACCCAGCGCCAACGCCGCAGGCCAAGCAGAGCAACAGAAAGTTGCCGGCACGAACTTTCATGCCCGCCTGCACCAATGTTTCTTGTATGGCGGAAACCCGTTCGGAGCGGCGCAGCAGGGCATCAAAGGCGGAAATCTTGCTCAGTTGCTCATCGCGAAGGAGAGCGAGTTCAGCGTCAGGCTCGCGCTCCGGCGCTTTCTGAACGTTCGCGAGCCGGTCCTTGATGAGCCGAGCCTGGGCGTTGCGCTGGTCGAGCAGCGAAGCCACAACAAAGGCCACGACCGCTACTATCAGGAACACGAGAAGTGCAATTAGCGTTGGCATGACAAGTTCTCTAAGGCCGCATTGTCACATTCGATCCGCTCTGGAACATCAAATTTCCGTCCGCGACTCAAATAATGCCGCGCGCAAGCGTGCGCCATAAGTCGCCAACCGCTCGGAAAAATGAGGGCGCACGCCGGTGGCACGGAAAACTCCACGAACCTTGCCGGAGTCGTCGATGCCGCGGCGCTCGAAGACGAAAATATCCTGCATGGTAATAATGTCGGCTTCCATCCCGGTGACTTCAGAAATCGAGATAACCTTACGGGTGCCGTCGGACAAGCGTGAGACCTGCACTACGGCATGAATAGCGGACGAAATCTGATGGCGCACTGCGCGCTCTGGAATATTCAGGTTGGCCATCGAAACCATATTCTCGACGCGGGATAGGGCGTCGCGCACCGAGTTTGCGTGAACCGTGGTGAGCGAGCCTTCGTGGCCGGTATTCATGGCCTGCAACATGTCGAAAGCCTCTTCGCCACGGACTTCGCCGACGATGATGCGATCGGGGCGCATACGCAAGCTGTTGATGACCAACTGCCGCTGCCGTACCGCGCCCTGGCCTTCGATATTGGCTGCGCGAGTCTCCAGGCGGACCACGTGTTCTTGTTTGAGCTGAAGTTCAGCAGCGTCTTCAATCGTAACGATCCGCTCCACGTTCGGAATGTAGCCCGAAAGCACGTTGAGCAGAGTGGTCTTGCCAGCGCCAGTTCCGCCGGAGATCAGCAGGTTTAACTTCCCCTTCACCATCGTCGACAATAGCTCCAACATGGCCTCGGTCAGAGAGTGGTTCTCGATCATGTTGCGGGCCGTCACTGGTTCGCGGCCGAAACGGCGGATCGAGAGACACGCGCCATCGAGAGCCAGCGGCGGAATAATCGCATTCACACGAGAGCCGTCAGGCAGGCGAGCATCCACCATGGGGGAAGATTCATCGACTCGTCGGCCAACGCGGGAAACGATGCGCTCGATGATCTGCATCAAGTGCTGATTATCTTTGAAAGAAAGCCCGGTCAGCTCCAGCTTACCGGCACGCTCCACGTAAACCTTGTCAAAGCGGTTCACCAGAATGTCGGAGATGGTGTGATCCTTCAGCAGAGGCTCAAGCGGACCCAGGCCGAAAATTTCGTCGAGAATCTCGCGAGAGAGCCGCTCGCGTTCGGCGAAGCTGAGTGGAATGACTTCGCTATTGACGGAGTTGCGAATGAGGACGAGAACTTCTTCGCGCGCCGCGGTGCTAGTGCTGCGGCCCAGCTTTTCCAGATCGAGCCGGTCGAGAATTTTGCGATGCAGGTCTGACTTTACCTGCTGGTACTCGCTGCGCTCGAAGGTTTGCAGATTCGCCATAAAGCCTTACACCGTCTTAAACAGCGACCACGCCGCACGTTTCACATCAACGTCATTGCGGGTCAGTTCCTGAGCCAGCCCAGAAAAACAGCGGGCAATCTCTGTGTGACTCTGTTCCATCACCGGGGCGCCGCGGTCGATCGCCGAGGAAATCGCGAAATATTGGTTCGGAACGCGCCACAACAATTTGATGCCGGCGGCGTTCTCCGCATCCGCTTCGGTGAAGCCGGGAACTTTGCGGAAGCGGTTCAAGACCAGGCGCACGCGCTCGCGGCTACCAGTCTCCCCAAGATATTGCTGCACTCGCGCCGCGCTCCACAGGGAAGCAACATCGGTGCAGGCAACGAGCAGCACACACTCTGACAAATTGGAAACCAGGCGGCTCGCAGCATCGAGGCGTGAAGAGTTATCCACGACTACATAGCGGTAGTGCGACACGAGCATGTCAAACAAGCGGACGAACTCGGTGGTCGAGGGTTCGATGGCCGCGGGCACATTCGTTCCGGCGAGCAGTTGCAGACCGCCGCCGTGCCGGGTCATGAAACTTTCGAGCAACGAACTATCCATGCGGTGGAGATTGCGTGTAGCGTCGGCAACCGTGAATAGAGGCTTGAGATTGAGATGCAGCGCAGTGTGTCCCAGCGGTGCAAGATCGACCAGAGCCGTTTGCCCGTGCGCCGCCTGCAGGGCAAGCGCGAGATTCACCGCAACAGTAGTCGCTCCGCTTCCGCCCTTCGCATTGACCACTGAAAAGACCTTGCCGCGCGGACCTTCCTTTTGCACGCGCCGCTGGGCGGTGGTCAGTCGAACAAAAGCTTCGAGAAGATCAGTGGTGGTTGTCGGGCGCTCGATAAACTCTCGCGCTCCGGCGCGCATGGCGGTCACGATGGTCTGCGGCTGATTCAGACTGCCGATGGCGAAAACGGCGGCCTCGGGGAGTTCCTGATGCAGAAGTTCAATTGCGCGCATCGCAAGCGTAGGATTATCCGCCGGAATATCGACGAGAATCACCTCAGGAGTCGCAGCCTGCACCCTGCGCGTCACGGGGTCCGTCGCCGACACCGGGAAATTGGCGCAGCTATGAACCGTGCGGGCCACGCTGGTGCCATCAACCAGCACTTGCAGCACGGTGCGCTGTTCATTGTCCGTGGCTACGATAACGACTGAAAGCTCCGCCATTTCCTGCGACTGTCCCCTACTTATTCCACTCCACCCTAAAGCGTTCGTGTTCTTTACGGGCCCTCAAGAACCCGCTCTTTCAGAAACGATTATTTGCCCGACGGCTTTTTTCCGTCAAACTTATCCTTATCCATAAACGGTTGCGGATTCTTGGGTCCAGGCGGCGTTTCGCTGTTGGGCGAAACCCGGTGTACCGTGCACAGAACCATGAGTTCGGAATTGCTCTTTTGGACGCTCTTACTCTTAAAAAAATTGCCCAGGATTGGAATATCGCCCAAGCCTGGAACTTTGTTCCAAATATCGGTGGCGCGGTTGTCGATTAATCCCGCGATCACAAAACTTTGTCCGTCTCGCAATTCGAACTCGGTCTCCGCCTTGCGCGTGCTCAATGCCGGGATGGTGAAACCGGAAATGGTGAGCGCATCGGCAAAGTCCAGCGTGCTGACCTCAGGCGCGACGGTTAGGTGAATGTTGCCATTCGGCATGATCACCGGAGTGAATTCCAACTTCACGCCAAATTCCTTAAAGGAGATGGTCACCGCCGTAAAGCCCGCGCCAGGTTGCACGATGGGAAAAGGGAACTGGCCTCCGGCGAGAAAACTGGCCTTTTTTCCGTTGACGGCGATCAGATTGGGCTCCGCCAGAATCTGAAGTAAGTTCTTGCTCTGCAGCGCCTCCAGCACGGCGCCCAAGTGAATGTCTGGGCGGAATAAGAACAAATTCAGAACATTGCTCACGGTTTGATTGGATTGAAACGGCCCGGTGACGCCGGTGATATCGCTGATGGCCTCAGACCCGAAGCCGCCGAACTGGCCAGTGGTAGCGGTTCCAATCGTGTTTCCCGCACCGGTGGAGAAGAAATTCACGCCAAGTTGCGTAGTGGCGGAGCGGTCCACTTCGGCGAACTTCACTTCCAGCAGAACTTCCTGTGCTCCTACTGGACCAAACGTGAGTACATTGACGACATTCTTCGAATAGGCGGCAGCCAGCTCTCCGGCGCGCTTGGCAACGTCTTCCGTCGTCACATGCCCGGAGAGCACGATAGCGGCGCGCGAAGGGGTAACTGAAATCTGCTCGTCGGGAAAGACCCGGTGTTCTTCCTCCGCGCAAGCGCTGACATCGACATCCACGCGCAAATCGAAGCTGCGCGAACGCTCCAGTTCGTCCCAAATTATCAAGGACACTTCGCCGGGGGCACGGCCATGGACCAGAATCTGGGTGGGTGTGACGGGGTTGGCGAAAGCCACGGTGGGATCGGTTACCGAGATCCGTTTGATCGTTTCGGTCGTATTGATGAGCAGAGACTTGCCGACCATCACGCGCAGGGGCGCAGAACTTTGTGACTGCGTCGACGGCGGAGGAAGAGTGGTCTGGCTGATACCCGGCGGAACTGTTTCCTGCGGCGTTGGGTCCGGCGGATTCGCGGGCGGTTGCGCCTGCGACAACGCAAGCACCGGCAGCAAGCACCACATTGCGGCAGTTACCAAAAGTTTCGTACGAACCTTCATCGTGTGATTCCTCTCCACATGAGGAAACCTGCAGTGCCGCAACTGGACGGGCAGGTCAAACCAACTCTCCGATTACTTGGGGTCTTCACCGCCACTTTGTTCCGGAAACTTGACCACGTCCGGTGTCTTTTTATCACCTTGATAAACCTCGATGCTGAGGACTGACGGAGAGGGGGGTGGTACAGTCTTCAGCGTTTGTTTGACCGGGCGAACATGAACCGGCGGCGGAGATGCCTGCGGAGTGCTGCCCTTATAGAGTCCCTTGGCGTTAGCCGCGGCCACTTCGTCCTGCCGGGTATCCAACGGATTGCGCAGGGCAAGCTGAATGTGGCCTTCCGAGCTGGCCAGAGTTAAGCGTTCGGCATCGTCGGGCGAAACCAGAAGTGTGATTACCGGCGTGTTCTGAGCTTCTCCAGCGGCATTTCGTTCCAGCTTATTCCCGGCGGCAATCACGGCTACGTTTTGCAGCACTGTCGTGGTTTGCGGCTCACTGCCGCCGTTCGGCGTACCCGTCAGCAGAACGTCGACTCTAGTTCCTGGGCCGGTAAAGCCGGCCACCGACACGACTTCATTCACCCGCACCGAAACCGCGCGCATTCCGGGAGGAATTAAAGAGGGAAGACCTGACCCGGCATTTTCAGGAGCCAGCTTGTTGGGCAAAATGAATTCGCCCCTGGAAATGGGTAAGATCACTCCGCGACCCATGACTTTTGATCGCTTGTTGTACGTTCCGGAGGGAAGAGTTGAGGCTGGGTACCTCACCGTAGTCACGTCGTGTTCTTCGACTCTGGCTCCGACTTGAATGTCGTTAGCGGCCACAATCACGTCTACACCTGGTTCCGCGTTCGACGTGGCTCTTCCTTCCAGATTTTTGTAGACGAAAAGAGCGACCACGGCTCCAAAAGCCAGGGCCACAATTCCGATCGTCAACAAACGTGTGCGGTTCATAGAACTCCGTCATGGCAAGCATGCAAAAAGGTCGCCACCGTAAACGGGCGAGAAGCGGCCTTTGTTTCTGTTGCGCGTGCAAACTTTACTGAATCGAACTGGCTACGTTGGAGAAGACATTATTTGCGTTGGAGCCGATCAGACGAATGGTCCCCACGACAATTACCAGGATCACAGCCAGCATCACAGCGTATTCCGCAATATCCTGTCCCTCTTCGTCATGCCAAAATCTTCTCAAATGCTCCATAATTCTCAAAGCCTCCTAAGGGAAACATCAAACGCGTTTTAACCGGGTTATTAGCCGGGGCAACGGACATAGTTCCAGCACATGCATCCCGCTTGCACAGTCCTCTGGCGATTTGTCCCGACCACGATTCCCACCATAATACCCTGCGAAATGGTCGGAAGTG
>Ga0210405_10002897_pt1 | contig 17355 bp, 5 predicted proteins | sample IncBWH11MmetaG_FD_155492 | JGI IMG/M metagenome (GOLD analysis project Ga0210405, IMG submission 155492) | Forest soil microbial communities from Barre Woods Harvard Forest LTER site, Petersham, Massachusetts, United States - Inc-BW-H-11-M | ecosystem: Environmental > Terrestrial > Soil >... | reverse complement strand
CCCCGGTTGGCCACGGAGTTTAAAGACCATCTACTGCTGGAGGTTTCGAAATAAAGCGTGGCAAAAGAAGGCTGCGCAGCGGACCTATTTGTGCGGGAATAGTGGTTGGCGCGTGATGCTTATCGTCCCAGTTGTACCCAGTGACTGCGAAAGAACTCCTCTTTATATTCGCGATCAGCGAAAGCCTCTGTGCCACCCGCTCGGGTCGTCGAAAATGCTCCCGCAAGATTGCCCATCGCAAGGCAGGCCGGGACATCTGAGCCGCGCAGATACTCAAAGAGAAAGCCAGCGTCGAAACTGTCGCCTGCTCCAACCGCGTCAACCGACTCCACTTTGAGTGCGGGAGAGGAAAAAGTCTGGCCGCCGCGTTGCGCGATCGCGCCTTCTGACCCGTTCTTTACAACAACCAGAGACACCGCATCGGCGAGGAGAGAGAGAGCAGCTTGCAGGTCTTGAGTGCCGGCAATCTGCCTTGCTTCGCGCGCATTCGGGAGGAAAATATCGACATAGCTGAGACATTCTCTCAATCCTCCCTGCCAGAGGTCGTCAGGGTCATCGTTTGTATCCAGCGAAATTGTTAGCCCGGCCGCTTTGATTTTCTGAAATATCTCTCCGGCGCGATCCCTCAAGCCACGCTGCAAATAGAAAGAAGAGAAGTGAAAGTGCCGCGAATCCGTCAGGTATCCGAAGTCAAGGTCTTCAAAATTCAAATCAAAAATCGTGCCCGCGTACGTGACCATGTTGCGCCATCCTTTCCGCTGTAGGGTCACGGTGAGCCCGGTTTTGGTGCTGCCGGCCACTCTGCGTACCTTGCTAACGTCTACGCCACCCGCGCTGAGTCCTTGCAGCGCAATTTCGCCGGGCGGATCGTCGCCGACACGCGAGATGAATCCTACGCGACTGCCGAGTGCGGCAAGATTATGCGCAACGATAGTGGACGATCCGCCCAGCGTGAGCATCATTCGATCCGCGAGAATCTCGCGCTCTGGCGGAAGTTCGGCAGGCAGACCGTAGAAAATCAGGTCAAGATTTAATTCACCGGCAATCGTCACATCGAATCGGGGCAAAGTTAAGATGTCTCGAAACTCTTATTCGCTGAGCAAGCGATTTCCTAACGGAGCAATGGTCCCGCGCGGCTTTCGATTACGCTTTTGTTTTATGTCGCTTGCTTTCTTTCGTTCATCTAGCAAACAAAATAAAAGAGACGCGAGGACAAGTTCGAAAAATACCAAGTCATCCGAACGTGCAATTTTACTACGATGCGCCGCTACAGCTTCTTGCCGTGCAAGACCGCCAGAGCTTCGCGCAGTGTATCGAAAATCCGGGAGCGGTCGATGATGTTCGTCAGGCCATGCCGATCCAAATCCGCTAGCAGGCCCGGTTCTATATGAGCCACCAGTACGCCTATACCCCGCCGCGCCAAATCATCGTGGAGCTCTCGCACGACACGAGAGGCGGTGTAGTCCAAATTCGTAATTGCGCCAGCATCCACAATAAGCCACTGCAGCGGTGAAGGCGCGGTGGCTACGAGGCAGTGAATCTCGTCCGAGAACCGGCCGGCATTGGCATAGAAGAGCGCCGCTCCAAATCGATAGATCACCAACCCAGGCTCCGTAACGGCTCCCGGAACAGCCGGGATCGCCCGCCATATTCCGTCATCGCTTTCAACCAGAACCGCGGTATGCGGATGATAGCTGTGCCGCACTATGCGGAGTAACGAAAGCACCATCGCGAGGACGATACCCTCTTCGACACCGACCAGCACCACAACACCGGCCGTAGTCAAGGCCAACACATACTCACCCGGACTTTCGCGACGAATGGCTACAAGCCCACGCAGATCAATAAGGCGCACGGCAATGACAAACACCATCGCGCCCAGCACGCAGCGCGGAAGGTATTGTAAGGGCTGGGTCAAAAAAAGGAGAACGAGCGCAACGATTGCCGCGGTAGCAAGGTGCGCGATCTGGCTCTTCCCACCGGAGCTTTCGACCATTGCCGTTTGAGTTGGACTTCCGTTCACAACAAACGCTCCACTCAGCGCCGCGGCCGCGTTTGCTGCTGCCAAGCCAACCAAGTCGGTATTCTCGTCCAGACGTTGATGATTCCGCGTCGCGTAAATCCGCGCCGTTGCCGCGCTTTGCGCGATGATCATCACCACGCACGATCCCGCCACGGGAGTCATCATTTGGATGTCGTGCCAGCTAAGGTCAGGCCGAACCAGATGCGGTAAGCCCCCGGCTACGGGTCCGATAATGCCGATTCCGTGTCCGGCGAAGTCCCATGATTTGCTGGCCGCAATCGCAGCCACCACGGCGATCAATGGGCCCGGAATCCTCGGCGCAAAGCGGTTCAGCGCGAGAACGCCTAGAACTACTGCCGCGGAGAGGCCGACCGTCGCAGCATGCACCTGCGAAAGATCGTACAGAACCTCGACAACTTTGCCGACCGAATGATGGGAACTCACTTCTAATCCCAACATTTCGCCCAGCACTGCAATGCCTACCTGAAATCCCACTCCCGTGAGAAAGCCTGCCAACACTGTTTGCGACAGGAAGTCGGCCAGGAAGCCGAGCTTGAAGACTCGCGCTAAAAGCAAAAATCCAGCGGTCAGCAGCGCCACTAAACCGGCGAGCGCTACATACCGAACGCTGTTGACCGGCGCCATGCCTGAGACTCCCCCGGCAAAGATGGCGGCCGTCGCGGAGTCCGCCGCCACCACCAGGTATCGTGAGGATCCAAAAGTCGCGAATGCCACCAGCGGCAGCAACAGAGTATAAAAGCCGGTCACCACAGGTGTGCCAGCAATCTTCGTATAACCCAACGCCTGCGGGATATTCATCGCCGCCAGTTCGACTCCCGCCAACGCGTCGCGGACCGCTCCGCGGCGATTAAAAGGGCGTATACCTTGAAACAGCGTTAGCCAACTTCCTTTCCGCAATTTTTCGGTGCGTGGGTGATCGGTTCCTTGCGCCGGCGAAGCCTGTGCTTTGTTGTTGGACTCGGCCCCTCCCTCTAAATTCATGGGCTTAGTTTTATCATGTGCCCGGCTTGCACGATGGTGAATCCGTTGTCAGTTAAGATATCCGCAAGACGCTATGTTTGCTCCAAGGAACGTAGAAAGTGACGCCCCGACAATGCTGAGCTGGACAATATCCCAGCGTAGCATTGTCGGGACATGTGGGTGGTCAACGGGTAGCACGCCTTACAAGGCGGCGCAGTGCATCTTGAATCAGACTTGCGAGTTCCGGCGTTGCGGCTCGGCGAAGCATCTGTATCTATGTCAAAAGCTGGCGTCGACCATAAGCCATCGCCATTGATGTGAAAGAGCCCTAGGACCAGTCCATGGTCTGTACATTCCCGTCGATCATTCCATCTTATGACGAATGAGCACGGGTAGACGCGTCGACGATCTCTCGGCTTAAGTCGTCGTGCGATTACGACATACAAACGAAATACAAAAGCCTCCTAACACCCCATAGGCATTCACGAAGATTTAACATGAAATGGAGACCTTCTGCCTAGTTTCTGCTTGACAATCGCTCCTAATATATTTATGTTAGCGCGCCATAACAGTTGAAGGGACTTCTAATCTTCGCTGTTACCGAGGCCGGTTGGATCCTAGATTCAGCACAACTCGGGCGCGCCAGTTCGCATGCTAATACCTGATCTATCAGGGCGGTGCTAAGTCTTGCTCCCCCAGATATAACCCAGTTTTATTTACAGCCACACTCGCAAATGCATCTCGTTGGTCATTGTGAGATGTGACGAAACCGTTTCTTGGCAGTAGTGTCACCCTGTTTTGTAGGCCATTCCGTAGTCGGGACAATTCAATAATCGTCTTGATTTTGTGGGTAGATTCATGCCGCCGCTTCGATCCCTGCAATTCGAAGGACTCGTGCACTTTGCGCGAAGGGCATCGCCGATATTTTTGTTATTGGTGATAGTGGGACAGCTCTTTGCAATGCCTAGCAATGATGGCTCACGCCCCTCGAAGCCCTCTTCCTCGGCTGCCTCATCTCCAAGCGTTGAACCGGAAGTTACTATCGTGGAATTCAACGACTTCATGTGTCCTTATTGCTCCAAGATGGTGCCAGTGATTGACAAACTGGTTGATTCCTATCCGGGCAAGATTCGACTTATCGTAAAAGACTTCCCTCTCGAGTTACATCCAGGGTCCGCACTCGCTCACGAAGCTTGTCTGGCCGCGAAGGCGCAGAACAACTATGGGGAGATGTATCATCTGCTTTTTGCGAACCAGCAACATTTGCAAAGATCCGACCTAGTGGACTACGCAAAACAACTTCACCTCGACCTAGCTAAATTCGAGAGTGCACTCGATACTCACCAATACAAATCAGCGATCCTGGAGAGCGTGGCGGAAGGCAAAGCGCTGGGCGTAACTGCCACTCCCACTTTCTTTATCACAGGCCGGAAGGTGGAAGGCGCTCAATCGTTCGAGTTTTTGCAGGAGAGGGTGCAAGCGGCGCTCGGGACGGACCAGCCTCCTCACGACGACAGTTCCGGGCAGGGATTGAAGCTAGCCGAAGTGAACTTGGCAAATGCTCCTGTTCGGGGTTCGCCCAGAGCGGCAGTTACGATCACGGAATACGCCGACTTTCAGTGCCCCTTCTGCGCGAGTGCCCGAAACTCCGTCGATCAAGTTCTCCGCGAATATCCAGGCCGAGTCAAGCTTGTCTTCAAGAGTTTCCCTCTTGATTTCCATGCCGACTCCAGGCTGGCGCATCAGGCTGCGTTGGCGGCCGGCAAGCAAGGAAAATTTTGGGAGATGCACGACCTTATCTTCGCGCGGCAGAACACGATCAAACACGATGACCTGTTTGCCATGGCGAAGAGCATTGGACTGGAGATGGATCGCTTTGCCAAGGATGTGGAGAGCGAGGAAGTGCGAGTGCAGATCGAGGCCGAGCGTACTGAAGGACAGCGAAGGGGCGTGCAGGGTACCCCGACTTTCTACGTAGATGGCGACGAACTGGTAGGTGCGGCGAACGTAGCGCAGTTCGAAGCCAAGATTGACAGCTCTCTCCGCGCCAAAGGAATCGAGCCGGCCAGGCTGCCGATCGCCGCGGATGGCGGCCCTGCTCGCGGTCCGGAACACGCGCCCGTTACGGTTCTCTGGTACTCCGACGTAGCCAGCCCCTTGGCTGTGCAGGCGAATCGATTGATGGAGCAGGTGCTCGATTCGTATCCCCACGAGGTTCGCGTCGTTTTCAAGAACCGTCCGCTCGAATTTCATCACGACGCGGTCCTTGCCCATCAGGCTCTGATGGCTGCCGCCTCCCAAGAGAAGTTTTGGGCAATGCACAGCGTTTTGCTGGCCAATCAGAGTTCGTTATCTGCGCCCGAGCTGGCCAATTACGCAGGACAGATTGGCCTGGACAAACGAAAGTTTATTGCCGACCTTTCCAGCCAGAAGCTTCTTGATCAGGTCCAGCGTGATGTCTCGCAGGCGCGCGATGCGGGAATCAATGGCGTCCCAGTTTTCTTCGTCAACGGCGCGCGCGTGGACGGAGTGCAACCCCTCTCCAGTTTTAAGGCGATCGTGGATGAACAGATTCAGAAGACGCGAGTGGCAATGGTTCATGAATAGCAGTGGTGGGGGCACACAGGCATGAGTTCGATGCGAGCAACAGTCCTCTCGTTTGTGGGCGCGGTATTGATTTCGATGCCGGTTCTGGCGCAGACGAGCGTGAAGCTCAATGCTGCGACGAGTCCAACATCTGGACAAGCGGGGCTGACGACCGTATCCGTTACCGGCTCCGGATTCCCCAGCGGCACGATCTCGCCAGCAAGTGTCACGGTAACACTGACGCCTAGCGGTGGGACTGCGGTAACCACTACCGCAACTGGCGTGACTGCCGGAACAGGCACGACAGACACGATCGCCTTCCTGGTGCCCGCTTCGATTTCCGTATCTACGCCCACGGTCTATGCAGTCTCGATCTCAGGCCAGACCACGACGGGCACCGCATTCCAGAGCTCAAACACTTCGAATCTGACGATTAACCCGCCGTCATCCATCACATCGCTTTCCCCGAACAACGGACTGCAAGGGCAAACCTTATCGGTAACCATCAATGGCAAGTACACGAATTTTGTTAGTGGAGTGACGCAAGCGAACTTCGGCCCAAACATTTCCGTGGGTGGAGCGTCGCCGGGCGCTAACGGCTTGGTGGGAGTGGTAAGCGCAACCAAAGCGACGGCGAATATCGTTATCGGCAACACTGCCGCCGTGGGCAGTTACAACGTGACGGTTATGACCAGCGCGCAAACGGCGACGCTGGCCAATGGCTTCTCGATAAATGAGGCGAGCGTCAAGCTCGGTTCTGCAACCACTCCAACAACAGCACAAGCAGGGGTGACGACTGCCTCCGTTACCGGCTCAGGATTTCCAAGCGGGACCATCTGGGCGGCAAACGTCACTGTGACCTTGACGCCCAAGGCGGGCGGAACTGCCTTAACGACTACGGCGTCGAGTGTGACTCCGGGGACGGGGTCGACGAGCACCGTCAGCTTCCTGGTGCCGGCCTCGATTTCCGTGGCGACCCCTACGGTCTATGAAGTTTCGATCTCAGGCACAACCACGACGGGCACGCCATTCCAGAGCTCGAATTCCTCGAATCTGACGGTTGATCCGAAGTCGACGATCTCGTCCCTTTCGCCTAACAGGGGACTGCAAGGGCAGACCCTTACCGTCACCATCAACGGCAAGTACACGAATTTTGTGGACGGGGTGTCGCAAGCGACTTTCGGCCCAAGCATTTCGGTGGGCGGAGCAGCAGCGGGAGCGCCCGGTTCGGTAACTGTGGTCAGTGCGACGCAAACGACAGCTACCATCTTCATCAGCGAAACAGCGACGTTAGGCGCCAACAATGTAACGGTAGTGACAGGCGGTGAAACGGATTCGATCACGAATGGGTTCACCGTGAACGAAGCGAGCGTCGTGCTCGGTTCCGCGACCACTCCAACATCGGCGGAACCGGGCCTGACGACTGTGTCCGTTACTGGTTCAGGATTCCCCAGCGGTACGATCTTGCCAGCAAGCGTTACGGTTTCGCTAACGCCAAAGAGCGGTGGAACTGCGGTAACGACGACAGCAACCACTGTCACTCAGGGAACAGGCTCGACCTACACCATCGCCTTCCTAGTGCCCGTTTCGATTTCCGTATCTACGCCCACCGTCTATGAAGTTGCGGTGTCGGGCGCTGACACCGTAGGTACGCTATTCCAGAGCTCAAAATCTTCGGCACTGACAGTTGATCCGCCATCGTTGATCTCATCGCTCTCGCCCGCCAAGGGATTGCAAGGGCAGACCCTCACGATCACGATCACCGGCAAGTACTCCAATTTCGTAAGCGGCGTTTCGCAAGCGACTTTCGGCGCGGGCATTTCGGTGGGCGGAGCTGCGGCGGGTGCGGCCGGTCCTGTAACTGTTGTCAGTGCGACCAAGGCGACAGCGAGTATTTTCATCAGCAATTCGGCGGCTGTGGGCAATCGCACTGTAACGATGGTGACAGGCGCTGAAACGGACTCGATCACAAACGGCTTCGCGGTTACTGTCGACAGCACGCCTCCTGTCGCCGTACCCGGCGGTCCGTATTCGGCAAAGCTGCCCGCGGCGGTGCAATTCAACGGCAGTGCTTCGTACGACCCCAAGAATAAGTCAGCTGTGCTTACTTACTCCTGGAACTTTGGCGACGGGACAGTGAATGGGGCCGGCGCTACACCAAGCCATACCTACGCATCGGCCGGAACGTACAACGGCACCCTGACGGTAACGAACTCGACCGGTGTGTCGAGTTTACCTGCACCGTTTGTGGCGAACATTACTGCCTCCATGCCAACCGCCGTACCTGGCGGTCCCTATTCGGTGCAGTTGCCAGCGGCAGTACAGTTCAACGGCAGTGGCTCCTCAGATCCCAATGCCGGCGCCACGCTCAGTTTCAATTGGAATTTCGGCGACGGAACTGCGAATGGAGTGGGCGCCACGCCCAGCCATACCTACGCCACCGCTGGTACCTACAACGGCTCTCTCACGGTGTCGGACAACCTCGGTCTGTCGAGTGCTCCAGTCGCTTTCGTCGTAACCGTAGCGGCGGCACGTCCTCTGCCTCAAATTACGATCATCAGCCCAACCCCATTGAGCGTGTTCAACGCTGCCGCCAATCCAATCACGGTGACCGGCACGATCGACAACTCGACCGATATCGTGTCCGTGAATGGCATCGCAGCATCGGTTTCCGGCGGATCGTTTACCGCGCACGGCATCCTTCTACGCGAAGGGCAGAACACGATCACGGTCACAGCGACTGATGTTTACGGCGATGTGGGTGCGGCTTCGGAAACCGTCACGTTGAACACCACGCCGCCTCAACTCGGCATCCTGGCGCCCACCAACGGATCGACAGTCACCTCTTCCACGGTAACTGTTGCCGGCAATGTGAATGAACAAGTGCCGGGCACGATTAACGCAAAGCAAGTCACGGTCACGGTCAATGGAATCGCCGCGACAGTGAGTAATAGAACGTTCTCGGCGGCGAATGTCCCGCTGGTCCAGGGCATGAACATTATCACGGCCACGGCCGTCGACCCGGCGGGTAATACCAGTCAGACGCAAGTGACTGTCACTTACATGGGCACCATTCCGGTGCAGAAGATTCTCAGAGTTTCAGGTGAGGGACAGACGGGAGCGATCAGCACAACTTTGCGTCAGCCACTTGTGATTCAGGTGGTCAACACCAACGGCGCGCCGGTCCCCAATCAGCAGGTGACATTCTCCGTTGTCAAGAGCGACGGCGTGTTGACCTCGAGCAACCAGCAGGGTCAGCAGATCAATGCGATTACCGACCAGAACGGACAGGCCAGCGTGCAACTCCAGTTGGGAACGCGCGTTGGAGTTGGCAACAATCAAGTCGCCGTGACGGCTACGGGCTACACCGGTCAGGCGCTATTCTGCGAGAGTTCGACCGTCGGGTCTCCCTCACAAATCGTGGTCGAAATGGGAGATGCGCAGAGTGGCATTGTCGGTCAGCCGCTGCCGGCACCGTTGGACTTGGAAGTTCTTGACGCCGGTGGCAATCCGGTGGCTTACGTTCCCGTGACGTTTACAGTTCAGTCGGGCGGTGGCTCGCTGAATGGCAACAGCACGCTGCAGGTTAGTACCGATATCAACGGAATGGCCAGCGCCCTGCTGAACCTGGGCCAGCAGGAAGGCATCAACAACAATGTCGTCAGTGCAACCTTTACCGGCAATACAGGGCCGCCGGCGAGTTTTGTCGCATCGGGCCAGGCAGCGGGACCAGCCACGATTACCAGTATCAGCGGCCTGGTCGAGGATGATTCCAACACGCCGATTCCGGGCGCGACGATAAACCTGGAAGGAACCGCTTACACGGCCAAGTCCGATGTGAACGGGAACTTCACCATCTCTCCCGCGCCGGTCGGAACTTTCCTCTTGCAGGTCGTCGGACAGACGAGCACGCGCACGAATGCCACGTTCCCAACCCTGGTCTACAACATCACGACGGTCGCGGGAATCAACAATACCCTTGGAATGCCGGTCTGTCTGCCTCCTCTCGATCCGACATCCGTGCAGACCTACAGCCCGACTTCAACCCAGCCGCTCACACTGCAAATGACGGGTGTGCCAGGTTATGTCTTCACCGTAGCGCCGGGATCCGTGACCAATCCGAACGGGACTCCGTATAGCGGGCCGCTATCGCTTTCGCAGGTGCACGCTGATCGCGTTCCCATGGCGCCACCCCATGGCACCTTGCCGCTCATGGCGGGTACGCTGCAACCGCCGGGGCTGCACTTTAATCCGCCAGTCCAAGTTCAATTCCCGAACACGAGTGGACTGGCCCCAGGTTCGGTCGTGGATATCTACTCCTACGATCACGATCAAATGGCGTGGGTTTCGCAGGGCCCCGCCCGAGTCAGCACAGACGGGTCCGTCATGGTATCGGATCCGGGCTTTGGCATCAGCAAATCTGGCTGGCATTTCCCGCCACCGCCGCCGCCCCCGCCGAAGTGTACAGGTTCCTGCAAGTCGAGTAATCCCTGTCAGAGTGGCAGTTGCGTGAATGGATCTTGCGTTTTCACCAACACCAACGAGGGTGGCACGTGCAGCGATGGAACTGAAGGAGAACAATGCGGTACGGGCGGAAAGTGCAAATCCGGAGCGTGCTCATTCGATTCCACGGCAACGAATGGACAATCCTGCACGCCCGAGAACAAATGCATTGAGAATGCAACCTGCCAGAATGGGACGTGCACTGGAAAGCCGATTGACGTCTCCAAGTGGACAGACAATGCTAGCCTGGTCAACCAGTTGAATTTCCCTGAAGAGCTAACCTCGGGCCTTTCCTCGGCGCTCAGTAGCGCGACCAACGGGAATATCACATTGGAAGGCCTGAATATCTCAGGAAAAGGCCAGTCCAAGAACTGCTGCGATGAGAAGAACGGCCCCATTACCGGGGGTGAATCCGAAGCGAGTGGCAGCGGACAACTGGTTGCCCACATAAAAGGCCTGCCGGTTGGCCCGTCACTTCCCTCGTTCTTCAAGATCGTAACCGTGCCGTTCACCACCAAACAATTACAGTTGGAAGTCGCAGCGGGAGCCTATTTCGGTGTAGACATCACTTTGAACGGCGAATTGGGGTACAGAGACAATCAATGTGAACCCGGTAACACGTGCACTTTCGTCCAGGTTGATCTCTCACTCGAACCCTCCATTTATTTGCAAGGCACGGTTACAGGCTGCGCCAGTATCTATACCCCGCTGGACGAGTGTATCGGCGGTGGCTTGACAGGCGGCGTAAAGCTTACCCTTTCGGGCGGAGCTCGTTACCACAAGCCAGACTGCAACACTGGCTTGCAGGGATTTATTTCAGCCAGTCAACCCGTTGCGTTCGCCACCGCTCAGGCGAGTTTCCTGGGTTTTAAATACAGCTGGAGTTTCCAATACACCATCAAAATTTGGCCTGCTTATGTTTGTTCGCTCCCGGGAGGTTGCCATCCCGAACCCTGAAGAAACACGGAGTCTGTTCAGGATGAAAGAGCGCCCACGTCGCTGGAGATCGTCACCCATTGCGAAAGTGGTCGTATGTCTTGCGCAGCTTCTGCCCACGCTGGGATTCGCTGAGCTTACGCGCGTCAGTGTTCCCATTCCGGTGGAGATCGAAGGCCGGCCAGTACATTCTCAGCTCTATTTGAAATTAGAGATGAAAAATTACGACCTCCCCTTCGACAAGTTTGCCACTGGATCCTTGGACAAACCGGAGACGATGTTTGCGACAGCGGTGCAAGCAATCCGAAAGGAAGACGCCACAAAGTTTGCAAGCGTGTGGACGTCCCCGGATGAGATGAACGGCAACAACGATGTAACCGTGAAAATGGAGGGTGAGAGCGTTAGCAATTGGATCAAGGTGGCGAGAAACAATTTCGACTTCGACCACATAACGGTTCTCGCTGAAGCCCTGCTTGGCCCGGATTCCATGTTTATCTTTGACTCGGTCACGAAGGCCGGAGTCCAGCGATACGCCTTATACGTTGGGCTAGACCAGAAAGGCAGGGTAAGGCTAAGCGCCGTCAGCAATGCCACTCCGTTGGAACTCATGGTTCTGAATGCTTTTGTCGCGGCCAGAACGGCGCCAGACGAATACAAGCCGGTGCCAAATCTCTACCTGCGGTATCAGTATCCGATTCCCCTTGCCGAAGAAAAGAATACGCACCCGCATCCCGTCTTTCTTGAATTTGACGGCACACCGACGGACTTCTCCTTGAGCGACGAAAAAAACAAGGCACCCAGTCCCGTGGTCGCGCTTCTGAGAGACGCACACTTGGCTTATAAAAGCGGAAATAACGACGCCTACGCCAACTATTTTTCCTCGAATAGTCAAGGACGAGTGAAGACATGGCTCAATGCAATGGACAAGCAAAAGCAGGAAAGGCTCAAGCAAGAAAAGATTCAACAAGAGAAGTTTGAGCAGCAAAAGCTTGAACAGCAAAAGCTCAACCCAGCACAGGCGTCAGCACCGCCGGCGGCGACGGCATCAGTCTCCAAACCTAAAACCACCGAAATACCTCCACCGCCACCAACCGCCCATGTCAAGTTTGTGCTCAACGCCGATCCCGTCTACCTGGTATTTCAAGCCCCTGGGCCAGGGGACAAGTGGACGCCGGCCAATCTGACCTATTCCTACATTTTGCACCAGGGCAACGATTACAAGATCGCAAATTTCGCGTTTTCGACTACGCTCGATGACTTTCTGCAAAATCCAGCGTTGTTCGACAGGAACGTTTTGAAACCACCTCCTGCAAAACCGGCAACTCCGAACGCGAAAGGTATTCCTGCGTCGGCGAAGCCGACAACAGTCAACAAGAAGTGATCGATGGAGTGATGAACTGCAGTTGCAAGAGTTGAAGCTAATTGTTCATGGTCGGAGGTCGCTGTGTTCACATCCGGTGTCAGTGGCAAAGCCGAACGTTACGGATTGAATCGAATATTGGCGGCCGTTGTGTTTTTGGCGGCTTGGACCGGCACGCTTCCTACGGCCTCGGGTCAGGCCGCGACGCCCCAGCTCGGCTCGAACTGCACCGCCAGCCTGCTGAATCGTACTGTGCAGGTGAATGCGGATGGCACTTTTGCGATCGGAAACGTTCCGTCCAATCCTCAGAGCTTATACCGCGTGCGTGTCCGTTGCATCAATCCGGACGGCAGCTACATTCAAGGCATGTCCAGCTTTCTCAACCTTTCCGGCCCTGGGGCGAGTATCGACGTGGGGGCCATGGATTTCGACAACTTCACATATCCTCCGGTTTCATTAAGTACCACCATCGGGGAGGGTATAACGGCACTCAGCACGGTCGGGCAGACTATTCATCTTGTTACTCTCGCTACTTATCCGGACGGCACACAACAGAGCGTTATTTACTCTGACTCCGGGACTACCTATGTTTCCAGCAATCCAGCGGTAGCGACGGTTGATAACACCGGTTTAGTAACAGCCGTCTCCGCGGGCAATGTGACGATCACCGCGTTGAACGAAGGCATGACCGCAACGGCGCAGATTCAGGTACTGATTGCGCTGGATAGCGACGGCGACGGAATGCCCGACGACTACGAGATCGCCAACGGGTTCAATCCCTTCGACCCAAGTGACGCAGGACAGGATGCAGATGGAGATGGCCTGACCAACCTTCAGGAATATCTGCTCGGAACGAATCCGCATAACCCGGACACGGATGGCGACGGCGTTCCGGACGGTCTGGAAGTAAAGATGGGGACGAATCCCCTCGATCCCGACACCGATCACGACGGACTCACTGATGGACAGGAGCTAGCATTAGGCACTAATCCGCTCAACCCGGACACGGATGGCGACGGCATTCCGGATGGCATTGAGGTGCGTATCGGGACGAATCCACTCGTTCCCGATCCCACGACTACGGTGCAAGGGCGAGTCGTAGATGGCAGCGGCAATCCAGTGGCTGGCGCTTCCACAGTCGTCTTTACTTACTTTACGGGCTTCACCGATTCGACCGGTTATTTCAGCATTTCGTATGTTCCCTCCGCCATAGGCAGCATCCAGGTGGCGGCGCAGACTACGAATAACGGTCAGATACTTGATGGAACTTCCACCGCAATGCAGGGGGTCACCGCGGGGATCACGAACGTGGGCACGATTCAGATTGGCGTGGACGCTGGTGCTGTCTCCGGCGCGGTTACAAATCTGAAGGGCGCGCCGGTGGTGAACGCACAGGTCACGGTGTCGGAAGGCGATAACGTGCGCACGACCACCACCGATCCAACCGGTCACTACCTCGTCAACAACATGGTCGCAGGCACGATCATGGTGGTCGCGACCGATCCCAGCACCGGTCTGCAAGGTCATGGCACCGGTGTTCTCGTGACCGGACAATCAGTAAGTATCAACATTTCACTGGGCGCGAGCGGCACTATCAACGGCGTCGTGATGAAAGCCGATGGCATTACGCCGGTTGGCGGAGGCGTTACCGTGACGCTGTCCGGGTCGACCTTCGCGACGACTTCAACCGATCCGGTGGGAAGATATTCGTTCAGCTTTGTTCCGCTCGGGGTCTTCACCATTGACGCCACCGACGGCAATGGAAACCATGGGCGCACGAGTGGGAATCTGTATGCGACCGGGCAGACGGTGGGCGCGAACGTGGCCTACCTGGGACGCGGGACGGTCTCGGGTACAGTAGCGAATTCGGGCGGGATCGCCGCATCTGGCGCGGCCGTTACCCTCATCAGCACTTCGATCTTTGCCGGCACGTACCAGGCAACGGCGGGCAGCTCTGGAAAATTTAGCTTCCCAAGTATCTTCGTCGGTCCGTATACCGTCACCGCGCAGGACACAGTCGGACGCAGAGGCGGACAGGCTCAAGGCAAGATAAGTTCCGACGGACAGAGTGTGACCACCAACGTCACCTTGGGTGCCGCCGGCACGATCTCTGGCACCGTGTTTCAGGCTGACGGAGTTACGATCGTCGCCGGAGCCCGGGTTTCGGTTTCGCCATTCGGCCTCTCCACCACCACGGATGCCAATGGCTATTACGAATTTGATGTTTTACCCGTAGGCACATACCAGATTGCCGTCACCAATCCGGCGACGGGAGACCAAGGAGCCGGAAGCGGCACGATCAATTCACAAGATCAAGTTGTAACGGTGAACGTAACCCTGAACGGCCTTGGCCAGGTTGTCATCACTGTGATTGACGGCGGCGGCAATGCGGTTACCGGTGCTCAAGTCGCTTTGACTAGCACGACCTCGTTCGGCGGCGTACAAAATGGAGTCACGCAATCGGACGGCACGGTTACTTTTTCGAAAGTACTAGCGGGCACGTTCAATGTCACGGCAGTCAATCCCTCAACCCAACTGTCCGGTAAGACCACGGGCAACGTTTCGGCGAATGGCAGCAGTCCCGTCACCGTTCAACTGCAACCCGCGGGCACCATTCAAGGAACCGTTTACGCTCCCGATGGCGTGACGCCGGTTTCGGGTATCCAGGTTCAACTGCAAGGCGAGGTGAACCTCACTACGGTATCGGCGGCCAACGGCTCTTATCAGTTCGCTACGGTTCCGACCAACACTTACACGGTGGCAGCCTACGACAGTTACGGCAATCTCCGTGCCACGGCTGCAAATGTTCCCCTTGCGGTCCAGGGCCAGACGGTAACCGCTAACCTGACACTCATCGGATTGGGAACGGTGAGTGGGCAAATCACCAATCCCGACACCACAGTGGCTGCCGGAGTTGGAGTTACACTCACCAGCCTTGCACCGGGGTACGGGCGCTCGTTCAATTCGTCGAGCGATGTAAACGGCAACTACTCGTTCCCCGAAGTACCCGTAGGCGGTTTTTCCGTCCAGGCGCTGTCAGAGACGCCCACACTATTGCTCGCCGGAACCGCAACTGGGCAGATAGCTTCCAACGGCTCGCAGGTAACGGCGAATATTCAGCTGGCGGCTTCCGCGTTTCCTGTCAACCTGAATCAGCCATCCTATTTGTATGACGGTAACAACTTCCCGTTCGACGTTGCGGCCAACGGCACGATTGCGGACGGGTTCGAGTACACCTTTGATGGCGATTTCGCCGCGAATAAAGGCGCGATGAATCTCGATGTAATCCTGGGCAACAGCACCAATGCGTTCACGGGCTCGAGTTCAGGAACTCTGGCGCAGAATGGCCAGGAGATCGATATTCAGCAGACGAACCTTGCCGGCTTGAACGTGACCCGCAAGGTCTACGTTGCCAACACTGGGTACTTCAGCCGCTATCTCGACATTCTGAACAATGCCAGCGCAAATCCGGTCACGATCGGGGTACGTTTCACCTCGAATATTCGGCCGACCAACACGTCCTTCCCGGGAGTGATCAATACCTCCACGGGTAACTCCTCGCCAAGCAATCAGGACGATTGGGTAACCATCGGCGACAACCTGGACCAGGATGCGACGCAGACTTTCAGCCGCGCCAACTTCGTGATTCCGGAACTGGCCTTCGTGTATCAGGGAGCCAATGCTCCGATGCAGGCTACAACCGCCAGCTTCAATTTGCTCTCGGTCGACATCATCACTCAGATTTTTGCCGGCGGCAACAGCGAGATCGGGCAAGTGCAGTCCGAATTCGACAACATCACGATTCCGCCCGGCGGATCGATCGCATTCTTAAACTTTGTGGCGCAACAGACCAGCCGCGCCAGCGCTTTGGCAACGGCCCAGAGAATCGTACAACTGCCCGGCGAGGCTCTTGCTGGCATTAGTCCTACTGAGTTGTCCGAGATACAGAATTTTGCGGCCACTAGCACCAGCAGCGCCGCTGCTCTGCCTGCGCTGAATGCCAACGTGACCGGTCAGGTGCTTGCGTCCGATAGCCTCACACCCATCCCGGGAGCTACCGTCACTTTCCAAAGTACGCTGCCGTATTACCAACGGCTGCAAAGCACCAATTCGGACAGCAATGGAAATTACGCCTTTTACTCGGTCACCGGCGCAACGGGAAACAACCTGATTATTCCGTCCGCGCCGTTTATCGTGCAGGCGACCGTACCCTCGACTCTCGTACAGTCTCTCGTGGCCAATGGCGCGTTCGATCCGAGTTCGCTTCTGGCCACGCAAAACATCTTTTTCACCGACACGGGAATCATTGCCGGTACGGTGAGCCGGCAGGAAGGCGAAGTCGTAAGCTCGGGCCAGGTCAGCCTGACTGGCACCGGCTTTAACGGCACACAGAACACCGCAATCGGGGCCGATGGCAGCTACGCCTTCTACGCAGTGCCCCCGGGCCAGTACACCCTGATTGCAACCGTTTCGAATCCCCTGGGTACGGGGCTGACTGGCAATACATCGGCGAGCGCTTCCGATGCCCAGACTACCCAGGCGAACATTGTCATTCCGGCTACAGGCGCAGTTAATGGAACGGTCACGCGCAGTGATGGAAGTGCCGCGGTCAACGTGACCGTGTCCTTACAAGCAGGAAGCTTCTCACGCGCGACAAACACGGATACTGCCGGACGATTCAGTTTCACTGACGCACCAACTTCCGCGTTTACCCTAGCCACTTACGACGCGCTGACGAATACAGCGGCCAGTGCGCCAGTCACGATTGTGGCAGATCAGACCATCACCCAGAATCTGGTGCTCATATTAGGTGGCACGGTCAGCGGCACAGTTACGGAAAATGGAGTGAACGTCTCCGGGGCGCAGATTACCGTTACGGCGAACAACGGAACCTTCACCACTACCACCAATTCACAAGGTGTCTACACCGTGAACCAGGTTGCCCCAGGCAACCTGACCGTACAGG
>Ga0210405_10002896_pt1 | contig 17362 bp, 32 predicted proteins | sample IncBWH11MmetaG_FD_155492 | JGI IMG/M metagenome (GOLD analysis project Ga0210405, IMG submission 155492) | Forest soil microbial communities from Barre Woods Harvard Forest LTER site, Petersham, Massachusetts, United States - Inc-BW-H-11-M | ecosystem: Environmental > Terrestrial > Soil >... | reverse complement strand
CTGTAGCCGGCGCCGTAGCCGGAGCCGGAGCCGGAGCCGGAGCCGGAGCCGGAGCCGGAGCCGGAGCCGGAGCCGGAGCCGGAGCCGTAGCCGTAGCCGTCGCCGGAGCCGTCGCCGTCGCCGTCGCCGTCGCCGTAGCCGGAGCCGGAGCCGTCGCCGTCGCCGTCGCCGGAGCCGTAGCCGTAGCCGTGGCCGTAGGCGTAGCCGTAGCCGGAGCCGTCGCCGTCGCCGGAGCCGGAGCCGGCCTGTCGGTCTACGACCAGGGACGCGCTGCCCACGCCTTCACCGCCTCGGGAGTGGCTTCCATAACGGCTGTGACCGCCTGGACGGTCATGGAGGGAACGGGCGGGGTGATGCGACAACCCCTAGTCGGGCCGGTGGCGGCCAGCCCGAGAATCCCCTTCACGTCGGCCGACCAGTAGACGCACATTTGCGCGTCGCTCAGGGTCAGGGCGGTCTCGGTCTCCGCCTGGCCGTTGAGGTAGCCGAAGAACACCCCTCGGTGTTCAGTGGTGACCACCACGGGGCGCTTGGTCTGTGGCATGAATGTCCTTTCCGGTTATGGTGGGAACAACGAGAGGGGCGGACCAGCGAGAGGGGCGCTAATCCCTTCCGGTGAAGCCAGGGCGAGGGGGCATCGGCGCGCCCACGAAGCCGTACCACCGCCCCACGGTGAACAGCGCACGCCGGCGCGCCGCGGCCCGGGCGAGAAGCTCCTCGCGCCGAGCGAGAGCCAATGAGCATCCGACCAACGCGACGAGAATCACGTCGACGATCACAGCGCCCGTGCCCGCGCCATCAGCTGCGAGATACGTTGCGGGGCGAGCTCTAGGCCCACGGCGAGCGCCTCCATTGTGATCCCCTCGCCCTCATGGGCGCGCAGAAGTGCCAAGAGAAACACGCGCCGGGCCGTGTCGGCCGTGGCGAGGCGCCGGAGATAGACGGCCCGGGCTTCTAGGAGACGACGCGGCATGACCTCGGCCGGATGCTTGGACCCGGGGTGGCGCGCCAAGCTTGGCTTACTCCCTTGGGGCTCTAGGTTTCCGCTAACGCCGGCCGGTGCCATGTGGCGCGCCAACCTAGACACCATTGGGGACGCCGTCAAGCACTATCGGGGTAGGCGTGGTGCGGCCTGGCGTTGACCACCGCCGGGGTGTGCTTGTGGGGGGCGAGATCGTGCCCGAAATGCTCCAACCACCAGGGCAACCAGTCCGAGCACAACGACCAGGGCGCTTGGTGGCCGTCCCACCGCCACCGCCCGTCGCCGGTGCGAAAGCGGTCGGCCAGAAAGTCGCGAAAGTCGAGCCACACCCGCCCGGTCTTCTCCATGAAGCTCGGGGCGAACTTCACACAACAGAACGAGACCGAGCCACCTTCGGAGCTCCGGTCACCGCCGGCCATGATGGCGCCGAACCCGCACCACTCCTCGGGACAGGCAGCGAGCTCGGACAGTTGGCCGACGGTGGCCTCGACGTCGTGCTCGACCTGGCCCCACACCACCATGTCGCGCCACCGGGCTTCCAAGTAGTCGAGATACGCCGAGTGCCCGTCGAGCGCGACGAGCTCACCGCCGGCGGCCAACACGGTCGCCACCGTCGGGGCATGCGCGATGGTGTAGGGGCAGAAGAGGCGCATCAGTTCATGGCTTCGGGCCTGCCGGCGGCCATGAGCTCGGTGATGCACTCGTTACAGAGAACGCGCGTCGGGCGCTCGACGTCGCGCTCGGAAATGTGCACGGTGCCCGAGCGCACGCGCCGGCCGCACTTCACGCACGCCAACTTGGCCCCGCGCCACGACCGGGGCACCCACCCGAGCCGCATGATGGTGGGCTCGGGGGCTTTGTCGGGACTCACCGCTTAGGGCGTAGACGGCGAGCGGGGACCACCCCACTGGCGCTCGTCGCCACCGGGCTCGCTGTGTGGGCAGTGATGGCCCCGAAAAAGACGAGCCACAGAAACACAGCGGCGGCCACGAAGCAGGCCACCACAAGAACACGCAGGTTGACGGTCATGGGGCGAAGTCTCTCACCACCACGCCGCCCCGGCACGCTATTTTCGTCGACGTGGGCGCGAGCTCGGTGGGCATTTGGGTAGGAGCGTTGGTGGCCGTCGCCACCACGCTTCTCGGCGCGTTCCTGGGGCGCAAGCTCAACAAGATTCACGTCCTGGTCAATAGTCGCCTGACCGCCGCTCTCGACGAGATCGCCGCGCTCACAAGCAAGGTCGCCGAAGCCACCGGGGACCCCGCCGACGCGGCGCGGGCCCGAGCGGCGGCCACCGAAGCGCCGGGGGTGGCGGACCCCTCTTAGAGCTTCGAGAGAAGCTCGGGGACGTGGTCGGCGATCCAGCCGACGACGGTGTCGACGACGTGGGTCACGTTGGAGAGATTGAGCCGGGCGATCAGATCGTCGACCGCCACCTTGGCCGCGTGCCCGAGCTCGGCCGGCAGGCTCGATCCATCGGGCGCCGGGGGCGCCTCAGTGGCGCCAGGAGCGCCCGCGTCGGGTGCCGGTGCGGTGGCATCGACCGGAGCCGCCGGGGCGACCAGGGCGTCGTCAGGGCTTCCCTGGACAGCCGGTGTGGTCTCGACGCCGGCAGGCTCGGTGGTCTCGGTGCCGGCGTCGGTGTCGACCGGAGCCGCGGTCGTGGTGTCGACCGGCCCGGTGGGGCCCGTGGGCCCGGTGGGCCCCCCGGCATCGACCGGAGCCGCCGGGGCGACCAGGGCGTCGTCAGGGCTTCCCTGGACAGCCGGTGTGGTCTCGACGCCGGCAGGCTCGGTGGTCTCGGTGCCGGCGTCGGTGTCGACCGGAGCCGCGGCGGTCTCCCCGGGGAGAAGCGTCGGGGCGTACTTGGCAACGGCAGCGGCGACCATCGCGTCGAGACGGGGCTCCAAGGCGGCGAGGAGATCGCCAATCGGGTTGGGCTGGGGCGTCATGGGTGGGGCCTTTCTCTTGGGTCGAAACAGTCTCACCGCGGGCGCGGTGGCACGTCGTGCATCCAACGAACGAAGCGCGTCACGCCATAGGCGACGACGTGAGAGACGAGGAGCGCCCCGACTAAGACGGGGCCGATCTCCTCGCCGAAGGCTTCGGCCTGGCGCCGGTGCGCCTCGGTGAAAGGAGCACGCGCGTCCCCGCCTTTCGGTTTTGGTGCCAGGACATAGCCCGGTAGGAGATAGAGCTCGAAGGCGGTAATGCCGAGCACGATGGCGAAGGAAACCCACTCGCGGTATTCGCGCGAACGGTCAGCGCCGGGCGCCAACGATCAGCCCTCGGAGACCGAAGCGGCGATGGGCGAGAAGGTGGCGGTCGCCTCGACCGGGCCCGCCGCGTCGCCGGCACCGTTACCCGCGGACGGTGGGACCGCGGACGCCGGAGCCGGAGACGCGGGGGGCACCACCGGAGTCGAAGCCGACGCCGGAACCGCCGCCCCTTCCCCGCGGGCCCGAAGTGCGGCGGCCTCAGCCGATGCATTGGCGGCGGCCTGCCGGCGTTGTTCACACTCGGCGCAATCGTGAGCGACGGGGACCTCGACGATCTTCGTCGCCCCGGCTTTGCGCGCCAGTTGTGCCCCGATGGCACACCCGACGCCGAAGCCGAAGAGCAAGAGCCCAAGTGCTATGGGCATGGGGACCGACGGCCCCCGAGCACCGGCGGTAGCGGTCGCCGGCGACTCGGGGCCTCGGTCAGCGGCGCCCTGCTCGACTCGGGCGCCGATCTCCTCGCGCGGTTGTGGCATCGGCGCCGATGCTAGCGGGCGCCGGGTCATCCGACAAGGACTCAGCTAGGCGGTGCTCACACTCGCCATTGAGCGACCGCCGGCCGGCCACCGCGGCCGCTTTGAGCTCCTCGACGAGCTCGTCGGGCACCCGTAGGTAGAGCGTCGCCACGTCAGCTGTCCCCGAAGGGCTCGTCGAGCGGGGCCGGGGCCCCGAGCTCGGCCAGGCGCCGACGGTGGCGACGATAGAGCACCGCCCCGACGACGAGCTCGACGGGCAACGCCGCCACCACCACCGCGCCGACCACGACGACGAGCTCGGCGGCCAGGAACCGCACGACCGGGTGACGGTCACGCCGGCGCACCACCACGACGAGCGCCACCAGGAGCCCCACGCCGATAAGAGCTCGAAGGCGCGGGCCGAGCCGCTCGGAGACGCCGGCGAGGTAGCCGGCCTGCCACCCGCGGTCGAAGGCGTGGGTGCCTTTGTTCCAAGGAACGGTGCCGGCGCTCACGGGATGAACTCAGCATCGGGGGACTCGCCCCGGGCTTGCAGTTTCTCGGTGGTCTGTTGGTCAACCATAGCGCAGAGCCCTTCCAACTGCTCGGCACACTTACGAAGCCCTCCGGCGATGCCGGCGGTCACGTCGTCGTCCTGGCCGAGCTCGGCGGCTCGTGTGCGCCAAATCTCCACCATTCGGCGCGCCACCGATGTGTAAATGGTCGATTCGATTTCCAGCAAGGTTGCCATGCTCAACCCTCGTTCCCCGGCACCCCCGGTGGGCCCCGTCAGGACCCATGCTAGCACAAGGCTAGCGCCCGGGCCCGGTTTCTTCGAGGTAGATCGCCGGCTCGTCGGTCAGGTCCCGGTGGCACGACCACTGGCCGCAGGCCGTACACCGCACCCAAACAAGGGCCACGTCGGCCGGGAGGCGCTCGCCGACTACCTGGCGGTAGAGAGCTTGGAGACCGGCCGCGGTTGCCAAGGGCACCCCGTCGATGGTCCCCCGGCCGTCGGCGCCGGCGAAGACGGGCTCGGCGTCGCCGTAGGTCAGCGCCAGGTGACGGACCAGGGCTTCGAGCTCGGCCACCCGGGCCAGCGCGGCGGTGGTGTCGGCCACGCTCACCGCTCCTCCTCCATGATCTCCCGCCACGCTTGGGTGCCGGTGGGCCGGCTCCCAAGGTGGGCGTCCAAGATGGCGTCGAGGTGTTGCTCGCTATAGGCGACCTCGACCCACCACCCGGGCCCGGGCTCCCCGGGCTTGCGTCGCACCAGGCAGTTCCGGCATTCCACCGACCACATCCGGTCCCCGACCTCGAAGACCACGACCCGGTGAGCCTTCCCCCGGGTGGTGAGCTCAATGGGTGCCAGTTGTGCCATTGGGCGCCATCCTTTCACCGCTCGGGCCTCGCGTCATAGGATCGCCCCATGAGCGAGCAGACAACGGTCACGACCACCGACTCCGGCGTCGAGGCGGCCGCCGTCGGAGGAGCTCTCGCCGCAGCCGTCACCGCCGGCGCGGCAGGCGAGCAGGCACAGAACGCGGAAGCCGCCGCCCAAGCCGCCGCCGCCGAAGCATCGGCCGCCCGTGAAGAGGCGCAACTCGCCCAAGCCACCGCCGCCGCGGCCGGTGCGGGGTGCAGCCCCGAAGAGGCGCGGGCCATCGCCACCGAAGTGCTCCGGCGCGACAAGGCCGAAGCCGCCGCCGTGGCCGCCCTGGCCGCCGCTCGAGCCGAGCAGACAACCACCACCGCTCCGGCCACCACCACGACGGGTACCGCCGACGACACGACGCCGGCATCGGTAGGGAAGACGAGCTCGGGCAAGAGCGCGGCCGAGAGGTTGCGCGCCCGGTGGGAAGGGACGGGCTCAAAGACGTGACCGTCACCACCGACCCCGATCTCTTCTCCGATGCCGTGCCCACCCTCGACGCGGCCGACTTGGAACGCGTCGACGACTACACCGTGCGCCTTCCCACCGGCGAGCTCCTCCGTCTCTGCGCGTGGCCGGAGTGTGACGAGAGCTTCATCGTCCCCAAGGGCCAGCACGCGCGGAAGTATTGCGACACCCACAAGGGGTCCAAGCACGCGCCGGGAACCAAGGGCGCCCCGCGCCGTGACACCCCGCCGGCATCGGTCAACGTCAACTTCCCCAAGCCCACCACCAACAAGGACCCCGCCCTAGCCGCGGTCGAGCGCCGGCTACTCGGCATGGCCGGCGTGGTGTCGATGGCGCTCCTTCTCTTCGGCCAACCTCTCGACGCGGCCGACATTGAGCGGGCCCGACCGACGTGGGCCGCAGCCGGTGCCGAGCTCGCCAAGTATGAGCCGTGGCTAAAGAAACTGGCCGCCGGCGGAGAGAGCTCAGATCGCATGATGGCGTGGCTGGCCTTCCTCGGTGCGACCTTCGGCATGGTGACGCCGGTGCTCCTTCGCCACAACGCGTTGCCGGCCCCGGTCGCCAATCTCCTACGCAGCATGGAAGAGACCCCCGAAGCCGACGCAATGGGCAAGGTGTTCGCCGCCATGCACGACGCCGCCGGCGCGCCGGCCACCGATGGCACTGTCGCCCACCAGCCGGCCGCCTAGCCTCGACCTCCCTGTCTTCGAGCCGTGGGCGCGGTTCTGGCCGCGATTTGCCGCTCGGTGGGCAGAGGGTCAGCACATTCTGTTTAACGGCCCGACCGAGTGCGGGAAGACGGTCGCGGCGCGGACCATCGTCAGGCGCCGGCGCTTCGTGGTGGTGCTCGGGACCAAGCCCGTCGACCCCGCCCTCGACGCGTACATGAGAGAGGGTTACGTCCGCATTGAGGAATGGCCCCCGCCGCGCCGAGCGATGCGCGCTCAGGAAGACGGCTCGGTGCGCCTGGTGTTGTGGCCGCAGATCAAAACCCGAGAAGACCTCCGGCGCTTTCGCCCGGTGTACGCCAAGTGTCTCGACTCGGCCTTCGTCGACCGCGGGTGGGCGATTGTGGCCGACGAGGGTCTATGGCTATGTGAGACCGGCGGCCTCGACCTTGGCGACGAGCTCTCGGCCATCGCCTATGCCGGTCGGACAAGTGCGATCACGCTCCTAATGCTCATTCAGCGCCCGGCCGGGGTGCCCCGAAACACTTGGAGCAACGCCAGTCACGCTTTCATATGGCACGCCGGGGTGACCTCCGATCAGCGCGAGCTCGCGTCGCTCGGGAGCCGCGACCCGCGCGAGGTTGTGACCGCCATGCGCGGGCTTCGTGGGCATGACTTCCTTTACCTGCCCCTTCGCGCCGGCGATGATTGGGCGGTGTCGGCCGTCGATCTCAGGAACCCCAACCCGTGAGCGTCGACGTCGTCGTCTGCGCGCATAACGAGGCGGCACACTTAGCCGACGTGCTCGACGCCATCACCGGCGCACCGTCGCTCGGGAACCTCGTCGTCGTCGTCGACTCCTCGGTCGACGGGACCGCGCTCATTGCCCGAGCCCGCCGCGGGGTGCAGATCATCGTTGGCGACTTCGCCGACAAGGGCTCGGCGATGGCCGCGGGCCTTCGGTGCGTCGACTCCGAGCTCGTCGCCTTCTGCGACGCCGACCTCGAAGGGCTCGAAGCCGGCCACGTCGAGGCGCTTCTCACCTTGGAGCCCCTCGACGGGCAGCTTGTGGCCGAGCCGGAGAACGACGTCGCCCCCGGGTGGCTCCCGTCGATCTCCGGCGAGCGCCGGCTCCCGGCCACAGTGGCACGCGGAGCGGGGCTCACCGAGGCGGGGTGGAAGGCAGAGACCAGGCTCAACGCGGCGGTTGCGGCGGCCGGGCTCCCCTGGCGCCACGTCAAAATGCGCGGCGTGCGAAACCCCTTCTCCTGGCACCCGGTGTCCTGGTGGCGTGTGCCTGTCGCCCTTGTCACCTACGCACCGGAGCTCGCCCGGTACCTGACCCACCAACGAGGGTCATTGCCGAGCGCCCCGAGTCGGGTCTAGGGTCCCCCTCGACGGGACCGTTAGCCGGCTCAGGGTCCCGTCAGGTCTCCAAGCCGGCCCGGTCCCTGACCTTGCACCGACGAGGAGGCGACCGAGCCGTGACAACCCTGGCCGACAAGTACCACTCCGGCATTCCCACCGACCGTCTTCCGTCCATGCGTGAAGCGCGTCGCGTGGCCCGGGCCATCGGGGCGCGCATGCAGATGGCGCCGGCCTCGACCGGCATCGGCGCCCCGGGCACCCAACCCGCCCCCGGCAACTTGGGCGCCTCGCCGATGGCAGCGGCACCAGCGCCGCAGGCCCCGCAGGCGATCCCCTTCACCCGTGGATCGTCCATCGCCACCATGCAGGACTTCTCCCGCAGCTACTCGGCCGGCGGCCAGGACGAGGTACCGCTTCAGACCAACGCGTTCCTCGCCGTGCTCATTCTCGACATCGCGCTTACCACCGCCGGCAACTCAGCCACCGTGACACTCGCGGCCGACGCGCCCTTCTCGGTCATAAACACCCTGTGGTTCAACGACCCGGCCAACCAGGCCATCATCACGCCGATCACCGGCTACCAGCTCTATCTGCTCAACAAGTACCTGCCCGACGTGGGCTGTGCTTACGACCCGCAGAAGGACCCCAACTACGTCGCCACCGTCGGCACCGCGGCCACCGGCGGGTCGTTCTCCTTCCGCCTGGTGATCCCCGTCGAGCACCGCCGGCGCGACGCGCTCGGCGCGGTGAACAACTCAGCGGCAAACCAGCGGTACCAACTCAACTACACGATCATCCCGGCTTTCTCGTCGCTCTACGGGACCGCGCCGACCACCGAAGCAAGCACCATGAGCATTTCGGCCACGCAGGTCTACTGGACGAGCCCGCCGTCGGCCATCGTCACCACTCAGGGCACCGTGGCGATTAACCAAAGCCCGGCCGGTCTCGGCACCGTGGGCTTCGTGCGTTTCGAGAGTCACAACGAAATGTCAGGCGGAGGCGCCCCGCAGATTCAGCTGAACAACGTGGGCGACTACATCAGCTCGATCCTCTTCGTGAACCGCTACAGCGGCGCGCGCACGGCGACGTCGTGGCCGGCGTCGTTCCAATGGTGGGTGAACGATTTTCAGGTGCACAACCTCACGGTGAACGTCTGGCAGCGGTGGATGGCCCGGGCCTACGGCTACGACTCGGCCATCGGCACCGCCGGCGGACTCGATACCGGAGTCTTCGTGCTGCCGTTCCTTCACGATATGTTCGACGACGTGAAGGGCTCGCGCAACGAGAGCCCGGCGAGTCAGTACCTCGCCACCGACGCCACGACCAAGCTCCAAATCCGCGGCTCGTCGTGGGGCACCAACGTCACCAACATGGAAGTGCTCACCCGCTTGATCCGGCCGGTCTCCGGCGCCGCCCTCTTCGCCTAAGTAAGCGAGGAGCCCTCGCCGCTCGTCGAAGAGGAGCTCGCCAACAATGTCCATGACCAACACCTATGTGAGCAACCCAGGAGCCTCCGGCGGCCCGTCAGGATCGGGTGTGAGCGCCCCGCCGGTGGGAGCTCCCGGCTCGACCGGGCCTGGCGCGAACATGCCCACCGCCGCCGCGGTGGGATGGCTCATTGCTCTTGCCGCCGGCGTCGGCATCGGCACGGCCTATCTCGGGCGCAAGGGTGCCAAGCCCATGCTTGGGCACTTGGACGTCTTCGAGACGGTCTACAACGCCTCGACGCTGTTGGTCGTCTTCGGCACCATGAAGGTGATCGCCTACCGCTACCACGGGCACGCTGTCTCCCAAGCGGTGCTCCTCGTCCTGTAGGTGACCCCTGTCACGCCGCCGCGATTTACTTTCCCCGGCAACGCGTCGGGGTGGGCGGCTCTCGTCGTTGCCGCCACCGTCGGTCTCGTCGGCGGGGGCCTGGCGCTCAACTTGGCCTCGTATCTCATAGACAGGGCGAAAGGAGTGACAACGTGAAGCAATACCTAAAGCACCCGGTCGTGGTCGGCCTCGCCGCCTTCGCCGTGGGCTACTGGATCGGCAAGAAGGCTTGACCACTCCCACCACGCCACTCGGGCAGAAGATCAAGCTCGCCGCGCTCGTCGCCTATCTGCAATTGCTTAACCGGGTCCGGTCATGGACGCGCTCGGCTTCGCGATGATGGCGGGGGGCGGGTACCTGCTCTATTGCGCGTGGAAGGGAATCGACCCTCTCACCGCTTTCCGAAAGCAAGCCGCCGCCTGGGCCCCCGTGGGGACCCACGTCCTGTAGGAACCGATGCCCGAAGAGACCGCCTCACCGACAGCCGCCGACATTGCTCGGCAGAACCGCGAGCAGCCCGCAACACCGCCGCCCGCGCCGTCGTCGCGGAGCTCCTCGGAGACCACGCCCAAGAGCGCCAAGCGCACCATCGCCGGGCTCATGATCTTCGCCGGCGTCTTCTCCTTGGTCGGGAACGAGATCAAGCGGGCGCAGAACCCGGCCACCGGCGTGCCGGGCCTGGTCTCCGAACCGGCCCGCATCTTTCTCGGGACCACCATCGGCGGCACGTTGCTTTTGATCCTGGCCGACGCAGGCAAGCCCGGCAAGGAGCTCGCCACCGGCCTCGCGGTTATCACCTTCGCATCGGCCGCCCTCATTTACGGCGCCCCGGTGTGGGACCTCCTCGGAAACCTCTTCGCCGGCAAGCAAGGGCCGACCTCGACCGGGTCTTCGCCGTCGACCAAGGCGACGGGCACCACCGGGGCCCCGACCGCCATATCCCCCGCCACTTCTACCGGCACCGGGGGCACCAACCCCTTCCTGCCGGCCAACGCGTAGAGAGGAGGGTCCGTGTCAGCATTCGAGAAGGGGGCGACCATCTTCCTCGGTGGGCTCGTCGGCATTGCACTAGCGACGACGCTCGTATCAAGCAAGAGCCAAACCCCCCAAGGGCACGGCGCGGCCGGCGGGGCGATCTCGGGGTCGCTCCTCGCCGCTCAGGGCCAGGCGTAAGCCAATGACCGCGTATCTCGGCACGGGCGCGGTGCGGACGTTCATCGTCCCCGGCACACCGCCGGCGGATATGGCGGTCGCGACCAACTTCGAGCGATTCGACGGATTGGACGAGCCGCCGCTCGAACACGCCACGGGGCTCGTCCCCGAAGGGGCGGCCTACGGCCACACCCCGCGCCCGGGACAACTCAACACCCCACCGCCGGAGCAGGTCTACACGCCGGGGCCCATTAGCGGGCTTGTGGGCGTGCTCGGGGGCCAGCCCTGGCCGGTGGGCAACCGACGCCCGCCGGCGGCCAACGCCGAAGGACAGACCACCCAGGCCCCTCAGAGGATCATTGGCGGGCCCAAGCTCGTCCTGCCCTCGCAGCACAACCCGGGCCTGGCGGCGACGGTGTTCATGGCCGAGATCACTTCGAGCCCGCCGCAGCCCGGCGATATGACCTCGATTCTGGCGGGGCTGGCGTAATGGCCGGCGGAGCTCTCCTGGCCGCCAGCCGGCTCCGAGCCGACGTCGCCGGCATCACCGGGGCGAAGACGACCACGCTCCCGGCGGCCACGTCGGTGACCGAAGCCGTGAGTCACGTCCTGCACGGAGAGTCGGGCGAGCTCGGGTACCTCTTCGACAACCTCTACACCGTGCCGGCGTCAAGCGCGGTGCCCGGTGGGCCCGGTCCCGGTGTTCACGGCGGCACGCAATCACTTCCCACCCCGGCCGTTGCCATCCCACAGCCCGCCCCCCAAGGCCCGGCCGACGTCGCCGCCCCGGGGTCCATCGTCGGGCCCGGTCTCGGCGCGTGGGATCAGATCAAAGCGCGGGTGCCGACCAACTGGCGCGACCGCCTGCTCGGGCGCGGCTAATGCCGGCGGCCAAGAAGGGCAAGAGGCTCGCCGGTCAGCCGGCGTGGGCGTGGGGCGTGGAGCTCGGCGCGGCGGCCCTTCTCTTCCTGTGGTTTCGCAGGCGCGAGCAGAATGCGGCCGCCCTCTCCTCGACCGCGGGCGCCCCGGTCACATCGCAGCCGCTCAACGTCGCGCCGCCGAGCCCGAGCGGCGCAGCCGGCCCGCCCGGGACCCTGTCACAGTGGCAGGCCGCAGCGGTGCAATGGATGGCGACCAACGGGCAACTCAACGCCAACGAGGCACTCAACGCCGTGAGCGACTTTCTCTCCGGCAACTGCCTGTCTTCGACCGGGTACACCGGGCTGTCAGGGGCACTCGGTGCCATCGGGCTCCCGCCGGGCATAACGAGCTTCTCGCCCATCACCGTGTGCCCGAGCTCTCCCACCACGACGCCAACACCCACACCCACCCCGACCCCGAGCAGCGCGTCGTCGAGCCCCATCGCCCAAGCCATCGCCGCGGGCACGACGTGGCTCGGGAAGGAAGGGACCAACTTCGTCGGGCGCGGACCCCAGGGCGCTTTTGTGGGCATTAGCAACCCGCAGGAGGCGGCGGCCAACACCGCGGCCGGGAAAACGCTCTACACCTACAGCCCGACAGGTGGCTTTCAGCCGTTGAGCTCCAACCAGCCCAACACCATCCCGGGCGAGTTCCTCATGCTGTCGAGCACGCCCTACGGGGGCGTGAGCGGCTAACGGCGATGGACAACACCCGACTGCGCGGGAATGAAATGCTGATCGGGGCCGTCTTCGCCCTGACCATGTTCTCTTCGTTCACTTCCTCGCCGTGGACAATGGAGAACGTCGGCGCCGACCCCTCTCACGCCGAGAGCGCGCGGCGCCTGGTCAACATCGCACTCGCTACCGCCGTCATTGCCGGGGGCGGGGCTTCGTTCCTCGACCGCTCCTGGTGGCCGATGGTCGGCGCGGTGGCCGGCGCGGCGGGCATGTGGTGGCTGTACGACGACGCGCTGCGTAAGGCTCAGGCGAAGGGTTACAGCGGGCTCAACATGGGCATGAGCGGCGGCCAGCCGTGAGCAGCCCGACCACCACCACCGGCGACACCACCACCACGACGACCGGGTCGGCGAGCTCCTCCACACCGCCGCCCACTCCGACGCCCGCCGCATGGACGCTCGGCATTCTCTCGGGCCTCGGAGCTCCGACCAACAACACGGCCACGCAAAATCTCCTCATGGCCTGGCAGCAGGTCGAAGGGCAATGGGGAGCGACGGGTGCGTTTAACGCCGCGCAGCAGAACAACCCGCTCAATATCGAATCGACGCCCACCCAGGGCTACAGCGGGCCCGCGGGTAAGCAGATATGCGACTCGGCCGGCAATTGCACACTGGCCTTCCCCACCCCGGCCGACGGCCTGGCCGCCACCATCGCCTTCATTCAGCAGTACCAGCCGGCCATCGCCAAGGCGCTTATCGCCGGCGACGTGAACGCATTTCTTGCCGCGGTGGCCGGGTGGAACCCAGGCAGCCCGGGCTACTCGAACAACATCGCCACCGCCTTCGGCTCGCCGACCCTCGCCGTGGCGTGGCTCAAGGACTTACAGCAGGCGGCCGGCCTCGGTCTCGGGCTCTTCGGTGGGGTTGCCGGCGGGATCGCCGCCGTCAAAGACACCCTGACCTTCGTCGAAGACGTGACCACCCACATTCTCGACCCGGCATGGTGGAAGCGCCTCGCCCTCGGCGCCGCCGGCGTGGCGCTGTTCGTAGTCGGCCTGGCCGTCTTCCTGTCCACCACCCAGGAAGGGGAGAAGGCCGTCTCAGAAGGCGAAAGCGCGGCGCCCCTTGTGGCAGGCTTGGCCGCATGACCGACCTCGCCCCCAACGTGGGCCTGCCGCCCGGCGTCCACCCCCACGACCGCTCGGTGGGCATCCCCGACCACGGGGCTGTGGTGCCCCAGGACGGGCCCACAAGCCACGTCACCGGCCGCCGGGCCAAGCCGTGGGGAACGGAGCCCGAAGAGTCGCTCGGGGTCTTCCAGCGCCTCTCGACCGATTGGGCGACGGGGCTCATAGTCCTGTCGACCACCAACTCGCCGCTCCGTGCCGTGCGTCAGCAGAAAGGCCGCACGTTCCTCGCCTTGTGGGTGCCGGCGACGGTCCCCATTGCCGGCTCAATGCAAACCACGCCGAATGGCGTCATGTTCGGAGTGTCGGAGGGTGCGGTCGCCCAACCGGGCACCGGCTCGCCCATCAATGTCGGGGACTCGGTGCCGATCTACTCCGAAGATTCCGCCTGGGTGGCATTGCAGCCGGGCGCGACCTCCGGCTACGTCTGTTATCTGCACTGTTGGAGCCCGCCCGGCGGCGGGCTCGACATCTAGCCAGTGCCCGAGATACCCGGCGGCCCCAACATAGGCGGCGGGCCAGGCAACCAGGGCGCGCAAGGCGCGCAGGGAGCTCAGGGCAACCAAGGCTTCCAAGGCAACCAAGGCTTTCAGGGGAACCAAGGCGCACAGGGTGCTCAGGGCGCGCAAGGCGCGCAGGGAGCTCAGGGCAACCAGGGCTTCCAGGGCAACCAGGGCTTCCAAGGCAACCAAGGCGCGCAGGGAGCTCAGGGCGCGCAAGGTGCGCAAGGTGCGCAGGGAGCTCAGGGCAACCAGGGCTTCCAAGGCAACCAGGGCTTCCAGGGCAACCAGGGCTTCCAAGGCAACCAAGGCGCGCAAGGAGCTAGCGCCGGCGCAGCCGTCTTCGGCGATGCCTCGGACGGCGCACAGACCTTCGACGGCACCACGACCATTCTCGGGCTCGTTCCAGCAAGCAGCACCTACACCCTGACGCGCGACCTCTATCTCGGCGCCACCACTATCAACAGCGGCGTGACCATCGTAACTAATGGCTACCGGATATTTGTCCAAGGCACCCTGACCAATAACGGCACGATCGCGTGGAACGGAGCCGCGGCGGTCAACAATGCCGCCGGCGCACAGACGGCCAACAACCCCGTGTCGTCCATATCCAACGGCACCGGCGGCGGTGCTCCTGGCACGGCGGGTGGAGCGGGTGGCGCCACGGCGTCCAACGGCAGCGGCGGCACCAACCAAACCGTGACCTGCCTCGTCGCCGGCTCAGGGCTCGGCGGCAACGGTGGCGCCGGCGCGGCCACGACAGCGGGTAACGCAGGGACGCAGACAAACCCCGACGCCCGTCGGAGCTCTCTTAGGGCCTCGCCCTTCTCGGTGATCGGTCAGATAGCTGTCGGTGCCGCCACATGGGCGCCCGTTGGCGCCGGGACTGGCGGTGGTGGCGGTGGTGGCGGAGCGGCCGCCACCGGCGGTGGTGGCGGGGCAGGTGCGGGAATCGTCATCATCTCGGCCCGAGCCATCGCCGGCACGGGAACGATCTCGGCCAACGGTGGGAACGGTGGGAACGGTGGCACGGGCGGTGGCGGTGGCGGTGGCGGTGGCGGCGGGGTGGTCGTTGTCACGTCGGGATCGGTGACCGTCGGCACGCCCAACACGATCACCGGGCAGACGGTCCAAGCCCTCGCCGGCGGTGCCGGTACCGCCGGCACCGGGGGTACCAACGGCAGCGCCGGAGCTGCCGGCGTGGTGATCCTGGTCCCGAACTAAGCCACTCCCATGCTCACGACGGGCCCGTTTTCACCCGTCCTCAACACACCCCTGTCGTGCCCGTCGCCCTACAGCGGGACCCCGGGCGCGGCCAAGGTTCAGGTGCAGAACAACTCCGGCTTCACCCTGGCCCTGCAATCGCCGCCGGGCGGCCAGGTCTTCTCGGTGGCGCCCTTCACCGCCGCCACCATCCCGCTCGCACCCACCCAGGGAGTGGTGCTCGACGCCATTGCCGGGATCGGGGGCACGAACGAGATCACCCTCGCATGGCTACTCGACCACGACACCGCCCCCATGCAAGACGGGGCCATCCCGACCGCCGAAATAGCGGTGATCGTGCTGCCCCTGCCACCCCCGGCCCTGTTTAACGCGTCCTTTAACCAGGTGCAGAGCGGGAGTGCTCAGCAACTCAACAACCTGCCGGCAAAGACGGGCATTGCCATGCTGGCCGACCCGGCCAACACGAATCGCATCTATGTATCGGGCCCCGCCGTGTCGGCGGCCAGCGGGTATCTCGCTGCCGGCCAGGGCCTGGTGCTGCCCATCGCCAACGCCGACGCGCTCTGGACGCTCGGAACCAACCCCGACGTGCTCAGCTATTGGGTGGTGTAGCAGCTACGCTCGGGGGGCCGTGACCTTTTTCGACGACGCGCTCCCCTACGCGCGCCGAGCTCACGAAGCCACCGGCGTCAACGTCTCGGTGATCTTGGCCCAATGGGCCGACGAGACCGCCTTCGGGACCTCGCCGGATTGGACGGCCAAGCACAACCCGGGCAACGTGAGCCCCGGCGGGGTGGTCGCCAGTTACCCCACCCTCGACGCCGGCGTCGACGCGTGGATCGCCACCATGAACAGCGCCGACTATGCCGCGGTGCGGGCCCCGGTGGGCGCCACCGCTCAGTGCTATGCCCTCGGAGCGTCCCCGTGGGCGTCGGGCCACTACGAGGCGGACGGCCCGCCGCCGGGAGAAGACCTGGTCAAGATCATCGCCAACTACGAGCTCGCCGTCTACGATGGGCCGATGGCTTCGAGCGACTTCATTGGCACCGCCGACGGTGTGGCCGGCGAGTACGTCGTCGCCGGCGACCTCTCGACCAAGCACGCACTGACCGACCCGCAGAGCGCGCAGGCACTGATCGACAAGGGGTGGCCGCAAATCAAGCTCTCGGCCGTCGAGCTCAACAGCATTCCGACTGTCTGACGCCCGTCCACCACCGTGACGGTCTTCGGCCCGAGCCTGGCACCCCCGCTCAATGTGGTGCCCTTCGGCGGCGCCAAGGCGGGGCCGTTCCCGCTGTGCAACTACGACGAGGTAGTGCTCGGCGACGGTCCCGTCGGTTACTGGCGCCTCGACGAGCCGGCCAGCTACACGAAGCCCGGCGGCGCGCGGCTGATCGTCAACGACTCGACCGGCGTCGGCAACCTCGGCGACTCAGCCTTCGGCGGCACGCTCCAACTCGGCCAGGTCGACGCCCCGGGCAAACTGTCGGGGACGTCGTTCCTCGGAGTGAGCACCGGCGGCAGCGGGACCAACAGCGCCGCCTTCGTCGCCATCACCACCGGGTGCCCGGGCGGGATGCCCTACCTGCTCGACCAAATCTTCGACAATGCCGACTTCAGCTATGAAGCGTTGGTCAAGCCCAACCCGCTCGCGTTCACCGGCGCCACCGCCAACCAATATGCGACGTGCGTGGTGGGGACAAGCTCGCCGTCGGGGGGCGCGCTTAGCACGTTTTGGGCCGGCATCTTCGGGCCCCTCTTCTGGACGAGCTCGGGCGTGTGGGGCGCCGCCGGCGCCGGGTGGGGCTTCCAGTTCTTCCCCATCTACATGAGCCACTTCGAGGAGTATTGGAACACTGGCGTGGTGTCGCTCGACGACGCCTGGCACCACATCGTCTTCACCGGGACCGCCGCCACCCGCAATGCGACCTTCTACCTCGACGGCGTGGTCCGGGCGACCCACAACTTCGGGCCCTTCTGGCTCAACAAAGGCGGCAACGTGGGCGGGGTGAGCTTGGGCGGCGACTCCAACGGGGGAGCTTTCGCCGGCTCCTACTCGGGCGTGTCGCGGATCGCCTTCTACCCGACAGTGCTCTCGGCCGCCCAGGTGGCCCGCCACTATCGGGCTCTGACGACGGTGGCCTGACCCACAACCCGACGAGGCGGCCTCCTGGCCCCCGTGACGCCGCCCGGGGGGTCCCAACGGCGGCCCGAGACACCACGACCGACGAGGCG
>Ga0210405_10002895_pt1 | contig 17363 bp, 13 predicted proteins | sample IncBWH11MmetaG_FD_155492 | JGI IMG/M metagenome (GOLD analysis project Ga0210405, IMG submission 155492) | Forest soil microbial communities from Barre Woods Harvard Forest LTER site, Petersham, Massachusetts, United States - Inc-BW-H-11-M | ecosystem: Environmental > Terrestrial > Soil >... | reverse complement strand
GAGCTTTCGCTGATCGAGCAAGTTCCCAACATCAAGCAAGAGCTAAAGAAGGACTACAACATCGACGTAAACTTCGAGCGCGCCAAAGAAATGCTCGAGGCCAACGACGGCGCAGGCAACACCTTCAAAGCCACAGCTAAGCCCGTGCTAATCGGCACCGCGGTCGTCGGCGCCACCACGATGATCTTCTCCATCATCATGGCGCTCACCCACGGCCTCACTGAAAATGTCAACAATCTCTCGCTCCTTCACGCGCCGTTCGTTCTCGGCCTCATCACCGGCGGCGCGATGATCTATTGGTTCACCGGCGCCAGCACCCAAGCCGTGACCACCGGCGCCTACCGCGCCGTCGAATTCATCAAAGCCAACATTAAGCTGGACGGCGCAGCCGCCGCCAGCGTCGAAGACAGCAAAAAGGTCGTCGAAATCTGCACCAAGTACGCGCAAAAAGGCATGCTCAACATTTTCATCGCCGTCTTCTTCGCCACGCTTTCCTTCGCCTTCATCGAGCCTTTCTTTTTCATCGGCTACCTTTTCTCCATCGCCATCTTCGGCCTCTATCAAGCCATCTTCATGGCCAACGCCGGCGGCGCGTGGGACAACGCCAAGAAAATCGTCGAAGTCGAACTCAAGCAAAAAGGCACGCCGCTCCACGACGCCACAGTCATCGGCGACACAGTCGGCGACCCTTTCAAGGACACCTCCTCCGTCGCCCTCAACCCGGTGATCAAGTTCACCACGCTCTTCGGCTTACTAGCCGTCGAGCTAGCGGTCCAACTCACCGCCAGCCAAGGCAGCAACCTGACGCACATCCTGGCAGCCGCCTTCTTCGTAGTCTCCTTCATCTTCGTCTACCGCTCCTTCTACGGCATGCGCATCCGCGGCTCCGCCGCCTAGTAGGACAAACACTCCTGTCTGTCTACGGGCAAAATCGCTAACTCATCAGAGGGCAGCCACTAGCTGCCCTTTTTATTTAAAGCCAGGTGTAATTGCCAACGATTCAGCGTTAGAATCCTCGCGCATCGGAGCTGAGGTCCGAACCATGAAAACAAGCCGTTTCTCTCTGTTAGCCGCCGTAGTGCTTGCCGCAAGCCCGAGCCTCTTACTCGCGCAAGTCGATCCCAAGTGGGAAATCCACGACCGCAACCGTCCGAATCCGCCGGTGGTTACACCCGGCACCGCCAGCACGCAGGAAGCGCCGGGCAAGGCGCCTTCCGACGCTATCGTGCTCTTTGACGGCAAAGACTTGTCGCAGTGGGTGCAAAAAAAAGACGGCAGCCCCGCCAAGTGGAAGGTCGAGAACGGCTACTTCGAGGTCGCCGCCAAAACAGGCGACCTGCGTACCAAGGAGTCTTTCGGCGACTGCCAGCTTCACGTCGAATTCCGCGAACCCGATCCTCCGAAGGGAGAAGACCAGGATCGCGGAAACAGCGGCGTTTTCCTGATGGGCCTCTACGAAATTCAGGTGCTCGATTCTTACAACAGCAAAACATACGCGGACGGGCAGGCCTCCGCCGTGTATGGCCAGTATCCGCCGCTGGTGAATGCTTCGCGCGCACCCGGCCAATGGCAGACCTACGACATCATCTGGCACGGCCCGCGCTTCGACGCCTCCGGAAAACTGACTCGGCCCGCGCACGTCACCGTTTTTCAAAACGGCGTTCTCACGCAGGACAACGTCGAGCCCACCGGACCAACCGGCCACCATGTCCGTCCCCCGTACGAAGCAGGCCCGGACAAGCTGCCGCTCGCACTACAGGATCACAATCACCCGGTCCGCTACCGCAACATCTGGATTCGCGAATTGAACTAGGCACACCGAGTTTGTAGTGGCGCAGCATGCTGCGCCCCATTCAAGAAGCCTAGGCGCGGATTAATCCCGCGAATTTTTGCGGCTTGTTGTCGAAGCCGGGGAACACAGGGGCAAGATCCTTCACGCCAATGTGACGCACCAAAATTTCCCCAATCACGCTGCGGAAGTCCGTAGTCAACGCCAAATCGCGCCCCTCATTCAGCTGGTGATCATCCAACCCCGGCCACTTGCCATAAACGCGCCCACCCTTCACGTCCCCACCCATCACAAACATGCAGTTCGCATGTCCATGATCCGTCCCGCGGTTACCATTCTCTTTTGCAGTACGCCCAAATTCGCTCATCGTCACAAAAACAATATCCTGCATACGGTCGCCCATATCCTGATGGAACGCAGCCAGCCCCTGCCCCAGATCCCGAAGCAGATTCGACAGTTGCCCCTGCACGCCGCCCTCGTTGACGTGGTTATCCCACCCGCCGCAATCAACAAATAAGACTTCCACGCCGATATTCGCCTTCAACAGCTGCCCGATCTGCTGCAAACTCTGCCCCAGCTTGTTCGTTGGATATTGCGCGCCATTTTCCGGCTGATATTTCGACGGATCGGCTTTGCGCAAAAGATCGATGGCTTCGAAAGTTTCCGCGCCAGTTCCATGCAGCGCGTGGTCAACAGTCTGCGAGTACATCGCCTCAAATCCACCTTCCACCATTTGCCCCGACCCGGGCGATTGCGCCATCACCTTAAATTGCTTCAAATCCGGCAAAGCGATCGCCGGCGCGCTTCCGCGAAGCATTCGCGGCAAATTCGGCCCCATCGCCACGGCGCGAAACGGCGAAGCATTCTCTTCCGGCACAATCTCCAAAGCCCGGTTTAGCCAACCGTCGTCGGTCGCTTTGAGACCCGGTGTTCCCGACTCCATAAAATCCTGCGCGTCAAAGTGCGAACGCGTCGGATCCGGCGATCCCGCCGCATGCACGATAGCCAGCTGATTGTTGTGAAACAGGGGTTCGAGCGACGCAAGGCTAGGATGCAGCCCAAAAAATCCATCTAGATCCACCGCGGCATCGGTTCCACCACGCTTCGGCTGAGGAATCGCAATGCTCGGCCGCAAACGGTAATAATTCGGCTCGCCAAAAGGAACCACAATGTTCAATCCATCCGCCGCTCCTCGCTGGAACAGCACCACAAGCTGCTTCTTGCCCGTCATCGGCGTCGCCGCCACCGCACGTTGCAAAAACGCCGGCATCGCGCTCAACCCAACCATAGCCACGCCGCCCTGCTTCAAAAAATACCGCCGCGAAAACTTCAATCCTCGAACGCCTTCACAACATTCATGACTCATATGAACCTCTCAACCGCCCGCGTCTTTTCTCTTAAATTTTCGACTTTCAACTGTCGACTGTCGACTCTCTTCTATCTCCTCTGAAACTCCGGCGCCCCAAGCACGAGCCCCGCTACAACTCCCAAGTCCACCTGCTTCACAGGATCGTCCAATTTCGCCTGCACCACTTGCGGACTATCCAGCTGTTTCTCCAGCGTCTCCACCGTCGTCGGTCCAACTTGCCCACCCAGAAAAACCTGCACAGCCCGTTCCAGCGCCGCCTTCGCATCGCCGGACGTTTCCACACCTAGCAGCGCAGCAACGTCTGTTCGCGACCCGCGCATCTTGTTCCCCGCCAGCGCCAGCGAAAAATTCAACCGGTTCAGCAGCGCGCCCGTATTCACCCAAGCGTCCGCCTTATCCGCGTACCCAGTCGGCGGCTGGCATTGATAAATCGGCTCGCCAATGCGCCCCACCCAGCCGACCAGCGGCTGCGGCATATCCACATCCGTCCCCAGCGCGCGCGCCGCAGAAACCACCAGCTCGAATGGCGTCTTGATTTTCGCGCGATACGTTTCGCGAGACCAAAACTCCGGCGAATAAATCATCGTGTGCATCACAGTCTTAATATCGCCGTCGCTCTCCGCAAACGATTTCGCCATCCGGGCCACGAGCGCCTCCGGCGGAGTATCCGAAACAAATCGCCGCGCCAGCTTCGTAGAAATAAATCGCGCCGTGCTCGGATCACGCACCAACAGTTCGATCACTTCCTCGCCGTCCTTCATTCCGCCGGCATGAATCTTTTTCCCCAGCACCAGCTTCGGGTCGGGATCGTGCAAACGCTCGTCAAACTTGAATTCCGGATGCTCCCGCGGCTTCTCGATCGTCCACCCCGTGAAAGCCCGCGCAACCTCGGTCACATCTTTTTGCGTGTAGCCGCCGTCGACGCCCAGCGTGTGCAGCTCCATCAATTCGCGGCCATAGTTTTCATTCAACCCGCGATCGTTTTTCTTTTTCTGGGCCGACGGCGGCACCGGCTGAGGACCCCAGCCGCGATACCGAGCCATCTGCCGTGCATACCGCTCCTGCGCCTCGCGTTGCGCAGCGCGTGGATCGGCGCTCAAATGATTATCCAGATAAAAAAGCATGGCCGGACTCTTCGCCGAAGCCGTCAACAAATCCTTAAATTTTCCCAGTGTGTGTGGCTGAATAACGTCACGTTCGTATGCGGTCAGGTAATAGCGGTCCTCGCCCTTTCCCGCAAACACGTTCAAATGGTTGAACCAGAAATCATCTAATACCTGCTGAAGCTGCCGTTCGCTATAAATCGAACGCGTCACCTTCGCCATGGCCAATTCCGCCACCACGCGTTGCGGACGCTTGCTGTCTTCGCCGATGGCCCGCGGCACATTGTTCGGATCGCTGCCCAGCGCGTCCCGATTCCCTTTTCCTTGGCCGCGCGGATTCTCTTGCGCCGGAGTGTCCTTCATTGGCGCAGGCGCATTTGCATCGCCGCTCTCAGGCTGCCCCGCTGCGACAGGCTGAATTGTATTCGTAGCCGAGGCTTCCGTAGGAGCCGGCGTCGGCTGCATGTCTTTCGAGACAATCGCCGCCGCGACGTCCGAGCGCCTCTGTTGGTCCTGTTCGAGTTGGGTTTGCGCCCGCTTCGCAGCCTGCTTCTCCGCTTGCTTCGGCTGCGGATACTCTACAATTAACGTCGCGGAGGACATCTTCAGCGTAGGATAATTCTCTAGCCGCGCATCTAGTGCCTTATCGTCAATCGAATTGGGATTCAGTTGCTGGTCAATCCATTTCGCCAGCCCCATTTGCCGCACGCGCTCCACGTCACCAGGCCGTGGGCCATACGCCAGACGATTCAGCGCGTGGAGAATCGCCTCATCCGCGTTCAATTCCGTAATAGGAAGATTTTTTAGGGCGGGATCTTGCTTCGGTTTCTTGTCCTTCGCAGCAGCTGGCTTTGCCGCCAGCGAGGGCACATCGATGCCCACCGAAAACACGCACGCCACAGAAAGAATGGCCGCAAGAAACGACCTGGGTGTCGTCAAAATCGGAGCCGACTGTGAGGCAAGGCCTTGCTGCACGCTCATGACACTCTCCTGCCAGGCGGAATAGTCCGCAAACACTTGTCGCTTCCTAGAATAACCCTCCCCCCGCCTATAAGTTGCACGCCGCAAAGGCCAGTGTCGAAACCCTACTTTGCCCGCAAGTACAGGTAGCTCCCAACAAGCCCGTCGCGCGGGCTTTCCGGCCGTTTCACCCGCCAGCGCCGGTATTGACGCCCGGCATCTGTGCCCGTATCCTCTGGCTGCTTCTCCCTGGGAGGGTTCGTGCTGATTCGCAATTTCATATTCTGGCTGTCCACAAAACGCGGCGTCACCAATCGCATCGCGCGCCACGGCATGAAAAATGGCTTCGCGCGCCGTTTCGTCGCCGGCGAGACCCTTGCGGAAGCGCTCACTGCCAGCCAGGAACTCTGCTCCCAAGGCCGCAACATCAGCCTGAACCACCTCGGCGAGAATGTCACCAGCGAAGCCGCGGCACGCGAAGTCCGCGCCAGTTACATCCAAATGGTCGAGGAGCTGCACGCCAAGAATCTCAACGGCAACATCTCCATTAAACTCACCCAACTCGGCCTCGACATCGACAAAGAGCTCTGTCGCGCGATGGCTCGCGAAATAGCCGCACGCGCCGCAGCCCTAGGACGCACCATCGAGATGGATATGGAAGGCAGCGTCTACACGGACGTTACCCTGGATATTTTCGAAAGCGTGCAACGCGAACTTGGAAATTGCGGTCTGGCCGTACAAGCCTACCTTTTCCGCACCGAGAAAGACCTGCAAAGGCTCGCCCCCATCAAACCGAAAATCCGCCTCGTCAAGGGCGCCTATCGCGAATCGGCAAAAATCGCTTTCCAGAAAAAGAGCGACGTCGACGCCAACTACCAGAAATTAACAACTCAACTCCTCGAAGGTGCCGCCCAAGGCACTTTCCTACCCGCCATCGCTTCCCACGATTGGAACATGGTCGTGCACGCTCAAGCCGAAGCCGCCCGGCTCAAGCTGGAAAAATCCCGCTACGAATTTCAGATGATTTATGGAATCAGGCGCGACCTGCAAGCCCAAGTGCGCGCCGCAGGTGACACTCTGCAGGTCTATGTGCCGTTCGGCACCGACTGGTGCCCCTATTTCATGCGCCGTCTTTCGGAGCGCCCCGCGAATTGCTGGTTTGTACTGCGCAGCCTCTTCGCGGAGTCCGGCAGCGCCTCGCGCCAACCCGCTGCTTGATCGGCCAGAAAAAGATTCGGCCGCAACTTCTATCAGCACTTAGTCCGTCAGATCGAAATCGACGGTACGATTCGGGGCATGGTGCCCTGCGCTGTCCACGGCCATCACCACCAAGCGATAGCCTCCGGGAGCCATATCCTTCACTTTGATGGCCAACGCCACTGGCACCATCGGACTTCCCTTTTGAATGAAGTCATCCAAACGCACAGCCGGTGTCTTGAACACAACATTCCCGCTGGTGCGGTCTACTACGGCATATCCCGCCATCACCTGCGGGGGCGTCGCCGATGTCAACAACGGTGCGTACACCTCTGTATAGAGCGCAACGCTATCTGCCTTCTTGAACCGATTGCTTGCCGATGGGTTGACCTGTAATCCCTTCACCACGAGCGGCGTGCGGTCCTCGAGCAACACAGAATCGAGGCCCGTCGGAATATCCGTCAACTTCTGCATCGAGTTCGTGAGCACCACTCCGCCCAGGCTGAACTGCTTGCCATCGTAAGAATCGATCTGCAGCGGCGATTCGTATTTACCGAAAGCATCGCCACCCGAGCTCACCACCACCGTCAGCTTGTACGTGCCCGAACCAGCATCGAACTGGTTCTGGTAGAAATACGGCTGCTTCGTGAAGTCCTTCATCTCTTCTTTTTCCAAGTCGAGATTCACCGTGTCGCTGAACTTCGCTCCGATGCTCCCGTCCGGTTTGTACGCAATCCCCAGCACGTTCAGGCTGGCGTGATATTTTCCCTTGTCTTTGTTGAACTGCACCGAGTTCGAGGGGATCTCCATCGCTAGGTTGACCCGCGCCACATTTGGAGCCGTATAAAAATACGGCACTTCAAACGCGCCCTTCATCGTTCCGCCCTGCGTGCCCATGGCCCGCGCTTCCAACTGCTTCTCCACCGGCGTGCCTTCCAGCACATTGGTCGACTTTGTATTGCAGTAGCCGCTGCGCGACCTTACGTTTAGCCCGCCGCGGTTCATTTTCACTTTCAGCGTGTGGCAACTGCCCTCCGCCGACGCCTGCGGCACGTAACCCAAAATATAAAACTCGTTTTGCTCGCGCCCGATCTTCTCAAGCCCTCCTAGCAAATCGTTTGTGTTGAAAATTGTGAACCCGCCGGTTCCCTCCGCCAGTGCCGCCAGAATCTGCTGGTTTGTCGACGCTGAAGGTGGAAATTGCGGAACGATGGTCCTCGGCTGCGAATACACCGAATTCGGGTTGTTGCTATTGGGATTCGTGCCTACCCCTCCGCCTGTGCGTCCTGTTGTTCCTCCGCCTGTTCCTCCTGTGCCGCCCGTGCCGCCTTTGCCGCCTGTTCCGCCTGTTCCGCCTGTGCCACCCGTCCCACCGGTACCGCCTGTGCCTCCAGTGCCTCCTCTACCTCCTGTTCCACCGCCCCCGCCGGTCCCACCCGCGCCGCCTCCACCCGTACCGCCGCCGCCCCCGCCGCCGCCCCCGCCGGGCTTTTGCGGTTCAAGCATCCCCGTGGAGTAAGAAGCCATCACCACCCGCGCTCCCCCATATAAATTCTTCGCGTCTGACCGCACTGCCACGGCGCGCTCGCCCTCTTCTTGAGGATGTAGCTGCGAGGTGCCTCCAGGAGGCGTGGCCAACAGGCCGCGCACGTCGAGCGAATAAATCGCCACATTCGCCTTGTTGCAGGCGTCAATCGTCGCCGTCAACTCGCTCTCGCTCTCGGCCGTAAAAGGAAAACCCGATGAAAAGAGCACTACCATTTTTCGGCCGGGAACCCCGCGCAAGTTCTTCGCCAGACTGCGCACCGACAGCAACATGCTCCGCGCTCCGAAATCCGCTTCTGCGTTGCTCATTCCTGAAAATGGCGAGGACGTTCCCGATGATCCGCCGAATGGACTGGACGATGGCGAGAGCCCTGCCGAGGCTACTTCAACGGGGGGCTGCGCATTGGGATCTACGGAGGAGCCCTTCGCTCCAGAAACCGCGGCGCGCAGCCGGTCCGCGTTCGCCGTAAAATTTTGTACGATCTGCAACGTCCCGCCGAACTCCACCACCGCCATCAACCGGTCCGGCCCCGCGTTGGCATCAATGAACTTCTTCGCGGCATCTCTTGCCTGGATCTGGTCAGGCATGGCCATCGTCGAGTTATCAAAAAACAGAATGAGATATTTCTTTTGCCCCTGCGCCTGAATGGCCGTGTCCGCGCCAAACGAAAAACTCGCTACAGCCTGTTCCTTGTTGTCTTCGTAGACCTTGAAATCGTTCTGCGTCAGGTCGTGGACGTAGCCCCCCTTCTTGTCGGTCACCACCGCATCCACGAGCACGAGGCGCGACTCCGTCTTAATCGCCGGTCCGCCTTGCGCGACCGCCCCTGTTGCTGGCGCGGCCGGCGTCTGCCCTTGCGGCGTCTGACCCGCAAGCTGCCCCAAAAACAAACACGATGTGGCCGCCGTTAATCCAGCAAGCCAACCCCAAGTAATCCGCTTGGCATTCTTTTTTGTGTTCATTTGCTCCCCCATCAATTCGGTATGACTACGGCGCCGTTGCGCGCCGCTAGCTGCGATCCTTCCGAGTCACGCACAACCTGTCTGACTAGATAAGTGCCCGGTTTCACGTCGAAACTCGACTTCAAATTGAGGCCCGACCGTATCAGCCGGTCGTACGTCGGGTCCAAAAGTTTCATTTCTACTATCTTTTCTCCACCAGTCACGTAATTCCCGTTCTCATCAAAGATTGCCGTCGCTACCGTCAAGTCGTCGCGGGTGCGCCCGTCGGCCTTTCGAAAGTGCACGCTTTTGATATCGACATGCGTAAGCACCGCCAGCTTCGCCTGATAGTTATCCGTCTTGAAGAACTGCATGTGCAAATCCACGGGCAGGTCGCGAATTTCATCCTGCGAAAAAAGTGCTTCCTGAATCTCTTGCTTTGCCGCCTCCACTGGATCGACCACATGCCGCGGCGCGAAGTAGCCGTGCCGCGCCTGGATTTTGTAGTTGTTCTTCTTCACGAAAGACACCTTAAGCGTGTGCATGCTCCCATCAAGCTTCATATTTTGCGGCGAAAATCCCAGCAGATACGTCATCGACGGAGCGGCCCCCGCTTCGCGCAAACCCTCATCCACATCGTTCCGGTTGTGAAAAAAGGTCCCACCCGTTCCATCCGCAAGCTGCGATAGCACGTCTTGTTGCTCCGATTGCGCAGCCAGACGGTAGGAGGCCTTAAAGCCGGCAATTTGAGGCGGCTCCCTATACGTGTCGCCAATATCTCCCATGTCCGGCGTGTACAGTCCGCGCGCATCGATCGTATTAATCACGATATTCGCCTTCGTCGCGCGATCCACCAGCTCGTTTGTCCCCAGCTCCGGCGTGGACGGAATAAATCCCGGCGAAACGAACACCATGATCCGCTGTCCTGGCATCGCCGCCAGCCGGCGTATCACGTCTTGCATATGACTATAAGTATATAGCGTTGACGAATCCTCTTGCCCCAGCACCATCCCCGCTGTCGCCTGCGCCATGGCCTGCGCTGCCGTTTTCTGCGTCTCGTCTCCACCGAACGCACATTGCACCGCGTCTTCCGTCGCTACTGCCAGCGCCTGCGGATCGTTCTTGTTCTGGATCAAGTCTGCCTGGTAGTAGCTGACATCCGGACAATCGTGGGCTCCGGCAGTGGGTGAATGCGGAATTATACTCAAAAGGGCTTTGCGCAAAAGTGCGTGGTCGTCGGTAAACTCCAGCGTGAATTGCCCGGAAGTCGAGTAGATCCCCACTCGATCGGAAGGCGCCAGCGAATCAAAAAACTTGCCCGCCGCGTTCCGCACGAACATCGCATCCTGCATCGTAAGATGCTGATCGTCGAATACCACCGAGACAAATCGCTGCGGCAGTCCAGCCGCCACCGCCTTCGCCGCGGCCGGATCGGCGGGAGCATCTGGGTCCGCGCTCGTGGTCGTCGCAACCACGTGCGATTCCGGCGTCTCCACGCCGAACGTCGAGATGATTTGCGGCTTGCGATTGTCGGTTAGCTGAAAATCTTCCTTTTTCAAGTCCGACACCACGTGGCCCTGTTGGTCGCGCACTACGACCCGCACGAGCACAAGATTGACCCGCACCTTGAATGTCGGAGCCGTGTCCCGGCTCGATACTTCCGCATTCTCGTTGGAAGCTGGCGCTTGCGGCTTTGCCGGCTCCGCAGGCACCTGCACTGTCACGGTTGCCGAGGGAGTTTCTGGCGGCGGAGTCGGAGGCGTCTGCGCACGTAAGGGAACGCCCACACCCGTCAGCACCGACATCAACAAGGCACACTTTAAGCGCCTTGCGAACGGAAACTGCGGTAGGTAGAACATCCTCTTCCTTGTCTGATCCGCATCCGCAGGCACCGCCGGCTCTTGGGTAAGCCAGCACTACGGGGGAACCTTGGGACCGCGCTCGCAGATTGACTATACGCTCTGGTTAATTTTTGTGTCAACGCGTTTGCCTGCGGCCCCTCTTGACACTCGACGGTAGGCCGTCAAGCTCCAAACATCCTGCGCGTCGTCACGCCGCAGGACATACCGGTCACCACTCTCTGTCAGTACGCGAAAGTAGGTCGCCCCCGGTGAGTACCAACGGTCTTCCAACTCCACAATCTCCAACGTATGCTCACTGAACAAAATTCGCACAGGGCGTTCTTCCGCCTTATAGCCCGAGTAGCATTCAACGCGAACGAATTGCTCAACCATGTTTCTCAATCACGCGAGTCAGCCGTCCTGGTCAACTGTCTTGCTCAACTAAGGCCGCGCGCCCCGCCGATTCTCCGCCAATTCCGCATTCCACGCCGCCCCCAGAAAAACAATCACCGCGGACAGCTGCATCCACACCATCAAACCAATGACCGCCGCGAGCCCTCCATACACAATGCTGTACGGCACGCGGCGCACATAAAACCCAAAAAGCACGTTCGTCAGCCACCACAGCGACGTCGCCACCATAGCCCCCGGCAGTACGTTCTTCATTCTTTCCTCTCCCGGACGCGCCACCCGGTAAATGACCGTCAGCGCCGCCATCGCCAGCACGATGGCAACTGCGGGAAAGAAAATGGTCCACCACCCCTGCATGACATGCTGCGGACCCAATTCCTCGGAAAGCCAGCGTCGAATCGGCCGTCCAAGAACCCCCAGGATTGCCGCTGCCAGCAGCGGTGCAATCGTCACCAACAACAGCACCAGTCCCCGAATCTGCCGGTGCCAGAATCCCGGCTGTTCCTGGTCTCCGTAAATTCTATGAATGCCTTCCATCAGCAGCCGCATCACCTGCGAACCCGCCAGCAGCGTCCCGCCCCATCCAACCAGCGCGAGTTTCCACGCTTCCGGCCCGCGCTTCACCAGAAACTCGGAAACGATGCTTTGGCTCCCCGGCGGCAGAAATGCCGTGAGATCCGTGATCAGATCGAGCAGACTCGTTCGTCCGCCGATGCGGCTCGTTGCGAACCCCACCATGATCAGAAGTGCCGGGAAAAACGCCAGAAACAAATTGAAGGCGATCGCCTGCGAAATCATCGCGCAGCGCGGAAATACGCGTGCAACCATCCGAAACGTTCGTCCGAAGAGGGAAGGGTTCGAGACCATAGCGCGCCATTATACGCATGCGAGGCCTTCCGCCGAAGCAAAGCCTCATGCCCGGCCGAGTGTTTCGAACCCCGCTCCGCGCCTGCAACCTACAAATGCCGGTACATCACCAGTGCATCCACCGCGCCCAGCGCCGGGTGGACAAATGCCCCTGGAAGCCGGCCCACAATTTCAAAGCCCATGCTTTGCCACAACCGCACGGCGCGCTCGTTGCTGCTCACCACAAAATTAAATTGCATCGCGCGAAAGCCTCGCGCCTTGGCGTGCTCCAGCGAATGCTGGCACATTGCTCGGGCCACCCCGCGTCCGCTCGCCCACGGAGCGGTCATGTATCCGCAATTTGCAACATGCGCTCCTCCGCCTTTCTGATTCGCGCGCAAGTAATATGTCCCAAGAATCTCGCCGTTTTCGTCGGCCACGAAAACTTCATGGCCGGGCGAGTTCCAATAGGCAAGCGCCTCCTCGCCTGTCATGTCCGCCGGCAAAGTGTACGTATCTCCGCCTCGAATCACGGGTTCGAGAATCTTCCAGATCGCATCGCTGTCGCTTGCGGTTGCTTCCCGAATCACCATCGCGCCTAACCCGGTCGCCGCGTGTCCAACCTTCGCTTGCGTGCCCGGGCTATTCTAACTACATCGTCAGCACTACGCGAAATTGGGCATTCCCGCTCATCATTCGGGCGTATGCCTCATTCGCTTTCTCCAGCGGGAATTTTTCAATCATCGCCCGCACTCCCGACTGCGACGAAAACCGCAGTGTATCCTCGGAATCCATCGCCGTCCCGCTGGGCCATCCCTGGATATCCCGCCGGGCCATAAGCAGCGAGACCACCGACACCTCCATCGGCTCAGGCGGGGCGCCTACGGCCAGCAATTTTCCGCCCGCGGCGAGCCCGCCTATCAACGCCGCCATCGCTTTCGCATTTGGGGCTGTCGCCAGGATCACCTTCGCGCCTCCCAGCTTTGTCAACTCTTCCGCAGGGTCCGCTGCTTTTGTATCAATGTAAACGGACGCCCCCAGTTTCTTCGCCAATGCCCCGTTTTCTGGTCCGCGTCCGATGGCCGCCACGCGATACCCAGCCTTCGCCGCAAACTGAATTCCCAGATGCCCCAACCCACCGATTCCTTGCACGCCAACTAGATCGCCCATTGTGGCTCCGCTATGCCGCAGCGAATTAAAAGTCGTCACGCCCGCGCAAAGTAGCGGTCCCGCTTCTGCAGCGTCCAGATTGTCCGGAATCCGAGCCAGCGCTTCATGCCTTGCCAGCATGTACCCCTGATATCCTCCATCGCGCGTAATTCCCGTGATTGCTTGATTCTTGCAAGTAACAAAGTCTCCCCGACGGCACGATTCGCATACAAAGTCGTGCCCTCCGTGCCAGCCCGATCCTACGCGATCACCCTTCTTCCATTCCGTCACTCCCGCACCCACTTCATCCACCACACCGGCAACCTCGTGTCCCGGTATGCGTGGAAACACGATTCCCGGCCACCACCCTTCCTTCGTCACAAAGTCGCTGTGACAAACCCCGCAGGCTTGCACCTTAATCCGCACCTCGCCAAACCCCGGCTGCGGTATCTCCCGCTCCTGAATCTCAAAATCTCCCCCCGCCTTCGTAACCACCGCTGCTTTCATCTTAGCCATCACCTGTCTCCTCTGCGCCGCGCGCACGTATGCCACAAACCGCCCGAAACTCCTCGCCTTTGATGCGCCAGGAATGCAGAGAGTTAGGTGCGAACAGCACAGGTTTTTTCACCGCGCTCTTCTCCCACCTCTCTCCCCGCTCGTGCCATAATGGTGAGGCGACAGGGAGACAACGCCGTGGAAGGCTTGCTTGCCAGAATAAACATCACGCCGGGCCTTCGTTCCGGACAGCCCTGCATTCGCAATTTGCGCATCACCGTTTGGGACATTCTGAAGTGGCTGGGAACGGGTGCGTCGCACGCTCAGATCATTAGTGACTATCCGGAACTTACTGAGGAAGATATCCCCGCCGCCCTGCAGTGGGCCTCCAACTTAAAAGACAACGCAGTTATTCGTTAGCTTGAAAGAAGCTCCTCTTCGACGAAAACCTTTCCCGCCGTTTGGTGGAAGCAACTCGCGATCTCTTTCCTGATTCAGTGCACGTCTCGCAGGTAGGCTTGACCAACGGAACAACCGACGGCCAAATCTGGGACTACGCAAAGCAGCACGGCTTTGCCATCATCACCGCCGATACTGATTTCGTCACCATGGCCAATACCTGCGGACCGCCACCAAAAGTGATACTGCTCGAGAATTGCGACTATCCTAGTAGCACCGCCGTTCGCATAATCAGCGCAAATGCGATTCTCCTTTCCCAGTTTGAGCGTGACAACCGCGCTCTCTTAATTCTTCAAAGATAACGGCGCTCGTGGATTCTTCAAGCCGCAAGATGTTGCTGTCCTACGCACCTGCTTGCCGCGCGTTTCCCCGCGTCGTACACTCGAACATCGTCAAACCTACGCCGAGGAAGCGCCCATGACCACGCCCGCCAAGCCCGTGCCATCAACACCATCAACAATGTCGCGCAGCGAAGAAGCCGTCGCCAAACACAAAAAATACATCTGGCCCTCTGTCACCAACTACTACCAAAAACCCCTCGTAGCCGATCACGCCGAAATGCAGCACGTCTGGGACGTCGAAGGCCGCAAATACCTCGATTTCTTCGGCGGCATCCTCACCGTGTCCGTCGGCCACTGCAACCCCAGAATCACCAGAAAGATTAACGCCCAGGTCAACAAGCTCCAGCACATGTCCACGCTCTATCCGACCGAACAGATCGTCGCGCTAGCCGAAAAGGTCGCACAAATCACTCCCGGCAATTTGTCGTCGAGTTTCTTCACCAGTTCCGGCAGCGAAGCCGACGAAGCCGCGATCCTAATCGCACGCATGGCCACCGGCAGCTACGACATCGTTGCTCTGCGCCACGCCTATTCTGGCGGCTCCTCGCTCATGAAGTCCGTAACCGCGCACGCGCCTTATCGCAAGGCTGCCGTCATCAGCGTCGGCATCGCCCACGCGATTAATCCCTACTGCTACCGCTGTCCGCTGCACCTGAAATATCCCGAATGTGAAGTGGCCTGCGCTGGTGACGTCGAAAATCTCATCCAAACCGGCACCAGCGGCAGCATCGCCGCCTTCATCGCCGAGCCCATCCAAGGCGTCGGCGGCTTCATCACCCCGCCCAAGGAATATTTCAAAATCGTTTTCAACATCGTAAAAAAATACGGCGGCCTCTTTATCTCCGACGAAGTACAGACCGGCTGGGGCCGCACCGGCAAAAAATGGTTCGGCATCGAACAATGGGAAGTCACGCCAGACATTCTCACTAGCGCAAAAGGCATGGCCAATGGCGTCCCGGTAGGTCTGACTGTCACCACGCCCGAAATCGCCGCAGGCTTTCAGGGCCTCAACATCGCCACCTTCGGCGGCAATCCCGTAACTAGCGTCGCTGCCCGCGCCACGATCGAACTCATCGAAGAAGATAACCTCCTGGAAAACGCGCACACAGTCGGCAATTATTTCCGCGCCAAGCTCGAAGAGCTTCAAGAAAAGCACCAGCTCATTGGCGATGTCCGCGGCATGGGCCTTATGCAAGCCCTCGAATTGGTCAAGGATCGCAAAACCAAAGAGCCCGCCCCCGCGCAAACCACACAAGTCATGGAACGCGCCCGCGACAACGGCCTGCTCATCGGCAAAGGCGGCCTAATGGGAAACGTCCTCCGCCTAGCCCCCATGCTCAACACCACCAAACCCGACGTCGACGAAGCCATCCGCCTCCTCGACAAATCTTTCAGCGAAGTAGCTATCTGACCTTTCTTTGAGGGAGGTAAGCGAACACTATGGGCATACTCATCGGCTTCTATCTCATCTCTTGGGTATTTGTGCCCTTCGCTCTTGGCTGGACGATTTGGACTTGGTGGCGTTCGTCACCAAAATTTGAATCCCCCAAATGGAGAAGCTACCTTGGATTTGGAGCTTTCAGTTTGGCTGGTATTTCGACTCTGCTGTTTCCCTTCCTGGCGATTTGGGCGAGGGTCAGAGGTGGATTCCCCTTCTACGATCCAGTTCTTCTTCGCTGCTATGGACTAGGATTCATGCTGGGCGTAGGCGGATTTCTACTCAGCCTTCCCGGCAAGGGAAAAGTGCGGTGGCCGGCTTGTGCAATTTCGTTTGCTATGATGTTTATCTGGCTCATGGCAGCATCAGCGGAATGATGGCTACGCGTTTGTTCACTCTCGGTCTGTTTTTGTGCCTTTGCGTTAGTCTGGCATGCGCTGCACCTACTGGTGAAAAAAGTCTCTGGAAGCCCGTGCAATTCGCCGTCGTGCGATTCAATGACGCAGCGCCGCAAACCTGGAATATCTACCACTCGGAAAAGCGCGACGCTCTGCTCGTGAAACTCTGGAAGCGCTATCTCTATCTGGACCTGAAAGAAGGCGAAGTGTACGAGGTCGATCCGCAAACCGTGAAGCCGCAAGGCGACAACGTCGAATGGTCGCTCTCCGACCTTCCCAGCGAACCCCTCGAAATTTCTGACTGGAAAATGCGCGACGCCGGCTTGATGGTCCGTCGCGTCCGCTTCCGCTTCGGCAAGACTGGCCACTACCTCGACATTAATCTGCCCCTAAAACCCGACGGCAAACCCGCCTACTAGACCAACGTAGCGCCGGGCTTTAGCCCGGCAGTTTTTTTAGCCCAAACGCCGCAGCGAACATCAACGCCGGTACACCCCGTAATACCACGGAATCCCCAGCGCCCCGGGCTCAACCGCCACGGTAACTTTATCCCCACTCTGGAACCGGTCGAAATCATCCACATCCACAGCCAATCCTTCCACCTTCTGCCCAGCCCGCCAGGAACGCACATGCAACCGCCGGCTCCCGCGAACAATCCCCTTCATATTGAATTTGCTCTCGACGGTAGTCGGAAAGTACGCCAGATTTTTCTGCGAATCGAGCCGCCCATTCACAAAGAGCGTCGCCGCAAGTATCCACGGCAGCGGAATGAATCCTGCATAGATACGCTTCAGGACTTCGATCTCTTTATGCTGCCGCGCGCGCCTTTCCAGAATCACGGCGATCGTCAGCGCCAGAAAAAACAGCAACCCAAAGAACACCAGCATCAAATCCAAATCAAGCGGAGGATAAATCTGGCTCACGTAAGGAAACGCCAGCGAACCCACCAAAAAGAACGCGGTTCGCCCCACCAGCCGCCGGCGGAACAACAACTCGGCGGCGATCGACGTCAAGCCGCAAGAGTCACATTGGTCAGCGGTTCGCGGAGAACCGCAATCAAGGCATCTGGTCAAACTCATA
>Ga0210405_10002894_pt1 | contig 17364 bp, 18 predicted proteins | sample IncBWH11MmetaG_FD_155492 | JGI IMG/M metagenome (GOLD analysis project Ga0210405, IMG submission 155492) | Forest soil microbial communities from Barre Woods Harvard Forest LTER site, Petersham, Massachusetts, United States - Inc-BW-H-11-M | ecosystem: Environmental > Terrestrial > Soil >... | reverse complement strand
CCGCTTCCCAGTCGCTCGAACTCCTGCTCCTGCAGCACTCGCAGCAACTTCGGCTGCAGCGCGGGCGGAATGTCACCGACTTCGTCCAAGAATAGCGTGCCCTTGTCGGCCATTTCGAAGCGCCCGGTCTTCTGTGCAATCGCTCCGGTAAAGGCGCCCTTCTCGTGACCGAACAATTCGCTTTCCAGAAGATCGAGCGGAATGGCCGCGCAATTCAGCTTGATGAAAGCGCGTCCGCAGCGCTGGCTTGCATTGTGAACGGCATGCGCGATGAGTTCTTTTCCTGTACCCGTTTCTCCTTCGATGAGGACAGTCGAGTTCGTGGGAGCAACCTGCTCCACTTGCTCGAGAACGGATTCGAGAGCAGCGCTATTGCCTATGATCCGCTCGAACGTTCGCTCAACCTGAGCGGCCGTCCCAGCGTTCCTGATTGCTGCATGTTCTTCCACGGAAACCTCTGCACTTAAGGCTCTCTAGCCGACTACGAGAATTCCCGGTCGCTCACATATCAAGAGCAGTGCGAAACCCTTTTGAGCAACAGTCGATGATCGAAGGGCTTTGCAAGGAACTCGACTGCGCCGCGTCTCATGGCTTGTATCCGCATCCGAGCATCCCCGTGAGCGGTAATAAAGATGATGGGAAGGTTGGATCCCTCTTCCTTAAGCTTGGCCTGTAACTCCAGACCCGACATCTTCGGCATGCGGACGTCAACGATCAGGCAGGCAGCCTTACCATGCAAATCGGATTTGAGGAACTCCTCCGCGGATCCGAAGCACCGTGCCGAAAGGCCCGCGGCCTCCATCAGGTCGCGCAGAGAATCTTGCATGGCCTCATCGTCATCGATGATCGCAATCAGTTTGGACTTTTGGTCCACCGCCATGCCCTGAGGGTAGCGTGACTCCCCAGCCGGAAACAATCGAACTTTGGGTGGGCAAAACTAGACTTTAGTATGGAAGGCGCTACTTTCGATGAATTGGACAATTTGATGCCAATCGGCGGGACTCAACGGGCTATCAGGACTTGAGCTTGTCCGCCATCCGGACAAGCTCCGGCAAGGATTTGGCCTGCATCTTTTTCATGACCTGGCTGCGATACATTTTTACGGTCGCTTCGCTGGCGCCGAGTTCCGCTGCAACCTGCTTGTTGAGCATCCCGGTGACGACAAGGTTCATTACCTCACGCTCGCGAGTGCTGAGTGTTTCGTAACGATGTCGCAATTCAGCTAACTCTCGCTCTTTCTCACGCAGGCTGCGAGCTCGAGTAAGGGATCGCTGGACCGCATCGAGCAGATCCTGTTGCCGGAATGGCTTAGTCAGAAACTCGATCGCTCCAGACTTCATGGCCTTGACCGACATCGGAACATCAGCGTGAGCCGTAAGAAAAATAACGGGAATACTTATTCTCCCTCTTCTCAATTCCTGCTGAAGATCCAGGCCACTGATGCCGGGAAGCCTCACATCTAGAATCAGGCAACTGGGACCATCACCGCGCCCTGCCGCTAAGAACTCTTGCGCCGTTCCAAAAGACTGGGAGTCCAGCCCGACCGACTCCAGCAGTTCCTGAAGAGACTCACGCACGTCAGCATCGTCATCGACAATGAATACGGTTGGCACGTCTTGCGCACTCATCCCGCGCCCCTATCAAAAATACGGCGAAAATCCTATGTCACAAGCTCCTGCGTTCTGTGCCTGCGGCTAGGTCGCATAGATTGTATCGGATGATGCAAATGCGGAAGCCGTGCAAACATCGGGGCAGTGGATCATCATGGGAGTCTGTGTTCTCAGCTCTTTGCCAGAAATCCCTAGAGATCACCCTCATGCGGATGATTAGTCCAAAAGTCAACGCCCTACATTCGCGGTTTCAGGTTTGATCTCTCTCCCACTGCGTACTTCCGACACTTCTCGAGTGAAATTGAAGTCGGTGGGAGCAGCGCCGGTTATTAATCGGGCACCACGGCTGAATGTCAAATCCTGAATTGCCCATTGAATAAAGACTAGAATACGGCTTTGGAAATTCACCAAATACGTAATGTGGATGAAAGCCCATACCAGCCACGCTATGAGACCCGAAAGATGGACACCAAAAACATCGGCAACTGCGGCTGCACGTCCAATCACGGCCAACGATCCCTTGTCGAAGTAATTAAAGCGAGGAAGCTCTCGCTGCCCTTTCACCTTTCGCATTATCGCCTTTGCGGCGTATGCCCCGCCTTGCATAGCCACCTGGGCCAGCCCGGGCAAAGGTTTCCCTTTGTCATCTGTCGCTGAAGCCAGATCGCCGATTACATAGATGTCCGGGTAGTTCGGAATCGCCAGGTCGGGTTTTACTTTGACTCTTCCTCCCTTGTCAGTCTCGGCCTTGGTGCTGCTAGCCAGGATTTTTCCGAGTGGCGACGCGGTGATACCGCCACCCCAGATCACTGTTTTTGCAGCGATCGATTCGGCGCCCTTTTCGGACTCAATCGTTAAACCCTCTTCGTTGATGTTCTTAACCATCGCGCCGCAGCGCACCTGGACACCCAGCTTGGCAAGCGAACGGGTTGCCTTCACAGAGAGGTCTTCTGGAAACGGCATCAGCACCCGAGGTGCACCATCCATCAATATGATCTGTGCTTCCTCCGGGTTGATAGAGCGGAAATCGTTCTTCAGAGTTTGGCGCGCGATCTCGGCAATCGCTCCGGAAACTTCCACGCCTGTAGGCCCTGCTCCCACAATGACGAATGTAAGCCAGGCGCGGCGCTGCTCGAGGTCCGGGATGCGCTCGGCCACTTCGAACGCGTACAGAATCTTATGTCGAATTGTCGTGGCTTCTTCAATGCTCTTCATGCCGGGCGCCCACTCTTGCCACTCGTTGTGCCCGAAGTAGGATGTCTGCGAGCCGGTGGCAACGATCAATGAATCGTAAGGAACGGTGGCCCCATCGGCCAGAGAGACGCGTTTCGAATCCGGATCGATGTCCACGACGGTCCCCAACCAGACGCGAGTATTTTTCTGACGGCTTAGGATGCTCCGAAGCGGCGAGGCGACCTCTCCCGCCGAGAGCGAGCCCGTCGCGACTTGATAAAGGAGTGGTTGGAAAAGGTGATAGTTTCGCCGATCGATAACCGTCACATCAACCAAGTCTGAGTGCAAGTGTTGAGCGGCAGAAAGCCCACCAAATCCGCCACCGATGATGACTACCTTCCTGCGTTCGCTCATTGCTTTCGTCCTATGTGTCGCTCAGACATTTCCGGCTGCTGCTAGAGCTGGGACAAAGGTCGGCGCCGGTCTGCCGTTCAGCACCGCATCCACATTGTCCAGGGCCAGCATGCCCATGGCTGTACGGGTTTCGATTGTGGCGCTGCCGATATGCGGCAGTAGAAATGTATTTTTCAGCGAAACATATTCCGGATTGAGTTTTGGCTCGCCTTCAAACACGTCGAGTCCGGCAGCCGCGATCCGTCCGCTTTTGAGAGCAGCGATAAGGTCGCCGTCGACCACCAATCCCCCGCGAGCCGTGTTCACCACGATGGCCCCGGGAGGCAGAAGACTTATGGCTTTGGAGTTCAAGAAATGGCGGGTCTGAGGAGTCTCCGGGGCGTGCAGACTCAAGAATTGGCTTGCGAGAAGCAGGTCCGACGGATCCTTGTGGTAGACGGCATCACCTGCGATTTCCGCAGGTAACTCCGAACGGTCATGATAGTGAATCTTCATTCCGAATCCCCGTGCTCGACGCGCCACGGCCTGTCCCACGCGCCCCATTCCCAAAATGCCGAGGATTTTGCCACTGACTTGCCATCCCAAGAGCATGTCCGTGCCCAAAGGCTGCTTCCACGCTCCCGTTCGAACCAATTCCTGAGCTTCGTAAGCTCGACGCGAAGCACCCAACAAGAGCAGCATGGCGATGTCGGCGGTTGCTTCATTGTTAACGCCGGGGGTATAAGCGACCGAAATGTTCCTGCGAGCGGCGGCTTCCAGATCGATATGCTCAAAGCCCACCGAGTACGTGGCGATGATTTTTACAGTTGGCGAAACCTTCTGAAAAAACCCAGAGTCCAAGCGATCTGCCGGCGTGATAAACAGGGCGTCAGTTCCTTCGGCCGCGGAGAGCATCTGCTGCTGGCTGAAAGGAAGCTGGCCCTGGTTTCGCCGCGCGTTGTAATCGCGGTCGATACGGACTTCGACTTCCTTCGGATAACGGCTGGTTACCACCAGAATGGGTTTGGTCATGCCCAACATGTCCTTATCTTTATTTTCATCGCTATCGTTGTGCTCAAACGATTCCCACGTTTCGCTCCATCTCCTTAATCACCGTATCCAGCCTGCCGCTGAGCACTTGCTTGGCGAAACTGAGAGTGAATCCTTTGACTGTGTGGAATGGTGAATGCGACGGCATGGCAAGCGCGAAGGGATCTACAACTGCGTCGACCACGACGGGGCCATCCTTGTACGCGAGAGCTTCAGCCAGACCTTCTCGAACGTCCTCGGGATCCTCGATGCGAATCCCTTTCGCGCCCATTGCCTCGGCAACCTTCGCAAAATTTGGATTCTTGAAGTTCACGCCAAACGGAATGAAGCCTGCTTCCTGTTGTTCGATGTGGACGAAGTCGAACTTCTCGTTGTTGAGAATGACTTGAACCACGGGAGTTCGTCGTTCTATCTGCGTCAGCAGATCACCCATGCCCAGCATCGTGAATCCTCCATCGCCGCATAACGCGATGCACTGCCTGCCGGGATACGCCAGAGCACATCCGAACGCGTTCGGCGCGGAATTGGCCATTGATGCCCAGGAGAATGAGCCAAAGAGCCTGCGGTTTTTTCCACCGTAGATATGTCTTGCCAGCCAGATGCAGGCCGTACCCGTATCCGCAAAAAACATCGCGTCATCTGACGCGAGCTCGCTGAGCGTCGCGGCGAGGAATTCAGGGCGTATCGGTTTTATACCCGGCCCCTTCTCCACATAGTGCTGCAGCAGTTTGTGGAAGGATTGCGTGTGCGCAAGCTGCTTGGCTAGAAAATCTCCATTCGTCTTTTCTTGCACGGCTGGAAGCAATGCGCTGACCGTCGACTTGATGTCGCCGACAAGACCGAGATCCAGCGCTGTGCGGCGGCCTAGGTGCTTCGGGTTCTTGTCAATCTGAACCTTTTTTACATTGGCGCCGGGCAGAAATTCTGAGAACGGAAAGTCCGTGCCCAGCATCAGCAAGAGGTCCGCTTCATTAATTGCGTTGTACGCCCCTCCGTAACCGATCAGCCCGGTCATGCCAACGGCGTTAGGATTGTCATGCTCCAGCCATTGCTTACCGCGGAAGGCATAGCCGACGGGAGCTCTCAGCTTGCACGCCAGTTCAACCACTTCGTCGCGGCCTTCTCTGCAACCGTCCCCACCAAAGATCGCCACCGTTTTCGCTTCGTCGATCATCCTTACCAATTTTTCGAAGTCTGTCTCGGCAGGTCTCAGGATAGCGGGGGCTGCAATGGTGAAGTCCGTTGGCTCGTCCGGAGCTTCGGCCGACGCGACATCGCCAGGTATGGCCAGAACCGTGGGACCCTTGTCCAAAACAGCCGTGAGGATGGCGGTGCTGATGACCGCGCGGGCCTGCTCTGGATTAACCAGCCGTGCGGTATAGAGGGAAGCAGCTTCGAAAAACTTGTACGGGTTCATCTCCTCGAGCGCAGATGTGTCAAGAATGCTCGACTCTACATCCCCGGCAATGGCGATGATGGGAGCTCCTTCTTTCCGCGCGTCCATCAATCCATTGAACAAATGGACAACTCCGGGCCCCGCAGTTCCGCACACCACCACTGGGTTACCCGTGAAATAGGCCTCCGCGACCGCAGCGAAAGCTCCATACTCCTCATTACGAACGGGAACGAACTCGATTGTGCCATTCCGGCGCAGTGCGTCCACTACAGGGTTCAGCGCGTCTCCGACGATTCCATAACAGCGCTTGACACCGGCCTTCGACAGCATCTCCCACAATACGTCCGCTACTTTTTTCGACATAAGAACCTTTCTCGATTCTTTGTAGATCTCGTATCGGTACCGCGCAATTCGCTCCCGGCGTTCATCCCACGTCTCCGAGTCCATGCAATTCCCCTGCCATGAGCTGGCCGTCGCGAACTACGCGCCATCTAGATCGGGCTGCGCCTGGTTTTCACGATTGCGTGGCAACACAGATGACACTTGACGCAGGAGGCACAGGAATGACACTGACCGGTTCGGCAAGTGCGAGTCGCCTCAATTGACGTTCGGGACTGCGTAAGGGTTGGTCTTCATCGCGGTTGCGATCCAGTAAATGCCGGCGACTCTCTCTTTGGTAGCACGCGTGCTATTCACTCAATCGAATTCCGGGCGGTAAGAATTGTGACGTGCGATTTGCAATAAGAGTTAAGGAGAAATCGCGAAGTCTCGTGATGGCTCGCATTTCGGAAGTTATGAACGGAAGAAGAGAAATGTCGATGTTGAAAACGATATCTTCGACGTTGCGGTGCCTGGGGCAGACGATACTTCTTCTGTTTTGGACCGCCATTGCGGTGTGGGCGACCGGGCCAAAAGGCTCGTCGTCTTCCGGCACGAATATCTTTGCTCCTGCCTCAACTCCAGCTAAGTCCATCGCTGACTTGTCAGTCTTTGTGCTTGTCATCACCGGAATCATTTTTGCCGTTGTTTTTGGTTTGCTAACTTACTCCGTCGTTAAGTTCCGCGGGCGAGCAATGGGTGCCGGCCGCGAGCCGGCTCAGGTATATGGAAGCACGCAGATTGAACTGGCCTGGACAATCATTCCAATTCTGATTGTCGTCGTCTTGTTCTTGGCTACTGCGCGAGTGATCCACGCGGTTCAGGATGCTCCGGAGCCGGCAGGCGCTTTAGAGGTTACCGCGATTGGACATCAATACTGGTGGGAGTTTCGATATCCGAAGTTGGGGATCGTCACGGCCAACGAACTGCACATCCCGGTGAGCGATCCCAATCATCCGACGCCAACATTCCTGCAATTGCTCTCGGCCGATACTGACCACAGCTTTTGGGTGCCGGAGCTTGCAGGCAAAACGGACCTTATTCCAAACCACCCCAACAGAATGTGGGTGGACCCGCAGCGCACGGGAATCTTCGTTGGCCAATGTGCCCAGTACTGCGGAGTACAGCACGCGAAAATGCTCCTCCGTGTTTCGGTGGATAGACCTGAGGATTTTGCCGCATGGGTTCGGACCCAACAGAGACCCGCAGTCGAGGACGCTGGCGCAATGGCAGGCAGACGAGTGTTTGAAAACAATGCTTGCATGAACTGCCATGCGGTGGGCGGAACGCCAGCGGACGGTCGCTTTGGCCCTGATCTGACTCATTTGATGAGTCGCGCCACGATTGCAGCGGGCGCTGCTGAAAATACCCACGACAATCTCCGTCTTTGGATCCAGAACCCCAGCGCAATCAAACCTGGGTCGCTGATGCCCGCCATGAAGCTGAGCGACGCTGACCTCGATGCCGTCGTGAGTTACATGGAAACGCTGCATTAGAACGCTTGGAAAGTTAACTATGTCATCCAATGTGATCACCGTTCCCGTCGGCCAAACCGAAGCCAGGCCTTGGGTCGACGAACTTCATCAGTGGCTCACCATTGTCGATCACAAAAGGCTCGGGATTCTCTACATCGTCTCGGCTCTATTGTTTCTCGTGATCGGCGGAGGTGAGGCCCTCATCATTCGCATTCAGCTGATGCATTCGCACAACAACTTCGTTTCTCCACAAGTCTTCAACCAAATGTTCACCATGCATGGGACGACCATGATTTTCTTCGTGGCGATGCCCGTCTTGTTCGGATTTGCCAATTACCTGGTGCCGTTGATGATCGGTGCCCGCGATATGGCTTTCCCGCGCTTGAATGCCTTCAGTTTTTGGTTGTCGTTTCTCGGCGGACTTCTTCTTTATTTCAGCTTTCTCGGGGGAAGCGGCTTGTACGGCGCCGGAAGCGCACCCGACGTCGGCTGGTGGTCGTACGCGCCATTGGGTGCCCGAGCGTTCTCCCCAGGTCATAGTTCCGACTATTGGACTCTCGCGTTGCTCGTCTCCGGGTTTGGGAGCATCGGAACGGCGATCAATATCATTGCGACAACTCTGTGCCTGCGGTGCCCAGGTCTGAAGCTCAATCGCATGCCACTGCTGGTTTGGATGAACCTTGTAATGGCAGGAATGGTCTTGCTTGCGATTACGCCCCTATCGGCCGCTCAAATCATGTTGCTCATCGACCGATACCTGGGTGGCCATTTCTTCGATACCCAGGCCGGCGGATCGGCAGTCCTATGGATGCACTTCTTTTGGATCTTCGGACACCCGGAAGTTTACGTTCTAATTATTCCTTGTTTTGCGTTCATGTCGGAAATCATTCCCGTCTTTTCGCGCAAACCGATTTTCGGTTATCCGGTGATGGTCGCTGCAACCGTGTGCATCGCGTTCGTGAGCATGAGCGTTTGGGCGCATCACATGTTTACCATCGGAATGAATTCCTACGCCAACAGCTTTTTCACTCTGACCACAATGGCCGTCGGCATTCCCACGGGAATAAAGATTTTCAACTGGATTGGCACGATGTGGGGCGGCAGGATTCAGTTCAAGACGCCGATGCTCTTCAGCATTGGATTTCTATTCCAATTTCTCATCGCGGGCCTGACCGGAATCATGATGGCCGCCTCTCCGTTCGACTGGCAGCTTAGCCTCTCCTATTTTGTGGTGGCGCACTTTCATTATGTGATCGTAGGCGGAATTCTGTTTGCGCTCTTTGCCGCATTTTATTACTGGTATCCCAAAATGACCGGCCGGATGCTGAGCGAAAGCCTTGGCAAATGGCATTTCTGGCTCTTCTTGATTGGCTTCCACCTGACGTTCGACGTGATGCACATTCCCGGGCTGCTGGGGATGCCGCGCCGGATCTACACCTACGAACCGAGCCGTGGCTGGGACACCTTGAACCTAATCATCACGATCGGGGCATTTATTCAGGCGATTGCAATCCTTGTATTTGTAACAAACCTGGTCATCTCGTATTTCAAAGGAGCGGAGGCGGGCAATGACCCGTGGGACGCATGGACGCTGGAATGGTCGATCAGTTCACCGCCGCCTGCTTATAACTTCGCGACGGTTCCGACGGTCGCGAGCCGCCGTCCCTTGTGGGATTTGAAGCATCCGGAAGATCCCGATAGCCGCTATGAGTGAACAAAGCATATGAGCGCAGCGACAACTTCATTTCCGAACCCGGCAGCCGCGTGGCATCTGCCATCTCGCGGGAAGGTCGCGATGGCAGGTCTCATCATTGCCGAGTCTGCGATCTTCACGATATTTGTGGTTGCTTACCTCTTCTATTTGGGGAAGAGCATCACGGGGCCGACGCCCTCAGAAGTGCTTGAGACGCCGATCTTCTACACGGTCTGCTTGTTGTCCAGCAGCTTGACAATTCACCTGGCCGCGAAGGCATTGGAGCGGGACTACAGACGATTATTCCTCTGCTTGTGGCTGCTGACCATTGCGCTAGGTGGATTGTTCCTCTACGGCACGGCGCAGGAATGGCACCGGCTGATTTACGAACGCGGACTCACAATCTCGACCAACCTGTTTGGGACAACCTATTACTCCCTCGTCGGCTTGCATGCCTTTCACGTCACCGCAGGCCTGATCATGCTCTCGGTGGTCGCGATATTCGGATTTGGCGGCCGTATCGGAGTGAGCCAGTCAGGCCGCGTCGCAGTGCTCTCGATGTACTGGCATTTCGTCGATGCCGTATGGGTTGTGGTTTTCACAGTAGTTTACGTTCTTGGACGCTGAGGCATATATGGCAACGCTATCCGCGACAGAGCGATCGAACGAGAGTCCTCGTGCTCCGCGCGAGATCGAAGTCTCCGCGCCCACAGCGTGGCCGTTCCTCTTGGCGCTTGGGGCGGCGCTGCTGTTCGCGGGCCTTGTGACGAGCACGTCAGTCAGCTGTCTCGGCGCTCTGCTGTCGCTGGCAGGCTCTGTCGGCTGGTTCCGTGAAGTCTTTCCACGCGAACACGAAGAAGTTGTAACGGTCGTTCCCGAAGACATTCGCGTAACGACTACGCGGCGAGTTGTGGAACGGCTTTCGGTCCTTCCGGATCAGGTGCGAGCATGGCTCCCGGTTCACACCTATCCGATCTCAGCAGGCGTGAAAGGCGGATTGGCGGGCAGCATCGCAATGGCAGTGTTGGCGTGTGCCTACGGTGTTTTGAAGGCCGGCAGTATCTGGTATCCCATCAACCTTCTAGCTGCAGTCTTTTATCGAGAATCCTCAAGGCTCGGGCCCGCACAGCTGTATTCATTTCATGCTGATGCTTTCGCGATTGCCTTTGTTTTACACGGCGTTGTGTCCATCTTTGTTGGGTTGCTCTACGGTGCGATGCTGCCCATGTTCCCGCGCCGTCCGATCGTGCTGGGAGGACTCATTGCCCCCGCGCTGTGGTCGGGCCTTCTTTACACAATCCTGGGACTGCTGAATCCATTGCTCGCGAGTCGCATTGATTGGGTCTGGTTCATGGCTTCGCAAGTGGCTTTCGGAATCGTCGCTGGACTTGTGGTCGTGCGCCAGCCGAGCTTTCCTACTCGCGAGAATACTTCGTTTGCCTTACGCGCAGGAATCGAGGCTCCCGGAACGATGCCACCGCGAGAGAGCGGGGAGAACCACTGATGAAGATGAAGCAGATCAGAATCCTCTCTGCGCTGGCGTTCCTCAGCCTGCTGATGCTTGCTGCCTGCAACGCTCCAGATGGTCAGCCGCAAACCAACTCGGAACCAGTTGCCCCAAGCCAGGTTTCGGACTTCGACACTCTCTACGCGCAGAACTGTGCTGGCTGCCATGGCACGCAAGGCCGGGGAGGCGCCTCGATTGCCCTCGCCAATCCCGTGTATCTGGCTATCGTCAATGAAACCACAATGCGCAACATTGTCGCCAGCGGCGTCCGCGGAACATCGATGCCCGCATTTGCGCAATCTGCCGGCGGAATGTTGACCGAACAGCAGACCGAGGTGATTACGAGTGGGATCTTTTCTCGATGGGGGCACAAGCAAGTTCTCGATGGAGCAAATCCACCCTCATACACAGCAAAAGCCGCGGGGAATGCCGATCATGGTCAACTTGTGTTCGGAACATATTGCGCATCCTGCCATGGTTCTGAAGGCGGCGGAACGAAGAAGGGAAGCGCCGTCACGAATGATTCATTCCTAGCGCTGGTCAGCGATCAGGCACTGCGGACGATCGTGATCACAGGCAGGCCAGAATTAGGCGCCCCCGACTGGCGCGGCAATGTCCTCGGACATCCAATGACCGATCAGGAAATTACAGATGTAGTTGCGTGGCTGGCATCACGGCGTGCGCAGAATCCCGGGCAGCCGTATTCCGCTTCAAACTACGCGCAGCACCCAGAGAAATAACGGAGAAATTAAGATGTCAACCAACATAGTGACGGCCCCGCCCGCTGTACGTAACCTTTCGCGACGCGGATTCTTCATGAAGCTGGGAATCCTGTTCAACGGATTTGCCGCGATCGTATTGGCTCTGCCGGTTGCGCGTTTTCTTTTTTCGTCCATCACTCGTGGTCGCGGCAATGGCTATCTTTCGTGGGTGCGCCTGGGAGACGTCGGCAACTTTCCTGAGGGAGAGACGCGGATGGCTACTTTTCGCAATCCCCTGGTCATGCCAACCGATGGAAAGACTGTAGACACAGCCTGCTGGGTGCGCCACATCGCGGGCAATCAGTTTCAAGTGTTTGCGATCAACTGTGCCCACCTCGGCTGTCCCGTCCGCTGGTTCCCGCAGTCTGGTCTTTTTATGTGTCCATGTCACGGCGGAGCATACTACCGCGATGGCGCACGTGCATCCGGGCCACCAGAGCGCGGGCTTTTCGAGTATCCGTACAAAATCGAAAACGGAGTGCTCACGATTGACGCCGGACAGCTGCCAACCCCCGGCGACCCCGTAGCGAGTCTGAACTCGGAGAAGCCGCCATGCGCGTGATCACGAAAATTGCCGAATGGTTCGATCACCGCCTGCAACTCGCGGCACCCATCCGCGAGGCCGTGGAACATCCTGTGCCGCGAAATACGGCGAGTTGGTTCTACGTCTTTGGCAGCGCCGCGCTCACCGTATTTCTTCTGCAACTGGTCACCGGAATTCTACTGGCGCTGATCTATGTACCCTCGGCCGGCGAAGCATGGAACAGCCTGCAGGCCCTGAATCATCAGGTTGCGCTGGGCTGGTTCATGCGCGCCATGCACGGCTGGGGATCCAACTTCATGGTTGCCATTGTCCTGATTCATATGGTGCAGGTATTCCTCTTTGGAGCTCACAAGTTTCCCCGCGAACTGACTTGGATCATCGGTGTATTTCTTTTGTTGATGACTCTTGGCATGGCATTTTCCGGTCAAGTCCTGCGTTTCGATCAGGACGCCTACTGGGGGCTGGGAATCGGAGCGTCGATCGCCAGTCGCGTTCCCATCATCGGCCCTTTTGCCGTTAAGCTAATGCTCGGTGGGCCGATCATCGCAGGCGCAACTCTCTCTCGATTTTTTGCTTTGCACGTATTCGTGATCCCTGGACTGTTGATCGGGTTTGTCTGCCTCCATGTCTTGATGGTGTTGAAGCTGGGCATCAATGAATGGCCGATGCCGGGACGCATCGTCAAGCGAACGACCTATGAGGCCGAGTATCACGCTCTGACCAAAAAAGATGGTGAGCCGTTCGTTCCGTATGCGATATGGAAAGACATGTTCTTTGCGGCGTTCATCATTCTTGCAGTCGCCGCATGCGCTTTTTACTTCGGTCCTTTTGGGCCCACAGGGCAGCCTGATCCGACAATTATCCAAACTGCGCCCAAGCCCGATTATTTTTTCCTGTGGCTGTATGCGCTGCTTTCACTTCTTCCTCCATCGCTGGAGACGCCATTCCTTCTCATCTGCCCGCCGTTGGTAATTCTTGGCTTGATTCTTCTGCCATTTCTTTCGGGAGAGGGAGAAAAAAGCTGGAAGCGCCGGCCGATTGCGGTGGTTACCGTGCTCATGATCGCGATCACGCTCGGCACGTTTACTCGCATGGCCCAGTTCACGCCCTGGAGTCCGCAAATGAATGCCTGGAGCGGCGATCCGGTACCTGACAGCTACATTCATGGCACGACTGCGCTTGAGCGGCAGGGTGCGCTCGTGTTTCAGGTTAAGCAGTGCCGGAACTGCCATTCACTAGGCGACACGGGCGGGAAAAGGGGGCCAGCCCTGGACAGCGTTGCCGTGCGGCTGACGCAGGACCAACTCATTCGGCAGGTGATTCAAGGCGGCGGCAACATGCCTGCCTATGGAAACAACCTGAGTCCTGCGGAGACTACGGCGCTCGTAGCCTTCCTCGAAACCTTGCACCCTGCAGCACAAGGTCCGGCTCGCGATGCGGCAAGGGAACTGGTACTTAGCAACGGTAAGCCTCAAACGTCCGGGACTCAACCATAGGCCGCCAATGGTCGCACACATTCATCACGGAGTGTCCGAGTCATTCTGGATCTCGAGTGCTTTGATTGTGGCCGCTTTTCTCTACTTGCGTGGACGGCTCGGTGTTCGCCGCCACGGCAATGTTGAGGGCTGGCGCGCCGGCAGTTTTGTATTCGGTCTGTTGCTCATCTGGATTGCAACGGCTTCACCACTGGCTGCGCTCGACCATGAGTTGCTGACAGCGCACATGGTTCAACATCTTCTTCTTATGACGCTCGCGCCTCCATTGATCTTGCTGGGCATGCTTGGAAAGTCGCTCGCATATGGCCTATTGCCTCGATTCCGAGCGATCGGTCGACCATTGCGATCAGAACTGATGCAGCAATTCGCGAGCGTCGTCACTCACCCAGCACTCTGCTGGTTTGCAGCGGCCGGCACGTTGGTTGTGTGGCATATTCCTTCGGTGTTTATGCTCGGCCTACGATCGCCAATGTGGCATGGGGTTGAGCAAGCATCTTTCCTAGTAACGGGTTTTCTATTCTGGTCGCCTGTCGTCCGGCCAGTGCAAAACAGCTTGAAATGGCCAGAATCGTCCATACTCTTGTATCTGTTTCTGGCTACCTTGCCGTGCGATATTCTTTCGGGATTTCTGGTGTTCTGTGATCGCGTGGTTTACCCGGTATTTTTGTCGTCCCCCCGCTCTATTGGCTTTTCGGCTCTAGAAGACCAGCAATGCGCCGGTGCGTTGATGTGGACTTGCGTCACGGTCGTTTACTTAATCGCTGGGTCAGTCTTTACCGCTCGTTTACTCTCGCCCCAGCGATCGCCTCACGGATCGGAAGAACTCGCGATTCTGCCATTCGACTCGCGACACATTGAGCTACGGCACACGGATCCGCATAGGATTGAGGCGGTCTGAAATGTCACACCAATCTGCACTTACCGAGTTTTCTTCTGATGCGGTGCAAGAGCGCCACTTTGGCAGATCCACGCTGCTCGCAGACTACTGGGCGCTCACCAAGCCAGAAGTCAATTTCCTTATTCTGGTCACTACTGGTGTCGGTTTTTATCTGGGTTGCGGAAACGAAGCACACCCGTTGTCATTCCTGAGGCTATTCAACACTTTGCTTGGAACGTTGTTAGTCGCAAGTGGGACCGGCACATTAAATCAATACATCGAACGAGAGTTCGACGCGCAAATGCACCGAACCGCCCGGCGTCCAGCCGCCGCAGGCCGTCTCAAACCGTCCGCCGTCCTGGTTTTCGGAATTGCACTGGCGGCCGCAGGAAACATGTATCTTGCCGCCGCTGTCAATCCTCTCGCGAGTGCACTTGCGGTCCTAACGCTGCTCACCTATCTGTTCGTGTACACACCGCTAAAACGAGAAACGCCGTTGTGCGTTCTCGTCGGCGCCTTTCCCGGCGCCATGCCGCCGCTGATTGGTTGGGCCGCAGCCTCCGGGCGATTGAGTGCCGAAGCGGGGATCCTGTACGCCATGCTCTTTATGTGGCAGTTTCCACATTTCATGGCAATCGCATGGATGTATCGCGAAGACTACGACCGCGCGGGCTATCTGGTTCTGCCGAAGGACAATGCGAGAGTTCCCTTCGCGATTTTGGAGACTTTGTTGCCGCTCCTCGCTCTCGTCGCGATCAGCGTCATGCAGTTTCCGACACGGCACACGACGATCTTTTATTGTGCAGCGGTACTGCTGGGAACATGGTTCACGTACTTCGCGTGGAAATTCGTGTTCGAGCGTTCGAGAGTTGCTGCGCGCCGGCTGCTGATGGCCTCGATTGTCTATCTTCCACTGTTGTACGGACTAAGCGCGACGTTATGCAATCGGGCCAGATGATCCAATACCCCGACCTTATCTGCGCCTTCTAACAAGGGAACCGACAAAGCCTTCGTACGGGCTAGGCTGTGGGTGAGCGATTCGAAAAAGCGACGAAGCCAGTGAGCACCAGCACGCCGAAGAGCTAGTTCCTGTCGCACAGGCGTCTTAAGTGCCTTTGACTCGCCCTGAGACAAAGTTTGCGAACCAGGTGACGGCGTCGGGAGTACTTGAACAGAAGCATCGGTCTATGCTGAGTCAAACGTCCACGGGCCACCAAATCACAAATGCCAACGACCGGAGAGGATGTCGGTCCTGCTGGGAGCGAAATACGTTCGCATTGTCTGGCCCCATTGTTTTCCGCACTCCTGGCAACGCTTTTGCGGTCCTATATAGGAAATTAACTTGCTCCCGCATGCCGGACAAGCTTCGGAACGATTGGCTCCGAATACTCCTGCCCTGGCTCTTTCCGCGTTTAATTCCAGCCATCGTAAAAAGCCATTCCCGTTATAACCACTCTTGATCCAGTCCAAAGCCTGCGATGTCGAGTCGCATTGGTCATCGAACTTGCTTTTGGGAAAGCTTGTCATTTCATGCAGATATTCGCCCAACCATTCCGCCCTTATCTGGCAAATACACAAAACCGTTTTCGATCGTGCTTGTAACTGAGTGCAGCCGCATAACCTTCTCCAATTTCGGTTCGTAGCGGGTGATGGCATGCAGACCTTCTCGCAGAAGTTCCTGGATTAACTGGGCGCCGGAGCTTTTGTCTTCGATGAGGATTGTTGAGGCCTTGAAGTTCTTGGCTTGCTCACGCACCGCACGTTTCAAATCTGGGTATTCCATCCTTCGCCGCAGGACGTGCAGCAGGTATAGATTCTTGTCTTTCTTACCCCAGGTCGTGCAAACGCTGTAGTCACTCAACTCATTCGCTTTCACTGCCGTGTCCCAACTCTGAAAATTCTGAAAATAAGGTCGAACTTTGCCGGCTCTTCTCCAACCCTGCAGGTCTTAAACCACGCCGTTTTGACCATGCCTCCGCCCAACGGGGCTGGTGACTGTTGATACTGCCCGGCAAAGTTGTATTCGCCCTGCGTGCTGCGGATGGTTTTGAGAACCTCGAGCGACTCTTGTTCCGGATGCAGCGCTTCGCCGACGCGCCGTCGAACCGTGCGAGTGCCGCAAGGAGTTCTGATGGTGTGCGTTTCATCCTCGATCGCAATGGCTGGGAAGCTGAGGACTCTCCACTTCCCTCGCTGCAAGACATGACCGACGAGGTCATCCTCGTGCAGTCGTTGCATGATGATGATAATGCAGCCTGTATCCTAATTATTATTATTGAGGTGGCTGTAGAGCGTATGTTGGTACCAGTCATTTACGGCGTTTCGCTGCGTTTCAGACACAGCTTCGTCGGGTTTCAAAGGATCGTCAATGATCATGAAATCTCCACCTCTCCCTGTGAGCACTCCACCCACAGAGGTCGCCAGTCGAAAGCCCTTTGCCTCGGTCATGAATTCTGACACTGCTTGTCGTTGTCCTGAGAGGTGGGTCGGAAACAAGTTTCGATACCAGTCCGAGCTCATGAGCGAGCGGCAGTCAAGGGCTAGTTTATTGGCGAGGTCTTGCCCGTAACTGGCGCAAATTATCTGGGCACTGGGATTGTGACCTAAGAGATATGCTGGGAGCGCGACCGACGCGCAATGCGACTTCAAGGATCTTGGGGGGACATTGATGAAGAGCCGTTTGGTTTCACCCCGTCGGCAGGCCTCAAGTTCTGACGCAATGAGCTCGATGTGCCAATTGTGCAAGAACTTGGTATCAGCGTTGAGCTCGTAGAAACTGCGCTCGACGAACCCGTAGAAATCGTTTCGCAGAAGTGCTTGGTACTCGTGCAAGGTGAGAGTCTGATTTTTCATTCGTATTCTCTGAGACCAGCGGAAACGAATTCCGGTCGGTCAACTGAAGCTCCATATGAACCTGATGATTGTCCATCCGGCCATCCAGGATGAGCTGATCCCCGGCAGGCCGCTGGAAGGTGAAGCTCGCCGTCCAGTTCTTGGCCAACGCTGTGATT